>Ga0256833_1002128_pt1 | contig 14203 bp, 18 predicted proteins | sample 356284metaG_FD_190535 | JGI IMG/M metagenome (GOLD analysis project Ga0256833, IMG submission 190535) | Hydrothermal vent microbial communities from Mid Atlantic Ridge, Atlantic Ocean - 356-284 | ecosystem: Environmental > Aquatic > Marine > Hydrothermal vents | place: Atlantic Ocean: Mid...
GTCTACGAGGTGGTGAACCTGAAAGACCTCGCCCGTAAGTTCCCCGAGGGCGGGGAGATCACCCCCGATGTGCTCGTCGAGGCTCGGCTCGTGCGCAGGAAGCTCCCGGTCAAGCTGCTCGCCACCGGCGAGGTGAGTGCTAGCTACACCGTGCGGGTGCACGCCGCCAGCAAGGCGGCCATTGAGAAGATCGAGGCCGCCGGCGGCAAGGTCGAGCTGATCGCGAAGGGAGCCTAGGATGCTCCGGGCCTTCCGCGACGCCTTCGTCATCCCCGAGCTGCGCCAGCGCCTCCTCTTCACGCTGGTGATGCTGGCGTTCTTCCGGCTCGGAACCTACATCCCCCAGCCGGGCGTCGACATCGAGAAGATCCGGGGCTTTTTGGGCACCCAGGCGGGCGGCATCTTCGGCATCATCAACCTCTTCTCCGGCGGCAACTTCCGGAACTTCTCGATCTTTGCCCTCGGGATCATGCCCTACATCACCGCCGCGATCATCATGCAGCTCCTCGTCACCGTGGTCCCGAGCCTGGAGAAGCTCCAGCGCGAGGGCGAGGAGGGCCGTCGGATCATCCAGCAATACACCCGGATCGGGGGGCTTGCGCTCGCCGCATTCCAGGCCCTCTTCCTCTCGGTGGCCTTCCTGGAGTCGGGAAACGGGCAGTTCCTGCTTCCCGGATGGGAGCCGGGCTGGGGCTTTCGCTTTTTGGTCGTCGTCACCCAGGTCGCCGGTACCGCGCTTCTTCTATGGATGGGCGAGCGGATTACCGAGTACGGGATCGGCAACGGCGTCTCCCTGATCATCTACGCCGGCATCGTCGCCAACTGGATGCCCCAGCTCCTCCGGATGCTTGGCCTCGTGCAGGCGGGCGAGATCGGGATTCTGCAGCTCCTTTTCTTCTTCCTCTTCATCGTGCTCGCCTTTGCCGGAATGGTGGCGGTCACCATGGCCGAGCGCCGGATCCCGGTGCAGTACGCCCGCAAGGTGGTGGGGCGGCGGGTCTACGGCGGCCAGACCACCTACCTTCCGATCAAGCTGAACGCGGCCAACGTGATCCCGATCATCTTCGCCGCCGCCATCATCCAGATCCCGATCTTCCTGACCGCGCCTTTCCGCGATAGCCCCGTTGCTCAGGCGATCGCCAACTTCTTTAACCCCGCCCGCCCGAGCGGCCTCATCATCGAGGTGATTTTGGTGATCCTCTTCACCTACATCTACACCGCGGTGCAGTTTGATCCCAAGAGGATCGCCGACAACCTCAGGGAGTACGGGGGTTTCATCCCCGGCGTACGGCCCGGCGAGCCCACGGTAAAGTTTTTGGAACACATCATCAGCCGGATCACGCTCTGGGGGGCGCTCTTCTTGGGGCTTGTCACCGCGCTACCCCAGATCATCATGAACCTCACCGGGGTGCAGGCCTTTAGCTTCTCAGGGATCGGGCTTTTGATCGTGGTAGGGGTTGCCCTCGACACCCTGCGGCAGATCGAGAGTCAGCTCATGATGCGAAACTACCAGGGCTTCCTTTCGAAGGGCCGGATTCGGGGAAGGAGCGGGTTCTAGGTGGAGCGGGAACCCCAGGTCCTCATCTTTCTCGGCCCCCCGGGGGCGGGCAAGGGTACCCAGGCATCCAGGGTCGCCGAGCGCCTTGGGCTCAAGAAGATCTCCACCGGGGACATCCTCCGGGCCCACGTGCGCGAGGGGACCGAGCTCGGGAAGAAGGTCGCCCCGATCATGGAGCGGGGCGACCTGGTGCCCGACGATTTGATCCTTGCGATCATCAAGGAAGAGCTCAAAAAGCTTCCTACCCCGCGGGTGATCTTCGACGGCTTCCCCCGGACCCGGGCCCAGGCCGAGGCCCTCGACCGGTTGCTCGAGGAGCTCGGGCTCAAGGTGGACGCGGCGGTGCTGCTCGAGGTGCCCACCGAGGAGCTGGTGAAAAGGCTTCTAAAGCGGGCCGAGGAGGAGGGGCGGGCCGACGACAACGAGGAGACGATCCGCCGCCGCCTCGAGGTCTACCAGAAGGAGACCGAGCCGCTCATCGATTACTACGCCCGCCGCGGGGTGCTCTTCACTCTCCAGGGGACCGGCCCGATCGACGCGATCACCGAGTGCATCCTGAAGGTCTTGGGGGCTGCGTAGGTGGCGATCCAGATTAAAAGCTCCGAGGAGCTTCTTCGGATGGCGGAGGCCGGGCGGCTCCTCGCCGAGGTGATGGCGGAGCTCGAGCGCCACATCGCCCCCGGGATGACCACCGCCGAGCTCGACCGGATTGCCCGGGCGGCGATCGAGGCCCGCGGGGCCAAGCCCGCCTTTCTCGGCTATCAAGGCTTTCCCGCCACCATCTGCGCGAGCCCCAACGAGGTCGTGGTCCACGGCATTCCCTCCGATAAGCCGCTCAAAGAGGGTGACTTACTCTCGGTGGACGTCGGGCTCTTCTACAAGGGCTTCGCCGCCGACATGGCGAAAACCTTCGCCGTCGGGGAGGTGGGCGAGGAGGCGAGGCGGCTCATCCGGACCACCGAGGAGGCCTTTTGGAAGGGCTTGGAGGAGGCGGTACCGGGCAAGCGGGTCGGCGACATCGCCGCCGCCATCCAGCGCCACGTCGAGGACGCGGGTTTTTGGGTGGTCCGGGAGTTCGTCGGCCACGGGATCGGCCGGGAGTTCCACGAGGAGCCCCAGGTGCCGAACTTCGGCCGGCCGGGCACCGGGCCCAAACTCCGGCCGGGTATGGTGCTCGCGATCGAGCCGATGGTTACCCTTTACCCGGCGCATGTGGTAGTATTGCAAGATGGTTGGACGGCGAGCGCCGGCAAGGGCAACCTCGCCGCCCACTACGAGCACACCGTGGCCATTACCGAGGAAGGCCCCCGGGTACTGACGCGCGTAGGGGAGGAAGGCTAGTGGCGAAGCAAAAGGACACCATCCGCACCGAGGGCGTCGTCTTGGAGGCGCTCCCGAGCACCCGTTTTCGGGTCAAGCTCGACTCCGGTCCAGAGATCTTGGCCTATGTTTCGGGCAAGATGCGGCGGCACTGGATCCGCATCCTTCCCGGCGACCGGGTGGTGGTGGAGATCTCCCCCTACGATCCGACCCAGGGGCGCATCGTGTACCGGAAGTGAGGCAGGAAGATGAAGGTTCGGGCATCGGTCAAGAAGATGTGCGACAAGTGCAAGGTGGTTCGTCGGCACGGAAGGGTCTACGTGATCTGCGAGAACCCCAAGCACAAACAGCGTCAGGGGTGAGGTGAATGGCGAGAATCGCAGGCGTCGAGATTCCCAGGAATAAGCCCGTGGGCATCGCCCTGACCTACATCTACGGGGTAGGCCGGGCGCGGGCCAAGGAGGCGGTGGAGGCCGTCGGCATCGACTGGCACACCCGGGTCAAGGACCTCACCGAGGCGGAGGTGGTCAAGCTCCGCGAGTACGTGGAGAACAAGTGGAAGCTCGAGGGCGAGCTCCGGGCCGAGGTCCAGGCCAACATCAAGCGGCTCATGGACATCGGCTGCTACCGGGGTCTACGCCACCGCCGGGGGCTTCCCGTTCGGGGCCAGCGCACCCGGACCAACGCCCGTACCCGGAAAGGTCCGCGTCGCACCGTCGCCGGAAAGAAAAAGGCACCGAGGAAGTAGTTTTCGGCCAGCCGATACTCCTTGGAGGAGAGTATGGCCAAGAAAAAGGGCAAATCCAGCAAGAAAAAGGCGAAGCGCCAGGTGGCGCACGGGCGTGCGTACATCCACGCCACCTACAACAACACCATCGTCACCATCACCGACCCCGACGGCAATCCCCTCACCTGGTCTTCGGGTGGGGTGATCGGCTACAAGGGAAGCCGCAAGGGGACCCCTTACGCGGCTCAGCTCGCGGCCATGGACGCGGCCAAGAAGGCCCAGGCCTTCGGCATGACCTCGGTGGACGTGATCGTCCGGGGCACCGGGGCCGGCCGCGAGCAGGCGATCCGGGCGTTGCAGGCCTCGGGGCTTCAGGTGCGTTCGATCGTCGACGACACGCCGGTGCCGCACAACGGCTGCCGGCCCAAGAAGAAAAAACGGGGGTAAGGGAGCATGGGTAAGTACCGCGGACCGGTCTGCCGGCTGTGCCGGCGTGAAGGCATCAAGCTTTACTTGAAGGGGGAACGCTGCTACGGGCCGAAGTGCGCCCTCGAGCGCCGGCCCTACCCGCCCGGCCAGCACGGGCAGAAGCGGGCTCGCCGCCCCTCCGACTACGCCGTGCGCCTCAGGGAGAAGCAGCGGCTCCGCCGCATCTACGGCTTGAACGAGAAACAGTTCAGGAACCTCTTCGAGGAGGCGGCCAAGAAAAAGGGCGTCACCGGCACCGTCTTCCTCCACCTGCTCGAGTCGCGGCTGGATAACGTGGTCTACCGGCTTGGCATCGCCGCCAGCCGCCGCCAGGCCCGTCAGCTCGTCCGCCACGGCCACATCACTGTGAACGGCCGACGGGTGGACATCCCGAGTTTCCGGGTGAAGCCCGGCGACGTGGTGGCGGTGCATGAGAAGTCGAAAAACCTCGGGGTGATTCAGGCCAACGTCGAGCTGGCCAAGGGCCGGAAGGGCGTACCTTGGCTTGAGTTCGACGCCGAGAAACTCTCGGGTAAGTTCCTCCGCTACCCCGACCGCGAGGACCTCGCGCTGCCGGTGAACGAGCAGCTGGTGATCGAGTTCTACTCGAGGTGAGCATGGAGGCATTGGAGACCACCCGCATTCGCACGCCCAAGTTCGAGGCCAAGGTCGAGGGGAACTACGGCGAGTTCGTGCTCGAGCCCCTCGAGCGCGGCTTTGGCGTGACCCTCGGGAACCCACTCCGGCGCGTTCTGCTTTCCTCGATTCCCGGCACCGCCGTCACCAGCGTCTACATCGAGGATGCCCTCCACGAGTTCCAGACCCTTCCCGGGATCCGGGAGGACGTGGTGCAGATCGTCCTCAACTTGAAGGAGCTCGTGGTCAAGATCCTCGACCCCGACGTCGAGACCGTGACCTTAAGGCTCCGCGCCGAGGGGCCAGGCGAGGTCAAGGCGGGGGACCTGGAGGTGCCCTCCGACGCCGAGATCATCAACCCCGACCTCCACATCGCCACCCTCGCCGAAGGGGCTCGGCTCGTCATGGAGGTCCGGGTGGACCGTGGCGTGGGCTACGTTCCGGCGGAGCAGCACAACATCAAGGACCGGATCAACTCGATCCCGGTGGACGCGCTCTTTTCCCCGGTGCGCCGGGTCGCCTACCACGTCGAGAACACCCGGCTCGGCCGTCGCACCGACCTGGATAAGCTCACCCTCCGGATCTGGACCGACGGTTCGGTGAGCCCCCAGGCGGCGCTCGCCGAGGCGGTAAAGATCCTAAAAGGGCACCTCGACTTCTTCGCGCCCCTCGGTGAGGTGGCCGAGGAGGCACCGGCGGAGCCCGCGCCGGAGCCCGAGGCGGAGGAGCGGCTCCCGCTTGAGGAGCTTGGCCTTTCCACTCGGGTCCTCCATAACCTCAAGGAGGAGGGGATCCACACCGTCGAGGACTTGCTTGCCTTGAGCCTGCGCGACCTCAAGAAGGTTCCGGGCATCGGCGAGCGGAGCATCGAGGAGATCAAAGAGGCCCTGGCGGAGCGGGGGCTTGCGCTAAAGGAGTGAGAGCATGCGCCATCGCAAGGCAGGACGCAAACTCAACCGTCACTCGAGCCACCGCCTGGCGCTGCTTCGGAACCAGGCGACCCAGCTTTTGCGCCACGGGCGGATCGAGACCACGATTCCCAAGGCCAAGGAGCTCCGGCGCTTCGTGGAACCTCTGATCCACGTGGCCAAACGGGGCGACCTCGCCGCCCGGAGGCGGGTGCTCGAGGACATCCACGACAAGGAGGTGGTGCGGAAACTCTTCGACGAGATCGCGCCCCTCATGTCCGACCGCGCGGGTGGATACACCCGCATCTTAAAGCTCGCGAAGCGCCGCAAGGGCGACGGGACCCAGCTCGCCATCATCGAGCTGGTGGGTCTTGGGCGCGCCGAGGGGGCGGAAGAGGAAAAGGCCGAGGCCTGAGGGCCTCGGCCCTAGGGCGCGGGGGTTCCCCGCGCTTTTTTTATTCCAGCTCTGCGCTTTCCTCGACCTCGAGGGGCTCCTCGGTGGCCGGGGCAGGGTAGACCCGGCGGCCTCCGGGTTCGCGCTCGAGCACATCCCGGTAGTCGCGAAGATCGAGGAAGCGGTCGGCGGCGGAGCGGAGCTCGAGGTCCACGCTCTCATCCAGCCCCAGGATCCAGACCTCCTTGCCCATCCCCCGCACCGCCTCCACCGGGGCCGCGAGCCCGGCGGCGCCGGCGGCAAGAAGCGCCACGTCCCAGCGGGGGGCGGTGAGCAGGAGGTCGGTGGCGATGACCGCGTCGAACCGGGGCTCGGCGTGTACCTCCCGCCAGCGCACGGTGTAGCCCATGAAGACGAGGGCGTTTAAAAACTTCTTCTGCCGTTCGTCGGTGAGGTCGGTGACCGGGGCGTAGTAGAAGGCGTTGTAAAGCGCGTAGCCCTCACGGAAGTGGGCCAGGGTCTTGCGGTGGTCCACGTTCCAGCCCATGCGCCGGGAGGCGGAGTAGATGAACGAGCCGTCGATGAAGATGCCGAGCCTTTCCATGCGCCCTAGCTTACACGAAGCACGACTTTGCCGAAAACCTCGCGTTCTTCGAGTTTCCGGTGGGCGAGGGCGGCGTCTTCCAAGGGGAGCGTGAGGCCGACCACCGGCCGGAGCCTGCCTTCCTCGAAAAACCGCGCGATCCGGAAAAGGCGCGACTTCGAGGCCATCGTCGAGCCGTAGATGGTGAGCTGCCGGTAGAAGACGTGGGCGAGCGGCGTGGTCGCCTCGTAGCCGCTCGTCGCGCCTACCAGGGCGATCCGGCCGCCCGACCTCGTCGCCTTGATCACCCCTTCCCAAAACTCCCGGCCGGTGGAGTCGGCGACCGCGTCCACCCCCTGGCCCCCGGTGAGCTCGCGCACCCGGCGGTGCCAGCCCTCCTCGCGGTAGTTCACGGTCTCGTCGGCGCCGAGCTCGCGGGCAAGCTGGAGCTTCTCCTCGCTGCCGGCGGCGGCGATCACCCGGGCGCCGTAGAGCTTCGCGATCTGGAGCGCCGCCACCCCCACCCCGCTACCGGCGGCCATCACCAGCACGTGCTCGCCCGGCCGGACCCTGAGCTTGTCCACCACCATCTGCCAGGCGGTGAGGAAGGCGAGGGGAAAGCTCGCCGCCTCCTCGAAGCTCAGGTTCCCGGGCTTTTTCACCAGGTTGGCCCGGGGCACCACCACGTACTCGGCGTAGGTGCCGTCGGTGTGCTCGCCGAGGATGCCGTAGGTGGGGCAAAGGTTGTCCCTCCCCGCGAGGCAGGCCTCGCAGTGTCCGCAAGAGATTCCGGGGTTTAAGACCACTGCTTCGCCCAATAAATCCTCGCTTACCCCTGGCCCCACCGCGTCCACCACCCCGGCCCCGTCGGCGCCCAGGACGTGGGGAAAGGAGAGCCTAGGGTTCGCGACGCCCTTGCGCACCCAGACGTCGAGGTGGTTGACCGCGGCGGCGTGGAGCCGGACCCGGACCTCTCCCGGCCCGGGTTCGGGATCGGGGCGGGGGCCCAGCCGGAGCACCTCCGGTCCTCCAAAACCCTCGATGTAGACCGCCCGCATGTCCCAAGGATATCCGCCCCGGCGAGCGCCGGGGCGGGGCGCTTTTTGCTTCTAGCCGGCGATCTCGGCGACCGCCCGGGCGACCTCGTCGTAGGGGGGCTCGAGCCCGGGGTGCTCGGCCACCCAGGCCCAGCGCACCACCCCGTCCCCATCCACTACAAAGGCCGCCCGCTGGGCGAGCTCCTTGAGGCCCTTGAGCTCCGGGAGCACCACCCCAAACGCCCGGATCGCCTCCTTGTTGAAGTCGGAGAGAAGCGGGTAGGTGATCCCGTTCTTCTCGGCGAAGGCGGCCTGGCAGAAGGGGGTGTCGGTGCTGATCCCCACCACCTGGGCGCCGAGCTCGTTGTAGCGGGCCATCTGGTCGCGGAAGGTGCAGAGCTCCTTCTCGCAGACCGAGGTGAAGGAACCCGGGAAAAAGAGCAGGACCAAGGGCTTTCCCCGTCCGTACTCGGCGAGGTCCACCGGGTTCAGCTCGCGGTCAAAGACGGTCGCGTGGGGAAGTTTTTCGCCGATACCGATCGCCATACCGATCCCTCCCGGGCCACTTTACCCTTTAGTCCGTGAGGCTCAATGGGGCCGCGGGCACAAAGCGTGGGAGAATGGGCCCCGTGGTACGGGTCGAGGGGCGTTTCGCGACCTTTTTCCCGCCGCCGGGGGCGGTGGCGCTCATCGGCGACTTCACCGACTGGAAGCGCATGCCCCTGCCGATCGAGGGCCCCCTCACCCTCGAGCTCCCCCTAGACGCCTACGTCGAGTACGCCTTCTTGGATGCAAAAGGCCGCCCCTTCGCCGACCCCGAGGCGCCGAGGCCGGCGGAAAACCCCTGGTGGCCCTACGCCCGGGCCCTCACCACCGGGGCCTGGCGCTATGAGGCGCCGCCCCGGGCGCCGGTGCCCCGGGCCCGGCTTGCGCGGGAGCGCGTCTTTTCCGAACCCTTTTTCTCTGAGCGCAAGCTCTGGGTCTACGAGCCACCGGCCGAGCCCCGGGCGGTGCTTTTCGTACAGGACGGGGTGGCTTTTCTTCGGCTCGGGCGGATGGCGGAGGTGGCCGAGGCGCTTATCGAAGCGGGCGAGATCCACCCGGTGCGAATCGTCTTTTTGGAGCCCGAGGACCGCGACCGGGAGTACCGCATGGACCCCCGCTACCGGAGCTTCGTCCTCGAGGAGGTCCTGCCCCAATATGGCGGGGGGCTTCCCTTCGGCTTTTGGGGGGCCTCGCTCGGGGGGCTCGCCGCGCTTTGGCTTTGGAACCAGGACCCCGGGGCAAGCTTCGCCATGGCCCACTCGCCGGCGCTCCGCGCCCTCCCCGGGGGCGCGGACGCCTACGCCGAGCCCGAGTGGCTGACCGAGCGGCTCGTTCCCCACGGGGGCCGGGTGTACCTGGAGGTGGGGGTGCTCGAGTGGCTGCTCGCCCCCACCCGCAGGCTCGCCGCACGGCTATCGGACCTCGGGGTAGTCCACGCCTACCGGGAGCGGCCTTCGGGTCACAACTGGGTGACCTGGCGCCAGGGGATCGCCCCGGGACTTCGCTACCTCCTCGGGCGGGACCTCGCGCTTTAGCATCGGGCCATGGGACCCCTCGCTGGCCTCAAGGTGCTGGACCTTTCCCGCGTCCTCGCCGGACCCTTCGCTACCCAGGTGCTCGCCGACCTCGGGGCCCAGGTCTGGAAGGTGGAAAGCCCAAAAGGGGACGACACCCGCCGCTGGGGCCCGCCCTTCGCGAAGGGGGAGAGCGCCTACTACCTCTCGGCGAACCGAGGGAAAAAGAGCCTTGTCATCAACCTAAAGGACCCCCGGGGGGCGGCGATCGTCCGGGAGCTCGCGAAGCGGTCCGATGTTTTCATCGAGAACTTCAAGGCCGGGGGGCTTAAAAAGTATGGCCTCGACTACGAAGGTTTGCGGAAGGAAAACCCCGGACTCGTCTACGTCTCGATCACCGGCTTTGGGCAGACCGGCCCCCGGGCCAGGGAGCCCGGCTACGACGCCGCGCTCCAGGGGATCACCGGGTTGATGAGCATTACCGGTGAGCCCGAAGGCCCCCCGATGAAGGTGGGGGTAGCGCTCATCGACGTGCTCACCGGCTGGGCGGCGGTCTCGGGGATTTTGGCCGCCCTCCTTGAGCGCGAAAAGAGCGGGCTGGGGCAGTACCTCGACCTTTCGCTTTTCGAGGTGGGGCTCATGAGCCTCGTCAACCAGGCCGAGAGCTACCTGGTCACCGGCGTGCCCCCGCAGCGCCTCGGGAACGCCCATCCCCAGATCGTGCCCTACCAGGCTTTCGAGGCCGCGGACGGCTGGTTCATCCTGGCGGTGGGGAACGACGAGCAGTACGCTCGCATGTGCCGGGCGATCGGGCGGGCGGATCTCATCGAGGACCCCCGCTTTCGCACCAACGCCGACCGGGTGCGACACCGCGACGCGCTGATCCCAATTTTGGCCGAGGTCTTTCGGTCACGGCCGCGGGATGCTTGGATCACGCTCTTTAGGGCCCATGACGTGCCTGCCACCCCGGTCAACGACCTCGCCGAGGCCTTCGCCGATCCCCAGGCCGTGGCCCGGGGGGCGGTGTGGACGCTCCACCATCCGTTGATCGGCGCGCTCAAGACGGTGGCGAACGTCTTCCAGCACTTCTCCCGCACGCCGGCGGCCCCCGCCGGTCCACCCCCGCTGCTCGGAGAGCACACCTTCGAGGTCTTGAGGGAAGCGCTCGGGTACGGGGAAGAGGCCCTTAGGACCCTTGCCCGCGAAGGGGTGATCGGTCAGCCCTCGTTCGGGTAAGCAGCCTCCACCGCGCGTGCGAGCGCTTCCCCCGGGGTCTTCCCCTCGCCCCGGTGGGCCTCGGTCTCCTGCTCGATCCAGACCTCGCTCTCGCCGAAGGGCCCTTCGGAAAAGAGCACCCCCCGCCAGCCATGCTTAAAGAGCCAGCCGATCGCTTCCCCCAGGCTTCCCGCCTCGATGTCCCGGAGGAAAAGTGTACGAGCTGCTTCCGGGCTGAGGTCGTCGGCGAACCCGGCGAGGGCCTTGGCTCGGCCGTAGACCGCCTCCCGGGCTTCCATGGCGCCGCCTTTTGCGAAGTAGCGCCTGAGTACCCTGAGCCAGTCGCCGCTTTTGGTGATGGGGGCCATTGCCTTATAGGCCGCCTCGAGCTCCTCCTCGGTGTAGCGGCGGTAGCGGTCGGTGTGGACCACCGTTCGCCGGGGCAGCCGGGGGCGGGGCGCGGGGCGTTCGGCGGGCACGCCCACGGTGATCCCCGAGATGGGGAGGACCCCCTCGGGGAGCTCGAGGATGCGCGTCACCTCGTCCACCCGGTTCAAAAGCCCGCCGATCCAGCAGATCCCGTAGCCCATCGACTCTGCCGCCACCGCCAGGTGGGCGCCGGCGAGGGCGGCGTCGAGGAGGGCGAAGTGGAGCGCGGTGCGGGGAAACGCGCCGAGGGTCTCGCCGCGGTGGGCGAGCAGCCGGCGGGTGCGGTAGACGTCGGCGAGAGGCACGAAGAACTCGGCGGCTTCGAGCACGTGCTTTTGCCCCCCGGCGAGCTCGGCGAGCTCGGCCCGGAGCGTTCGGTCCTTGACTCGCAGGATGGAATAGAGCTGGGCGCTCGCGTCGGTGGGGGCTTGCTGGGCAGCGGCGAGCATCGCATCCACGTGCGCTTCGGGAATCGGATCCGGGCGATAGGCCCGGACGCTTGCGCGCTGGGTGAGGAACTCGGGGACTTCCATCCAGGACAATGTACCCCCAAAGCCCGCCGGTATAATCCCCCCTGGTGCTTTAGGAGGGGATAGCAATGGCGATACGCGTGGCGGTGCCCAAGGAGACCGTGCCCGGCGAGCGCAGGGTCGCGCTCGTCCCCGACGTCGTGGCCCGCATGAAGCGGGAGGGCTACGAGGTTTGGGTGGAAAAGGGCGCGGGCGAGGGGGCCTACTACCCGGACGCCGCATACGAGGCGGCAGGGGCGAAGCTGGTCGATGGGAAGGAAGCCCTCTACCCGGAGGCTGATCTCGTGCTTAAGATCCAGCCCCCGAGCGAGGAGGAAGTGGACTTGATGAGGGAGGGGGCGGTGGTGGTGGGCTTCATGCAGCCCCACCGCTACCCCGAGCGGGTGAAGCGGCTGGCCGAGCGCAGGGTGAACGCTTTTGCGCTCGAGCTCATCCCCCGCATCACCCGTGCCCAGGCGATGGACGTCCTAAGCAGCCAGGCCTCGGTGGCCGGCTACAAGGCGGGCGTGCTCGCCGCCGACCTCGCCCCGAAGTTCTTCCCCATGCTCACCTACGCCGCCGGCACCATCCGCCCGGCGCTCGTCTTCGTGATCGGCGCCGGCGTCGCCGGGCTTCAGGCGATCGCCACCGCGAAGCGCCTCGGGGCGATCGTCGAGGCCTTCGACGTGCGGCGGGCGGCCGGCGAGCAGGTTAGGAGTCTCGGGGCCCGGTTTCTGGAGCTCGACATCGACGCCGAGGCCGAGGGCGGCTACGCCCGCGAGCTCACCCCCGAGGAAAAGGAGAAAGAAAAGCAGATGGTGGCCGACGCCATCGCCCGCGCCGACGTGGTGATCACCACCGCCCAGGTCCCGGGCAAGCCCGCCCCCCGGATCGTCACCCGGGAGATGGTGGAGCGGATGAAGCCGGGTTCGGTGATCGTGGACCTGGCCGCCGAGTCCGGGGGCAACTGCGAGCTCACCCAAGCGGGGGAGAAGATCGTTCACCACGGGGTGACGATCTACGGCCCGGTGAACCTGCCCTCCGAGCTACCGGTGCACGCCTCCGAGATGTACGCCCGGAACCTCTACAACTTCGTTTCGCTCCTGGCCCAGGGGGGCAAGGCGCTTTCCCCCGACTGGGAGGACGAGATCTTGGCTAAAAGCGTGCTCGTTTGGGACGGCGAGGTCAAGCACGAGCCCACGCGGGTACTCCTTGAGGGAGGCGAGGCATGATCGAGCTAGGTTTTTGGACCACCCTCTACATCTTCATGCTGGCGGCGTTCACCGGCTACGAGGTGATCAGCCGGGTGCCGGTCATCCTCCACACGCCGCTCATGTCGGGGTCGAACTTCATCCACGGCGTGGTGGTGGTGGGAGCGATGTTCGCGCTGGGGCACGCCCAGACCCCCTTGGAGCAGGCGATCGGCTTTTTCGGCGTGCTCCTCGGGGCGGCCAACGCCGCCGGCGGCTACGCCGTCACCGAGCGGATGCTCGAGATGTTTGAGAAGAAGAAGGGGGGCCCGGCATGACCTGGTTGATCCAAGCGATCTACTTCCTCACCGCGGTCGCGTTCATCTACGCCCTCAAGCAGATGAGCCACCCGAAGACCGCCCGAAAGGGCGTGGTCTACGCCGGGATCGCGATGGCGGTGGCGGTGCTCGCCACCTTCCTCTGGCCGGGGATGCAAAACCTCGGGCTGATGGTGGTGGCCCTGGTTTTGGGCGGCGCCGTCGCCTGGTGGGCGGCCAAGGTCGTCGCCATGACCGACATGCCCCAGATGGTGGCGATCTACAACGGCATGGGGGGCGGCGCCGCCGGCACCATCGCGGCGGTGGAGCTTTTGAAGGGCGAGCTCAGCCCCGCCTTCGCCGCCCTCGCGGTGCTCGGCGGGTTGATCGGCGCGGTGAGCTTCTCCGGCTCGCTCGTCGCCTTCGCCAAGCTCCAGCGCCTGATGAAGGAGCGGCCCATCACCTTCCCCGGTCAGCAGACCTTCAACCTGGTCTGGCTGGCGGTCACCGTGATCCTCGGCATCGTGCTGATCTTCAAGCCGGTGATCTCGTTGATCGTCCTCTTCTTCCTCCTGGCCCTCGCCTTCGGCGTGCTCATGACCCTCCCCATCGGCGGCGCCGACATGCCGGTGGTGATCAGCCTCTACAACGCTTTCACCGGGCTCGCGGTGGGCTTTGAGGGGATCGCCCTGAGCCAGCCGGCGCTGATGGTGGCGGGCACGGTGGTCGGGGCCGCCGGTACCCTGCTCACCCAGCTGATGGCCAAGGCGATGAACCGCTCGCTCGCGAACGTGCTCTTCGGCGCGTTCGGCGCGGTGGAGGAGGAGGGCCAGGTCGAGGGCGAGATGAAGGAGATCGGCCTCGAGGACGCCGCCGCCCTCATGGCTTACGCCAGCAAGGTGATCATCGTGCCCGGCTACGGGATGGCGGTGGCCCAGGCCCAGCACAAGATCAAGGAGCTCATGGACGAGCTGGAAAAGCGCGGGGTCGAGGTGAAGTTTGCCATCCACCCGGTGGCCGGCCGGATGCCCGGGCACATGAACGTGCTCCTCGCCGAGGCCGGGGTGCCGTATGACAAGCTCTTCGATCTCGACGACATCAACCCCGAGTTCGAGACCGCGGATGTCGCCCTGGTCATTGGTGCCAACGACGTGGTGAACCCCGCCGCCCGTCGCGAGGGAAGCCCCCTTTACGGCATGCCGATCCTCGACGTGGACAAGGCCAAGAACGTGATCGTGATCAAGCGCGGCCGGGGCAAAGGATTCGCCGGCATCGAGAACGAGCTCTTCTACATGCCAAACACCCGCATGCTCTTCGGCGACGCCAAGGACGTGGTCACCAAGCTGGTGCAGG
>Ga0256833_1002129_pt1 | contig 14199 bp, 10 predicted proteins | sample 356284metaG_FD_190535 | JGI IMG/M metagenome (GOLD analysis project Ga0256833, IMG submission 190535) | Hydrothermal vent microbial communities from Mid Atlantic Ridge, Atlantic Ocean - 356-284 | ecosystem: Environmental > Aquatic > Marine > Hydrothermal vents | place: Atlantic Ocean: Mid...
CCAAGTGTTCCGGGCATATCCGAAGAAAAATACAAACGTTTTCCATCGGGACTTACGGCAGGGTCGGCAACTGAATAGTTATCATTGTTAAAAGGAAGTTCTCTTACATTAGTCCATTTTCCATTGATCAATTGGGCGGAAAATAATTTTAAACGATTAACTTTTGTAGAATCCGTTTTATACTCACCTTCATAATAATTATTTCGAGTAAAATATAAAGTCTTTCCATCGGGACTGAAATCAAACGAACCATCGTGATATTTGGTATTTACATCACCCGGGATTTTTTCGATATTACTTACTATCCCATCAATGTAATCGGCATAATAGATATCCAAGAAAGGTTGTTCATCCCAGCTGTATTTTTTCTTGGCATCACGAGCGGAAACAAAATATAATTTTTGTCCCATTGGTTTAGCACCAAAGTCTGCATATTCAGTATTGATATTAGGCATTTCATTTACCACAAATTTATCTTTGCCTCTTTCTAAAATTTTAGGTAAATATTTAGGGTTTTCTCTAAATTTAATTGCCCGATGGTCAGCCGGTTTCATTTTGGCAAATTTTTCCATCCAAGGAATACTTTCTTCATATTTACCATTGGCTTTTAGCATTTGAGCATAGCGATAGTAAACTTCGGGATCATCGGTTTTATCGGCTATTTTAGCATAATATTTTTCTGCATTTTTAGAGTCGAAAATATTATAATAGGTATCGGCAAGTTTACGATAAACATAATCAGAGGTTTCTCCTTTGCTTATGGCTTTTTCATAAGTTTCAGCAGCTTTTACATATTGCAGTCTGTCATAATATTTATCCGCTTTCTTCACTAATGAGCTTTGTGCAAAAACCGATAGCGTTCCAAAGCTCATAATTAATAAGAATATATATATTTTTTTCATAGTTAATTTTTTTTAGAAATATCTGGGTGATAACATAACTTTTTTACCTAATGCCCAGTCATAATTTAAGAATACTTCGTGGGAATTAGGACTGTAATGACGAATATCTGAAATATGCCGGTCGTAAGCATATCCTACTGTCAAACCTTTAAATAATCTGAAATTGATCATTGCAGACAAGGCATCTTTCAAACGGTGAGAAAAACCAATTTCAAACCTGTTCATAAACAGGGCATTCAAATTAATATCGGCGGAAGGTGATACATTTTCAGCTTTGTAAACCATAAAATGAGGTTTTAATTTAAAATTATCACCGATATTAAATACATAACCTCCGGCTAAGAACCAATGCATAACGGAAGTTCCTTCATAGGGAGTTCCCCCGTTATATTTATTTTTCAAAAAATTTGGAACCGAAAATGAGACATAATATTTGTCGGTATAAAAGAATGCTCCTGCCCCTACATTAAATTGTGTATCATTGATATCGTTTTGAAACAATGGATCGCCCGGATGTATAACATATAAATCGGTTAAACCGTTTTTGAATAGATTTACACCGGCTTTAATACCCAAAGCTAAGTTAGCCTCTCCAAAATTCAATGTATGAGAATAATCGAGTGTTATGGCATTTTGGTCAATACTTCCGTAAGAGTCGTTAATAAACGATAAACCGACACCATTATTTTCATTGATTGCTCCATGGGCATTAAAAGTTAAGGTCTTTGGGGCGTCAACACCGTTGTACCATTGGGTACGATAGAGTGTTCCAAAAGAAATTATTTCGGTTCCTTTAGAACCGGCATATGCAGGGTTCAAGATATTCATATTATACATATATTGTGTATAATGTGGTAATTGCTGTGCTTGAATCTTTCCCGAAAACAGGAATAATATTCCGATTAAGCTGAATAATATTTTTTTCATAGTTCTTTTTATTTTTATCTGATAATACTTAACCAACCGGTTAATTTTTGTCCATCTAATAATTTAATTACATAATAATAATCACCAACAGGCAAATCTTTTCCGTCATTTGTTTTGCCTTCAAATTCATTGATATAATCGTCTTTATCATAGACTAGTTTTCCCCATCTATTATATATTTCCACAATATCGATTCCTTCACGTTGAGCCAAATAAGTTAAATCCCAATAGTCGTTTTTATCATCTCCATTTGGAGAAATTCCTTCAGGAACTTTACATTCATAAGGATATTGTGTAACATTTATATCAAAGGGAGCATCACAACCATCTACTGTTACAACCAAAGTATAAACTCCAGCTGAGCTTACTTCTAATTGGGGATCATTGGTTAAAACATTTCCTTGATTGTCTGTCCAAGCATAAGAAATATTTTGATAATCTTGGGGATTTTGAATGGTCCCGTCAATTGTTTTGGTTTCGTTTGCACAAATCATTACATCTGTGGGTAAAATATTTTTGGGCTTAGGAAGTTTGGTTACAGTAACTTCATCATAATCCAAATATGTATTTCCTAAACAATCTTCGTATTGAACCTCCAATGTATATGTTTGAGTATCATCAAATGGTATTGTGGGAGATTCTGTTGTTGCTACTACATTATGATTTTGATCATACCATCTTATAGAGGTAATATTACCGTTGGGTACAAAACGCCAAGATTCCGGTGATGAAGCATCAACAGTCCAATTCCCTGTATTTCTACCGGGAGCGGCTTGACCACAAGTGTCAGGTGCTAAATCATCATTCTGAACACCAATTGCAGCAGCACGATGGTCCCAAGACATACAAATGGGTTTTTGCTTAATGTTAACTTCAATAATATCTGTTGTTTCATAAAAAATTATTTGCTGACTTGCATATAATAAATCACTACCACTTGAACAACCAAATAATGGTATATCATTATATGTAACAATAAATTTTCTATTTGGAGCAGTTCCTTCAATGCGATACTGGATAGTAGTATTTAATCCCGGGTTATCTCTAACTCCAGGATTAATGTCCTGTGCCGCACCATAAACTGCAATAGCAGAGGTGCCTGTGTCTGAATCCCAATATGGTAAAACATGATTTGGTATTTCAATTCCGGCATCAAAATAGTGATAATCATCAAAGTCATTAGCCGCGATAGTGCTAAAAACAATATCACCATTGGAACCAATAACAATTTGGTCACTGCTTCTTCCGAGAAAATAAAAATTTATTGGAAAATCAATGGGGGAACTGTAATCATCATCTCTTAACGGCTGTAAACTTCCTGAACGTGTTCCCTGTACTTCTGTGCCGGTTAAATCGTCATCCCACTGAAAAGGAATGCTTTGTACATCATAAAATTGGGATAATACAGCTCGTAAATTTGGATGAAGTGTAATTTCTGTTTCATCATTACATACTTTAAAATCATCACCGGCATCGATATGTTGAGCTTGGATATCCGGATAAAATATTGTCATAAAAAACAATATAAAATAAGAGTATCTTTTCATAACTTTGTTATTTAATATTTAGTTAAATTCAAAAATATAAATTTTTATCTTAAAGCAAAACAAAAGAGCTTAATTTTTTAAAAAAAATAGAATAATGATTGAAAATAATAAAAAAAAATACGAAAAAGCCATTTTAATCGGTATTATTACCGGTTCTCAAACGGCAGAACAAGTAGAGGAATATCTAAAAGAATTAAAATTTTTAGCTGAAACTGCCGGTGTAGTAGTTGATAAAAAATTTATTCAAAAATTAAAAAATCCAAATCCTAAAACTTTTATCGGTTCGGGTAAGCTTAATGAAATCAAAGATTATATCAAAGAAAACAAAATAGATTTAGCTGTTTTTGATGATGAATTGAGTCCTGCCCAACAAAAAAATCTTGAAAAAATCTTAAATATAAATATATTGGACAGAACCCGTCTGATTTTGGATATATTTGCTCAACGAGCTCAAACTTCCTATGCCCGCACACAAGTTGAATTGGCTCAATACCAATATTTACTTCCCAGATTAGCCGGTATGTGGACTCACTTAGAGCGTCAACGCGGGGGGATTGGGATGCGTGGACCCGGTGAAACGGAAATCGAAACTGACCGGAGGATTGTTCGGGATAAAATTGCTTTGCTAAAAAAGAAATTGTCATCCATAGATAAACAAATGGCAACCCAACGCAGTAACAGAGGAAAAATGGTAAGGGCTTCCTTGGTGGGATATACTAATGTAGGAAAAAGCACTTTAATGAATTTATTAAGCAAATCAGATGTATTTGCAGAGAATAAACTTTTTGCTACGCTTGATACTACTGTCCGTAAGATTGTCGTTCATAATATTCCTTTTTTATTAACCGATACCGTTGGTTTTATCAGAAAATTACCTACGCAACTTATAGAATCTTTCAAATCCACTTTGAACGAAGTAACCGAATCCGATCTATTAATTCACGTAGTGGATGTTTCTCATCCGAATTTTGAAGAACAGATGCAAACCGTCCATCAAATTTTAAATGAAATAGGCGCCGAAGGCAAGCCTATGATTATCGTATTTAATAAAATAGATCTATTAGCAAACAATCCGCAGCTTAATTTATCTCAACTCAAAAAAACCTGGCTAAATAAAATGGATGTTCCGGTAGTTTTTATCTCTGCCGTAAACAAAATAAATATTGATGAACTAAAAGATGTTTTATATAAAGAAGTAAGAAAAATCCATATCAAACGTTTTCCTTATAACGATTTTTTATACCCGGATTTGGACAATTTAAAAGAACGGTAAAAAATATTCAAATTAAAATAATTAAAACCTTATCTTTGCATAGAATTTAAACTTTTGATAAAGTAATGAAAAAATTATTAATTTTTTTCTTAATTGTAAACCTTACATCTTGTGTCCCATATAAAAATATTGTTTATGTGCAAGGTGATATCAAATCTGACACTAATTCTCCTTTAGCTTATAAAGTAAAGAAAAAAGATATATTATTTATAGAAATTAAATCCGGAAATGAAGAGATTCAAAAATTTTTTCAAATCGGATCTATTGCTCAAAACGGACAAGTCAGCCAGAACAATTTATATTTTAAAGGATATACCGTGGATGAAAACGGAACAATAGAATTACCCTTATTATCAAAAATAAAAGTAGAAGGCAAAACTTTTGAAGAAATAAAAAATTTGATTAGAAAAAGATTATTGCAAACTCAATTTACAAGCCTTCAAGATGTATTTGTGGTAGTAAAATTAGGAGGTGTTCCTTATACAATTTTAGGGGAAGTAAAAAGTCCGCAATCGGGGGTTTTATATAAGACACAACCCAGTATTTTAGATGCAATAGCAAATGCTGGAGATGTTACGCTTACCGGAGATTTGCGTCATGTAGTACTTATCCGCGATGAAAACGGGAAAAAAGTAAAAAAAGAAATGGATTTAACCCAATCGGATATTATTAATTCTCCTTATTTTTATATTCGTCCAAATGATTTGGTCTATGTAAAACCTTTAAGACAAAAAACGCTTGGAACCGGCACAACACTTTCTCAAACAATTTCCACAACAATAACCGCTTTATCACTTATCACCACCATTATATTACTTTCCAATCTCAATAAATAAATTTGCATATGGAAAATCAGTTTTCTTTTGAAGATCAATCCGGTATAGATTTTAAAATACTTTTAGCCAAAATTATTAAAAATTGGAAATGGTATTTGATAAGCTTACTTATTGCATTTTTTGTAGCATATTATATTAATGTAAGAAAACAAAATATTTATGAACTAAAAAATTATATAACAGTTAAAGACGAAACCAATCCTTGGTTTACTTCCAATATGAGTTTGGTATTCAATTGGGGCGGAGTGAGTGATAAAGTGGATTTGTTTATCACAACTTTACAATCGAGAACACATAACGAAAGAGTGGTCAAACAACTTCAATCTTATATAAATTATTATAAAAAAGGTAAGTATAATTTGATAGATATTTATAAAGATTCTCCTTTTAAATTTATTCCAGATAGCAGTAAATTTCAATTGATTGATATCCCAATACAAATAAAAATTATTGATGAAAAAAATTTTCAATTAACTGTAAAGCCCGATAAAAAAACAGTAAATTTGTATAATTATCAAACACACCAAAAAAAGAAAATAGAATTAAATAAATTTTCAAAAAATTTTATCTTCGGGCAAAAAATAGACTTACCGTTTATATCGGGACAATTTGTTTTGCATCAACCCGAGAAAATTGAACCTAATGCTATATATATTTTAAAACTTAATGGTTTTTATCAAACGGTTAATTTTTATAAAAAAAACCTTAAAGTCAAACCCAAAAACAAAAACTCCTCCATTTTAATCCTTTCATTAAAGGGAACAAACAAAAAGAAAATTGTTGACTATCTAAATACTACGACAGGCATTTTGCAAAGGCAAATATTAAATGATAAAAATAAGTTTGCCATAAATACTATCAAATTTATTGACTCTATCCTAAAAGGTATTCAAACCGACCTTAACACTTCTGCACAAAGTTTGAAAAATTTTGTAAAAAATAAAACCGTGCTTAATCTGGATGACCCCACAAGCAAGCTTTATGAAAAAATATCGGCATTGGACTTGCAAAAAAATAATCTTGTTCAGAAAAAATTCTATTACCGGCAGCTTTTGAATTATTTGGAAAACCATAAAAATTATGAAGACTTGCCTGCTCCAACCGTAGTTGGAATTGACGACCCGACCGTAGTTGGAAAAGTTACCAAGATAACCCAATTGGCAATTATGCGAAAGAAAAACCTAATGAACTTTCAAGAAAATTCTTTACCGATTCAAAAATTGGATTTGGAAATAGAAGCTTTAAGAAAATCATTACTGGAAACCGTTAAATCCGCTTTACAAAATATTGATAGTGAATTGAAATTGGTAGAAAAAAATATTTATAGAATTGAAAAAGATATCAATAAATTGCCGGAAGAAAAACAAACACTGCTTACTCTCAAAAGAAAACACGATTTAAAAGAGGAAGTATATAACACTTTATTGCAAAAACGAAATGAAGCAAGTATTGTAAAAGCATCAAATGTTTCCGACCTAAAAATTATCGACGAAGCCAAAGATACCGGTCAGCCGCCTGTGGCTCCCAATAGGAAAATAAACTATTTGATTGCTCTGGCTGCGGGTTTATTATTGCCCACATTAATAATTGCCGTTTTATTTTTCTTGGACAATAAAATACATGATGTTTCCGAAATAGAAGAAATTACTCAAACGCCTATTCTTGGTGAAATTTATCATTATGAAGGCAAAAACAAATTGCCCGTAATCTATGAACCGCACGGTATTGCAGCCGAATCATTTAGAAGCTTGCGTTCATCTTTGCGGTTTTTATTTCCCAAAAAAAATAAATCGCAAAGTATTATTATTACCTCTACAATATCTGGAGAAGGAAAAACATTTGTTACTTCCAACTTGGGAATAACTTTGGGCTTGGGAAACAAAAAAACTGTTTTGCTTGAATTTGATTTAAGAAAACCAAAATTTAAAGAATATTTCAAAGAAGCAAATAATCAACATACAGGTATTGCTCACTATCTAGCCGGAGAAGCTAAAATAGAAGATATTATTATCCCGACAAAAAATTCAAATGTGGATATTATTCTTTCAGGAGAAACACCTCCTAATCCTTCCGAACTTATTTTAAGAGATCAAACGGCAAAACTTTTTGAAGAACTCAAAGAAAAATATGATTTTATAATTGTTGACGTCCCTCCCATAGGATTGGTATCGGACGCATTGGAACTTCAAAAATTTATGGATGTTGTGCTATATGTTGTTCGTGAGGACTATTCTTTAAAAGATTTTGTAACCGAAATTGATGAAAAATACAACCAAAAAATCATCAAAAATTTAGCTATAGTTTATAATGATTTTAAAACGAATATACTGAAAAAATACGGTTACGGAAAAGCTTATCAATATGGCTACGGACAATATTTTTCTAATAAAGAGAGCTTTTGGAAACGATTAAAAAACAAGTTTAAAAAAGTTTTTAAAGTATAAAATCTTTGTATTTAAAAATTTGCTTAAATCCTTTTCCTTTAAAATATTCGGGGGTTTTGGCATTACCTACGGCTAAGATAAAATCGCCTCCCCAAGCCCCCAAACTTTTAATTGTGCCTGAATAATCTGAAAAATATTGATCTTTAATCGTAGGTTTACTTAAAATTTTAGATAATATTTGTTCGTGCTCTTCCAATAAGTTTTTAAATTCGTTTAAACTTCTTTCACCGGACAATTGTTCGGTTATTTGACTGATACGTTCAATTATCTCATCGGGTATTTTTTTATTGTTGATAAGCTTAATTGCTTCCCTACTGTTTTGTTTACAGTTGAGATAAACAAAATAAATTTGATCTGAAAAATCATTATTAAATTCTATGGTTTTCCAAACCGGATAATTATTTTTCAATTGGTATATCAAAGCTTTTTTTTCTTTTGCTACTGCTATATCATAACCGCTTCCTCCAAATGTCTTTTTTAGCAAATCGAACGCATCCATTCCTGACCAATTAGCCAAATTGTTTATCAAAGTCGATGAAGAACCCAGACCCCAATTAGGATCAAACTCCAAAATTGTTTTAAAATTCAAAGCCCTAACAAAAAGTTCCGGCTTAAATTTATATATCTCGTTGAGGATTTTTTGCAAAAATTCCGCTTTAATATCATCATTGGTATCAATGATATTTTGCAAGTTCAAGGAAAAATTAACTTCCAACCAAACTTTGTTTTGATTATCAAAAGCTTGCCAGCTATGATAGTTTTTTCCTTTATTCGTATCTATTTTGAGAGACTGTCCTTTTTTTGTCGGCAATGCCAAAGCCTTGGCTCCATATAAGACTGCATACTCTCCCGAAAGCAATATTTTTCCGCTGCTGTAAAACTTCAATTAGTTAATAATTAATTTTTTAGTTCCGATAATTCCGTTAGCAAAAACAACTTTCAATAAGTATGTTCCGGAAGTAAATTTATCCAAATTCAATCGATTGGTAAATGATTCGGATAATTTTCTACCGGTCAAATCAAAAAGCACCAGTTTTTCAAACTTTTTTTCAGCCTTTACAAATATTTGCCGATCTGCAGGATTAGGATAAACAACAAAATCGGCTTTATCCTGATTATTAACAAAAGAAGTCTGTTGAATTAACAAATTAAATTCATTACTTACATTGGAGGCAAAAGCTACATCATAAAATCCGTCCCCTGTAAAATCCTGAACCGCAAACCAAGCCGGTCCTTGGGTGGTATTATCCAAAACTTGCTTGGTAAAATTCTGATTGCCGTCGTTTACAAATAAAACAACTTCACTGCCTGCACCATTCGTTCCGTTTGCCGTGGCAACAATATCTTTGTCTCCATCCGAATCAAAATCAAAAGTTCTGGTGTACATTGCATGATTCATCTGGGTGTCCACATCATGTCTCGTAAAATTAGCCCCGCTTCCGTCATTTTCAAACCAAGCAATAGTGTTGTCGTCATAAGCGGCAGCCACTACATCATAATCGCCGTCGCCGTCCATATCTACTCCTTCAGCTCCCCAAGCTCCATTGAAATTGGTTACTACGGAACCTCCCAAAGCAAACCATAGTCCGTTAAAAGTGTACCATTCGATTTTATTATCGGTATATGAAGGGGCTAAAATATCCGCTGTTCCGTCTCCATTAAAATCACCTCCGTAAAACATTTTCGGGGAATTTATACTGATCGCATTAATTCTACTAAAATTGGCACTACCTCCGTTCAAATAAGCCGTAATATAATTTTCTCCCGTGATAGCAACTCCGATATCGTTGTCTCCATCGCCGTCAGCATCGTAAATACCTACAAATGAAGGATCCGTAAGATTATCTATTAAATGGGACGTAAATCCAAAACTACCGTCATTTTCATACCAACGCATTTCCGAAGATCCTACGGCAACAAAGTCCAAATCCGTATCGCCATCCAAATCTCCTGCAAAGGCAAAAGCAGCACCGGGCAAATTGTTATCAATAATATGTTGAGTAAAATTTCCCGAACCGTCGTTGATAAAATACATTACGGCATTATCGTTCTTGGCAGTTCCTATCAAATCAAAAACTCCATCGGAATTTACATCATATTCAATCAAACCGAAAGCACCGGCAGATTGATTATTGCTAATTAACACCTTTGAAAAAGTTTGAGCAACTCCTTCAAATAAAAACATGGTTAAAATGACGAATAAGTATATTTTTTTCATAATGATTTTTTTTAAGTTGAATACAAATATAATTATTTTCGATTAAGTAAACGTTTCAACTCATTGAAATTAACTTTTTTATTAGCAAAATAGGATTTTGCCAAAGCAATTTCCGAAGGATTTGCATTAAGCAATTTTAATAAATTATTCAGATGCATTTTCATATGTCCTTGTTGAATTCCGTCGGTAATCAAGGCATTAATTGCTGCAAAGTTTTGAGCCAAACCTGCACTTGCTATAATACGCATCAGTCCTTTTGCCGAAGGATTTTTTAATAGCTGTAACGAAAATTTAGCCAACGGATGCAAAGCGGTCAATCCTCCAACCGTGCCGATAGCCAAAGGTAATTCCAACCAAAATCTAAAAATTCCGTTATTTACACTTGCATGCGACAAAGAAGTATATTGTCCGTTGCGAGAAGCATAGGCATGAACGTCCGCTTCAACCGCTCTAAAATCGTTTCCAGTGGCTAAAACCACCGCATCGACACCGTTCATAATTCCCTTATTGTGTGTTACGGCACGATAAGGTTCCGCTTCTGCAATTTTTATAGCGGCAATAAATTTATCGGCATATTCTTTTCCACTCATATTTGAAGTTCGTAGTTGTTCAACCGGACATTCCACTTCGGCTCTTACGACACATTCGGGAGTATAATTGGACAAAATCCGCATAATGATATCGGTTTTTTGTCGTAATTCATTCGGCATATTTTCAACAAAAATTTCCGAAAATTCTTCCAAAACCGTATTGATAAAATTAGCCCCCATAGAATCCACCGTATCAAATGTCATAACAATTTGATAATATCCCGGCAGTTTATCCGTTTGATTAACAAAATCAATTGATAAGATTCCACCGCCACGTTTTTGCATATTTTCTTGTAGGGGATTGATTGCTTTTTTAAATAATTGTTTATTGGTTTGGAAATAATCAAAAATTTCCTGAGATTTCCCTTTATATATTAAATGTATATGACCGATTTTTTTTGTTCCTAAAACCCGTGTATGAAAACCTCCTCTTTCCGCCCAAAATTTAGCGGCTTTGGAAGATGCCGCTACCACAGAACTTTCTTCAATAACCATTGGCAAAGTATAATATTCACCATCGATCAAAAAATTGGGAGATACTGCATAGGGCAAATAAAAATTGCTCAAAGTATTTTCTATAAAGCCATCGTGCAAGGCTTGCAATTGCTCGTCGGTATTCCAATATTGCAAAAGAATATTTTTTGCCGAAGGTTGGTTGGGAAAATAATTGTCTATCAACCAATTGATTTTTTCCTGTTTGCTAAGTTTGGAAAATCCTTTAACTTTGCTCATCTTATTTTTTTAAAACCGCAAGATAATAAAGATTGATGAATTTAATAATTGATATCGGCAATACAAGAATCAAATCGGCAATTTTTGACCGGCAAAATCAAATGCTTGCTTTTGAAAATTTTAATAATAATCAAGCCATAGAAAAAATAGAGGAATTAATTCAAAACCATTCTCCCGATTTTGCCATTATTTCCGAAGTTGGAAAAAAAATTGAAGGTTTGGATAAATTATTGACATCGAATAAAATAAAATTTTTCTATCTTAATCACCGTTTACGGTTACCATTTACCATTGATTATAAAACTCCTTCAAGCTTAGGTGCGGACAGAATGGCGTTGGTTGCCGGAGCAATTTTTCACCAACCCGAAGGAAACAAATTGATTATTGATGCCGGCACTTGCATCACTTACGATTTTATCGACGGAAAAAATATTTACTTGGGTGGAGCAATATCACCGGGTATAAAACTCCGGTTTCAAAGTTTGAACAATTATACAGACAAACTTCCGTTAATAAATGAACAAAATATTGATAATATCGATTTAATAGGTCAAAGCACAAAAGCTTCAATAGAAACCGGTGTCATCTATGGAATTATTAACGAAATTGAAGGTTTTATTGTTAAATATAACTTAAAATATAAAAATTTAACGATTTTTTTAACAGGTGGAAGTCAAAAAGTTTTGGATAGATACATAAAAAATAAGATATTTGTCAATTCAAAATTCCTTTTATTGGAAGGAATGAATTTTATACTTAATTTGAACAAGTAATTTATGAGGTTAAAAATCAAAGCTTTAATTATATGGTTATTCATATCAAGCATTAACATTTGGGCACAAGACGGCTCACCTTCTCCTTATTCTTTTTTCGGACTTGGCGATGCTTCCTTCGACGGAGGAGCTGTAAGCATAGGAATGGGACACACATCGGTTTACACGGATAGTCTTCATTATTTTTTAAATAATCCGGCATCATTGGCGGAATTGAAATATGTGAATTTAAAATTAGGAATTAAAAACTCTTTCATCAATCAACGAGACGACAGTGGTGAAGTTTGGACCTCTGCCCATAATATAAACTATTTTGCTTTGGGGTTTCCAATTGGAAAAAAATTCGGAGCAGGATTTGGAATACTTCCCGAAACTTCTACCAAATACAATATTTATACCCCTACCGACGAAGGTGTTTACAGTTTTCAAGGATCAGGAGGGCTTTCAAAACTGTTTATAGCCGGAGCTTATAAAATCAATAAAAATTTTTCGGCCGGTATAGAATATCAATATCATTTCGGTTTTTTACAACATGATTATATATGGGTACCCAACAATTCATCTATTTATACACGAGATAATAATTATGAAGATTTTAGCGGTGGGACTTTTAAACTCTCTTTAAACTATCATAAGAACTTAAAAAAGAACAAATATTTTCAAGCGGTTTTTAATCATAGATTACAAACTAATTTAAATACCAATTTTTACGGTAGCATACGGTTGATAAAGATTGTAACCAACGGCGAATATCCGGTTTCGGAAGATCTGAAACCTGAACAAACCGCTCAAACACTCTTACCTTCCTCAACAAGTCTTGGGGTAGGTTATGGTGAAAAAAACAAATGGTTTGTTAATTCGGAATTTACTTATCAAAATTTCTCAGACTTTAAAAATCCGTTTTATGACCCTGCTTATGTTCAATACAAAGATGCTTTTGCTACACGATTGGGAGGATTTTATAAGCCTGAATATAACTCTATTACAAGTTATTGGAAAAGAGTTACTTACAGAGCGGGAGCTTATTTCAAAAATACCGGTTTAAATATCTATGGAGAAGATATTCGGGACTTTGGCATAACTTTTGGATTAGGTTTGCCGGGATTGAAATCCATATCCAATCTGAATTTGGGAATGGAATTTGGACGTAGAGGAATTAAAACAGGTAATTTGGTTTTGGAAAATTATTTCAATCTACACATCAGTCTTTCATTGAATGACCGATGGTTTATCAAAAGAAAAATTAATTAATACAAATATATTATGAAAAGGATTTACATTTTATTTGGAATTTTATTTTTAAGCACTTTAAGTTTAACGGCACAAGAAGAACCAAAAACTTGTGATGTTAATTTAAGCTTGGCACACGATTATGTAAAATCGGGCAAATACAATGAAGCTATTCCTTATTGGGAAAAAGTTTATAAAAATTGCCCTGCTCAGAGTGAAGCCATCTATACAGACGGAACCAAAATTTATAAATATTTTTATAAAAAAGCTCTTAAAGCGAAAGACCAAGCAAAAGCCGATGAAAGTTTCAACAAACTAATGGAACTTTACGACAATTGGGAGAAAAATTTCCCTAATACCAAATATGTTGGTAAAATTTATCAAGACAAAGGTTTACTTTTATTGGAAAGCAAAAAAGCCGGTAAAGAAGAATTATATAAAATTTTCAATAAAGGTTTTACCAAAGGTAGAAATTTGTTTACTAATCCCAAAGCTTTATATGCTTATTTCAGCAGTGCCGTTCATATGTATAAAAACAATAAAATCAGCTTTGAGGATTTGATTAAAAATTATGATGAAGTGCAAGAAGCTATTAATAAATCTATCGTGAAGTATACCAAAACAATGGAAAAACTTCAACAAAAAGAAGAAAACGGCGAATTATTGAAATCGGAAGAAAGAAAACTAAAAGCCATAAAGAAAAATATTCCGGTATATACGGTGGTAT
>Ga0256833_1002130_pt1 | contig 14198 bp, 13 predicted proteins | sample 356284metaG_FD_190535 | JGI IMG/M metagenome (GOLD analysis project Ga0256833, IMG submission 190535) | Hydrothermal vent microbial communities from Mid Atlantic Ridge, Atlantic Ocean - 356-284 | ecosystem: Environmental > Aquatic > Marine > Hydrothermal vents | place: Atlantic Ocean: Mid...
GGAATAACTGCAGAAAATGCCCAGATCCTGGTAGCAAATGGGGTGGACATGGTGGCTGTAATAAGCGATATTTGGACGGCTAAAGACATAAAGGCCCAGGCTGAGAAATACAAGAGACTTTTTTGATCGGAATTCAAGGAAGTTTTGGTTCAGGAGGAGATGCAATGAAAGAAAAGGTTAAAGATGCCCTGGATAAGGTAAGGCCAATGCTTCAGGCAGATGGCGGCGATGTTGAGCTTGTGGATGTGGATGAGGAAACAGGCGTTGTAAATGTGCGTCTTACCGGTGCATGCAAGGGGTGCCCAATGAGTCAGATGACCTTAAAAGCGGGCATAGAACGCTATTTAAAAAGCGAGGTGCCGGAGGTTTCCTCTGTGGAGTCGGTGGATTGATTCTTTAGTGATGGTACGGCGTTCCTGCGTTTATAGAAGCAGCCCTGTAAAGTTGCTCTATTAGGATGAGGCGCGACATCTCGTGGGTGAATGTCATGGGAGACAGGCTCAGGATGGTGTCTGCCCGCTCCTTTATCCTTTTTGATAGCCCGTAAGCCCCGCCAATAACGAAACAAAAGGCACCCACTGAATTATCCTGCCTTTTTCTCAAAAACTCGGCAAGTCCCCTTGAAGAAAGCATTCTACCTTCCACGTCCAATGCGACAACATGACCCCTGAACTTTGTAAGGGCCTTTAGCATCTCTTTTGATTCCTTGTCTATTGCCTTAATAAAGTCATGGCCTAATGCCTTTGCAGCCCTTGTTTCTATCACATTAACCTGGTAGAAATTCGTTAATCTTTTAATATAGTGGTCGATACCCTGTTTAAGCCATGTTTCCTTTGTTTTGCCAGGCCAAAGGAGTTGAATTTTCGTCATGATAGATCCTCAAGAAAAAGGTGAGCTTTTAAAAAAGATTCCTAAGACAGACAAGATACTTGAAAAACTGCCAAAGGACATCCCTCATATTCTCAAACGTACTGTTTGCAGGCGGGTATTTGAGGACCTCAGAAAAAAGATCAAACTGGGGCTTTTGGCTTCACCAGAAGTCCTTGCCTTTGAAAATGTCCTCTCATTGGTGATGGATGAGCTATCAAAAAGCCTGAGACCTTCGCTTAGGCCACTTATAAATGCAACAGGTGTTGTGGTTCACACAAATCTTGGAAGGTCCCTTCTTCCAGAAGAGGTCTTCAAACAAATCTTCGAGGTGGCAGTAAATTACTCCAACCTTGAATACGATCTTGAGGCAGGAAGGAGAGGTTCAAGATATTCCCATGTGGAGCCCTTATTGTGCGAGCTAACAGGGGCAGAGTCGGCCCTTGTGGTTAACAACAATGCAGCTGCTGTTCTTCTTACCCTCGAGACCCTTGCACGGGGTAAGGAAGTTATTGTTTCACGCGGGGAACTTGTGGAAATAGGTGGTTCCTTCAGGATACCTGATGTGATGGCAAGAAGTGGGGCAATCCTGCGGGAAGTTGGTGCCACAAACAGAACGCACCTGAGGGACTATGAAAATGCCATTGGAGAAAATACTGCCCTTTTGATGAAGGTGCATCAGAGTAACTTTGCCGTTGTAGGTTTTACCTCTAAGGTCCCCATGTCAGAACTAAAGGCCCTTGGGGCAAAATACCAGCTTCCTGTTATAGAGGATCTTGGAAGCGGAAACCTTGTTGACCTGACACCGTACGGATTCATGCATGAGCCGACGGTTCAGGAGTCCCTTGAGGCAGGTGCTGACCTTGTAAGCTTTAGCGGAGACAAGATGCTTGGTGGGCCTCAGGCAGGCATAATTGTTGGTAAGGCGGAGCTTGTGGATAAAATCAAGAAAAATCCCATGAATAGGGCAGTTAGGATAGATAAACTAACCTTGGCCGGTCTTGAGGCAATCCTTTCAATCTACAGAAAACCTGAAGAGGCCCTTAGAAAGATACCAACCCTTACCATGCTTTCCATGTCTTATGAGGAAACCAAAAAACGCGCTCAGCGCCTTGCAATGAGGCTCAAAAGGAAGAAGATCCAAGGCGTTGACGTCGCTTTCACAGATACCGTCTCCAGGGTCGGAGGTGGGGCAATGCCACTTCAGGAACTAAGATCAAGGGCCGTTTTGCTCAACCTTGATGGCCTTTCTGCAAAGGGAGTAGATGCTGCATGTGTGGAGCGGGCTCTAAGGCTTGGTGACCCACCAGTGATTGCCCGTATAGAGGATGAAAGGATACTTTTTGACGTCAGAACGGTAAGAGACAAGGAGCTTGGACTTCTTGCCTCCTGCGTAAAGGATGCAGTTGAAAAATGCATAAGGGGTTCCATTCGGTGAATGTCAAGGTGAAGCTGCAAGATGTGCCTATAACTCCTTTTGATTTATCTCTTTTTCAGAGGCAGATGGAACAAGAGCTTAAGGATCTTTTCCCCTTCTCCTCCCTCGATTTGTTCTTTGCCAATGAATCTTCAGATCTTGATGAACTCATAGAGCGCATTCCTTTTTCCAGTCGGCAAAAGATGCGGGCAAGGAGCCATCTTGCTGAAAGAAGGCCCTTTTGGGACAGGGTACTTCACCAGGCCCTTTTGCCTTTGGAACATGGAAACGGTAGCAGCCTTGTAATCTGCCGTATAACCGGTATGCCAAAGACCATAGGGACTGAGGAAGGCCTGTGGTTTCTTGGGCTTGCCCGTCACGTTTTGGAAGCTACCCTCAAAGAGAAAAAGGCCCAGGCCCTTTACATGGAAGAAAAAGGTGTGCCCCAATACTTGACCCTTTTTTTTAGAGAAGGAGATACAGAGGGCAAAGACATAGTAGAGCTTTCCTTTTACAAGAAGAACGAACCACCCATAGATCATGTGGAAGAAATAGTTAAAAGGTCTTTTTGTGCAAAAGAAGTTTCTTTTTGTGGCAGGATAAATGACTCTTCTTGGTTTGTTGCAAAGGGGCCTTCAAAAAGACGGATAGAGACAGGCGTAAAGGCATGTGTCTCAAGCTTAAGACAAGGTGGAAATACACTTAGGAGTTTTTCCTTATATGATGGGGTATGTGGGATAGATGAGATTTTAGGCCTAAAAAGGTTTGCAAAAGGCCTTGGAGCAGCGGTATTTTCCGCTACCTCTGTCAGAAACCTGATGAAAGAACTTGGGATGGCAAAGGATTTTAAACTGCATGCTACCACCAAATTGCCATCCAAGGCATCAATGGGCGCCTTTTTCCTTCTTGGATCAAATAAGGCACAGGAAAGGGCAAGGCGCATCATGGAAGAACGCGGCCTTGTCCAAGAGGTTTCTGAAAAGGCTTTATTTGCAGTAGCGCCTGTGAGAAACCGTCAAGGTGGCCTTTTTGCCCTTGAGGAAACTTGCAAGGACATCTTTAATGTTATCAAAGAAGAGACAGGGGACGAAAGTTTAACTGCAGGCTTTGCCAGCCCTTTTCAGCCCTTTGTTACAAGAAAAGGCCTTTTTTACTCCTGTCTTCTCGCCTTTTACCATGCAAAGCTACTTGGCCCTGGCAAGATGGCCATCTTTGATCACGTAACCTGTAACGTGCATGGCGATATACTTTTTTCCTGGGGAGACCTTTCTGGAGCCATAAGGTGTTACAGGCGAGGGCTCATGCTCAAAAAGGATGATGAAAACCTGCTAAACAGCCTTGGGGCATGCCTTGCCGATGCATCAAGGCTTTCTGAGGCACAAGGGCTCTTTGAAAGGGTTCTGAATACCAATCCCAAAAGCATCATGGCCTTGTACAACCTGTCTGGTGTTCATCTGCGAAGGGGAAGGCTTGAAAAGGCGGCAAAGGCACTTGAGAAGGCAGCAAGGCAAAATGGCAGTGACACTGCAATCCTCACAAGGCTGCTCGATGTCTATATCAAGATGGGAGAATTTGACAAGGCATACGAAATTTCTAAAAGGCTTACAGGTAGTGGGGCGGCAACAAGGGGTTGGTTGTTGAAGCTATGTGCAAGGGCTGCATTTGAAACAAGGAACTGGCAAGAGGCAAAAGAGCTTTTTAAAAAATGCATCGAGAGGATGCCAGAAGACAGAGAAAGTCTTCTCCTTTTGGCAAAGGGCTTTTTCACCTTCGAAGGTGATGCGGAGACCGCAAATGTCCTGTTGCGTCAGCTTGATATTGAAAAATGCGCTGACGATAACTTGGAGAAAGAGGCAAAGGCCCTTTCTCTCCTCATCCATGAGGCCACCTGTTCCAAGGTTGAAGGCAACGGCCTTGACAACTTGCGTGTCAAAGTCCTTGACAAACAGGGAATTTGAAAATAATAATTGCCAAATCTTGCAACAACTGCCGAGGTAGCTCAGTCGGTAGAGCAGGGGACTGAAAATCCCCGTGTCGGTGGTTCGATTCCGCCCCTCGGCAATGGGAATCGTAGGAGGCCATATGGCCTCCTTTTTTGTTTTGGAGTCCAATTACAGGCTTGGGATGACCTCTGTGTTTCTCATGTAGGGAATTAGTGCTTTTGGTATTCGTACACTTCCATCTTCTTGTTGATAGTTTTCAAGGATTGCCACTACTGTTCTTCCAACGGCAAGCCCTGAACCGTTAAGGGTGTGGACGAACCTGGTCTTTTTCTTGCCCTTTGGCCTGTAGCGAATGTTTGCCCGTCTTGCCTGAAAGTCTTCGAAATTGCTGCATGAAGAGATCTCGCAGAATCTGTCCTGCCCCGGGAGCCAGACCTCTATGTCGTATGTCTTAGCAGCGCTAAAGCCAAGGTCTCCAGTACACAGGACAACCACCCGATAAGGGATCTCAAGAATCTGAAGTACCTCCTCGGCATCCATGAGCAGTGACTCAAGTTCATCATAGGAGCCTTCTGGTCTAACAAACTTAACAAGCTCCACCTTGTTAAACTGGTGCTGACGCACAATGCCTTTAACGTCTCTTCCGTATGAGCCTGCCTCTGAGCGGAAACATGGGGTGTAGGCAGCGTAATATTTTGGTAGCTCTTCTTCTTTTAGTATCTCGTCACGATGGAGATTGGTTACTGGTACCTCTGCAGTAGGAATCAGGTAGTAGTCCCTGAAATTGAGCCTGAAAAGGTCCTCTTCGAATTTTGGAAGCTGGCCGGTGCCGTAAAGAGAGGCGCTGTTGACTATCACAGGCGGCATCACCTCCTGGTAACCATGCCGCTCCCTGTGAAGGTCAAGCATGAAGTTTATAAGTGCCCTTTCGAGCATAGCCCCAAGGCCCATATAGACCACAAAGCGTGAACCAGTTATCTTTGCTGCCCTCTTGAAATCGAGTATTCCTGTCTTTTCCCCAATCTCCCAGTGGGGTAGGGGAGTAAAGGAAAATTCAGGAATGTCACCCCACCTTTTTACAACCACATTGTCTTCATCACTTTGGCCAAGGGGAACCGATTCATGCGGAATGTTTGGAAGAGAGAGCATTATCTTGTCCATCTGTGTCTTTATGGACTCAAGTTCAGCCTCAAGAACCTTTATGCTTTCTCCAACCTCCTTCATCTCGGAAATAAGGGATGAGGCATCTCCGCCCTCCTTTTTTATCTTTCCTATTTGCTGGGAAACGGTGTTGCGTCTGTTTCTAAGCTCTTCTATTTGTTGAATCAGTTGCCTTCTTTTTTCATCAAGCTCCTCGAAGTTGTCCAAAGACAAATCACTTCCCCGTGCTTTAAGGGCACGTTTCACCTCATCCAAGTGTTCCCTGACAAATTTCAAGTCAAGCATAGGATATCGCTCCTTTTAAAGTTTGTGACACTCATCTCCAGTTATGAGAAACATCTTGCTATTCAATTTGCGTCCAAGCCGTCCAAGGCTGAAGGACCTTCCATCATCCACAAGGTGCATCCATCCACCAATATAGACTGTCCGATCATGTCGCTTAGAAAGGTCCATAAGCCGCCTCGAAATGATCTCATCCCTTTTACACCAATGAGGGTCAAAAACCAATCCGCCAACCAAGTTGGAAGACGGATTTTTCTTTAAAAGGGCCATTTTTGCCCTCTGGTAATGGCTTTGAAAATATGTATCGAGATCCTCATCTGGCTCTTCGGTAGCAAGAATTAGATTGTCAAGTCTAAGAAGTTCCTTATCCCACCATGGAAGCTCCTGGCGCGAAAGATCACCAGAATCAATAGGATGACAAGGAATGTTACAGGAAGAACAGAATCTTGTTGCGCATTCCCATTCAAAAGGCATCCTAAGCTGCCTTTTAAGAAGCTCTATCCTGAAGTGGCAACGCCTTTTTTCAGGTAGCCGTTCCAGAAGTTCCTGGAACCTTTTAAGCCACCTTTGTTCATGCCTTTTCCTGAAATTTACAGAAAATCGGCTAATTTCAACGGCTACACATGTGGGCCTAAGAGTCTCCATCAGTTGGATGAGCCTCGAAGATGCCTTTATGTCTAAATGTACAGTTCCTATGATGATAAGAGTATTGGGTTTGTTGGGTTGAGGGTTTTTAGGGTTCGTTGGGTTTGTTGGGTTAATCGGGTTATTGGGTCGGGATTTTGGGGGATTTATTGGGCTCATAGTTGGTAAGATAGTCGGCTTGACAAATTAGAAAAATCAAGCCCCTATTAGAATTTGCAGATAACTTACTGAAACTACCAATACTTGCACCGGAAACCTAAGCATATAACCCAATAAACCCAATAAACCCAACAAACCCAATAAACCCAACAAACCCAATAAACCCAACAAACTCGCAACCCAATAAACTCAATAACCTGTATCAAGTCCTCTATACTGCACTGCCTCTCCAATATGAGATATATCTATGTTCTTGCTACCAGCCAGGTCTGCTATGGTCCTTGCTATCTTCAGTATTCGGTGATAGGCCCTTGCGCTCAGTTTCAGTTTGTTGCAAACCTTTTCGAGAAAGGTATCACATTTTGTATCCAATTTACAGAATTCATTTATCTGTCTGACTGACATCTGGGCGTTGGAAAAGATGGAAAGCCCCTTGAACCGTTTTTCTTGAATCTTTCTTGCTGCTACAACCCGCTGTTTGATCATGCGGGATGGTTCACCCCTTCTTCTGTCAGAAAGCTCCTTGTAGGCTACTGATGGAACTTCTATGAAAATGTCGATACGGTCCATGAGAGGGCCAGAAACCTTTGTTTTGTACCGGTGAATCTGGTTGGGTGTGCATGTGCAGATCTTGTCTTCCTGGCCAAAGAAGCCGCAAGGGCAAGGATTCTGGGCAGCAACCAGGGTGAATCTTGACGGGAATCGAAGAGTTATAGCAGCCCTGGAGATGGTAACAAATCCATCTTCAAGGGGTTGCCTTAGGCTTTCAAGCACATTGCGTTTGAATTCCGGAAGTTCGTCAAGAAAGAGCACCCCGTTGTGGGCCAAGCTCACTTGGCCTGGTCGCGGATATGTGCCACCCCCTATGATTCCTGCATCGGAAATGGTGTGATGAGGAGCACAAAAGGGCCTTCTTACTACAAGCGGTGTCTTTTCATCGAGAAGGCCTGCCACACTGTAGATGGCCGTTGTCTCAAGTGCCTCATCAAATGTAAGTGGCGGGAGGATGGATGGAAGGCGCCTTGCAAGCATGGTCTTACCAGAGCCAGGAGGCCCTGTCATGAGTATGTTATGGCCCCCTGCAGCAGCCACTTCTAAGGCCCTTTTGGCCGACTCTTGACCACATACATCGGCAAAATCCTCAAAGTTTTTCTCTTTCTGCTCAAGGATTTCATGGACATCTGCCTTTATGGCGACAAGTTCTGCCTCGCCTCTAAGATGAGCAACTATCTGACTGAGGTGGTTTATGGGATATACATTTATTCCGTCCACCACTGCCGCCTCTTTTCCATTTTGTTCAGGAACTGCGATATTTTTAAATCCCAGGGCCCTTGCAGCAAGGGTGATTGGAAGCACCCCTTTTGCAGCACGAAGACAGCCGTCAAGTGCCAACTCACCACAAAATAGGAAGTCTTCAGCCTTTTCCTTTGGAAGGACCTTTGAGGCGCATAAAATGGCAAGGGCTATTGGTAGGTCAAGGCCTGTTCCCTCCTTTTTGATGTCTGCTGGGGCAAGATTAATAGTGATTTTTTGGGTGGGAAACTGATAGCCACAGTTTTTTATTGCGGACCTTACACGCTCCCTGCTTTCCTTTACTGCATTTTCTGCAAGGCCAACGATATTGAAGGCGGGAAGACCCGGGCATACATCTATTTCCGCCTCCACCTTGAATGCTTTTATTCCTATTACTACGCTTCCAAAGGTTTTTGCCAACATGGACTTCAAAAAGAAAAAGGGCTTTCCTTTTCCTATCGGTAAAAGAAGGCCCTATCAAAAATAAAAAGGCCCTGAGGAGACCCAGGGCCGTGATTGTAAAGTAATTGGCTGATGTCTATGTTTTTACATTACATCATGCCTGGCATTCCGCCTCCCATTCCTGCGCCGCCCATGGCACCTTCTTCTTCCTTCTTTGGTATCTCGGCAACCATGGCCTCAGTGGTGAGAAGGAGGCTTGAAACACTTGCTGCATTCTGAAGGGCACTTCTTGTGACCTTGGTGGGGTCAATGATTCCTGAATCCATAAGATCCTCGAAGGTTCCTTTGGCTGCGTTGAAACCTTCATTCTGATTCATGCCCTTAACCTTCTCCACAACGATGGAGCCTTCATGGCCTGCGTTGTATGCTATCTGGCGAAGTGGTTCCTCAAGGGCCCTTCTTATGATGTTAATTCCATGATTTTCATCAGCGTCATCCACCTTGATTTCGTCTAAGACTTCAAGGCAGCGAATGAGTGCTGTTCCTCCGCCAGGCACAATGCCTTCCTCTACTGCAGCACGGGTTGCATTAAGTGCATCCTCAACCCTTGCCTTCTTTTCTTTCATCTCTGTCTCAGTGGCAGCACCAACGTGTATGACTGCAACACCACCGATGAGTTTTGCAAGGCGCTCCTGGAGCTTTTCCCTGTCATAGTCAGATGTGGTCTCCTCGATCTGGGCACGGATCTGCTTTACTCTGCCCTCGATCTTTTCCTTGGAGCCACCACCATCTACTATTGTGGTAGTGTCTTTGTCCACTACAACGCGCTTTGCTGTTCCAAGATCGTTCAGGCTCACGTTTTCAAGCTTTATTCCAAGGTCTTCGGCAATCATGGTGCCACCAGTAAGGATTGCTATATCCTCGAGCATGGCCTTTCTCCTGTCGCCAAAGCCAGGTGCCTTCACAGCACACGCCTGAAGCGTTCCCCTGAGCTTGTTCACAACCAAGGTCGCAAGTGCCTCTCCATCAACGTCTTCTGCTATGATGAGAAGAGGACGGCCCATCTTGGCTATCTGCTCAAGGATTGGCAGAAGATCCTTCATGTTGCTGATCTTTTTCTCATGTACCAAGATGTATGGATCTTCAAGCACGCACTCCATCTTCTCCGGATCGGTTACGAAGTAGGGTGAAAGGTATCCGCGGTCAAACTGCATACCCTCCACAACATCGAGATAAGTATCCATGGACTTTGATTCTTCAACTGTGATAACACCTTCCTTGCCCACCTTGTCCATGGCCTCTGCAATGATGTTTCCAATGGTGGGGTCGTTGTTGGCAGAAATGGTTCCAACCTGTGCAATTTCCTTCTGATCTTTGGTGGGTTTGCTTATGGATTTTAGCTTGTCTACTACCGCATCAACGGCCTTGTCTATTCCACGTTTTAGGGCCATTGGATTTACGCCTGCGGCGACAAGCTTTGAACCCTCTGTGTAGATTGCCTGGGCAAGAATGGTTGCAGTAGTGGTTCCATCTCCTGCAACGTCACTGGTCTTTGAGGCGACCTCCTTAACCATCTGTGCGCCCATGTTTGCAAATTTGTCCTCAAGCTCGATCTCCTTTGCAACGGTTACGCCATCCTTGGTGATGACCGGTGAGCCAAAGGATTTCTCTATGATGACATTTCGGCCCTTTGGTCCAAGGGTCACCTTGACTGCATTCGCCAGGGCGTTTACCCCTGCAAGAATGGAAGCCCTTGCAGATTCGCTATATTTGATGTCCTTTGCTGCCATTTTTTTATCCTCCGTATCTCAAACTGGATTTTTTTGTTTTTTTGACTTTCGAACCAAGAATCTAAGAAAGATTGAAAAATTGATTGAGGTGCAATTTAATCTTCTATCACTCCAAGTACATCATCCTCTCTCATGATCAGATACTCTTCGCCACCTATTTTCACTTCTGTGCCGGCATACTTACCAAAGAGGACCTTGTCTCCTTCCTTTACATCAAGGGGTTTTACTTCGCCGTTTTCAAGAATTTTTCCGTTTCCAACTGCAACTACCTTTCCCTCGATGGGTTTTTCCTTGGCAGTGTCAGGGATGATGATACCTCCCTTTGTCTTTTCCTCTTCTTCAAGACGCTGAACCAAGATCCTGTCATGAAGTGGACGTATCTTCATAGCCTTTTTCTCCTTTGTTCATGTTTTTTTATGAAATGTTTAAATTTTCGAGGATGGCCATCCTTCACTATTAGCACTCATCAATTGCGAGTGCTAATATAAGCACGGTTTTTCAAAATGCAAGATGCCAAAATAAAATTTTTTTGATTTTTCCAGATTGGGTTAATCTTTTTCCTGTTTCAGGAAATGGATAACCAGGATTAAGACACCAACGGTTATGGCACTGTCAGCCACGTTGAATGCCGGCCAATGATAGTCCTTTATGAAAAAATCCAGAAAATCAACCACATATCCAAGCCGTATCCTGTCTGTGATGTTGCCTGCTGCACCGCCGCAAATGAGGGCAGTGCCCATAACCACAAGGGGGTCTTTGTAGTTGGAATAAAAAAAGATGACCAAGCTTAAAAGGGCAACGGCACCCATGAAGAGGAAAAAATATATGCGCCAGGAGCCGGTTCCTGCAAGGATGCCAAAGGCAGCACCAGTGTTTCGTACGTATGTGAGGTTAAAAAAGCCTGGTATCACCTCCACGGATTGGTGCAGCATGAAGTTTTTAATAACTGCCTGTTTAGTGAGCTGATCCAAGGCAAAAACCACTATGGCCATCATGAGAAAATATAGGGTCTTCTGGGCCTTTTCTGCCGATATTGTGGGTGCGGATGATGTCAACTTGCCTTTTCGTCCTTTTCCATCTTGAGTTTTTTCAAAACAGGGCTGTTCTTTGGAAGAAGCATCATGGCCCTTTTCCTATGATAAGAAGCTGCCTGGGCCTTGCCAGTAAGATAATAGAACCTGTAAAAATAGTAATGGGCCAATCCATCCTGTCTTACCCCGGCGTAGCAGCGTCCAAGCTGAAATAGAAAAGGTGCATTGTCTTCCCAAAGCGGTAAGAGCCTTTTGAAGTAAATCAGGGCATTCTTAGGTGCGCCCCCCTCCAGAAAAGATCGTGCAAGAAAATATATGGTGGTTATGTCGTTTGGGTGATCCTTTACATATTTTTTTAGCAAAGAAACAGCGTCTCTGTATCTGCCCATGTGAAAGAAGGTTATGGCCTTGTCTCTTAAAAAAATCCTCTTTTCAGGATAGATGGAGATGAGTTTGTCATAGGTCTTTATGGCCAGATCAAATCTTCTTGCCTTATCGAGGCTAAGGGCATAGCCGTAAAGGGCCTCCACATCTTTCGGTTTTTTCTTTAGTAGCTGCTCGTAGCGTGCAATAAGTTCTGCCGGATCGTTAGAGCTAACCTTTATCTTTGTCTGTATCCGTTTCAGCCTGAACGGGTCTTCTTTGTGTTTTAGATAGCAGGGATGGCTCTTCCAAAGGTCTTCCAGATAGGTCAAGCGCTCTTCTGGAACAGGGTGGGTTGACAGATACTTTGGTATGTGAGGAGAGCCAAGCCAGTTATTTTTCATCATCCTTTCCAGGGTTGTTTTAAGCCCCCTTGGATCCCAGCCAGCCTCGCAAAGCCACTGGAAGGCACGGCGGTCTGCCTCCTGTTCGTCGGCCCTGCTGTATTTTAGTGCAATGGCCTGATTCATGGCCATGGAACCTGTAAGTATTGCAGAGCCAAGCTCGCCTCTTCCAAGAAACAATCCTGCAATGGCCATCACTGCGGTTCCTATGCTCACATATTTCATGTTGTCTATGCGTCTTGCAACATGGCGACCCTGCACGTGGCCAAACTCATGGGCGAGGACACATGCAAGCTCGTTTTGGCTTCCTATTGCCTCAAGAAGGCCAGAATGAACGAAAACCAGCCCGCCAGGCATTGCAAAGGCATTGAGTGCCGGATCAAGTATGACAAAGAAGCGATATTTGAAATATTTTCGGGGAATTACCTGTAAGATGCTCTCACCTGTTGCCTGAACAAACTCCTCTATTTCAGGGTCGTCTATGAGTCGTACCTGGGACAACACCTGTTTTAGGAGTTTGTCTCCAAGCTCTCTTTCCTCTGAGATGGACATGAGTGCCAAGGCTTGGGGGACTATCGCATGAAAGGCTATGGAAATGGCAAGAAGGAACGCAAGTGTTTTTGAAAACGTCTTAGCGCCTTTTCCCCTTCTTTTTGAATCTTTCCTTTTTGGACAATCGTTTCGCACGTCTTTCCTTTTGTTTGGAAAAAATCTCAAAATATTCCACCGACGGCAGAAAGGAGCCTGGAAACTGCTCCTGCTCTAATGCCTCTTTTACCTTGCTACCAGAAGATGAAGTCCTGCCGCTTCTGCCCTGCTTCCCAAGGATGTTATCATCTTTTTCAGACCTCTTTACAGGTGCCCTTGGCATCTGTAAAAAGGTGGGCTCTATCCAGTTGTTTGTCAAATACAGTTCTGCTCCAGCATAATGAAATACAAGACCAGCATCGTGGGCTAAGCCAGACATAACCTTAATAATTGAGGGCTTATTATGAAACCTTTTTCCCAGGCGAAGGGCATTTTGCCTTGATGCGCAAAGCAGAAGCCATTTGCGTGCCTGTGGGCCGATTCCCCTTTTTTCAACAGCGAAGAAGGCCTTTGGCCTAATGGGTACAAATAGGACTGGAGGCGGAGTCTTTTCAGGGTAGGAAAAAAGCGAAGACGGCGCATCACCTGGTATTGCACGAACCATGTCACCGTCTTGATCTATCTCAAGGCCCCTTGGTTTGTAAAGGAGAAAGTGTTGCCTTAAGGCAGACGGGGTGAGAAAGGGAAAGATTTTTTCCTCCATTAAGGCCTTGTGTAAATCAGCAAGGGGTATCCATCCGTCATGGTGTGCCACAAGAAGAAATTCAGCCGGATTTTTTGCAAGGACGTTTAAAAGCACCTTGTCTAATTTCTTTATCTGTCTTTTGTCCATTTCGGGTACAGGGTTTAGTAAAGACGAGTTGCTAAGGTAAAATTCTTTTTAAAAGGCCGGTCTTTTCAAGATGTTTGTAATATGTAGGGCACTTTGATTCAAGGCCATTTACCGATGCCACAATGGCCCTTTCAAGGACAATTGGGCGAAACCCCAAAAGCTCACATATTTCCTCACAGACATTTTTAATGACAGACCGGGTGGTTTTTGCCGAAAATCCCTTTTTTATTAGCCGATTTAGAAGATCAACCAACTGTAAGATGGTGCGCTCCTCCTCAGGAAGGCTGTTTAGGTCGAAATCATCAGGAATTATCGCCATTCTTACAAGCTCTGGAAGATTCCAGTGCCTTGCAAGTCGTTCTCCAAGTCTTCTCGGGTTATACCCACTGCAAAGTCTGGCAAAGCGCCTTCTTTTTATGACATAAGAATCCGGCACGAGGCTATTTTTGACTATCTTTGGAACACTGGCAGCAGCGGCCACCTCTCCAATGTTTTGAAGAAGGCCACAAATCTCTGCCTTCTCCCAGTCCATGTCAGCAAGCTCGCAGATTCTTCTTGCCAAAAATGAGATCAAAAGACCAGCTCCCAGATAGAGGATGAGGATGTCTTCATCCTTGCGCCCCAGGATGGGAGCCTTTATAATCATTTCTTTCAGGTTTAACATGCCGATCAGGACTATCATATATCGAATCGAAAGGATGTCTTTTCTTTCAAGGGAAAAAAAGGCAGAATAAACAGTTGTGATGAGCCTGTGGCTTAGGCCGTAATCACTGCTTATAATGTCAGCAAGATGGGAAGATGTGGTCTTTGGGTCTTGGCATAGGATAAGGGTGGTGCGATAATTGTAGGGTTGTACCGGTATAGAAAGGTTCCTGGCCTTTGCAAAAAGTGTTTCAGCCTTGATTTTCATCTAAGTCTTTTCGTCTTTGAAATACCAAAATGTCAAGTCCATCCTGTGACTTACTCTTTTTTCTTTACATCGGCAATGTCTTGGAAAGGTGATAATATCTGTAGGCTTTTT
>Ga0256833_1002131_pt1 | contig 14195 bp, 12 predicted proteins | sample 356284metaG_FD_190535 | JGI IMG/M metagenome (GOLD analysis project Ga0256833, IMG submission 190535) | Hydrothermal vent microbial communities from Mid Atlantic Ridge, Atlantic Ocean - 356-284 | ecosystem: Environmental > Aquatic > Marine > Hydrothermal vents | place: Atlantic Ocean: Mid...
CAGAGCCTGAAAAACTGATTTCCCACTGCCTCCAGGTGACCAGCGACCATGAAAGGCTTCTTTCAACTGATCAGCTCCATGGAATTCCTCACCCTCCTCGAAGGTTTCGGGCCCCTGCCCTCCGAGTCCATAGCCATAGGTGACGGCCTGGGCCGGGTACTGGCCGCGGACGTCGTCTCGCCCGAGCAGCTTCCCCCCTTTGCCCGCTCCACCATGGACGGCTTTGCGGTCCGGGCGCGGGACACCTTCGGCTGCTCGGAATCCGAGCCGGCACTTCTCGGCATAGCCGGCGAGATCGCCATGGGCGCTCCGGGCCGGAGCATCGTCCTGGAACCGGGACAGTGTGCCCGCATCTGGACGGGCGGCGAGCTGCCGGCCAGGGCGGACGGGGTGGTGATGGTGGAGTACACCCGCCAGCTCGACGAGCGGACCATCGAGATCTTCCGGCCCGTGGCACCGGGTGAGAATGTGATCCGGGCCGGCGAGGATTTCACGCTCAGGGAGCCGGTCGTTGCCGGCGGCAGCCGACTGCGTCCCCAGGAGCTGGGTGTTCTGGCCGGCCTGGGGATCACCGATGTCCGGGTCCATCGGCGGCCGCGGGTGGCGATCATCTCCACCGGTGACGAGCTGGTGGGCCCCGAACAGCAACCGGGACCGGGCCAGATCCGGGACATCAATTCCACAACCCTTGCCAGCCTGGTCCTGGAGGCGGGCGGCATGCCCGCCTGCCACGGTATTGTCGGCGACGACCTCGAGACCATGCTCTCTGTCTGCCGCCGCGCCCTGGCCGAGGCCGACATGGTTCTGCTCTCGGGTGGCAGTTCGGTGGGCCGGCGCGACTTCACTCTCCAGGTCCTGGAGGGCATCGAGGGCAGCGAACTGCTGGCGCACGGGGTGGCCATTCGGCCGGGCAAGCCCACCATCCTTGCCCGCTGCGGCAACCGGGCCCTGTTTGGCCTGCCCGGTCATGTGGCGTCAGCCATGGTGGTCTTCCACCTCCTGGTCCGTCCCCTGCTGCGAAGGTTCTCCGGCCTTGCCACGGACACCGGCCTGGTCCGCATCCGGGCGCTCACCGACCAGCCCGTTCCCTCGGCCATCGGCCGCGAGGAGTATGTCCGCGTCCGCCTGACGCCGCAGCCCGGCGCAGGCGACCCGCTGGCCACCCCGGTCTATGGGAGATCCGGCCTCCTCAAGCCGCTGGTAAGGGCCGACGGTCTCCTGGTCATCGGCCGCGACGTAGAGGGCCTGGATGCCGGGGCAGCGGCGCCGGTCCTGCTCTTTCCATGAGCCTGCGAGACATCACCATCCATCAATCCGCAACCGGAGAGGCCGCCTGCTGCGGCGTTCCGGCCCATGACCGCTGAAAGCCATGCAACGGACCATCTACCTTGACATGCGATCCCTGGAAGAGGCGCAACGCCTCTTCTGGTCCCGTTTTGCCGATCATCTCACCGCCGAAGAGGAGATCGACTCCCGCCGGGCCGCCGGGCGGATCACCTCCCGGCCGGTGGTGGCGCGGCTCTCCTCGCCCTCCTTCCATTCCGCTGCCATGGACGGTCTGGCGGTGCGGGCCGAGGACACCTTCGGTGCCTCGGACGACATGCCGCTGACCCTGGACATCGCCTCTGGCCAGGCAGTGCCCATCAACACCGGTCACCCCCTGCCGGACGACAAGAACGCGGTCATCATGATCGAACACGTGCTCATGAGCGCGGACGGCCGGCATGCCACCATCCGCGCTCCGGTCTACCCCTGGCAGCATGTCCGCAAGGTGGGCGAGGACATCGTGGCCACGGAGCTGCTCTTTCCCACCAGCCACCGCCTCTCTCCGGCCGATGTCGCCGCCCTGCTCACCGCCGGCTGTGCCACGGTGACGGTGCGCCGGCAGCCACTGGTCACCATCATCCCCACGGGCAGCGAGCTGGTGGACCTGACCCCGGAGGCAACAGTGCCGCCGGGCAGGACCATCGAGTCCAACTCCGCGGTTCTGGCCGGCCTGGCCGTCCGCGCCGGTGCCCTGCCACGGGTGATGCCCATTATTGCCGACGAATACGACGATATCCGCCACCACCTGCTGGCGGCGGTCCGCAGTGATGCCGACATGGTGGTCATCAATGCCGGTTCCTCGGCAGGCAGTGCCGACTATACGGCACGGATCATCGCCGAGCTGGGCGAGGTCCTGGTCCACGGCGTGACCATGATGCCGGGCAAACCCACCATCCTTGGCGTGGTGGAGAACAAACCCGTGGTGGGCAACCCCGGCTATCCGGTCTCGGCCATCCTCTCGTTCGAACAGTTCGTCATGCCGCTGCTGGCCCGGATGCAGGGCACGGAGCTTGCGAAACCGCCACGCATCAGTGCCCGCCTGGCACGGGACCTGCCGTCCAGGGCCGGCATCGAGGAGTTCCGGCGCATGATCACCGGCCGCATCGGCAACGAGTTCGTCACCCTGCCTCTCAAGAAGGGGGCCGGCGCCATCACCACCCTGACCAGGGCCAACACCATGCTCCGCATACCAGGGTCCTCCGAGGGCGAGATCCGTTCCAGCCGGGTGGAGGTGGAACTGCTGCGGCCGCTGGCCGAGATCGAGAAGACCATCCTCTGCACCGGCAGCCACGACCTCTGCCTGGATCTGCTGCACGACTTCCTCAAGCGCCACGACCCACCCTATCCGCTGGCCTCCACCCACGTGGGATCAATGGGCGGCATCATGGCCATCCGCGACAACATGACCCATATCGCCGGCTCCCATCTGCTCGACCCGCAGAGCGGTTCCTACAACACAACGTACATCCGGCAGTACCTGGGAGACCGCGACATCGCCCTCGTCACCCTGGTGCATCGCCAGCAGGGATTCATGGTGCCACGGGGCAATCCGAAGAATATCCGCTCCACCGAGGACCTGCTGCGCGATGACGTCACCTTCATCAACCGCCAGGCCGGCTCCGGCACCCGGGTCCTGCTGGACCACGAGCTGGAGAAAAACGACATCGACGCCGAACGTATCAAGGGGTATTCGGCCGAGGAATACACCCACATGGCCGTGGCCGTGGCCGTGCTCTCGGGCAAGGCGGACGCAGGGCTGGGCATCCTGGCGGCGGCCCGGGCCCTGGAGCTTGATTTCGTGCCGCTTACCGAGGAACGCTACGACCTGATCATCCCGGCACCGTTCCTGGACCTGCCCATGATCCGGGCCCTGCTCGGGATCGTCGTCTCGGGCCCGTTCCGGAAGGCGGTGGAGGCCATGGGCGGATATTCCTGCCGTGACACCGGACAGCAGCAGAGGATCATCCCGGAGTGAAAGAGAAGCGCCCCATGCAGGAGAGACACCGGTTCCGGCACAGCCGCCCCCTGATCACCAGACTGGCACCTGCCATGGCCTGGCTGCTCCTCTTCGATGCCACACCCGCCCTGGCCATCCAGGCACATGGCGCGCCGGAAGGGCTCTATGTCCACGAGATAGGACACATCCTCTATGGCCTGGCCATGCTGGGATTTACGCTCCGCGTCCTGCGCAGCACCAGGCTGTCGCGCAAACCAGGCTGGCGGCTCATGTCCCGGGGCACCCTGCTCCTGTTTCTCTGGAATATCTGGGCCTTTATCGCCCACATCATCGATGCCGCCATTCCCGCGTCCCACTTTCTCACCGACTCCGGGGGATTGCAGTCGATCCTGGTCCTGCGGTCCGGGATCGACTATCTCTACTGCCTGTTCCGGATGGACCACCTGCTCTGTGTCCCGGCCCTGTTGCTCATCTATCTCGGACTGCGCCACATGGTGGCCAGCGCGCCGATCACGCCCGAGGAGCAGGTCTCCTCGCGGTGAACCGGCTCAGGCCAGCTTCCGCACCACGCTGACCAGGCCATCCACCACCATGGCGCACCGCCGGTAGTCGATGGTGGAGGGCAGGTCGGAATAGCGGTGGTAATGGGGATTTCGGTAAAAGGCGGTATCAGTGACCATCAACGCAGGGTAACCGCAGCGGCTGTAGGCCCAGTGGTCCGAGAAGTCGATGCCGGGAACGAGAAATGCAGGCCCGTTGAGCCGCTCCACGGGCAGACCGGTGCCGGCGGCAAAGGCATGGCGAACCCGGCCTGTCCAGGCAATGGCATGGAGATTGCCCACCAGGGCGATGAAGTTGCCCCTGTCGGGATAGATCCGATTCATGAAGGCCATGGGAAACAACTGGCTGCCCGGCGTATCGACAAAATAACCGATCATCTCCAGGCAGACCATGCCGGTGAGGCGGACCCGCCGCCTTTTCAGGCTGCGGGCATGGACCAGGCTGCCCATCCGCTGCGTCCGGAAGGCGGGTGGTTCCTCGGGACAGAAGGCGACCAGGAGGAGGGAAGAGGGGATATCGGCGGCCAGCAGGCGGGCCAGTTCCATGAGACCGGCAACGCCGCTGGCGTTGTCGTCAGCACCCGGAGACTGCGAGATGGTGTCATAGTGGGCCCCGACCACCAGCAGCCTGCCGCCACTGTCCAGGGGATCCCGGCCTGGCCTGCAGGCGATCACGTTGTAGAGGGGCGAAGAAAAGCCGGCCACCTCCTGCAGGTGTACCGCAAAACCCAGACCGGTGAAGGTCCCGGCCAGGCGGTCGGCCACCTTCCGGAGAAGATCCGGCCGCTGCTGCGGCCGGCGGCCGATCTCCAGGGCCAGGTACTCGATCCACTGCCGAAGCCGCCCGGGCTCGGCGGCCAGGACATCTTTTTCTTCCGGTTGACCGGAAAAGGATCGTTGTCTTTTTCCGTCCATGGCGTATTATATCCTATCCATTCGATACGGTCCCCGCCTCAGACAGGATGCAGCAATGCAGGAGATCTCCCTCTACCCGTTCTGGTTCTTCGACATCGCCGGCTCCATTGCCATGGTGGTCCTTTCGGCCGCCTGCATGCAGCTCGTGTTCAGGCTCTACCGGCGGGACCGGGAAAACGCCCTCAACACCTACCTGCTCTGGCTGATCTCGGCCATCTTCATCTTCTGTCTCTTCCGGGCCTTGGGCCACCTGGTCAAGTACCTGCTTCTCTTCTCCGGCCATGGCGCCCTCTGGCGCCGCATCGCTCCGGTGAGCGGCGGTCTCAACTCCGTCACCTTTGTGGTCATCTTCGCGGTCACCCTCTTTTTCCGCGACATCCTCACCATCATGAACCGGATGACCCGGGACCGCCTGAAGATCGAAAAGACCTCCAGCCAGCTCCTGGAACTGAACCGGGACATCGAGGCGGTGGTCTCGGACCGGACCAAGGCGGAGATGGCCCTGCAGCTGGCCCACGGTATCCGCAACCCGGTGATGATCATCGGCGGCCTGCTCAAAAGGCTCTACCGCGACTCGAGCCCCACGGAACATGAACGGCAGGTCCGGGACGCGGTGCTGGACCAGGTCCGGCAGCTCGAGTACCTGGTCAAGGGATTTGAAGACCTGCAGATGCAGTTCAAGGAACACTTCAGCACCATTGAGCTCAACTCCCTGGTCCACGATGCCATGGAGATCGTCCGCCACGAGGCGGAACAGAAAAAGATCAGCCTCCACTTCACCCCCTCCCCCAATCCCCTGCCCCTGCACGGCAACCAGCAGTACCTGAAGGTGGCGCTTCTCCATCTCCTGCGCAACGCCATCGAATCCTGCAGCGAAAAAAACCATATCAGGGTCAGGGTGACCCAGACCGAAGACGGTGCCATGGTGCGCATCGAGGATGACGGACCGGGTATCCCGGGCGAGGTGCTGGAACACATCTTCGAGCCATTCTACAGCACCAAGGAGGGGGCCACCGGTCTCGGCCTGCCGTACGTGCGCCAGATCATCCACGAACACCGGGGTGATATCCGGATCAGGAGCACACCCGGCGTAGGCACCTCGGTCCAGCTGACATTTCCCACCCACCTGGCCACCATGCAGGACAACGGTCCGGTCAGGATCCCGGCCGATGGGCCGCGGAAAGAATCCGTTCCGGCGCATGAAAGACATTGAGCCGCTCGGGACGGGCATAGGCGGCCAGGGTGATACCGGCCCGGCGGGCGATGGCCAGGCCCAGCGATGACGGCGCGGTGCGGGACATGACAATGGGGATACCTATGCGGGCACACTTGAGGACCATGTCCGAGGTGAGCCTGCCCGTGGTATAGATGGCGCCACGGGGTGTGAACCGGCCCAGGAGAATGGCGCCGATCACCTTGTCCACGGCATTGTGGCGGCCCACATCCTCGTAGTGGGCCTGCAGCCTGCCGTCGGCCCAGAAACCGCAGCCGTGCACGCAGTGGGTCTCCAGGCCCAGGGTGGAGGCCCGCAGAACCTGGCGGATGAAGCGCCGGATCTCGGCAAAGGTGATGGTGCATTCCCGGAGGGGTTCAAAGGCGCCTTCCAGCATCTCCCGGGATATGCGGCCGGTCCCGCCGCAGCCGGAGGTGATGATCACCTCCCTGGGCTCCATCTCCTCCTCCACGTCGGCATGCACCGAGATCCTGCCTTCCGGGCAGACCAGGACCTCCCGCACCTGGCCCGGCGCCGTGATATAGCCCTGGCCGAAGAGAAAACCGGCCCCGAACTCTTCCAGCCCCGTGGCCAGCACCATGGAGGTGCCGATCTCGCGGTCATTGAGGGCCACCGTGTAGGGCTCCTCGATGGCCAGGCACTCCTGCCGGCGGCTGGCGCCCTCCGGCGTGAGGACCACCGTCTCCTGGACCAGAGTCACCTGATGTTCCATATCGTTCCCATGGCGCCGGCCTCGAGACATTCCACCTCTTCCGGCAGTTCGATGAGACAGTCGGCCCCGGCCATGAGCTGCAGCCTGGCCTTTCCTGCCAGCGGTTCCACCTCGCAGCCCCGGCTTCCGGCCACCATGCGGCCGTAGACGACCTGGGTCCAGCCGGCCCGGCCCCGGACCCGGCGGGTCAACGGCGCCCGCAGGGAGGAGGCGAAGGGGTCGCGTTCGCCTGCCAGCCGTCGGGCCGCGGGCAGGGCAAGGAGAAGAAAACCCACGTGGTTGGAGGGCGGGCCGCCGGGCAGATTGAAGATCACGGTCCTGCCCTTTCTCCCCATGCAGGTTCCCTTGCCAGGCCCCACCCGGACGCGGCTGAAGAATGGTTCCACGCCCAGGGCCGCCATGGCCCGCATGGTGTAATCCTTGTCACCATCCAGCACACCGCCACAGGTGAGCAGCAGGTCATGCTCTGCAAGGAGCGGTTCCAGGCTCCGGTGCATTTCCTCCAGGTTGTCACGGACAATGCGGGTCTGCACCGGGAACCCGGCCTGGCGCAGGCCGGCCGCCAGGGTCACCATGTTGGAGGCCGCCACCCGGCCCGGTCCCACGGCCTCGCCCGGTGGCACCAGCTCGCTGCCGGTGGCGACAACGGCCACCCGTGGCAGACAATGCACGCCAAGCTCGTGGACACCGGCGGCGGCGAGCAGACCGAGGTGGGCGGCATGAAGGCGGGTTCCGGCCCTGACCACTACCGAGCCCGCGCCCACATCGGTCCCCTTGCCAAGGATATTGCGTCCGGGATGGGCATCGGCCAGGGCAAGGACCCATCCTCCTTCCTCGCGGGCGAACTCCGAGGCCAGTACCGCGTCCGCCCCGGCAGGGATCGCCGCCCCGGTCATGATCCGGACCGTTGTTCCGGGCCGGACCCGGCAGCCGGCAGGATCCTGCCCCGCGGTCAGGGTCCCCAGGATCTCGAGACGCACCGGCGCAGCGGCGGCTGCCAGGCGCAGATCCGGGGAGACCACGGCATACCCGTCCTTGAGCGACGAATCAACGGAAGGACAGTCACAGACAGCAACGACATCCTCCGCCGTCACCCGGCCCAGGGCCCTGTCCAGACCGACCCGTTCCCCGGCCAGGGGGACGAGCCGGCGGACCATGTCCCTGGCCAGGCCCAGGGAGACCATGGCCGGTGGCCGGCCACTTTTTTCCACGTTTTCCATGACCTGGTACATGACCCGACAATTCTCTTTTCTTCAACCCTTTTTTCCTTGTTTTTTTCTCTGCCTGCTATATTCTACGACACACGGTGGCTGCATACACGAGCCGCATCGGGTATCCGACCATGTGGTACCTTGAAGGTGGCCCTTTTCTCTGCCATCGGCTCCAGTCTCTCCGGTTTCCGGGCGAATCACAGGACTTGCGATGACAGTCTCCACATTCCGCCATTACCTGCTCACCCTGGACGAGAATTCACAACCGTTGCTGGAGCGACAGGAGACGGGCCTGCAGCCGGGGCGGCCCCATCCGGCGTCAGGGAGCGGCCAGGTCCTGCTCGCCGGTGGTTTTTCCGCCATCTCTCCCGGATCCGACCTGCCCCTGTCACCCACCCTGCAGGTCAACGGTGATCTGGGCAGCCTCGACGAACAGCAGATCACAGCCCTTGCCCTGGCAGAACTGCAACGCCACCATAATACCGGCTACCGCTCCACGAGCCGGGAAGCCGACAACAGGGTCTGTGTACTGGCGGCCGATGCCGGCGCCCTGCGCCACTTCATCGACACCTACGGTGGCGTCCTGACCATCCATCCCCTGCTCGTCGCCGGCAGCGATCCGGACTTCACCACGGCCACCGAACTGACCATCACCCCGACGACCCGAGGGGTGCGCCTGGACTTCCTGGAACGCGTGCCGGTGGACAGGGAGCGCTGTACCTACTGCGGCTCCTGCGGCCCGGTCTGTCCCCGGCAATGCCTCTCCCCCACCCTGTTCCTCGACCTGGAACGCTGCGACTTCTGCAACCTCTGTGTCAGGGCCTGCCCTCACCAGGCCATCGACCTGCACGGAGTGCGGCAGCAGCGCATGGAGATACCGGCCCTGCTCCTCCTGGACGGGGTGAACGTCGACGAACGGCCCGGGACAGACCGCATCTACCATGAACGGCAGATCGAGCGGCTCTTTGCGTCCATCTTTACCTGCCGGATCGAGGAGGTCATCACCTGCGACAACCGGATCTGCCAGTACAGTGTCCGAACCGGCAAGGGGTGTGACCGCTGCCTGGCGGTCTGCCGCCACAGAGCCGTGACCCGCAACCAGGCCGGGATCCGCATCGATCAGGGCCAATGTGTCGAATGCGGTCTCTGTGTCGGTGCCTGCCCCACCGGCGCCCTGCAGTACCACCGCTTCGATGACCAGGCTTTTCTCGATTTCCTCGCCACCCTGCACCCGGGCACAGCCACCACCCTGGTCCTGGCCGCCGAGGCGGATCTGCACCATTTCTGGTGGCACCACCAGGGCCATCGTTTTGCCGACACCCTGTTCCTGGAATTCCCGCGCCTTGCGGCCCTGCACCTCATGCACCTGCTTGCCACGGTGGCAGCCGGATTCGGCCGCCTTCTGCTCCTGGACAACGGCTCTGCCCCCCTGCTGGAGCAGGTCGACCAGGCCAACAGGATCTGCGCTCACCTGACCGGTCTTGACCGACCCATCCGGCAGGTGCGTGCCGGGGAACTGCCAAGGCTGCTCGCACAGAGGGCACCCGCCGGGACACACCTGCTCGACCATGTCGACCGGTCCGGCCGCCGCAAGACCCTGGCTGCGCTCCTGGAACGTATGGTCGACGCGGCCGGCAGGCCACTGGTCCTGGAGGGTGCCCTGTTCCCCGCCTTCGGCACCCTCCGCTGCGACCCCGGCCGCTGCACCCTCTGCCTGGCCTGCCTGGGCGACTGCCGGATCGGTGGCCTGCAGGCTGACCGGGAGCGGTTCGTTCTCCGGCACCAGCCACTCCTCTGTGTCCAGTGCGGCGCGTGCAGTGCCACCTGTCCCGAAGACGCCCTGGTCCCGGACCCGGGCCTGGAGATCGTTCCGGACCGCTCCCAGGCCGTTGATCTGGCCCGGGCCGAGCCCATGCTCTGTCGGCACTGCGGCCGGATGTTCGGCACCAGGCAGAGTCATGACCGGGTGCTCCGGCTCCTGCAGGCGCACAACCTGGTGACCGACGAGGAACTCTACGAATACTGCGAAACCTGCCGGGTGGTCAGGATCTACGAGGGAGCCGGCCATGAATGAGCCTGCCGAGCGGGAAATTGCCCGGACCCGGATCAGATTTTTCGATCTGCTGAAATCCTTTTTCCTCGCCGAGCCCGACGCCGAGAGCCTGAGCCGCTGGCGCGGCATCCTCTCGGCCATGGGCGGGACCATGATCACTCCCCGCCTGGACAGGGCAGTGGCGGAGCTGAACCGGTTCCTTGCCACCGGCAAGCTCGGGGAGATCCGTGACGAGTACTATACCCTTTTCATCGACCCCTACAGTGAGCAGAGGGTTCCGACCACCGCGTCCTGGTACCTGGACGGCAGAAACTTCGGCCCCACCCTGGTACGGTACCGGGCCTTCCTCATGGAGAACGGCATCGTCAGACGGGAGGGGGTGGAAGAGAGCGAGGACGCCATCGGCGTGATGCTGGATACCATGATCACCCTCATTGAAGAGGAGAAGAAGGCCCCGGCCAGCCGCAGGGCCCAGGAACGGCTGCTGGTCCACTTTCTCGGACCGGCCTGCGAGCATTTTGCCAGGGCCCTGGCCGACTCGCCCCGGGCAGAGTTCTATGCCTGCTGCGCCGACCTTCTGGCCGGATACCTGGAGATCGAGGAGGAGCTGCTGACCGCGGCGGCGTGATCAATTTTCATTCTTTTTACCGTGAGGAGATGCCATGAAAAAAGACCAGGGATCGAGACGGACATTTCTCAAATCGGTTCTTGCCGGTTCCGCTGTCGCAGCCGGTGTTGTAGCCACCCGCAGAAAAAGCGGCACCACGGAGATCACCGCGGCCGGAACGCCGGCGCCCGACCATCGCGATGATGAGATCCTCCACCGGGATACCGAAGAATTCAGGTGTTATTACCAGACCCTCAGGGAGTGCTGAACAATTACGGAGGCTGACCATGACCAGGAAAAAGATCGCCACCACCCAACCATCGGCCACCACCCTTTCCAGGATGACCCTCAACCCCCGGCTTGGCCGCCGCTCCTTTCTCAAGCTCTCCGCGGCCACGGCCGCCCTCTCCGGCGCCGCCATGACCATGCGCATGACCCGCAAGGCCACGGCCGCTGAAAACCAGGCCCTGAAAGAGGCCTATCCCGGCGCCAGGGAGGTGCGGACCATCTGCACCTACTGTGCCGTGGGCTGCGGCATCAAGGCCGAGGTGCAGAACGGGGTCTGGGTCCGCCAGGAGGTGGCCCGGGACCATCCCGTCTCCCGGGGCGGCCACTGCTGCAAGGGTGCCGGCGCCATCGACATGGTGACCTCGGTAAAACGGCTCACCAGCCCCATGAAGAAGGTGAACGGCCGCTGGCAGAAGATATCCTGGGACCAGGCCATGGACGAGGTGAGCGCAAAGCTGCTGGAAATCCGGGAAAAGGACGGCCCCGACGCCCTGCACATCAACGGCTCGGCCAAGGTCTCCAACGAACTGGCCTACCTGCAGCGCAAGCTGGCCGCCTTCTGGGGGACCAACAACATCGACCACCAGGCCCGTATCTGACACTCCACCACGGTGGCAGGTGTCGCCAACACATGGGGTTACGGGGCAATGACCAACAGCCTGAACGATATCAGGCACGCCCGCAGCATGATCTTCATCGGTTCCAACGCGGCCGAGGCGCACCCGGTGGCCATGCAGCACATCCTGCATGCGCGCGAGGTGAACAACGCGCCACTCATCGTGGTGGATCCGCGCTTCACCAAGCTGGCCGCCAAGGCCACGGACTATGTCCGCATCCGGCCGGGCACCGATGCCGCCTTCATGATGGGCCTGATCAACGTGATCATCGAAAACGGCTGGCAGGACAAGGAATTCATCCGCACCCGGGTGGCGGGCTTCCCGGAGATGGCCGCGGTGGCAAAGGACTACACGCCCGGGGCGGTGGAGGAGATCACCGGTATCCCGGCAGCGGAGACGGTGCGTATCGCCAAGATCCTGGCCGACAACCGGCCCACCAGCCTGACCTGGTGCATGGGCGGCACCCAGCACCACATCGGCTCCTCCATCACCCGCACGTTCTGCATCCTGCAACTGGTGCTGGGCAACATGGGCAAGTCCGGTGGCGGCACCAATATCTTCCGCGGCCACGACAATGTCCAGGGTGCCACCGACATGTGCGTCCTCTCCCACTCCCTGCCCGCCTACTACGGGCTTGCGGACGGCTCGTGGAAACACTGGTGCCGGGTATGGGACGTGGACTACGAGTGGATCCTCTCCCGTTTCAAATCAAAGAAATGGATGAACAGCAAGGGATTCACCCTGGCCCGCTGGTACGAGGGTGTGATCCAGGAGGACAAGATCGAGCAGTACACCCCCATCAAGGCGCTCATCCAGTGGGGCTGCGGATCCAACTCCAACTCCATGTTCCACAAGGTGAAGAAGGCCTATGACATGCTGGAGCTGATCGTCCTCATCGATCCCTTCCCCACCATGCTGGCCGCAGCCGCGGACAAGGACAACATCTACCTCCTGCCCTCGGCCAGCCAGTACGAGACCGCAGGCAGCGTCACCTCCACTTCACGCCAGATCCAGTGGCGCGACAAGGTGGTGGACCCGGTCCACGGCTCGCGCGACGACTACCGGATCATGGAGGAACTGGTCAGGCGGCTGGGCTTTGCCGACAAGTTCTACAAGAATATCAAAAAGACGCCCGAGGATATCACCCTCGAACTGGGCCGGGGCTCGCTGACCATCGGCTACAACGGCCAGACACCGGAACGGATCAAGCGCCAGATGGCCAACTGGCACACCTTTGACATCGATACCCTGCAGGCAAAGGGCGGCCCCTGCGACGGCGAGTACTTCGGCCTGCCCTGGCCCTGCTGGACCGAGGAACACCCGGGCACGCCGATCCTCTACGATATCTCCAGGCCGGTGGCCGAGGGCGGCCTGCCCTTCCGCAACCGGTTCGGCCTGGAGCACACCTACTCCATGAGCGGCCGCACCGAGAACCAGCTGGCAGCGGACGGCGTGGCCAATCCGGGCAGCGAGATCATGGGCGGCTATCCCGAATTCAAGGACGTGGTGCCGGGTACCAACTGGAAGACCGATCTCAGCCAGAAGACCATCAGGGAGGCCATCCGCCGCGGCATGGCGCCGTTCGGCAATGCCCGGGCCCGCTGCGTGGTCTGGAACTTCCCGGACCAGGTCCCCATCCACCGGGAACCGCTCCACTCGCCGCGGCCGGACCTGATCACAAAGTACCCGACCTACGAGGACAAGCCCAACCACTACCGGGTCTTCACCCGCTTCAGATCAGAGCAGAACCCGGAACTGGTCAAGAACTTTCCCTACGTCCTCACCACCGGCCGCATGGTCGAGCATATGGGCGCCGGCGCCGAGACCAGGAGCAACAAGTACCTGGCCGAGCTCAAGCCGGACATGTACGCCGAGATCAATCCGCGCCTGGCCAACGACCTGGGGATCCGCAACGGCGAGATGATCTGGATCGAATCACCCGAGGGCGGCAGGATCAGGGTCAAGGCCAAGCTCACCGAACGGGTGGACGAAAAAACCATCTTCCTGCCGTTTCATTTTGCCGGGTTCTTCATGGGAACCTCTCTCAGGGAGAAGTATCCCGAGGGGCATGTTCCCTATGCCCTGGGCGAACCGGGCAATATCGTCACCAACTACGGCTATGACATCATCACCCAGATCCAGGCCACCAAGGACGGCCTGTGCCGGGTCAACAAGGCATAACGGCTGAGGGGGAACCATGGCACGCGTAAAATTTCTCTGCGACGTGGAACGCTGCATCGACTGTAACGGCTGCGTGGTGGCCTGCAAGGAAGGCAACCAGGTGCCGGTGGGCATCAACCGGCGGCGGGTGGTGACCATCAACGAAGGAAAACCCGGAGAAAAATCGATCTCGGTTGCCTGTATGCACTGCGCCGACGCACCCTGTATCGCGGTCTGCCCGGTGGACGCCATCTACCAGCGCGACGATGGCATCGTACTCGTCAACAAGAAGACCTGCATCGGCTGCGGCTACTGCTTCATGGCCTGTCCCTTCGGCGCGCCCCAGTTTCCCGGCGACCGGGTCTTCGGGGCCCGGGGGGCCATGGACAAGTGCACCTTCTGCGCCGGCGGCCCGGAAAAGACCTTCAGCGAGGAGGAGCGCAACCTCTACGGTCAGAACCGGATCGCCGAGGGCAAGGTACCGCTGTGTGCGGCCATGTGCGCCACCCGCGCCCTGATGGCCGGAGATGCGGACAAGATCGCCGACATCTACCG
>Ga0256833_1002132_pt1 | contig 14181 bp, 14 predicted proteins | sample 356284metaG_FD_190535 | JGI IMG/M metagenome (GOLD analysis project Ga0256833, IMG submission 190535) | Hydrothermal vent microbial communities from Mid Atlantic Ridge, Atlantic Ocean - 356-284 | ecosystem: Environmental > Aquatic > Marine > Hydrothermal vents | place: Atlantic Ocean: Mid...
AAGTATTTTGAATGTTGTAATAGGAGTATTGTTGTTTACAAATGCATATTCAAGTACATTTTATTTAGACCCGATAAATGGTAGTAATTCAGGAACAGGAACAATATCATCCCCCTGGAGAACATTGGAAGAAGTCATAAATGCAAATTTTATCGAGAGTAAATCATTTATTACACCTTATGACCCAAACAATCCTCAGTTAGTCGTTAAAAATCAAGGAGCTCCTATTAAAGGAGGAGATACTCTTATGCTTTATTCAGGATTACATGGAGAAATAAATCTTATAAATTATATCAATAATCAAAATATTACTGTAATGAATGTTCCGGGTAATACTCCTGTATTTAAAAAACTACATATTCAAGCCGGGAAAAATTGGGTTTTTAGGGGAATTGATATTTCTTCTGAACCTTATGGAGTATATATAAATGATAAACTTGTGTTTTTGGAAACTCATGGTTGGCGAGGACCTGTTTCGGATATTACTATAGAAAATTGTAACATTTACAGTTCCGAGACAGCATGGACTGATGCTACTGATTGGGTTACAAAGGTAAGTGATGGGATTTACATTAAAGCAGACTCCATAAATATTATCAATAACAATTGTTTAAATGTCCGTTTTGGAATTCGTATGGTAGGGGATAATATTTTTGTTTCAGGAAATAATATAACAAATTTTTCAGGTGATGGGATTAGGATAATCGGTTCTAATAATATAGTTGAAAAGAATATTATTAAAAATTGTTATGCTGTTGATAATAATCATGATGATGGTATACAATCTTTTACTAATGGTGGTTTTACGGTTGATAATAATATCGTGCGGCAAAATATTATTCTGAATTATGAAGACCCTAATCAACCATTACTCGGTAACTTACAAGGTATAGGCTGTTTTGGTGGTCCATATCGTAATTGGATTGTAGAGAATAATTTAATTATTGTTAATCATTGGCATGGTATTGCATTTTACGGTTTTATAAACGGTAAAATTATAAATAATACGGTTTTAGATCCAACCCCCTTAATAAGTCCGGGCCCTTCTTGGATTAGGGTTGAAGATGATATTGGAAATCCGAGTTCAGGATGTATAGTGAAAAACAATGTTGTAAATACTGTTTTTGTTACAACGAATACATCTGCTGGCAATAATACTCTACTTCAAACACTGTCAGATTATGCTTTGAATTTTGTAAATTATTCAACTTTTGATTTTCACTTGCTTCAAACATCTTCCTTGATAGATGTTGCAGATAGTACAGTTGCACCAAGTATTGATTTAGATGGTAACACTAGACCTTCCGGAGCTTTACCCGATATCGGTGCGTATGAATATCAATTTCCTTTATCAATTGAAAGTATTGATAATGAAGCATTAAAAATCTATCCAAATCCATTTGTCGATTATGTTGAAATAATTGGAATTAAAGAAAAATCAAGAATTAAAATTTTTGATATAAATGGAAGGTTAATTAAAAAATTTAGTAATATAAAAACACCTTCAAAATTAAATTTAAAAAATTTTAAAAATGGATTATATTTTATAGAATTAATAAATGAGAAGAACAATAGAAAGTTAAAAAGAATAGTTAAAAACAGTACTTCAAAATAAAATCTTGACGGCGCTTATTATGTCAAAAATTAATTTAAAAAATCATATTAAACTTGCCCCTTGATAAAAAAGCATCTACTACTTCAGAACCAAAACCTTTTCCTATGTCTTTTAAGGTTTTTAATTTTCCACTTTCCCTTTCGGATTAATTTCAAAACCGATTAGTACGGTTACTTCAATAGATTTCATTCTTACTTTTGCCGGATAATGGATATTATTTTGGAGAATACGTGATAATTTTTTCTATGCTGCCCGGATAATGAGGAAATATATCAAGTTTGGATATTTTCCAACCTTTATCTGTTAATATTGCATATCCGGATATATCTTTTTGGAGATATATTAGCTTTACGGTCGAATAGTTAATATGAATTTTCAATGTATCATTATCATAATAACTTCAGAGTCCTTCTTTATATCCGTCAACTAGAATACCTTTCTCATAGCCATTGTCAACTATTTCCTTATTTTTTATATGTTTTATTTATTACTTGGCATCAGCATTGCATCTATTGCTTTGCATGCTCTAAGTCCGTCTGCAATAGCACTGATAGCATCAGCGGTTCTATTGGCTGCATCTCCACCGGCAAACAATCTTGGTAAAGTTGTTTGTTGATTCTTGTCTACAACAAACCGTCCTCTTTCGATTTTAATTTTTTCAGCATATTCTTTATCAATAAAATCATAATCTCCTTGTTGTCCTATAGCAGCCATTACTGCAGAAACTTCCATAATGGTGTTACTACCTTCAATGGCAACCGGTTTTGGTCTTCCTCCATCTTTACTTTGTACCATTTCAGCTTTAAGATATTCAATTGCTTTTACATTGCCTTTGTCGTCAGTATGTATTTTTATTGGAATTGCTTGTGGCTCTATGTGTACTCCTTCATCTTCGGCACCTTCTATTTCCTCCCAATCAGCCGGCATATCTTGTACTCTTCTACGATATAGTATTGTGACTTCTGCGCCTAATCTTCTACTTACTCTGGCGGCATCTATTGCTACATTTCCTCCTCCTACAACCGCAACTTTATTACCAACTTCCACATCTTCACCGGAATTTATCATGTGCAAAAAGTTAACGGCTTGCATTGAACCTTTAGCATCTTCGCCGTCAATTCCAAGCGTCCAGGCTTTTGGGAAACCAACTCCCATAAATACAGCATCATTGTTTTCATAAATTTCCTTAAAAGAAATATCTTTGCCTACTTTTGTATTAAAATGAATTTTCACCCCGATACTGACGATATAATCCACTTGCTTTTGGATTGAATCAAGAGGTAATCTATATTTTGGAATTCCATACATAGTCATTCCACCTGCTTTTTCATTAGCTTCATAAATAGTCACGTCAAAACCCCTTAATGCAAGATAATATGCAGCTGTAAGTCCTGAGGGTCCTGCTCCTATAATCCCCACTTTTTTACCATTTCGTTCTCTTATTTCCGGATTGACAATATCTTTTATGACATCGGAAGCATCTGCAGTTTCGGTAGCATAACGTTTTAACCACCTGATAGCAACGGGCTCTCCTCTTGTTGCAATGGCACAAACATCTTCGCATCTTCTTGTACACACTTTTCCACATAATTCTGGAAGAGGATTATTATCATAAATGATTCTTACGGCATCTTCATCATTACCGGATGCAATAGCATTTATATATTCGGGTATATGCATGTGATCAGGACAAACTTCAGTACAAATACCACAACTAATGCATCTTTCCGCTTCTTGTCTTGCTTGTTCTTCATTATATCCAAGTACAACTTCTGCAAAACTCTTAACTCTTTCTTTTCCTTCCAATTCAGGCATAGGTATTCTAGCCCAATCATTTAATGATGTTTCTTTTGTGCTAATATAAGTTTTTCTATTATTTGCATCAGGATTTTCAATTCCCGGTAAAAACAGAAATGTATCAGGATCTTCGGATACATGAATATAATCTTTGGTGAGACTTAAACTACCGGTAGGACATACATCAACACACAATCCGCAATAACAGCATCTACCGTAGTCAATTCTCGGCCTTAATCCCGAATCGCCTTTATCGCCTTCTACTCCTTCTACAGGAATCATATCAATTGATTCATTCATACATATAGTTGCACAATTACCGCAACCTATACATTCTTCTATTTCATTGAAATGAAATCCTCTGTATCTGTCTGAAGCTTCCACAGGTACTTCAGGATATCTGATAGTATGTGGATTTTTACCGAATTGCTTCAAAGAAGTCAATGGTTTTAAAGTTCCTCTTAAGTCAAAAAAACTCATATTATTATATTAATTTTAAATAATTTTTAATATTTTCTCTTATTATTAAATACATCCCATCCGGAATTTATCTTTCAATTTCAGGCGGACATGTTCCAAGACTATTCATGATAGCTGAAACATCCGCAATATTTTGTCCGATTAATACTTCTTCAAGCAAAGTGACGGCATGTACATAAGCGGCGCCCCTGAAATGCACTCTTCTCGGTTTAGCTCCTCCGTCACTTGCTACATACATTCCAACTTCACCCCTTACAGATTCTGTTCTGGCAAAAGCATCTCCTCGTGCTATTTTCCACTTCTGAGGATTAGGCACTTTAGTGTAAACATCTCCTTTTGGTATTTTTTCTATCACCTGTCTGATAATTCTTATCGATTGACGTATTTCCACTCTTCTCACTAAAGCTCTTGCCCAGATATCACTTCCTGTTTGAGTAGGTACCTCAAATTTTAGTTTGTCATATACTTCATAAGGGTCGTCAATACGAATATCGCTTTTTATACCACTTCCTCTTAGTACCGGTCCTACAACGCCATGTTCAATAACTTTCTCAGGATTGACATATCCTACTCCCTGAGTACGTTTTTGGAAAATACTGTTTTCAAATAAAAGATTGTCATAGTCTTCGAGTCTTTTCTCCAGATAATCCATTGTTTTTAATACTTTGTCTTCAAATCCTTTAGGAAAATCTCTTCTGACTCCTCCCGGCCATATAAACATGTGATAAATACGGGCTCCCGTAAGATCTTCAAAGAGGTCTAAAATATAGTTTCTATCACCTACAGACCATTGTCCCATTGTATAGAGCCCCAATGAATGTCCTTGTCCGGCATGCCAAAGCAAAAGAGAAGATATCCTTGCTAATTCCAGTACTAAAACTCTTATCCATTTAGCTCTTTCGGGAATTTCGATATTGTCCAACATTTCTACTGCTCTAGCGTAGCTTTCTTCTACCGGATCAGGTTCCGGTACACAAAATCTACACATCATTGTAAAACTTTGAACCCAATTTCTTCTTTCAACCAGTTTCTCAAATGCTCTGTGCAAATATCCGACTTCAGTTCTGGCACCGACTATAGTATCTCCTTCCACTTTTAGCCTTACCATCATATTCCCGGTAATACCCGGGTGTTGAGGTCCGATATATAAAGTTGTAGCTTTTTCTCTTTTCATTATCTTGAATATTTTTTAGCAAAATCCGGTATATCTTCTCCTGATCTTTTAGCAATAGTTTCTCTTACATCCTGTGCATCTTCCCTTCCGGGTCTGGTTGCAAAATTATCTTTTGCATACTTGTCAGTTTCAAAATCCCTTCTCATAGGAGGCGGGCCTGACCATGACTCCAGAATAAATTCTTCAGGTGCTACTAATCCGGGAAATTCAATACCGTACATTTCTTTAAATTCTCTTTCATAAGTATTGAGTTGAGGCCATATATTGTCCATATTTTCCATGACAGGATTATCTCTATCAATTCTGGTTTTAACAAAAATTTTGACTTTTTCTTTTGGTGCCCAGAGAAAAAATATAATCTCAAATTCACCTTCTTCAATCCAATCAACAACACTCATGTGCATAAGATGACGGAAACCCATTTGTTCTTTCAGATATAAAAGTACGGATGGGATATGCTCTTTGTTGAAAAATAAATCCACTCTTTTGAGATCAGTATATATTTTATAATCTTTTAAATCAAAATTTGCATTGACTCTGTCTTTAATTTTTTCTAATAATGTCTCCATTATTTTTTATTTTTTTAAAATTAATTAATTTATTTTATCACCAGTTGTAATCTTGAAAATCCCAATTTTTTATAACTTTTTTCTGATTTTCTCTATAAAAATCAAGGTTTTCCTTGTATTGTTGGGCACCGTTTGCAATACCTTTTCCTATCAATTCTTGTAGTTTTCCAAAACCTTCCAATACGGCTTCGGGTCTCGGCATACATCCGCTGATATATACATCCACCGGTAGATATAAATCCAATTGATTTATTGTATTATATGAGTCAAAATACATACCTCCGTTTATGGTACATGAACCGAATCCTATAACATATTTGGGATCTTGCATTTGTTCATATACTCTTATTACTCTTTTTAATGTTTTTACTGTCAAATATCCGGTAATCAATAGTACATCAGCTTGTCTCGGAGTCGCTGCTCCCCTGACTCCCAATCTTTCCGCATCATATCTTGAAGTCATAGTAGCGGGAACCTCTATCGCTCCGCACCCTGTGCCATAAGCCAAAACCCACAACGAGTGTTTTCTGGCGGCATTTTTTATAATATCTACTATTTTTTGTTTGTTTTTATCGTTGTACATTCTACTTGAATTTTAGAAAAATACTGCATAAATAATTGCTATTAATCCGAAAAATAAAGGCCAGCCCCAAAAATATGTTATGGATTGCTCAGTTCTGTATCTCGGGCTGACTATTCCATACGTAACAGGTATCATATAAAGCAAGAATGTTTTTATGACCAAAATAATTAGATTGCTTGCTCCTCCCATAAATAAATCCACTATCAATGTTAGTTTTACAAAAGCAAAAACAGATCCTGATGACATCATTACAAAGAGAAATTTCCCTCCGTTTTCAGACATTGGTCCTGAAGCTAATTCTGTAGGTGCTCCCACAATATCAAAGGGAGAATACCGGAACATTCCGAGTGAAGCCAATATTGCGGCGCTGAATGCAAAAGGGTTTTCAAACATAAACCAATGTCCGGATTGAACCTGAATATCCAATAATCCCGTTATTGAAGTGGTTTTGTATTGTACCATCAGTGCTATCAAAGCCATTACCCACGGAATTTCAAAGCCTACCATTTGACTCAATCCTCTTGTTACACCTATTGCAGAATTGGGGTTACCTGTTTGTCCTGCTCCCAATGCCATTCCCAAAGGTCCAAATACCATAATATAAATCAGGAATATAAGATCTCCCTGAAAATTAAGATTGGGAAACCATTGATTATTGGTTAATACTGGAATAAACATGAGTGATACAACTGATGAGACCATTATAAATGCAGGTCCCAGGAAATGCATAGCTCCATGATGTATAGCTGTACTTTTTGAATATAGCTTAAAGGCATCAATAAAATTCTGATAAAATGGAGGACCGTATCTGTTTTGTACCCGTGCTACTATTTTTCTTCTTAATCCACCATAAGTCATTCCTACCGCAAATGCAAGTAAAAATGTCGTAACAGCTCCTAATATGTTCATCAATAAACTTTCCATTTATTTATTGGTTTAACTGAATAAATTATTACTTAATAACAAGAGTATTATCACAAATATAATAGCATAGATAGCATAAGTCTGTCCGTTTCCATTATAAATACGTCTTGTAAAATCAAATAGATCTTCTAAGCCTTTAGCAAAGGCTAACATATATTTGTCCATCTGTCTCTTCATTGCAGGTTCGACTGCTCTTAAAAACGGTTGGAAAAAATTTTCTTTAAATGTAAGATTTTCATGTTCTTTTGGGACTTCTCCCGATGTGCTGATATCTTTTGTGGTTACATACCGTGAAGTTTTTCTGTTTTTGAAAAATAAGAAAACAGCAAATACTATAAATACTATGGCTACCCCGTAAACTATTGGGGTTAAAGCGACCTGATCTCCCCATTTATTGAAAATCATTGATTCTTTCCATAGATTATTATATGTATCAGGTAAGCTGTAATAACTTAATGCCGAATTTATAGGTTTTAGTATTAACTGTGGAAAAGAACCTAAAACAACCGATATAAGGGATAAAATCAACATTGGCACAACCATTATTGCAGGAGCTTCTTTTACATGAGACCATTCTTTTTCTTCCTGGCCGAGAAAAAAGCCGAATAAAAATTTGTAACAATATAAAAATGCTGCTGTACTTGAAAAGAAAACCAAAGTCACCAAAAGGTAATGATTGCTTGTAATCAAGGATTCATACAACATCCATTTTCCAACAAATCCACCAAGAGGAGGTATTCCCGCCAATGCTATTATAGAAATTAATGCAGCGATAAATGTCCATGGCATCTTTCTTATCAGTCCTGTGACTTCTTTTAAATTTGAAGTGCCTGTTTGTTTTTCTATCGCTCCAACTACCATAAACAACGTTGATTTGAAAACTCCGTGCATAAACGCAAGAAACAATCCGGCCAACATTGCAAGAGGAGTGCCTATGGCAACTCCGACAACTATATATCCCAGTTGTCCGATTGAAGAATAAGCAAGCAGTCTTTTGGCATCATCTTGTTTGATAGCCCAAAGAGTAGAAATTGCAGCTGTTATTGCTCCAAGCCATGCTATAATATCCCTGATTAAGGTTTCTTGAGGCAGTTTTGTTATCAATGTTAAAAAAACTATTACCATTCCGTAAATTCCCATTTTTGATAAAGCTCCCGAGAATATTGCCGTATATGACATCGGTGCATTGCTGTATGCATCAGGTGCCCAAATATGTAATGGCATCAAAGCAGCTTTAACACCAAATCCCGTTAATAATAATACAGGTATCAATATTTGCATGTTTGCAGACATATTGTTAAAACCTGATATTAGGTCTGAAATTAAAAAGCTGCCTGTCAAAGAATGTATAATAACTATTGCCATTAGCATGGAATATGCTCCAATAGCACTTAAAACAAAATATTTTATTCCTGTTTTTTGAACATTTTCCCCATTGTAAATGACAAGCAAATAAGAAGACCAAGTCATTATTTCCCAAAAAATGAAAAATGAAACAAGATCTTTACTCACCAATATACCAAACATAGCTGCAATGCTAAGGAGGTAATTGAAATAAAAATATCCTTTCTTTTTCTTTCCTTGCATTTGTCCGACAGCATAAAATCCCGCTAAAACAGCCAACCCAAAGACAATAAAAGCAAAATACAGACTTAAAGGAGTCAATCCTAATGTCAGATTTATATGGCTTAAATTGATTATTGTTTCGGTATTGGTATTGATATTCAGGAAAAATATTATTGATGTTGCAAGTATTGTTCCTATAAATAATATATCCTGAACAATAGATGATATTTTTGCGGCAAAAGCCGTTATCAGAGCTCCTGCAAAAAATATTACCAATATTATATTTATTATATCCATGATTCTTTATCTTAATTGTTTATTGTCAATATATCTTTTATATAACCTGTTTTATCCATTAGATCTGTAGCTGCTCTGTCAATAATCCCCGTTATCAAATCAGGATAAAAACCGATAACCATTATAATTATTCCTAAACTAATCATCACTATAAGAGCATTTAAAGTCGGTTTTTTTGCTTCCGTACTTTTCTTTTTAGGAAAGAAATATATTCGGTTAATTACTCTTAAGTAATAAACAGCTTCCAGTATACTTACTGTTAATATTATAGCTATTAACATGAGCATTTTGCTATCTGCGGCAGCAGTAAGTATCGCCAGTTTGCTCCAAAATCCTGCAAAAGGAGGTAAACCTATAATGGCAAATGCTCCGATTGTAAATAAAATCGATGTAATGGGAAGATATTTCCCCATTCCGTTTACATGCTTAATGAACTTGTTCTTCTTGTTGTAAACAAGGTAACTACCTGAAAAGAATAATAAAGATTTGATGATAGCATGATTGAAAATCAAAAATAATGCAGCAAAAATTCCCTCTTTTGTACCTATACCAAAAGCAACCATCACCAATCCCATTTGTCCAATACTTGAATATGCTAACATCCTTTTAAGTCTTTCCTGGCGCAATGCGGTGGTTTCAGCTACAATAAAAGTAATCAAGCCTATGACGATAAAAAGATCCAATGCTCCCGATAGATCAAACATGGTATATACCAACCTTACGCTTGCATAAATTGCAGATTTCACAACTATACCGGCGAATGCGGCACCGATAGGACCGGGAGCTTGTGTATAAACATCCGGTGCCCATCCGTTGAGCGGGAATATTTCCGCTTCTATACCTATTGCCAATATAAAAAAGATTAGAGAAATTACTTTTAGCTTATTAGACATCATAGGCATTTTGTCCGCTATTTCCGCAATATTCAATGTGCCCAACTGAGAGTATATAATCATTATTGCAAGCAACAGGAATGTAGAAGCTATTGAGCCCATAAAAAGATATTTGAAAGCAGCTTCAGCACTGTCTCTCCTTGTGTAAAACGAGGTTAATCCATATCCTGAAATGCCTACGATCTCAATAAATACAAACATGTTGAATATATCTCCGGTAAGCACAATACCAACTGACCCGGTCACTAATAACATCAATAAAATAAAATATTTCAGAGCAGGTTCGGAATCGACATTTCTTTTGAACTTGTAACTGTAAGCCCAAACCAAAAGGCCTAAAAATATCATCAGTGTTGCCAAAAATCCGGAAAAAGGACTAAATACAAGATTTATTCCTATAGGTGGTTTCCAGCCGGCAATAACTTCTACTACAGTACCGGTTTCCGTAATATGCCACATTAGGGATACAGACAATGCCAACATATAAGACAATACCAAACCGGGTATAATTCTAACCGAGTTTTTCCAAACCATTCCCGTAAGCGGTATGATAAATGCCGCTAATAAGGGGATTACTATAAATAATACAGGTGTTCCTACCATTTTAAATTCTTTATTTCATCAATCCTTAAAGTATTATGGTGTTTATATAATCTTATTACTAAAGCCAAAGCAACAGCGGTAACACCAAAACCTATAACTATTGCAGTAAGTACCAATGCTTGTGGAACCGGATCTACCATTTTTGCCAATTCATTTTCATGTCCCGGTGAAAATATCGGTGCAGTACCGTTTTTTAGATAGCCTATGGATATCATTAATAGATGTACTCCGGAATCCATAATGGAAAGTCCCAAGACAATTTTTATTAAAGATTTTTTTGTTAATGCACCATACAAACCTATTAGCAATAATAAAATTGCAGCGCCATATATTGTATAATTTAATATTTCCAAGTACTTTTCCATTTTTTAATCTTTTTCATGTAATACTGTATAAATGATTCCCGTCAATTCGGCGGCAACTTTAAAACCAACGGCAACATAAATAATTCCGATTACTCCGCCACTGAATAAATCATTGAGTTTTCCGGCAGGAAATATATTAGCAAGAAAACTATTATTTATAAAATAACCGGCCAAACCCAAGCCTATAAATAATATACCTGCAAATGACTCAACATAAGATAATCTGTTATGACTGACAGAATAATTTCGATATGTGATAAGCATCAATAAGAAGCCTGTTGCTATTATTGTTCCTCCCTGAAAACCTCCACCCGGGGATAAATGCCCATGAATAAAAACATAAGCTCCAAGTAAAACTATTGAGGGGAAAAGCAATTTTGCTCCGGACATTACAATTCTGGTTGAAGGGAATAAAACAGATCTTTCTCCAACATCATGTCGTTTTTTATATAAAATGCCTCCTAATGCCATCGATGCAAGAAATAATACGGTGACTTCACCCAATGTATCAAATCCTCTGAAATTAACAACAATACTTGTAACAACATTCGATACTTTTAGTGTCTCTTTACTTCCTATCAGATAAGCGTCTTTTACTCCTGAAGCAAAATGCTGAGTACCAAAACCAATACCGGTGAAAATATCAATAAGATATACTCCCAATATTGTTAAAGATATTAATATAATTGCTTTTTTCATTGTTCCTCTGGTTTAATTATTTTATTTTCCTTGATTTTTTTATCATGTTCATCTTCAAATCTGACAGTATTTCTGATGGCTATGATAAAAATGATTGTAGTTAAAGCAACTCCTATTGCCGCTTCGGTCAAAGCAACATCAGGTGCTTGTAATATCAAAAATATAATTGATAATAACAAGCTAATAATTCCTGAAGCTATTACCGCATACAACAAATCTTTTTGCCAAATCGCATATACGGCAGCACCGATCATTAACAAAATCAAAATAAATGTAAGTATTAAATATATCATTTTTCCGGGTTATTATTTTTATCAATTTCTTTATATGCATCTATTTCCTCATTCTTAAAAAACATAAATCTTTTTCTTAAATGCATTGCTCTTGCCAGTGCATGTGAACTTATCGGATTGGAGTATGCGATGAAAATTATTATTATCAATATTTTCAAAATCCAACCCGGCATAAGAAAACCAACTCCAAGAATCAATGACATTGCTCCCAGTGTTGTAGCTTTTGTTCCTGCTTGTAATCTATTGTAAACATCAGGCATTCTGTAGATTCCTAATGCTCCCAAAAACAGGAATAAACTTCCTGTTATTATTAGTATTCCTCCTATAATTTCTAATATACTCATAATGCTTTTTCTAAATATCTTGCAATAACAATAACTCCAATAAATCCAAGGACTCCATATACCAGTGCTACATCCAAATAGATATATCTATTGAATAAATAAGAGCTCAAAACAATTCCGGATACACCGATGATAGTCATTGTATCCAAAGCAACTGTCCTGTCTCCTGCTGTCGGCCCCTTTACAAATCTGATTGCGGCTAATATCAGTCCGAGAATCATAATTGTCAAAGAAAAATAAATTATATAATTCATTTTAAAATATTTTTAATAGTATTTTTTCAAATGGTTCAGCTATCTCTTTGTAAGCTTGTTCAGGATCAGTGGTTTTAACATCAATCCAATGAATATAAAAAGTGTCGTCTACAATATCTATACTAAGTGTTCCCGGTGTTAGAGTGATACTATTGGCAAGTACCATTTTTGCAAAATTCTTATTTAATTTTGTTTTGAATTTTACTATTCCCGGATTTATTGGCAATGAAGGGGATAATACCCTCTTTGCAACATCAATATTTGATTTTATCAATGCTATTAAAAATACAAATATGTATTGTAACATGTAAAGAATCTTGCCCGGACTCAATATCCTTAAATCACAACAGGTAAATAGTCTGATAGATAAAAATGAAATCATTGCTGTTACAATAAGACCGGTTAAAACCTCTTGGGCGGCAAAAGTATTGGTAAAACCAAACCACACCAAAGTCAAAAGAAACCAGTGCATAAAAAATCTTGACAATTTGGTTTTTAACGGTAGTTTTTTAAGATAATCACTTTTCATATTAAAGATTTTTTCAATTTATGATAATGAAAATATATTATTCAAAATCATATTTTTTTGATTCGAAATATTTCATAAATTGCATTCTTTCTACTGCAGCCGGATTTGGACTGTTCTTCTGACTCATCTTGCCTCTGAATTCATCAAGCGAATTGAAATTGTGCCGCTCCATCCATTGAGTTAAATCCGATATCATATCTTCAATAAATTCTATACCGTGCTTGTACAATGCAGATACTACTTGTACCGCATCGGCCCCGGCTAATATTTCTTTGATTACCGAATTGCCGTCATGGACTCCCGTAGATGCTATCAGACTTCCGCTAGTCCTTCCGGCCATTATCGATATCCACCTTAATGAAATTGCTATATCTGTATTTCTACTTAAAACATTTGTAGGAATAATTTTGAAATTTTCAATATCAAAATCAGTATGGAAAAATCGATTGAAAAGAATAACACCATCCACTTTCTCGGAAATTCTTTTGATAAAAGCAGCAAGATCCGAAAAATAATAACTTAGTTTTACCGCAATGGGAAGAGATGTTTCTTTCCTTATTGTATCAACAATCCGCATATATGTATTTTCGATCTCTTCACAATTTATTTTAAAATCAGAAGGCATTATAAATAAATTCAATTCAATAGCATCAGCTCCCGCTTCTTCTAATTTTTTTGCAAAATATGTCCATTCATGAGAACTTACACAATTGATACTAGCTATAACAGGAATATTTATCGTGGATTTAGCCTCTTTTATATATTCAAGATAATTTGTTATGTTATCATTTTTTATTTTTACATCATAGTAATCCATATGAGGATCACTTTCACTTGCTGTTTTAAGCAGATGTTCGTATTCCAATGTTATTTCTTCTTCAAATAAAGATCTCAATACTACAGCTCCCGCTCCTGCATTTTCCATCTTTTTTAAGTTTTCAATCTTCATCGGCAAGGATGAACTACCTGCTACTATAGGTGATTTTAATTTTAATCCTAAATATTTAACTGATAAATCCATTTTTCAATATTTTTATTTTGGTGGCAAATTTATATTATATTTATTTAAAATAAAAAATATAAGATTTGTCTAAAAAGGATATAAATAAGGAACCATAAAATAATATTTACCTATTTATAGAATTTGTTGGATTATATTTTAAATTTAAGTTAAATATATTAAATTAATTGATAAT
>Ga0256833_1002133_pt1 | contig 14180 bp, 9 predicted proteins | sample 356284metaG_FD_190535 | JGI IMG/M metagenome (GOLD analysis project Ga0256833, IMG submission 190535) | Hydrothermal vent microbial communities from Mid Atlantic Ridge, Atlantic Ocean - 356-284 | ecosystem: Environmental > Aquatic > Marine > Hydrothermal vents | place: Atlantic Ocean: Mid...
GTAGAAGCCTTTTCTTCCCCTTTTCTGTAGTGCTTTTGCCGCGTTGTTGAGGGCTTCCCGTATGTTTTCTAGGGTTTTTCCTTGGAGGGCTTCTTGTGGGAGGTTTTGGGTGAGTTGGGTGAGGAGCCTGAAGTCTTGGGGTGCGAGCTTCTCCACGAGGGTGAGCCTGTGGGGTTTGAGGGCCTCCCGTAGCTGGCTGGGGATGCCCCGGGTCTGGGCTTCCCAGTAGGCGTCCACTATCTTCTCGAGGTAGCTGGTGCTGGTTAGCCGCTCTAGGAGCCTCGCCTTCAGTCTCGGGGCCTGGTGGATTTTCTGGAGGAGGGCTGCGGCCCGCCGGGCTTCCAGGTAGCGGGCTGTGGAGGTTGTTAGGGCCGTGTATGAGAGGGCTGGCGGTAGGGCTTCTAGGATGGTCCTGGGTGGCGGCATGGCTAGGGTGGATGTGATGGGGGTTTGCTTTAGGTTTTGGGTTATTTTTTCTGCTACTTCGTCTCGGGTGAGTAGGGGTGTTAGCCAGCAGAGTGCGCCGACTTCTATGGCTGCTGGGATGGTGCCGACTATTGTGCCGGTGGCGAGGCCGCAGGGTATGAGGGTTGCGCTGCAGGCGGCGGCGAATTTTAGGAGTGTGGTGTTTGATAGGAGTTGTTGTTTTACTGTGTTGTCTATGTACACACCAAAACACCCCTCTGCCACCAGCGACTCTAGATGGGAGACTCTAGAGTGACTCAGAGCGTTGAGGACCACTTTGCAGGGACGCCATGTTTGTGGGTGCGTGGCGGCGGTTTTGATGGGGGTTTGTGGGGGGTTAGCGGCATGATTGTGGGTGGTGCCGCTGTTATGTCACGGGTTTTGTGGGTTGGGAGGCAGGCTTTCGGCCTGTAATGAACGCTGCTCTGCTTTGGAACGCTTATGAACCCTGAGCTGTAGGCTCTAGCCCGAGCCCCTGGCGGGGTTGGGGGTCCGGGGGGTGGCTGCACTAGAGGTCAGGCCTCCAGCTAGGCAGGTTGGCTTGGGTATCTTCTCCCACGTCCTCTACAAGCTACGGGGAGGCCCCGGGGAGGATGCCTCGGATATGGCTGTCCCCGTGCTTGTGGATATGGTGTCGTGCCCCTATTGTGGGGCTTTCTTCCGGGCCCTGACCCTGGCCCCCCTGAGGAGGCGTGTTGATAGGAGGATCTTCCTCGGCCAGGGGGAGTCGAGGACCCCGAACCCCACCTTTGCGGAGACGCACCTGGCCAACCCTATAGAGTGCCCCCAGTGCAGGAGGAAGTTCCGCGTCTTCGTTGGCGTCGAGTATAGTAGCGAGGGTGTACGCTCCATAGACGTGCGCGCCCTCCGCGAGGAGGAGTCGAGGGGCCTGGTACGCTGGCCGCATAGGGGGATGGTGCTCCCCAGGGCGCTCCACTTCGATGGGATAAACCTGAAGCTCTACCGGAGCCTCGACGACCTACTGAAGGCCGTGGCCGAGGATGGGGGCGTGCAGGCCTACAGTCTACCGCAGATGGCCTCAGCTGTGGAGCCCACGGCTCCCAGCGATGACGGCAGACCGGAGCCTGTGAGCTCTGTCCAGGTGAACCCGGGGGTCAAGCTCTAGGCTCGAGATCCAGCCCCCCTCCCCGGGGGGGGTGATGGGTGGGGGTGGTAGGGATGGGCGTCCCCTACGTGCAGTGCCTGGTATGCGGGCGTATGACGCCTGTTGACCGGGGCATATGCTACCACTGCGGCTCCCCCCTGCCCTCTACGGTTCACTTGCCTCTGGGCATGATAGTCTGCCCCAACTGCCTCAAGCCCACGCCCATAGATACGGGGTACTGCACCCATTGCCGGGCCAGGCTCCCGCCGGAGCTGGTGAGGGAGGCTCGGAGGCGCATGGTGCTGGCGGGCTACAGGCCCGCCACTCCCTACACGGAGTCGGGCCCCATGCTCTCTCGGGTGCGCCCGGTGGGGCCCGTCTGGGTGCCCGGGGCCGGGGGCTCCGGGTCTGATGGGTCTAGGGGAGGATAGGGGATGAGCGGTGTCTCCAACCACGCGGCCCGCGGGGCTCGGTGGGGCCCTCGTTCCCGGGGGCTACCGGGTCTGCGCCTACTGTGGTCGCCTGACACCGGCTGATGAGCCCTTCTGCCGCCATTGTGGAGCCCCGCTTTTGGGGCACCAGGCGGCTGGGGGGCCCGTGGGGTCGGGGTATGAGTGGGATCTCAGGCTGGGTGTTAGGGTCGACGGCGAGGGTGGGGGTGGAGGTTTTGGTGTGAGATCGTCCGACCTGCCCGGTCACATAGTGGTCTACGGCTCCGTGGGTGCTGGGAAGACCACCGCGGCGAAGAGGCTTCTCTACGAGGCGGCTATGAGGGTGAGGGCGGGTTTTGTGGTTGTCGACTGGGAGGGGGAGTACGGCGACGTCGCCGACCTCCTCGATGCTAGGGTTCTCGGGGGCCCGGATTCGGGGTCGCCGCTCCGGCTGGGCATATTCCACAGGGACGGCCGGGAGAGGCGCCGGGTGCCGCCCTCCAGGGTGTCCGAGATTCTGCTCAGGTTTATCCGGGAGGACGGCTGGGATGTCACCCCTCAGATGGAGAGGACGATCCGGGAGGCCGTTAGGGGGACAGTCGAATCCGGGTCTGGCGTTGAGGGCTTCCGGAGGATGCTGGCCTCCGACCAGCTGCCGTGGTCCAGGCAGACGGCGGCCGCCGTCGAGGCCAGGCTCTACAACATACTCGAGGGGGAGCTCGCGCCCCTGCTCGAGGGGCCTCCAACCCTGAGGGTGGGCCCCAGGGAGAGGGTGGTCGTCGATCTATCCTGGCTTTCCAGCACCTCCAGGAGCCTGGCAAGGCAGGCGGCGCAGCTGGTGCTAGCCTCGATTCAGGCCCAGCTCCCCAGGCCTACTGGCCACCCGGGCCTCCGGATGCTCGTAGTGATAGACGAGGCTGAGGAGGTCGCGCCCGCTGGGAGGCCGGGCCAGCACTGGCGGGGCGAGCTGGTGAGCGACCTCATGCACCAGCGCAAGAGGGGGGTCGGCATCGTGCTGGTCGCCCATAGCCCGAGCCTCCTAAACCCCGAGGTGGCTAGGCTAGCCTCCAACATCATGGTGTTCCGGCTCGACGACGCCGACGACGCGCACCGGGCAGCCCAGAGGCTGGGGGTTGGGGAGGAGCTCCTGAGGGGGCTGGGCAGGGGCGAGGCCGTGGTGAGGCCGGCGAGCCTCCGGTGGCCTGTCGTCGTGAGGGTCGAGCCCCCGCCAGCCCTCAGCTGGCAGGCCCGCCAGGTGCTCGAGAGCATCGCCCTAAACCCGGCCCTCACCCAGAGGGAGAGGAGGAGCTCCCTGGGCATGAGGGGGAGCGAGTACTACAGGGCCGTCGAGGAGCTTGTAAGGCTGGGCCTGGCTAGGAAGGTCAGGGTGCAGACCGGCTGGGGCAGGCCCGTGGTGCTGCTTGAGAGGCCCGGCACTATACCCGGCGCCGCCCACCGGTACCTCGAGAGGGCCCTCGCCTCGAGGCTCCCGAGGATCCTGGGTGCCGAGGTTGAGAAGCCCAGGGACGCCGACCTAGCCCTGGTCTCCCCCTGCGGGGCCAGGCTCGCCGTCGAGGTCGAGACGGGCTCCAACATAGACCCCGGGAAGTACAGGAGGCTACACGCCAGGTACCACGCCCTACTAATAGTCTGCACGGAGAAGAGGTGCACCCGCGGCGCCCTCCGCGCGGCCCTCGACGCCGGATGGGAGGGGAGGGTCGCCGCCTCGATCCTGGCGACAGCCCCCGCAAAGGCCCGCAGGCTGCTGAGCATGCTCTGCGCTTAGAAGCCCCCGGGGAGCCCTGGGAGTCTGCTGGCCGCTCTAGGAATGGCGGCGAGAGCGTTGACCCCACCAGCAGCTCGTACATGGCGTCCACGAGAGCATCCTCCAGCGCGTGCTTCAAGCCGCCCACGCTCACCCCTATGGCTCCGCCTCTACCGCCTTCACCTTCCCCGCCCACCTCCACCACTATGGTGTAGAGGAAGTAGAGGTTGCCGTAGAAGAGCCTCGGCCTACTCTTGGGGTTGCTCATCCGGTGCTCGAGGAAGAGGTCGCTCTTGGTGGCCCCCATAGCCAGGATCTCCCAGTAGTCCTCATCGGGAACTATGACCTCCCCGCTGACCCCCCGCGCCACCTTGCCCGTGACCGCCAGGTCGGAGAGGGTGCCGACGTCGATGCTGTATAGGTTGTAGTCCGCCAGCCTGAGGTAGTCGACTATGCACCCTACATACTTGACGAGCCGCTCCTTCTCCTCCCCCTTCTCATTCTGGAGTACCCTCTTGCAATGCTCTAAGGCCAGGTGGCCCAGGTCGGCGCCCTCGATTAGCCTTGGCAGTGCAGACTGGCGCACTGGCAGGTGGAAGAACGGCTTCAGGACGCCCTGGGAGGGCGCTTGTATAGCAACCCTCCTAACCCTGAGCCTGGGGCTGCCGAATAGCCTCTTCAGCTGCCTGTTCGCGTACTCAGCCAGGTATGCCGAGAGCGAGGTTGACAGAGCCTGCTGTAGGCCGACGCTTATGTAGAATGCTAGCATATTGTACACATTATACCCGCCGCATCTCCCGACCAGATCGCGCTGGCGGCACCCGGACCGGTTTAACATATCGAGTATCGAGATTAGCCCGTGGAACACCAGCTGGCGCCCGCCGGACTGGTTCTCAGCAGCCGCCTCGGGGACCCCTAGTAGGCCCCTCACGAAGAAGTCCGAGAAGTCCGAGAAGGATAAATCCCTCAAGCTAATGCCCGAGCTACACCTCAGGCTGTCCGCCAGCTTCTCCAGGGACTCCAGGCTCACATGATACCTCCTCCTCACGAGCTCGAGCGCGACGATGGAGGTAAGCCTCCTATAGCTACCGATAAAGTTCGAGTATCTCCCAATAATACTCCTTATACTTTTAAGTAGACCTAGGCACTCCCCTATATCCCTACTGCCACGCATCCCTAGCGTTTCTATGAAGCGCTCGAGCCTCACCAGATACCCTTTTATAGCGGTCTCCAGCTCTTCGAACTCCCTTGATATAAGGTAGTAGTAGAGTATTGCTATGAGGTCTAGCATCTCTATGCTAATCTCCTTTTTCCTCGTCTTTAGGGTGCATGGGGAGGCTTGGCTCAAGCTGTTCATGAGCCTCATCCTCAGCATGACTGTAGCCACGTCCTTTAGGAGGAACGTGTATATGGTGTTCAAGGCGTTGAACACTGTGAAGCTGTAGTTGTCCATGTTGAATACTATATCGTTGAGCCTTCTTAGGTCGATGCGCAAGCCGATGTTAATGTCCTTGTCCAGCTTGTTTAGGAGGTCGAGGTGGTAGGCGCTGGGTGTGGCGTCCGCCTGGACCTGGTTTACCTTAAAGTGGGAGACGAAGGGTGAGACGCCACTCTCCAGTATTTTACGCCTCCACCTTCTTTTCTCATCCCTGCCACCACTCGCCTGCCTCCTATCCCTCCTGGGTAGCATTAGGTCGAAGATATAGGCCGCCAGCCGGAGGACGCCCGGGTCAATGTTGGAGTTCAGGTATCTCCTGTACTCGCCCTGCCTGCGCTCGTCTAGGGGGCTGATTATGCAGCAGGGGAGAGACCTCATATCGATGTACGCCGAACTCTCAAAGTAGGGGTATGTGAGGAACACCTCCTCGACGTTTTCATCTTCGAGTAGCCCCTCTAGATCCACAATCCTGCATTTCCTCCTAAACCTCGCCCCGAGGTTCACCCTCTGAAAGCCGCCTGCCTCCGGCTTGGATATGCCTGCTTCCCAACTCTGCCTTGGAGCGCCTATACGCGTCATGAAGAGCCCTCTGTCCGACAGCACCACGGCTGGCATGCCGAGGATCGTGTTAACATAATACGACTCCCGGGCCCCACCGCTATCTTGACACTCGAGCCTAGCTACATCGCTCACTAACAGGAGTGTTGAGCTATTGTTTATCAGGATGGCATCGCCCACCTGGAATAGGATATCGAGTATCCCACGTAGAACCTCGCAGAACTCCTCTTTAACCGCTCCTCCGCTGGCAGCGTGGCCCGCGCGGGTATAGGCCATCTTCGCTATTCTGTCGAGGTACTCCGCTATAGCCTTGATAGCATGCCCGGCCCCGAGCGCCGTTCCGAGGTTGCGGAACCTCAGCGTGAAGAGTGCCGGGTAGATTAGGGAGGTTATCTTGTACTTGTACTCGTATCCGCTCTTTTCCTCGAAGGGCGTTAGCCTCGACTTATAGAAGCCTCTTATATCCTCGAGCATGCTATCTACTATCGCCTCCTCCCTAGCCTCCATCCCATCAAAATCCTCGCACACCTCGAGGCCCTTGCACGCCTCCAGGAGGGCCCGGAGGGACGGTAGGAGGCCCGCGTACTTCCCTCTCTCCGGCTTGACCGTTCCTAGCAGCTCCTCGTAGAATCCTACAATACTATCTCTCATGCTTTTTAGTATCTCTAGTACCTGGCTGCCTGCCTGCTGGTTGCCGTCGCTGCCGCTGCCAGTATAGTACTTAATGCCCTCGATGTAAATCTTGTGTGCTAGGAGCTTCATAGCCCTCCTCTTCAGTATTGTCCCGAAGGGCCTCCGGAATGGTGGAGCGGCGAGCATCCCTATAAGCGTTGACACCTTAGCCGCGAGACCCACGCGCTCAACGTATTCCCCGTAGACTCCGCTCAGCGCTCTTATCGATGCATCAAGAACCCCAGCATCGGGCTCCCTCTTGGAGCCTGCTAGTCGCTTCAGGAGCTCCCTGTTGGTGAGTAGGGAATTTTCCACTAGGTTATACATCATCCTGAGGTACTCGTGCGTGTACCTCGACGCTATCTCGGCCGTGCCCTGCACGTGCTGCTCATACGTCGTCTCGAGGATCCCGTAGAGGTCGCTGAAGTACCTCACCGCCTGGAGCCTCCTCATGTAGGGCGACTTCGAGATTATGGCTGCTAGCCACCGCCTTGTCACAGTGCCCATACCGTAGACATACACATGGGCCGTCTCGTCGCTCAGCTTGTACACGCTTGACATCCCCCGGGGACATCCACAATTACATACCCATCGTAGAGGGATAAATAACGTAGAGGACCTCGACGCACATGCGGGTGCACACAGCTGCCAGGCCCTAAAGAGGGGGATAAGGCAGGCTCTACAGTACACCTAATACAGAGAATAAGCGCGCCCTCAGGCCAGGCCTACACGGCATGCTTTATGGACGACGCTAGGCCGCACACCCTGAGGCTAGTGGAGAGCCTCGCCCAGCACCTCGAGTTCCCCCTCCACTATTTCAACGTCTCCAGCGGTAGGCCACCCGGCTTCCGCATAGTCCGCACGCCAAGGGGGCACACGAGCCCCTCCGCCTTCTCCTTTGTCCACTACATGACCGAGCTGATCTCGCAGATCCGGGATCTAGCAGTGAGGACCATTAACGAGCCGGTTCTTGGCGGTGAAACTCCCGAGAAAGGATTTGTAGAGTGGCTACTCCAGCGGGTGGTTAGCCGGTGTGTGAGAGACCGAGGGTATCCCGACCTCATTTTGAAGATACATGTTAGCCAATGTGTGGAGAGCCTGGTTGAAATCTATGAGAGCGTGCTGTGTAGCGTTATCCTGGAGGAGGCGAGGGGTGAAGGTTGGGAGGCCTCGTGCAAGCACCAGCGAGGGTGGGTGGACCCCCTCGAGGTAGACGGTCTCCGAGGTATTGTGGGCAATGACAAGCTTAGCCGCTTCTATAACCTTATCACGCTTAGGAAGCTCCTAGACTACTTCCTCTTCATTAGGACGTTCGCGTACTTCATAATGAAAAACCGGGGCCCCGGCGAGGTGAGGTCTTTCAACCTGAAAAGGGCCCTTAACTCGCTAATGGGCAGAGCCGCCGGGCGCCTCCCAGACAGGACGCTCTTTAACCACATTGTTTTCATTCTACTCAACCACTGCTGCTATGCCGGGCTGGCGCAGTATCCCCTGGCCGTGTGGAACGCTGTCACCTACGGCCTGGAGCTGCCCTCTGCGACCATCGAGATCTACAGGCCCAGCAGGCTCCGCTTGGAGAGGTGCTCGAAGGGAGAGCTTTGCATGCCCTTCGAGGCACGCGACTCCGAGCCGTACGGGTACCACCACCCCTGGACTCTGGAGAGGTACACACGCCGCTGGGACCTCGACTCGGTCGCCATAACCAGCGCCATAGACCTCTACTACGAGCACGTGTACCGCAACCCCTGGATACGCGGGGCCGTCTACACAAGCTTCACGCGCACCCTCGAGTCGGCGGGGGTTCTCCGGATCCCCTTCGAGAAGGACGCCATGCGGCGGAGCATCGTTGTGCCAGTAGTCTACCCCCGCCGCGCGCTCGAGGAGAGCGTCGACATGATCCCGGTACCCGTGGTCGACAGGCACGAGATACCCCAAGACCTGAGGAGGCTCATGAAGGATGACCTCTACAACCTAGCCTCGATGAAGGCGCCGCCCAGCGAGATAAGCGAGGCGGCAACATTCATCCTGTCGAGGCTAGAGAGCTACCTAAGCTCCCTTGAGGTCGAGAAGGCGGGGAGGCTGAGGGAGCACGTGGCCAGCCTTAGCGGCGGCTGCATACGGGGCTTCATAGTAGACGCCCTACACCCCTTCGCCGGGTTCTACCTTTCGAGCCAGGTCGTCGAGAGGAGCATAGCAGACGTCCCCTCGCCAGCGAGGAGGATCAACGTGCTGAGGAGGCTCACAGAGAGGCTCACCGAGGCCGACTACATCGACATCCAGTACTACGTCATAGTAGACGCTGAGGCTCTACTCAAAGAATATCGGAGGTACAGGAACTCGAAGAACCCGCGGAGAGGACCGGTCATACACACGTACGCCTTCAACATATACGATAAGATCGTGCCAGTAGAATCCTACAATCTCGAGAGGGTGATGAAGACCGTTATAAACATTGACGACGAGCAGCTATCCAACTACCACTGCCTCGACTCGCTCTCCACAGTCAACGATATAGTGCTAAACTTCGTGAGGGGTTAAGGGTTGAGTAGCCCCTCCTCGCTCCTCTGCAAGAGGATCCGCAACCTCTTCACATACCACATACCAAGGCTCCAATACAGCATCTCCCAAATGCCATCGCCGAGGAGCGGCCTCGACCCGTACATCTCACGTATAAGCCTCACAGCCACTAGCATCCTGGGCATCTCGCTCTTCGTGATAATGGTCACCGCCTCCCTGGTCTTGCTCGAGTCTATAGCCCACCGCGACCCCAGGCTGGCAGGCCTGATGGGACTCAACACCACAGCGGGCCCAGGCCACCCGCCCGGCGAGATGGAGGCCGAGATGATCCACACGCTCCACTTTGTAGGCGTCATCTTCGAGTTGGCCCTAGGCATAGTGGTGTTCGTGCTGGAACTAGAGAGGGTGCCCCACATATCCTTCAACACCATAGCAAACATGCCTAACACGTTCTGGGTAAGGTACATGCTACGCTCGGCCCACAGGCGCGCGATGCGCCACTCCAGGCTGGGCTCCCACTGCTACCCCGGCGACAGGCAGTGCATAAACACTAGCACCCTCACGGCCGTTGCCAACATCCTAATGCTCTCCCCCAAATACAGGACCCTGGCCGACTTCTTCATATACTCGAGCCTAGCGATGATACTCTACGTTATCTTCATGATATACAACACCATCCACACAGTACTACCCAACCCGCCCTTCCTAATGCTAGCCGCCCTCGCAACAGTCATACCCCTCGGACCCGCCGTGGCGAGAACCCTCACCACACCCGCGAGGCTGCTCCACAGCGAGCTCGAGTACTACAGGCTAACCAGCCTCCTACGCTTCACGCGCCCCACGCTACGGTACAACCTCGTAGCCGCCGCCATAGCGCTGGCGATACTGCTACCCGCCTACACCATACTCGGCGGCTCAACAGCGGCTACCCTCCTGGCCACCATACTCTCGGCCGGCCCCTACCTGGTAGTCTTCATGCTCTCCCCAATCGTGCCCCTCAACTACGCACTCATATACACCCACAGCATAGCATACCTAGCATACCTGGCACACGAGCTCGCCGCAGGCCCCGGCCACCTAGCAGAGGCCGAGACCCCGGGGCTCCTCATGGAGCTTGCGATGCTACTGCTACTCGACAGCATAATCCTCCTCTACTATAGGGTAACAAAGCTCTACACAGACCGCCCCCCACGGACTGGCAGGCCAGGCGAGCAAAGCCTCCACGAGTACTACAAATCGTACCTGGATGAGATAACCGGCCTCCTAGGGAGGGAAGAGCTAGAGGAGGCATCGAGGCTCATACTAGAAGACATAGCCATAATGCTCCACTACCACATATTCACCGAGAACTGCGTAGCCCAGGCAATAGCCGGGCCCGGGCTAGCTGGCGGGGCAACCTACATAACAAACACCATGCTACGCAACATACTCGAAACCGCCACAGCCAGGGCAGACCTCGAAAGGCCCGACGACACACTAATAATAATACTAAACAGAATACTACTCATAAGCAAGGTAAGGCTGCAGCCAGCCAGATACCACCTAACACTACCCACCCACCCCGAAACAAGCCCCGACAGCATACTAGCAGAAACCGCACACAAGGCCTACCAGATCTCCGAAAAAATCCTCCAAAGCCCCTACGCCCCGCTAGGCGAGCCCCTGCGCTCTCTCAAAGCCCTACACTCCGAAATCATAGGAACAATAAAAATAATAAATAAACTACTAAATAAATAGTAATACTAGGTAATACAACATAAATACAGATAACAAATATACTAGCAATTATTATACTATTCATGCTAGTTAACCTTCGCTTCTCTTAGGCACTCATTTATTATTAATTAATTGCACTCAAATACTCTTATCTCCTACTATAGAATGTAGAAATCACTCTCTAGCCCGTCGCACGCCTGCTAGCCTATATAAATATATTCAGTCTCGAAAATATAGGTAATACAAGCAGTGAGCCTTTTTAATATCGAAGCTAGCAGGCGTGTGACGGGCTAGAGAGTGATATCGAAGGTAGCCCGGAGGATACAACAGTGAGTATGAGGGCGTTTTACTTGCCCCCACGGGGCTTTGCGGCGCTCCTGGGACGGCTCATGAATTTAACTGGTAACGTTAGGTCCGACCTGCTCGCCGAGGTTCTCCTCGAGGAGCTGGAGGCCATGGACGAGGGTGTCTTATTTTATATCAATAGGAATGCTGAGGCATCACTCGAAGATATAGCTACGAGCCTATTCCTGGCCGTGAGACAGCATAGCAAGAGCGACGCCGAGGCGGCGGCGAGGCTGGAGGCTATTATCGACAGGGCGTTGGAGAGGCTTGGCATCAGCAACAGTGTAGCTGGACTTTGACCCCGCGGAGGCGTGGGGAGCTCTCGTCTGTGAGGTGTTGGGCCCGGCGGGCAGTGTGCCTATCTGCGGGTTGGTGTGGTGCGTGAGTGTCGGGCCGCCCGGCCCCCTGCTGGGGGCCGGTTGCTGTGGGTAGTCCGAGTTATGGCTCGTGCGCCTGTTCGTCCCCTCTAGGGCCAGGGTGCCCAGGGTGTTGGTAGTGGTGGCCTGGTGTAGTCTGGGTCGCATGCTGGTTGTAGTACTGGCTTGAAGCCTAGCGTGGCGTAGACTAGCCACGCTATCCACGCCTCGAGCCTGTTGTCGACGTACTCTACCGCTATGACGTCCTTCCCGTTTGCCTTGGCGTGTAGTAGGCTGTAGAGGGTCTCGAGGGCCTCCGCGGGGTCTGCGGGCCTTGTCTTGCAGGTGTCTTGGAGTGTTAGCAGCGTCTCCTCGCGGAGCACGCCGTCTACCTGGTCTAGGAGCCTGTCGTCCCAGAGTAGGCTTGTGGCGGCCCCTATGTTCACGTAGACCAGCCCCCCGCTGGCGTGGGCTGCGCTGCTTATGTTCGAGACCAGGTCTATCATAGCCTGGCGCGGGTCCACGCCCTGGGCCCAGGGGGGCTGCAGCTCCGCTATGGCCTCCGCTGCGTCTATGTTGTCTAGGTAGACCCCGGTGTAGCCCTGCTGTAGGGTTGAGAGGGTGTAGTTCACTAGTATCGCCCGCCAGGCTGGGCTCCAGTACTCGACCAGGTGCTCCCCCTCGTACTCGGTTGGCTCGTGGACTATCCCGGCCTGCACTGCTATGGGCCAGTACCACCTCCACTCCTCGGCGTAGCCGGCGTTGATGTAGGCTAGCACAGCCTTGCCCTGGCTTGTGAGCTCCCCCAGGGTGGTCGTGTTGAATTCATCCGGGTCAACTATCACGGTGGAGTAGGGCTGGTAGGCCTCGGCGCCGTGCGGCGCCCCTATGCAGTAGCAGGCCGGGGCCGCCGAGGCCGCCGCCAGGAGCAGCAGCAAGAGCCTAGCGCACGCCAACCCGGAGCCAGCACCCGCCCCCGGGGGGGTGGGGGCCTCTGTTTATAGTGGCGGGCTAGTGGAGCCTCAGTGTCAGCGGCTCCCCCGGCACCACGAGCCTGGGGAGGCCCGACCTCCTGGCCTCCACAGCACTCTCGGGGGTTAGGTGGAAGGCGACCGCCAGCCTGGCGCCCGCCTCCTCCACGGCGAGCCTCCAGGCGTCCCCCACCCTCATGTGGTACTCCAGCTCTGCCCCGGAGGCTGTGGAGGGCAGGGTGGAGTCGGCCACCACGACCTCGTGCCCCCTAAGGTGCGCCACCAGGCTCGGGTGGTAGCTGGTGTCCGCAGTGTAGGCCGCGAGGGGCTCACCCCCCAGCCTGATGGAGGCCCCGAAGGTTGGGGGAGGGTGCCTCACCGGGAAGGCGTGGAGCTCGACCCCGCCCCCGAGAGGTAGGGGGCCCCGGAGAGCCTCAACCTCGACGGCCACGCTCCCGGGGGCGAAGCGGCGGGCCCACCCTATCCCGGGGGCCACCTCGGGGGCGGCGTAGAGGCGCAGGCTGGGGCAGCCCTCCACCTGCCGGGCGGTCGCCAGGGAGGGGAGCCCGGCCAGGTGGTCGGCGTGCATGTGGCTAACGTAGACGCCCGAGACCTCGCAGGCCCCGAACCCGGCGGCCTCCAGCCTGGCCAGGCAGCCCTCCCCGCAGTCGAGGAGGAGCAGCCTGTCGGGGGCCTCCACGAGTATCGAGGGGCCCCCGTATCCGGGGGGCGGCCTGCTCCCGCCGGCGCCTAGTATGTGGAGCGCTACAGCCACGGCTCACCACCCGCGACTACCACGGGGGCTCCGGGGTTCAGTGCGGCCCACGCTACCGAGAGGGCCATGGCGTGCCTGCCGAGGGTCACGGCCACGTGGTTGCCCGTCCTCAGGTTTGCGAGGGCCTGCGCGAGCCCCGCCTCGCCCGGTATCTCCACCAGCATCTGGCTCTCGCACTGCCTCCCCCTCCACGGTGCCCCCTCCGCGACCACGCCCTCGCCCACGACTAGAACGTCGCCGGCCCAGCCGGCCTGCGCCACCGTGACGCCCACCCCCCGGGGGAACCAGACGGCCAGCGTGGGGCTCCGCCGGGTGAGCACGTGGCTCTCGACCGAGTGGGCCACCCCCATGGTGGGGGGCGCCCCGCAGTGCGCCGCCAGCAGCCTCCCACCCCTGATCCAGGCGGTGTTAGCGAGGAACCCCGGCCTCCCCGCGGCCGCCTGGGAGAGGTGGAGCGCCAGCGTCGCGGCGACGTCGCCCTCGCAGCCCACAGTCAGGCCCTCCACGTTGAGGAGGGCCATGGCGAGGCAGGCGTTCGAGCCCGCCTCCCCCATGAAGCTCGGGCAGGAGGGTGCCACGGCGTCTAGGGCGTAGTCGCTGGCCAGCTCCCTCAGGGCGTGGTAGACCCTCAGTGCGTCCCTCAGGGCGGCCGGGTCGGGGGAGACGCGCAGGGCCGCCCCGAGGAGGCCCCGGGGCGGAGGGGGCGGCTCCCTGGGGAGCCTGGAGAGGAGCTCCCCCGCTGGTATCCTGGCTAGGGCCACGCCGAGCGAGCGCGCGAGCTGGGAGGCGTCGTGCACCACCCACGCTGGCGGCTCGCCTACCACGCCCAGCCTCGACCCCGACACCACCGCGGCCGCCGCCAGGCCCCTCAGGGTCGATCCGAGCCTCTCGAGCGTGCCCGGGTCCCCCACGCCGAGGGGGCCCAGCGGCACCGGGGGGACCCCGGAGCGTATGAGCTCGTAGCGCGCCTCGGCCAGGCTGGCGGTGCTGTTCGCCGCGGGGTGGGACGCCGCTGCGATGTGGAGCCCCGGGGGCGCCTCCTCGACCAGGCTGAGGAGGGCGGCCT
>Ga0256833_1002136_pt1 | contig 14145 bp, 12 predicted proteins | sample 356284metaG_FD_190535 | JGI IMG/M metagenome (GOLD analysis project Ga0256833, IMG submission 190535) | Hydrothermal vent microbial communities from Mid Atlantic Ridge, Atlantic Ocean - 356-284 | ecosystem: Environmental > Aquatic > Marine > Hydrothermal vents | place: Atlantic Ocean: Mid...
TTGATTGTCAGCATCAATATTTGTGCCGACCATAATAAAATGTGTGCTTGGATGGGACTTCGCCAAAATGGCGGCTGAGTGAATAAATCCAAGGTGATTTTTTACAGGATGAAAGCGGGCTGTTATGCCGACGACAAAGCTATCTTTAGGAATATTCAGCTCTTTACGAATCATCGACCTTGCTTTGTTATTAGGATAAAAACGCTGCGTATCGACACCATTAGGAATAACTAGCGATTTTTTATTGTTAAAACCCCAGCTTAGGTGTTGCTCGCAATTTAAGTGAGAGACATACATTAATACCTCAGGCAATGATGACATCAAGCCCCATAGTCGTAGTTGCAACTGTTTACGCAAGGATTCTTTACGGTAGTTTTCTAAACCTTCATGTACCGTCCAAATCACGGGTGGTTTTTTAGCTAAAAAGCGGCGCAGAACAGAGCCTATCACGCCACCTTCATACATTGTTCCATGAATCACATCGGGGTTAAATTCTTTTAGCAGTGTGTATGCTTGAGCAATTGCTCGCGGTTTCTTTTTTACATTAAGTGCGTAAACAGGAATACCAAGATCACGAATGCGGTCTCCTAAATAAGTATCTCGATCTAAACCAATGACCATCAGCTCAAATTTATTTTTATCAAAAGCACCCAATAAACGCATTAACTGCACTTCTGCTCCGCCTGTTTCTAAACCTGTTGATATATGTGCGACCTTAATCATTGCATCACCTTGTTTTAATTTTTATGACCTCAGAATATATAAGTATAAAAATTCTGAACAGTCTCAACTGATAAAGCGTCTATAAAATAACGGTGAAATTTGGGCATCCTTCATATGTCGCTTTACACTTTATTGGCTATTTTCGTCGCCCGTATGTAGCCTAAGCGGAATACGGGAGATCGTAGCAACGCGCTATCCCGTATTACGTAAACTTCATACGGGCTACAAAAGTGTAAACTACTTTTTTAATATATGAAGGATGCCGAAATTTGCATGTAAAACTCAACAGGTAAAAAATACTCGCCACCAGTCATTAAAATTTAAGCAGTTTATCCATCTCTTGTTGGATACTTTATGCCATTATCATGTATCCTATGCGCCATATTAATAATTGATTGAAAAACTTATGAGAAAAGGAATTATCCTCGCAGGAGGAAGTGGTACACGTTTACATCCACTCACACAAGTCGTCAGCAAACAACTTATGCCTGTTTATGACAAACCAATGATCTACTACCCTCTGACAGTATTAATGCTTTCGGGTATTCAAGATATTCTTATTATCACGACGCCGCATGATAGCCAGCAGTTTCAAAATCTCTTGGGTGATGGTTCTCAGTGGGGACTAAATATCCAATACACGATTCAACCTGAGCCTGAAGGACTTGCACAAGCTTTTATTTTAGGACGTGAGTTTGTCGGTAATGATCCTGTCACACTTATTCTTGGTGATAATATTTACTACGGCGAAGGTTTGTCTGAACGCTTACAATCTGTTGCCAAACAAACATCTGGCGCGACTGTATTTGGTTATTATGTCACTGACCCTGAGCGTTATGGCGTTGTTGAATTTGATAGCAATGGTAAAGCTCTTAGCTTAGAAGAAAAGCCGCTTGAGCCTAAATCCAATTACGCCGTTACAGGTTTGTATTTTTACGATAATGCGGTGCTAGATATTGCAAAAGACATCAAACCATCGCCTCGTGGTGAATTAGAAATCACCGATGTAAATAAGGTATACCTTGAGCAAGGTAATCTTGAAGTCGAAATGCTAAAACGTGGTACTGCTTGGCTCGACACTGGCACACATGCCGCCTTACTGGATGCCGCTAACTACATTCGTATTATCGAAGATCGTCAAGGTCTTAAAATTGCCAGCCCTGAAGAAGTTGCATGGCATATGGGATTCATTAGCACCGAGCAATTACTCGCACTGGCTGTGCCATTAAAGAAAAGTGGCTATGGGCAATACTTAATTAATATTGCAAACACCCCATCACAACCATAAAAATAATAAGAGACTTGAAAATGCAATGTAAAATTTGCGGCAACAGTGAAAACAATACACGTTACGAAGCAACAGAGTTAATGCTTGGGCTGCGTGATAAGCATACTTATATTCAATGTAATGCTTGCGATTGTTTACAAATCGCTAAAATCCCAGAAAATCTTCCTAGCTATTACCCCGATGATGATTATTACTCTTACGACAAAATTCAATCTGTCACAGGGCTTAAAAAATTCCTCATCAATAAACGTGATCTTTATGCCGCAACAGGTAGTTGCTTTTTAGGCAAGCTTATTCATCAGTTTATGCCGCATAGTAAAATCCACACCCTGCAAAAAGCAGGGATAACAAAAGCTTCACGTATTCTGGATGTGGGCTGTGGTGCAGGTCATTTATTACACTCTCTACAAGAGGCTGGCTTTACTAATTTACTCGGTATTGATCCTTTTAATGCTGAAGATATTCAATACGACAATGGCTTAAAAATTGAAAAAAAATCAATCCATGAGATGCAACAAGGTGACTGGGATTTGATTATGTTTCATCATTCTTTTGAGCATGTCGCTGACCAAGTAGAAACCTTAGCAAAGGCGGCCAGTCTGTTAAAAACAGGTGGCACTTGCTTAGTGCGCGTACCCACAGCATCATCATGGGCATGGAAACATTACGGTGTTAATTGGGTACAGCTAGATGCTCCCCGCCATCTCTTCTTACACTCGATTGCGAGCATGAAGTTACTCTCTGAGAAGGTTGGATTAAAAATGGAGCATGTTGTCTATGACTCCTTTGCTTTTCAGCTTTGGGGCAGTGAGCAGTATGAGAAAGATATTCCTCTTAACGATGAACGATCTTATGCCGTAAACCCTGATAAGTCTCCTTTTTCTAAAGATGACATTGCGAACTTTGAAAAACGCAGCATCGAGTTAAACAAGAACAATCAAGGTGATCAAGCCGCTTTTTACTTGAAAAAATCAACCTAAAAAATCGCTTGAGAAGCAACTAAAAATGAGTAAAAAAACTAAAATTCTAGCGATTTCTTCGCCTGGTGGGCACTGGATACAATTAAATAAAATTTGCAACCCGATGGAAAGTCAATTTGATGTGGTCTACGCCACCCCAGGCGCGCAATACAAATCATCTGCGCAGTCGCCCACCGCTAAAAAAGTCTACGCTATCACCGATGCGAGTGCAGACAGCAAGCTAAATCTTATTCCTGTGACACTACAAATTTTAACCATTCTGATTCGTGAGCGACCTAATACCATTATCACCACAGGAGCAGCTCCTGGAGTGATGGCCGTTTTATTGGGCAAGTTTTTACCTATAAAAACCATATGGGTCGATAGTATCGCCAATGTTAAAACACTCTCTCGCTCAGGAAAAATGGTCAAAAAACATGCCAACTTAGTGATAACACAATGGGAAGATTTAAGTGACAATAAATCCATACTCTATCGAGGATCAGTTTTATGATTTTCGTTGCCGTTGGAACACAGTTTCCATTTGATCGCTTAATTAAAGCAATGGATGAATGGGCAAGAGATAACAATGAAGAGGTTATTGCACAAATTGCAGGCGGTGAATACACCCCGAAACATGCAAAATGGGAGCGATTCTTAGACGGAGAACAATATAATCACTATATAAAAGAAGCCTCTGTTTTTGTGTCTCACGCTGGTATGGGTAATATTATTAGCGCACGCAATCATAATACTCCCATTATTGTCATGAATAGGCAGTATGAGCTAGGTGAACATCGTAATAATCATCAAGCAGATGGGATTAAATGGATGGCAGAATTATCAGGTGTTTATGCCGCACCAACACAAAAAATACTTTATTCACTTTTAGATGACACTCTTGCGCTTCAAGTATCAAATGAAAATGAGACACAAAACCTTGACCGATTAACTCAATTCCTTGGCGATTACATTAATACAGGGAAAACGGCTGAATGAGTCTGTTGAAAAAGTTAATAAATAACCCTTTATTAATCAGTAGTTTTTTCTCGATTATTGCCCGCTTCACAGGCGTTGCCTTAAACTTTGCAGCTTCCATTATTATTACACGCCAACTAAATATCTCTGAAGCTGGCGTTGTTTTTATGCTGATGTTATTTGTAACAGGCGTATCGCTCATTAGTCGTATTGGTGTCGATCAATTAATCGTCAAATCTGTCGCCACTATTGCTGATGACCAACCAGAACAACGCACTGCTATTTTACTCAACAGCTATAAACTCCTAAGCATCACATCCTTTATTTTTATTGCTATCTGGATTCTTCTCAGCCCTTGGATACGCGATGCTTTTTTTCATAATGAAATCAAATTAAATGATTTAAAATTAGCGGGAATCGCACTGCTCTTTTTTAATCTCATTACGACCAATAGCTTTTATTTAAAAGGCTTAAAACGAAGCTCATCTTCCGTTCTAGTACAAAATGCAATACCAGCTATCAGCCTGCTATTTTTAATCGCTATTTTTTGGAGTTCTTTTAAAGATAATCAATTCATTGTTAATCTGTATACTTTTTCGATTGTCCTTGCAGGTATTTTGTCTGTTTTTATTGTTCTGCCGTATTTAAAAACTCAACAACATTTAACTCCCCCAGCCCCTACTCCCTTAAAAATATTCAAAGATTCCTTACCCTTAGCACCGATCTCTTTTTCTGCCTTTTTTATGCTATGGATAGACACTTTAATGGTAGGGTGGTTTCTACAAAATGAAGAGGTTGCCCTCTATAATGTGGCCGCCAAAATATCCTTTATTAGTTTATTTTTTCTAGGCGCATTAGATGCCACTATTTACCCCCGCTTGCTCTCCATTTTTCACCACAAAAAAGAAAAATTACATTCCTTCTTCTGGCAAGCAACATTACTGGTTATTAGCACCCTGCTAGGCGTTACATTATTCATGCTATTTCTCTCAGATTGGTTATTACTTGCCTTTAACGATCAATATGTTAGTGCTAGAATGACGCTCATTATATTGCTTTTCGCCCAATTTTTTCGTGCTACCAGTCTGACCTTCTCTTTTATGTTTATAATTCAAGAAAAAGTACGCTATTTGAATATTGTTTTGGTTTTAGCACTTATCGTAGACTTAATAAGTAATATCGTATTCATTCCAAAGTATGGAATTGAAGGTGCTGCGATCGCGACACTTGTTACGAATATTTTTCTTAGCATAACAATTGTGATGATCTTTCTATATCACAAACTCCTACCAAGGACAGAACTTGCATGATTTATAAAATACTAGGTGTTCTGTTCGTTATCTCTATTTTTATTCCTGTTGAATTCCACTACCTTGTTGGCTCTTTACGTATTGAAGCCTATCGCGTAGTGCTTGGTATAGCCTTACTCTATAGCCTATTCAATATCAAAGATGTGTTAGAAAAAGCCGATCTCGTTGATATTTTACTGTTCATGTTTATTCTGCTTGCCAGCGCCAGCCTGATTTATAATCATGGCATACAAAAAGGCATCGAGTCATCAGGCATACTCACTATTGAAATTCTTGGTGCGTTTTATCTCGCGCGTGGACTTATCACCACACCTAAAAGCTATTATCAGATCAATATGTTATTTGTGACGATTCTCGCTTTTCTCGTTATTATTTCTCTCTACGAGGCCTTTGCTCAACACCGTATTTTGCACGAATGGGCAACTCGCTTAACAGGTCATGAATCACTCGACTGGCGACTTTATACGCACTACTACATCCGCTTTGGTATTATGCGTACCACCAATTTATTTGCCCACCCTATTTTGTATGGAACAATCGGTGCAATGTTCTTCCCTTTCATTGTTTTACTCGTTCTTTATCGCTACAAAGTAAGTAATTTACTAAAAGCACTCGCCCTACTGATTGGCATGATTTCAACACTATCGTCAGCGCCTTTATTATCCGTTGCCTTTCAAGGAATGACTGCAATACTTGCACAATATTGGTCAGGCGCAAAAAGACTTTGGGCCGCCTTAGCCTTCTCCGCTTTATCGGTCTTTTTAATTATCGAGGCGCTTTCCAATCGCGGTGTCTTCGCCATCCTTATTTCCTACCTCACCTTTAACCCTGTCACAGGGTACTATCGGATGTTGCAATGGAAATATTCGATGGACGATATTGCAGGAAGTCCAGTGTTTGGTATCGGCTTACATGACTGGACACGCCCTGAATGGATGAATTCTAGTATTGATAGTTTTTGGCTATTAATGACCATGCAACACGGCGTATTTGCAGGTTTTATTTTATTTTTCTGTTCATTTTATGCCGTATTCAACGTATTAGGTAATCTCCATAAACACCATCCTGCTACTCGTTGGATGGTAAAATCTTGGATATTAGCCTTTATGTCACTGATTCTAATTGGCTTTACTGTTGATTATTTCGGCAAAATACAACCGTTGTTCTTCTTTGTCCTTGGCTCTATTGGCTGGGCAAAATATTATCCTGAGCTAAATAAAGCCGTGGCTAAAGTCGTTCGAAAATCTCAAATAAAAGCACTACGAAAACAACAAACAAGGTTATAAAATTTATGCGCTTACGTTTCGTCAATCAAAAAATGTTTATGCACCTTGTAGGATTTCGCAATAAACTGCTTTATGCAAGAACATGGTATTTTCGCACTGTTTACGGAATGAATATCGCCAAAGATGTTCGCATATCCTTTAAAGCACGACTGGATAAAACCAATCCCAAAGGCTTAACCATTGGTGAGAAAACGATGGTTACGTTTGATACCATTATTCTTTCTCACGACTATGCTTCTCGCAAACATGCCGCAAAAACAGTGATCGGTACGCATTGCTTTATTGGTTGTGGCTCGATTATTTTACCCAATGTCACCATTGGGAATCATGTTATTGTTGCCGCAGGTAGCGTCGTCACAAAAGACATTCCCTCCAACAGTATCGTCGCTGGCAACCCAGCAAAAATACTACGATCAGATATTCAAACCATTGAATACGGGATGCTTGCAGAATGAAACAACTCGATATTATTATTGTTTCATACAATACCGCTGAATACACCAAGCGTGCAATTCAATCTGTCTACGATGAAACCCACACAACAGCCTTTAATATTGTTGTTGTTGACAATGCCTCGCCAGACAACTCTGTCGAAGTTATACGCAATAATTTTCCTGATGTACAATTAATCGAGTCAAAAGAAAACCTAGGTTTTGCTGGTGGCGTTAATCTTGGCGCAAAAGCCGTCAACTCGGATTATGTATTATTGCTTAACCCTGATACTATTATCCTTGATGGCGCAATTGATAAACTCATGCAATTTGCACAAGAGAAATCAAAGTCAGGCATTTGGGGAGGGGTAACACTCAATAATGACTTATCACTCAATCCAAACAATGCCCGCGCAAAACTATCCTTTAAAACATTACTCTTCAGCGCATTAGGTTTAAGCAAAATATTCCGCTCTAGCTGTTTTTTCAATTATGACAACTACGGCTGTTGGGATCGCAAAAGTGTACGAGAGGTAGACGTTATTACAGGCTGTTTCTTTCTTACGCCAAGATCATTGTGGACTGAATTAGAAGGGCTTGATGATACCTTCTTTATGTATGCAGAAGAAGCTGACTATTGTATTCGCGCTATCAAGAAAGGCTATCAACCGATCGTCACGCCTGATGCTAAAATTATTCATCATGGTGGCGTTAGTGAAGCTAATTTCTCGGGTAAAATGATTAAACTTCTCAAGGGAAAAGCAGAGCTTATCAACAAACATACCAAGCCTTGGAAACAAAAAATATATAAAAATTTGCTCTTAATGCATGTAATTAATAAGTATTTATCTTACACTGTCCTAGCATTAGTAAAAAAGGACAAGGAAATCTTATTATCAGAATGGCGCACCATTTTCCAACAACGTCATTCTTGGCTAAAAGGATATCGCTAAATATGGCTACAGTCATTGTACCTGCACATAATGAAGCTGGAGTAATCGAAGATTGCCTCAATAGCCTCATCAAACAAGATGGCATTGACCATCTGATTGTTGCCTGCAATGGCTGTACAGACAATACGGTTGACATTGTAAAAGAAAAATTTCCTTCTGCTAATTGTCTTAATATCAAAAAACCGTCAAAAGTAAATGCACTAAACGAAGCTGAGAAGATAGCAAAAGAACTAGGTGTTACCTACCCTATTTTTTATATTGATGCTGATACTCAACTGAGCAGTAACTGCATTAGTAAAATCACCCAAACATTAGAAAATAGCAATACTTTACTCGCGGCTCCAACCCCTATTATCGACACTTCTAAATCCTCTTGGTTAGTCAAAAAATACTATCAAATATGGGTTAATCTTCCCTATATAAAAGAAGGCGTTATTGCAACGTGTAGCTATATCATTACCAAACAAGGTCGCCAACGTTTTGAAAAGTTCCCCGAAATCATAAATGATGATGGCTACGTGCGCTGCCACTTCAAAAATAGTGAAATAGCTAATATTGCAGAGACCGAAATTTATATTCGCGCACCTCGGGATATTTTTTCACTCATTAAAATCAAAACACGGGCGCGATTAGGTAATATGGAGTTATCTCGCACTAAACAATGCCCTGTCAAAGAAGCCAAGCACTATGGTAATGTCATGGCATCGAGACTATTAAGTAAAGAATTTATCCCCGCCTCTTTTTATATCATTATTGCCACCATTATACGCATAAGATCTAAACTACAGTTAAAACAACTACAAAACTACAAATGGGAGAAAGACCTTTCATCTCGGTAAACACATTTACTGGGCATAAAGTCACTAAATCGCCACCTTTTATTAGCCAATTGTAATAAAGCACTAAATAATTAGCTATATTAGGATACCCCCAACATTATTTGAGAGAAACAATAGTGGAAGATAAAAGAATCAGTTCAGAGTTAATTTATCGTAGCACTGATAATTTAACGATTTTACTTACCCTATCCCTAGGTGCCTTTTATACTAAACTGTACAGCTTAAATAGCTACATCATTGCAGGATTAAGCGCCGTTATATTATTTGGTCTAATTAGTCGTTTTACGGAAATATATGCATCGTGGAGTGGTCGCCCTCTTCGTGATGAAGCTATTCGTATTTTTATTACATGGACACTCACCTTCTTTTCATTAATTCTTATTGCCTTTATTAGCAAAACCAGCGAAGATTTTTCCCGCCTTGTATTAATTTCTTGGGCCATTGCAACGCCTGTACTACTCATTCTCTCTCGCTACACTCTACGAAAAATATTCTCTCACTTAAGACGCATCGGCATTAATAATAGGACCGTTGCTATTGTTGGCATAACCGAAAATGGATTACGCTTCGCGCGCGACTTAGAAAACAGACCTGAATATGGCTATCATGTTGCAGGGTTTTATGACGAGCGATGCAATAAAGATCGAACCAATGATCCTGAAGAAAATTCATACGAACATTTAGGTGATTTTGACGACCTGATTGCATCAGCCCAAAAAGGAGAATGGGATCAGATTTATTTTGCACTACCTGTCGAAGCCAAAGATAGAATGCTAAAATTACTTGAAGCTCTTTCCGATAGCGCAACACCTATCCGCCTTTTACCTGACTATTTCACAACTAACTTATTACAAAGCAAGTACATGGAAATAGCAGAAACACCTGTTCTCTGTATCTATGACTCTCCCTTTTCCGCAGATCATGCCTTCTTAAAACGTATTGAAGACATACTTGTTGGCAGTGTTATTCTCACTCTAATCTCTCCTATTATGTTAGCAATAGGCTTAGCCGTTAAACTGACATCCAAGGGTCCTATTATTTTCAAACAAACTCGCTATGGACTTAAAGGCGAGAAAATCCAAGTTTGGAAATTCCGCAGTATGACGGTGTGTGAAGATGGAGATACGGTTACTCAAGCCTGTAAAAATGACCCCCGATTTACCCCCATAGGAAAATTCTTACGTAGAACATCGCTTGATGAACTCCCTCAATTCATCAATGTAATACAAGGTCATATGTCTATTGTTGGTCCTCGACCACACGCTGTTGCGCATAATGAAGAATACCGCTCTAGAATTTCTGGCTATATGTTGAGACACTTAGTGAAACCTGGCATTACAGGCTGGGCACAAATAAATGGCTGGCGCGGTGAAACAAATACCATTTATAAAATGGAAAAACGTATAGAATTTGACCTTGAATACATGCGCGAATGGACATTATGGTTAGATATTAAAATTATATTTTTAACAATATCACGCGCTTTTTTTGATAAAAATGTTTATTAATTAAAGCATTAACTATAACTTTATAATAAATGACCTCTTAGCATCGCTACGACGATATTTTCTAACGAAGATAGCGAGAATTTAGGCTTCAAGCTATTAGTCTAACGTAGCTATTTTTTTACCTCCTACCAAAGTAACTCTTTTGCAACTTGATCAAATAACATTCACACGCTTTATTGCGGCCCTATCTGTTGTCTTTTTTCATTATGGTATGGATGTATTTCCCGCAAACACCTACTTGCATGGGGCTGTTACAGCAGGGCCTATAGCTGTAAACTATTTTTACATACTATCTGGCTTTATTATGGCCATTGCTTATTACAAGCCACAGCAACAATCTAGCTTCAATAAGTGGAAATATTGGCTTGCACGTTTCGCACGTATCTACCCTATTTACCTTATCGCCCTCTTATTAATCGTTGCGGCTAAATACAAAATACTTGCCGACGATCCTCTCAGTCTCCCTTTACACTTAGGCATGTTGCAAGCTTGGATTCCTGGCTACCCAATCACTTTAAATACGCCAGGCTGGTCTTTATCAGTTGAAGCTTTCTTTTATCTCTGCTTTCCTTTTTTACTTTTAAGCGTCTATAAACACGGCACGCAACGCTTAATTATATTGACAGTAATATTATGGCTAGTAACTCAAGCACTCCTCCTAAGCCTTCTCAATAGCAGTGAATACGCTCCAAAATCTTTTCTGCATGACTTTATCTATTACAATCCACTCATGCACCTAAATGCCTTTATTGCAGGATTTTTAACCGGCGTGTTTTTTAAGAGTAATAAATTTACCGTATCAAAATATAATACAATATGGCTGGCCTGCTCCGTTATTTTGATCACCGTCTTACTTATTTTCAAACCCTCAATAGAAAATATTATTGGTATTAAATTAGCATTTACTAATGGGCTTATTGCTCCTGCTTTTTTATTGTTTATTGTTTTTCTAGCACAAGAAAAAGGCTGTATAACAACTATCTTCAGCAATAAGTGGCTGGTACTGCTAGGCGAAGCAAGCTTCTCTCTCTATATTTTACAAAAACCTTTACATGGCGTTTATGACAAGCTCATAGTAAATAAATTTTCACTTTCAAATGAACTTCATTTTTATATTTTCTTATGCTTTCTTATTTTAGCCTCAATCCTATCTTATAAGTACTTTGAAACACCAATGAGGAAACACATTAATAATCTTTATAAATCATAGCGATAAAAACAAATCAGTAAAAAACCAGTATTGCTAATAGATATTTTTTTCTTCAGTTATCAATAAATTAGATAACTTAAACTTGATTGTTTATACACCACTTGATTGTTACCTTTTTTAATGTTTGCTATTATCCATAGCCAAAATAATACTTATAATAAATCATCAAACTGGGTAACTCATCGACAATACATTTAGGTTTATCGACTTGTATTTGATTAAAAAAAGAATAGGATGGAAACTTAATATATACATGACAGTAGAGCATAAGCAGAATAATTTCTGCAAGACCTTTTTGCAGCTAACAAGGAAGGCTTCTTTTAGAAACCTATCTTCCTAAATTAACATCGAAACTATAACATTTTCACTCCGCTACTAACCAATATACCGTAGATCATATGAGCTCAGAGAATAGCCAAATATTTCCAGTCAAAACTTCAAATACTAATGGACGATTAGTTGTACCTTCTAATGAAATTTACCCTGAAGAAATTTTAGAACAGCGATCAGGGCTAAATTTGCGAGACTTTATAACAACACTCGCTAGGCATAAAACCCTCCTTATTGGGTTTACTCTAGCAACAGTATTATTTGCGATTATTGTTACTTTGTTAATGGATCCTGTCTATAGAGCTAGTTCCACTCTTCAAATAGAGAGAAATGCTAAAAAAGTTGTCAATACAGACATGCTAAATGCACAAGAGTCTCGTAGTGATAAAGATTTCTACGAAACCCAACGACAGCTTATCCAAAGTAGAGCTTTAGCCCGTAGAGTTATCAATCAGCTGGATTTGGAAAAAAATGCTGCCTCTACTGGGATAATTTCTAGTCTAAAGTCACTACTAGGATTACAAAGTGATGCTAATAAAAAGAACCCTAGCGTTGTTGAAACCCTTTTCTTAGAAGGTCTCAGTGTCACGCCTGTAAGCAACTCTCAACTAGTGCAAATAAACTACGAATCGACAGACCCAAAACTTGCGGCCAAGATCGCAAACGCGGTTACTAAAACATTTGTTCGAATGAACTTAGAGCGTCGCTTTGATACAGCATCATACTCAACAGAATTTTTAACGAGTAGTATTGCTAAAACCAAGAAAAATCTTGAAAAGTCTGAAAGACTACTTAATGAATATGCAACTAAATACAACATTATCCAAGGCGCTGAAGGCGAAGATAATAATACTCACTCTTTAAAGAAAATGGCTGAGGAGCTTATCACCGCAGGAAAAGAACGAATTGAAGCAGAGTCAGCTTATGAACAATCAAAACATACTGTTGATGATAAAAATGCCACTTCTGTACGTATATTAAAAGATCCTTACATCCAGTCATTAAAGAAAACACTTGCTAGACTTGAAGCAAACTCCCAAGAAATATTAAAAACCAGCTCTTCTCGTTCGTCGAAAGCTAAGCGCATCAGAAAACAAATTGATGAGGTTCGCTCGCAAATCAATATTGAATCCTATGCGATTAAAAGTGCTTTAAAATCAGAGTTTTTTGCTGCCAAACAAAAAGAAAGCATGATCAAAAAACAACTTGAGCAGCTAAAAAAGGAAACTTTAGCGATTCAAGGAAAAAGTATAAAATACAATACTCTTTTACGCGAAGTAGAATCTAATCGTGATTCATTCAAAAATCTTTTAGGTCAACTAAAGCAAGTAACTCTTGCAGGTAATGTCGATAGTAATAACATCTCTATTATTGATAAGGCGGGTATTCCTTATAAAAAGTTTAAACCTAACTTTAAAACTAATATCGCTTTTGGTTTACTTTTAGGGTTACTACTTGGAATGGCCGCTGCATTCCTACGAGAGTTTATGGATGATAGCGTCAAAAACCCTGATGAGTTAGAAAAACTAACAGGGCTTCCTGTGCTAGGCATGCTTCCATCACAATCATCATTGTCCCCTAGCTCAGTGGCACTTCAAACCTATAATGAACCCAAATCTCCCTTAGCTGAAGCAATCCGCTCTCTTAGAACCAGCTTAAGATTTTCTACAAGAGAAGGCGCGCCTAAAAGTACCTTTATTACTAGCTCTGCCGCTGGCGAAGGAAAAAGTACTGTCTCTATTAATTTAGCAACGGCATATGCTCAGTCTGGTAATAAAATATTACTAATTGATGCTGATTTACGAAACCCTTCTTTACATAAACTTTTCAAATTAGAGAACTATACAGGTCTCACTAATTATCTAGCGGGGGGAGGCTCTAGTAGTGACATTTACCGTCCGACTATGATAAAAAACCTTGATGTTATTACCTCGGGACCTATTCCTCCCGATCCTGTTGAATTACTCTCAGGAAATCGTATGGGCACATTGTTAAGCAATGCATCTGCTGATTTTGATTACATCATCGTTGACGGCCCTCCTGTATTAGGCTTAGCGGATGCACTTGTTATATCAGGATTATGCGATGCTACCATCCTAACAATAGAAGCGGGTAAAACACGTAAAGTTACTTTAATGAAAAGCCTAAAGCGTCTAGAAAGAGCCCACAGCAATTTAGTCGGGCTTCTCTTTACACGTGTGGATAGTTCAGTAGATGCCGATTATCACGAAGATTATCATTACCCCTATAGTGGTGATAACGACAATACAGAAAGTGTAAATAACTCTGTTGTTACTCCTTTAAAACTTCACCGTCGAGCTTAAGAGAAA
>Ga0256833_1002137_pt1 | contig 14142 bp, 15 predicted proteins | sample 356284metaG_FD_190535 | JGI IMG/M metagenome (GOLD analysis project Ga0256833, IMG submission 190535) | Hydrothermal vent microbial communities from Mid Atlantic Ridge, Atlantic Ocean - 356-284 | ecosystem: Environmental > Aquatic > Marine > Hydrothermal vents | place: Atlantic Ocean: Mid...
TGATTAATGTTGTTTCTTGTGAAGAATCTACTATTTCCTTAACTTCTTTCAAAAAACGGTCGGTTATTTCATAAAACAAAAGAATCTCTTTTTCAGAGAGAAAATGTGATGCTATATCAGTTTCTCGTATGAAACACATAAAAAATCATATTTTTCATGCTCCAAAAAATAGAGGAATGTTTTTAATCGAGATTTTAGTGAGATCTTTAAATTTCTGAAAAGTTTCCTTTTGTTTTTGGAATAATCAGGTTCTATTTTATATGCGAATTTTCTCAAAAGAGACGCATAATGTGAAGGATAAACGCATTTTTCATAATGTTCTTTTGGTGTATCCATCCCACTTACAACAATTCCGTCTATTCCTAAAGATTCTGGAGGATATGTTAATGGTATGTTTAGAAGAACAGAGCGTTTATTGAAAAAATGTAGATAACCCCAAATTTTTAGAAGTTTCGGTTTTGGTAAAAGCTTTATTTCATAAGACGGAGATGGGAACACCCAATCGAAATATCCATGTTGAAACAATGACTTTCCCGTAGAAATCGAGAGCCATGCCGCCCATGTAAATGGAGGATAACAACTTTTTAATTTAGAAAAATACCCTTCATCCATAAGCTCTTTAAAGGTATGTAGCTTTTTCTGAGAAATAGCATTTCTAATTAACTGATGTGTACACCCATCTATACCAACGCATATTACTTTCATTTTTCACCTCTTTCTAACAGATATTTTACTATTTTCTTTCCCGCTTTACCGTTTCCGTAAGGGTTTTTAAATTTAGGAATCTTAAACTCTCCATTTTCTATTTTTTTAATTATTTCACAGGTATATTCAACATTTAACTTACTTAAAAAATTTATACCTGTTGTTAGACCTTCCTGTCTTTCGGTTTTATTCCTTAAAATTATACACGGTTTTTTAAGTACCAAACTCTCTTCCTGTATAGAACCACCATCGGTAAGTATGTAAGTTGCATGAGAAAGGAGATTAATGAACTCTACATATCCTTTGAGCTTAGAAAATTTTATGCTCAGTTTTTTTACATTTTTCCATAATCCAAATTTCTCTAGTTGCTTTCGTGTATTGTCATGAATGGGCCAGTAAGTGGGCAGAGTTACACAACCCAGTATTTTTACTATTTTTTTGAGTCTTTCCTTAGAAGTTATGTTTTCGTGTCTATGTATGTTTACTACAACATATTCACTTTCTTCTGGTGGAGTTATTTTTCTTTTTCTTGCAAGCTTAAGGACCAATTTTACACAATCTACAATTGTATTGCCTGTTTCTATTATTTCCTTCTTGTTACCATATTCTTTTTTTGAAATTAAAGTGGATAATGGAGAGGGTGTGAATAAAATATCTGAAAATCTATCTGCTATTCTTCTGGAAATTTCCTCTGGGAATGGTTCAAACAAATCAAAACTTCTTAGTCCGGCCTCCACGTGGCAGTTCTGCCACTTTTTCGAACCAAGCATGTCCGAGGAAGAAATGGCTGCTAACGAAGTAGAAAGCGTATCGCCGTGATAAAGCGCAAAATCCGGAGAAAGCTTGGAAACGAGTTTCCTTAATTTAAAAACAACCTTCAAAGACCATAATAATGCTTTATGGGTTTTGAGCATAAACCTCGAAGAAAGTTTGGGTGGAGTATACAAAACATGGGTAGGAGCAGGAACTTCGAGTTCGTGAAGTACATTTGAAATGTCATGCTGACCAGTATGAATAAAATAATATTCTGTTCCACATTTTTCAAGCTCGATTAAAACAGGAGCTAACTTTATTGCTTCTGCCTTAGTACCGGCAATAACGACAGCTTTCATTTAATTTCCAGATTTTTTATGATATTTATAACTTCTTCCTTTTCAAGAAATCTCAGAAAATATTAGAATTTTTCAAAAACATTGAGGAGAAGGTAGAGAAGGAAAATAATTAAGAGAGAATTAAAAAATAAGGTTTATTCCTTTGTGGAAGTGGCTGCTAAGTTTTAAGTAAAACTTTTAATAGTCCAACATTAGCAATGCGTGAATTTTTTTTGCTTTAGAGGCTAACAATAATAAATCTTAAATATTGATTAGCTTTTTATGACACATATTTATTAATTTTTGTGTCATATAAATACATATGATATCAGAAACTAAGTTGTTAGAAATACTGTCATCTTGGAACTTTTGGGGAGAAGGACTAGATACTGGAATAGAACGAAAAATGTCTGATAAAATCAAAAGCTTCATATTCGGGGTTAACAAGGTTATCTCAGTTTATGGAGTTAGAAGATCTGGAAAGTCTTATATTCTAAGACAAGTAGCTAAGAAACTTTCTGAAGAGTATGGAAAAGAGAACATTTTATATGTAAATTTTGAAGAGGCGGGATTCCCCGTAAGGTTAACAAAAGATTTTCTAATCAAAGTGTACGATGTTTATAAAAAGTTCGTAAAACCTAACAAGAAGCCAGTATTAATATTAGACGAGGTGCAGGAAGTTCTAGGATGGGAAAAGTTCGTCAGAACCCTAAATGAGAAAAACGAAGCTTATATAATAGTCTCTGGAAGTAGCGCTAAGCTAATGTCTGAAGAACTGGCAACAATTTTATCCGGAAGATCAATAGACATAGAAATTTTCCCCTTAAGTTTTAAGGAGTTTTTAGATTTCAAGAATTTCGAAAACTTTTATAACATAAAAAAGCTAAAAGATTTGCTTTTAGAATATTTAAAGTTAGGAGGTTTTCCGGAAGTAGTTTTGGAAGAAAATGAAACGAAGAAAAAGGAAATAATTAGGAATTACTTCCAGACAATAATAATTAAAGATGTTGGAAGAAGATTTAGGATAAGAAATGAAGAATATTTAGAATTTTTGGCAAAATTTATAGTTTCGAACCCTTCTAGCTATTTGAGTTTTAGAAACGTTTCTAAAACTTTGAACATTCCTCTGAAAACCATAGAGAGGTACAGCAAATATCTTAACATCGCTAGGTTGTGTTTGTTTTTGAAAAAATTCTCATATAGTGTAAAAGAACAAGAAAGATCGGTTAGAAAAATATATTTGATAGATTTAGGATTTTATACAGCTCTAGGCTTCAAATTCTCGAAAAATTTAGGAAAATTGATGGAAAACTTTGTTGCAGTAGAGTTATTTAGAAGAAAATCTTATTATAATCAAAATTTGGAAATATTTTATTTCAAAACAAAAGAAGGCTACGAAGTAGATTTCTTAATAAAGGAAGGAAATAGAATAAAGCAATTAATCCAAGTAACCTATGCAAATTCCTTCGATGAAATAGACAAAAGAGAAATAAGAGCTTTATTACACGCAAAAGACTTATTCAAACAACACAAACCAGAGTTAATTGTAATAACCTGGGACTACGAAGATGAAAAAGAATTATCTTGGTTCGGGAAGAAAGGAAGAATAAAGTTTATACCCCTGTGGAAGTGGCTGTTAAATAAAAAAAGAAAATAAGCTAAAACAGAAATACCAAAGACCAGGATTAATTTTTTAATAAATTTTTAATAAATATGCCACCAAATAAAAAATTCTTGTTGATTTCAGGAGTAGTAGTTGTGATTTTAATTTTTGGATTTATATCAATTCAAAAGCCAGAAGGGTCAATTCACACACCACTACCTTCAGCAAAAGAATTGGGGCTTTCTGATTTTCCCGAAGCTTTTAAAGAAAATACTTTGATTGTTGTTGGAAATAATGCTTCTGAGATTGAAGTTCAAGCTCCAAATGAAATAGCTGAGTATTTAGAAGAGAAAACAGGAAATAAGCCTTTGATTAAGAAATATTCTGAGGTTACAGAAGAGGATAAGAGAAACTATAACCTGATTGTTGTCGGCACCCCAGAGAGCAATGAAATGCTGAAAGAAATCTATGCAGTAGCTGATGTTTTGCAGGTTAATGAAAGATTTCCGGGAGAAGGTAAGGTGTTCTGGAGATAGCGAGGAATCCTTGGAATGAAAGCAAAGCGATGTTGTTGGTTGAGGGATGGGAAAACGACGGCCTTTTATTTTCCTATGATGAAGCACTAAAGATTATTGGATGGAATGAAAAATATAGGAAAAGCGATGGAGAAGAGAAAGCATTTGTAGGTACTATAGATTCGGTGCAACTTTCGGTTCAGGAAAGAAATACTACTTAGCAAATATTTGTCCATATCTACATAATCAATGGAAGTTTAAAGAGTAACAGAGTAATAGTAGGAGAGACCGAGCACGTATTCCTTATCTTTTCGAGAATACTGAATTGCCAGTTAAGGTTAAAGTATATGGAAAATTAAAAGCGATGAAGATAAAGCAACCTTTGATTAAAAAGCCAAATGCTCCAACAAAAGAAGTGAAAATATAATGTAATTATTGTTTCAGATTTAGAAGTGATTAAGAAGTGAGAACATACTATCAGCGGAGAATGGTGAATCAGAAATGTTCTCTGTATTTTTACAGATGTAAAAGTCGTTACCATAGAAATCTACTTTGCCTTAGTCAGCATGAACTTTGCTAAAAGAGCTTCTAGCTGGATCTGTGCATCACCACCTTCGCTTATCCTGAATTCTGTCTCTCCAACAGCATCTATTAGCATTACCTTTTTCTCATCTGGTATATCGAGCGCAAGCACCTGGCGGTGTATCTCCTTCACTATATCCTCTCCAGCTAGACCCTGTTTGAAAAGCATTTCTATGAGTTTCTTCCTGGCTTCTGTAAATCTTCCTTTAAGGGCGTTTTCAATCATCTCCTTAACATCCTCTGGCTTTGCCTGAGAAGCAACAGAAAAAACAAGCTCTTTTGTTATTTTCTCTCCTGTAATTGCACATGCTTGCAAGAGGTTTGCAACTTTTCTCAAATCACCTTCAGCAATGTAAAGTATAGCCTCCATACCGTCTTCTGTGGTATCGAGATTTTCACCTTCAGCAATCCTTTTTATAAATTCTTTCTGATGTTCTTTGTCAAGCGCCTTGAATCTGAAAACAGCACATCTTGATTGTATCGGCTCTATAATTTTCGATGAGTAATTACAGCAGAGTATAAATCTTGAAACTTCCGTATAGTTTTCCATTGTTCTTCGCAGAGCCTGCTGAGCCTCTGCTGTAAGAGCATCTGCCTCATCAAGGATTATTATCTTAAACGGAACATCTCCTATTGCCTTTGTTCTCGCAAAGTCCTTTACCTTATGGCGAATAACATCTATCCCACGCTCATCACTTGCGTTCAGCTCAAGAACATTTTGCTTCCAGTACTTTCCGTAAAGCTCGCGTGCAATTACCAGGGCAAGAGTTGTTTTTCCTGTTCCTGCGGGACCAGCAAAAAGCATGTGGGGTATGTTTTTTTCCTTTAAAAAAGCTCTTACTCTTGATACAACATGCTCCTGGTTTATAACTTCATCAAGTGTTTTTGGTCTGTATTTTTCTGCCCACACCTCGAGCATACTTCAACACCCAAAAGGATATATGAAAGAAATTCGTTTTAAAGCTTATGCTCGCAAAGTGCTTAATGGTGGTAACAATTCTTATTTTTACTTTAATTATCTTCAACTCCATAGCAATTTCTCCTGAAATGGTAGAGAAAAGTACTGTGAAGGTTGTGCAAAAAGTTTACTATTCTGTAAGCGGGGCAAAAAGCGTCGAGATAAAGCTTTATATACCGCAAAAAGATGAATATCAGAAAATTCTCTCACTCTCGGTGAGCGGAGCGAACTTTGAAAAATCAAAAGACGAATACGGAAACACATTTCTTGTTCTTAAACCGAGTAAATCAAGAGGAGAAATAAAGGTCACAACCATTTTGGAAGTTAAAAGGAGAACACCAGTTTACACACAAGACAAACCAGAAATGCAAAGCACAGAAGCAGTTCCTTTACCAGAGAGCCTTTTTGAAAGGGTAAATCTAACGAAGAGTGAAATGGAAAGGGCGCTTCTCATAGCAGAGTGGGTAAATGAAAATGTAAGATACGACGAAAATTACAGTAATGTAACACTATCCCCATTAGAGGTGCTTGAGAAAAGGGCTGGTGTTTGCGATGAATTCAGTGTTTTAACTCTTGCTTTTCTGAAAACATTGAACATAACAGCAAGATACCAAGCTGGATATGCGTTTGACGGCAAGCGCTTTATGCCACATGCATGGGTAAGAATTTATGTAAATAACTTGCTTTGGGAAATTGATCCAACATGGTGTGAAGCCCCTGTTGATGCACTGCACATAACATTTGCTTCTCTTCCAAACGCGAGTTTTAGCGAAATATCTGCGATTGCAAAGGGTACAGCACCAAGAATAAATGTGCTTGATGAGAAAATTGATATAGAGCTCCTAAATCTCGAAAAAGAAAAGAAAAGTAAACTAAACATTAACGCCAAACTTCTTGAAAACACATCTTATCCGGGCGCTTATGATGGAATAGAAATAAATGCATTCTCTAAAACGTGCGTTTTAACGCAGCTTTCTGTCGGTGAATGTATAGACTATAATGGTAATAGGATAGTTTATCCCGTTTTTGTGAAAAAATGTTTTGCTGTATGTACAAAAGCAAGAAGCTTTGGTGTTCTCAAAATTTCTGAAGGTTCACCAGAAAATGTTATGTGCAACATTACTGTAAGTACATCTTTTGGTGGAGAGGGTTATGATATTCTGAGAATTAAAAAACAAGCTGAAATAAAACCAATGAGAATTAAGCTGATTAAATACGGTGAAAATTTGTATAAAGCGTATTCAAATGCACATGTTTTTACGCTCTCTGGTGAATATGTGTTTGGGAACGGAATGCTTAGGGTTTTTCCAGGGGAAAAGGTTTTTGTGTTATTATCGGGAAAACTTAAAACTCTTACGCCAAAAAAAGAGAAGGTAATTAGTATTATCGAAAAAGAACCTGTGAAAAAGAAGCTCCCAGAGCAAAAAGAAAAAGATAAAGAAGAAGGAATAATAGAAAGCATTATAAACTTTTTCAAGCGGCTTCTCGAAGCTCTCTTTTCTTTAATCTAACGATATACCCGGCAACTTTGTTTCTTACCTTTTTGCTATCTATTATTCCTAACTCTTTAAGTACAGCTTTGTTGTGCCCAAAATCAGTAGTAAATTTGTCTGGATACATCTTTACAAGCTTTTTTCCAAGGTTTTTGATCATCCTTGTTTTAATTCTTCCCATTACCACCACCTTGAGTTAATTGTTTTGTAAATGGAGAAAAGTTATATAAATTTTGTTCAGTAATTTTAAATCTGAAAGGTGCGACGGAGGTGATAGACATAACAGGTGATAGCCTTTCCGGTTCTCGAAGAGATTTACAGAGAGCCGAGAAGATATAAAACAAGTCCGAGTATTTCCGACGATAGTTCCAGAAGAACTTCTACCGCTAAAAAGAGACGTGCGAGATTACCTGATAAAATTAATGGAAAAGGTGTTATTAGCGGGTATGTTGCCAGAATTCTTTAGATCAAAACATTTAAATACGTTTTCACAAATACCTTTCAAAAGTGAGCTATATGGAACAAAATCTTCTTAAAACGGGTACCACAACGGTTAGCTTGGTAGGAAAGGATTTTGTTATAATAGGCGCAGATCAGCAAAGCACGTTAGGCTGGATGGTGGAGTCAAAGGTAACGAGAAAAATTTACAAGATAGCAGATAACATCGCGATAACTACAGCTGGGTCTGTTGGAGACGCTCTTGCAATAGTAAGACTGCTCCGTGCACAGCTCAAGCTTTATAAAATGGAGCGCGGAGAAATTACCGTAAAAGCTGCTGTCACCTTGCTTTCAAACATTCTCCATTCCAGCAGGTTTTTCCCGTATTTCAATCAGTTTATAGTAGCCGGGATTGATAGAAGAGGACCACAGATATATTCAGTAGATCCTGTTGGAGGGGTTGATGAAAAAGATAAGTTTTATGCTACTGGAAGCGGAAGCCCATTTGCTTATGGTGTGCTTGAAATAGGCTATAAAGAAGATATAAGCGAAAAAGAAGCAATAGAGCTTGTTAAAAAAGCTATAAAGGCGGCGAGAGAAAGGGATATAGCAACAGGAGGAAAAAAAATAGTAATCGCTGTCATAGATAAAAAAGGTTATAAAGAGTTTGAGGAAGAATAAAGCGAAGACTTGCAGAACCCCTTATATCCTTTTCTTTGAGGTGAGAATTTTGGGATTAACTACGCGGGAAATTATGAGGAAAATAAAGAAAAAATTACCGAAAGATATGGAAGTTACAGAAATAAAGTTCGAAGGCTGTGAAATAGTTATTTATACGAAGTCAAAGGATTACATAGGAAAAGAGATGCCATTTATGAAGGAGCTCGTTTCTGAACTGAAAAAAAGGATAATTATCCGTCCTGATCCAAGCATCTGTACAGACCCTGATACTGCAAAGAAAATAATACTTGAAACATTGCCAGAGGAGGCTGGAATAAAAGAAGTAACATTTCTTCCAGAATTTTCTTTGGTCATATTGGAAGCAGAGAAGCCCGGAATAGCGATAGGGAGAGGAGGAGAAATACTTCGCGAGGCTAAAAGAAAGGCTCTGTGGGATATTCGTGTCAAGCGCGTGCCTGCAATCCCCTCTGATGTCGTCAAAACACTTCGAGAAATGCTTTATAGAGAAGCTTCCTTTAGAAAGGATTTTCTCGACAAGGTTGGTAGGAGAATTCATTCTGGAATAAAGGAAACAGAATGGGTAAGAATCACAGCGCTCGGCGGTTTTCGCGAAGTAGGAAGAAGCTGTCTGCTTTTACAAACACCCGAAAGCAAAGTGCTTATAGACTGCGGAATAAAACCCGGAAGCAACGAGTTTCCTTATCTGAATGTGCCGGAGTTTGATATAAATAGCATTGATGCGGTTGTGCTTTCGCATGCTCACCTCGATCACTGCGGTTTGATACCTTATCTTTATGAATACGGTTATGACGGTCCGCTCTACTGTACAGCACCAACGCGCGATTTAATGGTGCTTCTTTGCATGGATTATATAGAGCTTTTACAAAAAGAAGGGAAGAAACCACCGTATTCGACAAAAGGTATAAGGGAAGCTGTAAAAAGATGCATACCTCTCGAATATGAAGAGGTCTCTGACATAACGCCTGATATAAGGCTAACGCTTTACAGCGCTGGACATATTCTCGGAAGCGCAATAGTCCATTTCCATATAGGAGAAGGTTTGCATAACGTCATTTACACAGGCGATTTCAAGTTTGAAAGAACATCTCTTTTTGATCCAGCAAGTTATGCATTTCAGCGCTGTGAAACGTTGATAATAGAGAGCACATATGGTATAGACAAAATGCCACGCAGGCATGAGGCAGAAGAGACATTAATGCGAATAGTTAAGGAAACGGTTGAAAAAAACGGCAAGGTACTTATTCCTGTTTTCGCTGTTGGAAGAGCTCAAGATGTGATGGTAATTCTCGCAAAAAACAATTTTGAATATTCTGTATATCTTGATGGAATGCTATGGGATGCGCTTGCAATACATACGGCTTATCCAGAATATCTTGGAAGAGAGCTTCAAAAAATGATTTTCAAAGAAGGATTTAACCCGTTCCTCTCAGAAATTTTCAAGAGGGTAGGATCTGCATCGGAAAGAAAGGAAATTATAGAATCTTCTGATCCATGTGTAATTCTTGCAACCTCTGGAATGCTTACGGGAGGTCCTGCAATAGAATACTTGAAATATCTTGCAGAGGATGAGAAAAACACATTGCTTTTTGTGGGTTATCAGGGTGAGGGTACACTGGGTAGAAGGATACAGAAAGGGTGGGAAGAGGTACCAATGGAAATAGAAGGAAAAAAGGTTGCGGTGAAAATAAAATGTAGAGTTGAAACAGTTGAAGGATTGTCTGGACATAGTGATCAAACTCAAATAATAAATTATCTTAAACGCTTTAAATCAAAACCGCACAGAATTTTGTGTAACCACGGAGAGGCTCAGAAGTGCGTTGAGCTGGCAAAAACACTTGGAAGGTTGTTTAAATGCGAGGCATACGCACCGAGGAACCTTGAAACGCTTCGCCTGCGCTAAATTTCTAAAACTTAAGCTTTAATCCAAATTTTCTCAAAAACTTCATCATGCCTCTTCCGCGCAACATTTTCGCAACATTCTTCGCTTGCTCGTATGCTTTCAGAAGTTCTTTAACATCATTTTCGGTTGTACCAGAACCGCGGGTTATTCTTTTTATTCTTGATTCGTTTAAAATAGCTGGGTTTGCTCTCTCTTCTTTTGTCATCGAATCTATTATTGCACACCACTTTTTAATTCTCTTCTCCTCTTTACTCAAATCAAGATTTTTTGGAAGTGCAAGTCCAAAACCAGGGATTGCTTCAAGAATACTTGAAAGTGGGCCCATTTTTTGAAGAGAAAGAAACTGTTCTTTAAAATCATTTAGATCGAATTTTCCAGAGAGTAATTTTTCCTCCATGGTTTTCGCTTTTTCCTTTGGAATAACTTCTTTCGCTTTTTCGAGTAAAGCTTCAATATCTCCCATCCCGAGCAATCTCGATACAAATCTTTTTGGGTCGAAAACATCAAAAGCATCGAGTTTCTCTCCAAAACCAATAAACTTTATTTGGGCTTTCGAAACAGCACACGCAGTTATGGCACCACCTCCTTTAGCTGTACCGTCAAGTTTTGTTATTATAACTCCAGTAATTCCAACAAGTCTGTTAAACTCTTCTGCCTGGGTTTTCGCAACCTGCCCTATGTCAGCTGGTATAACAAGCAAAACTTCCTCTGGTTTAATAACTTCCTTAAGTTTTTTCAGCTCTTCTGCAAGCTCTTCATCAAGCGCATCTCTTCCAGCAGTATCAAAAATCAAAACCTCCGCTTTTTTCATTTTTTCGATTCCTTGCTTTGCCATTGTACAAGCATCCTTAAGTTCTTTTGAAACGAAATACGGAACAGAAACCTGCTTCGCAACCTGCTCTAATTGATCCATCGCAGCCGGTCTGTGAATATCACATCCTACGAGTGCTGGTTTTAATCCACGCTTTTTATACCATAATGCCAGTTTTCCGGCTGTTGTCGTTTTTCCAGAACCGAATAAACCAATAAGCATTATTTTGCATGGCTTCAAGAGAATTTGCGGCTTTTCTCCTGTTATTGAAACAAGCTCATCATAGATAACCTTTACGAGATGCTCCCTCTGTGTTAAGCCGGGAAGAGGTTTTTCCTTTAGTGCGCGAGTTTTTATTCTTTCGGAGATTTCAAAAACAAGCTTTACATTTACATCAGCCTCTATCAAACTACGCTGAATTTCTCTTACAACCTCTTCTACAAGCTTTTCATCTATATTCGAGCTCCCAAGAATCTTTTTTACGACACTTCTCAGTCTTTCCGAAAGCTTTTTCAGCATGGAAGTAAAGAGTATTAAAAGCTTATAAAATGTTTTCAGAATGAAAGTGTTTTTCAAGTTTTTTGAAAAACCGTTGTTTTTCCTGTATTGTTTTTTTCGAACCAAACAAATATATAGGTAGGCTTTCCTCTAGAAACTCTTCCCACCATTTTTTAATTGAATCGTTGTTCCTGGAATAATCTATTATAATTTCTCCAACAATTTGTGCCAATTCGTTTAAATCGTAATTTTGTATTTTAGCAAGTTCAAAAAGTTTGTGAAAACTTTTAGCTCTTTTTTCTTCTGGCAACATAAGCTTTTCTGCAAGTTGAAATGGAAATTTTATGACATTTAATTTAGTATTTTCAAAATCACCTTTTTCGGAAATCGTTTTTATATCTCCTTTTGTTTGAATAGGTTTGTAAAAGTATTGGGAAGATATATGAAACCCTAAAAGAATATCTATCCTTTTTATACCATTTTCATATTTCATTAATACATAACTATCTGGAAGTATTCTTCGTCTGTTTTCGGAGATTTCCTCTACAATAGCACCCTTTACGAACCCCTCTGAATATAATTTGTCTTCGAGGTCTGGGTGATTTGAAATATACTTTCTTGTTAATGCAATATCTATATCTTTTGAGTACTTTCTATCTATCTCTTTCATCATTGGATTAAAGTAGTTTGAGGCCGTTCCAACAAGAACAAAATTTTCTGTATCCAAAAAAGACAAAACCCTTTTAAGATTTTCATAAACAATAGGTGAAAGATGTATTGATTTTTTGGTCTGTATTTTGGTTTTTTCTTGCATTATTTAATTGGTGAGAACAAAATTTATCAATTTTATTAGAGGTTTCTTAGTTTTTTCTCCAGAAATATTTTTATTTTATCTCCTGGTCCTAATTCTGGGTATATTTTTTCTTCAACGAATCTTGAAGCAAGCGCATGGATTTCCAAAGACGGTAAGCATTTTTCAGAATAAATAACAAGCGGTATTCTAAGCGAAAGCGCTTCAAGGAATTTTAGTGAAAAGGGTATCTCAGCTATTACAGGTTTTTCAAGAATTGCCTCTACTTCTCCAGAAGAAAGCTCGAATTTCTTTCCAAATACTTTGTTAAGCACAATACCTTCTATTTCCACTCCCATATCGCCGAGAATTCTAATACCTCTCACAGCATCGGTAACAGCGGCTATGTCCGGGGTTGAAACTATTATAGCTTTCTCACACATTTCTGCCGCAGAAAGCATTTCCCTTCCGAATCCTGGGGCTGTGTCAAGAATAACAAAATCGTAATTCACAAGTTCTTTCTTTATTAACTTTTTAAGAGAGCTTAAGTCAACGCCGTGTGCTTCATAAGGATCTATAGGGGCAGGAACAACGCTTACCCCCTCAAAATTATGGGCAACATCCACAAGCTCTGCTCTCCCGTTAAGCACGTGTGTAATGGAGAGTGGGGTTAAATGAAAATTGAAGTGTAATCCAAGGTGAGAAGCGGTTACATTGCAATCAACTACGCAAACTCTTTTTCCAGCTTTTGAAAAAACCACTGCTAAATTCGATGCTATTGTTGTTTTTCCTACACCGCCTTTTCCAGAGAAAACGCCTATTATCTCCATTGTTTTAAATTTTCGGCGCTGAGCTTTTATACTTTTCGCACTAAAACAAAAACATGAAATTCAAAAAGATAGAGATAAACGGAGACCCGAACATAGGGTTGAGAGGTTTTGCTACCGATGAATATCTTCTTGTGGGATGCGAAATTCCTGAATCAGAGCTGCTAAAGGTGAAGAATACAATTACAACAATTTCTCAAACAGAACTTGCTGGGATATTTGCTGCTGGAAATGGCAATGGTATTGTGCTCCCAAAAATAGTTGAAAAAGATGAAATTGAAATGATTAAAAGGGAGCTCGGAATAAATGTGCTTGTTATAGATACCAAGGAAACAGCGATTGGCAATCTCATTCTTTGTAACGATCATGGTGCTATTATTTCACCGCTTTTAAAGGAGAAGAGAAAAGAAATAGAAGACGCGCTTGGTTGTGAAGCGATTGCTTGTACCGTAGCTGGGCTAAGCATAGTTGGTTCTTGTGGTGTAGCAACAAATAAAGGATGTTTACTTCACAGAGATGCGAGCGAAGAAGAGGCAGAGCTAATAGAGGATGTCCTTAAAGTTCGCGTAGATATAGGGAGCTTTGGAGGTAGCCCGTTTGTCAAATCTGGGATAATAGTAAACTCGCGCGCTCTTCTTGTTGGAGAAATAGCAACTGGACCTGAGCTTGAAAGAATGTTCGAGGTTTTTGAGTGAAGTCGTGAGGTTTTATAAATAGTAACATTTTTATAACTTCACGACACAAATATTTTGTAGAAAGCCCCGTTAGTGGCGTGAAAATCCACATTTCGACTGGGTTAGAATCAGACCATGGTGGGATTGAAATAGTGATTGAATCTCGTATATTGCTATTTCTATCATTCGTTAGAATCAGACCATGGTGGGATTGAAATATATAAACATCAACCGCGCTATCGTTCAGTATCGCGTTAGAATCAGACCATGGTGGGATTGAAATGACAAACTCAGCTATTTTATTAAGCCGAGCCATAAGTTAGAATCAGACCATGGTGGGATTGAAATTTATGTTGTATATTCATTACTCTTTCTTATCTTTCTTGAGTTAGAATCAGACCATGGTGGGATTGAAATCGGAGACGGCTTGAATTTTATGTTCTTGAACATGGTAAGGTTAGAATCAGACCATGGTGGGATTGAAATCGGTACTAAATCGTTGGGGGTGATTTGATGGGAATGCACGAAATATGCAGAAATCCGTATCATAGCTTC
>Ga0256833_1002138_pt1 | contig 14140 bp, 16 predicted proteins | sample 356284metaG_FD_190535 | JGI IMG/M metagenome (GOLD analysis project Ga0256833, IMG submission 190535) | Hydrothermal vent microbial communities from Mid Atlantic Ridge, Atlantic Ocean - 356-284 | ecosystem: Environmental > Aquatic > Marine > Hydrothermal vents | place: Atlantic Ocean: Mid...
TTTGTGGCTTTTCAAAATAGCTTATCTCATTAAATTGTGAATAGGTTTCATTAAAGTGAATTTGGTTAAAGATGTGTTCAGAACTGTTTACCCCTCCAATAAGCGAAGATAAATGGTTCGCCACATTTATTGCACCTCCTCCATTGTATCTGAGGTCTAAGACTAACTCATTGACACTATTTCTTTTAAATCTTTGAAAAACATTGTCAAGCTCTTGGTTGGCATTGTGAATAAAATTTTGAAAAACCAAATAGCCTACTTTTTTACTTTTGTCACGATTGATAAGCATTTTAGAATATAAAACGGTTTGAATGTCGTAACTTTTTTTGGTGATACTTTTTTGAATCACAGTATTATTTTCTTGTAAAAAAGAAAACTTAATAGTCTTTTGTGTCTTTAAAATATTGACAACATCATCAAAAGTCTCTTTGCTAATGGCTTTGTTCTCTACGAACTTAATAATATCGCCTCGTTTTACCCCTTGCTTATGGGCAGGGGAGTTAGGGTAAACAAATTTGACCACTAAAGCAAAGTGGATCTCATCTAGTTTTGCAACGGTTAATCCAAGACCTAAGTCATTGTTTTTTCCCTCTTCAAAAAAGTTTTGGGCAGTTTTGGCATCTATAATAAAACTAAACTTATCTTTACTACTCTTTAACGCATCTAGCATCTTTTGAGAGCCATTGTATTCAGTGCTACTGTAGTCGAGTTCAGGAACTTCACTTGCCCACAGATAGGAGTCATGCATTACTTGGTAGATAAATCTGTTTTTGTTGGTTTGGGTACAACTTTTAGGGGATAGTACCCTAAAATATTGGGTGTCACTAATTTTTATGCTGTTTGCTAGAGGGCTTGGCTCTACATTGTTGGAGGGAGGATTAGCATTCTCATTGGTGTTAGTCGAATCATTATCGCCTCCATTACAGGCATTAAATATAAATAGCAATGATAGTATTGTTATAAGTTTAGACATCCTTCTTCCTAAAAGTAGATTTATCGTTTACTTGCGTTATATAGAGGCATGACTTTAGGTAATAAAGACTTAATTTTAGCAATACGATTGGTGGGAGCTGGGTGGGTTGAAAGATACTCTGGTGGGGTCTTTCCACTTTTTGAAAACTTTTCCCAAAAGGTGAGGGCTGAACGAGGGTTGTAGCCTGCTTTGGCAGCCAAAACTAAACCAATGTGGTCAGCTTCATACTCTTGGGTTCGTGAGTGAGGTAACATCACGCCTAGTTGTGTACCAATACCAAATGCTTGCATGGCTAGAGCTGTATTGGCTTGGTTTCCTCTGCTTTGCATTACTGCTCCTAGAACTTGTCCTCCTATTTGTGCCAGTTGTCCAGAACTCATGCGTTCTGCACCATGACGTGCTAAGGCATGACCAATCTCATGCCCCATAACCATGGCAAGTTCATCATCATTTGCTACATATTTAAACAGACCTGTATAGACAAAAACTTTTCCTCCTGGAAGACAAAAGGCATTGGCTTCTTCATCTTTATCAATAACAAAAAATTCCCATTGAAAGCTTTTAGCAATAGTGTATTGAGCATTAGCTACTTGGGCAATACGTTGTCCAATACGTTTAACCATGGCATTTTTTTGTGGGTCGGTACTGACTTTCTCTTTTTGAAGGACTTGTTTGGCACTTTCAAAACCAAGGGCTAGCTCTTGTTGAGGGGAGACCATAATCATTTGGCTTCGTCCTGTAATCGGTGCTTTAGTACACCCTATGAATAAAAGTGCTAAAATAGCACCAATAATTATCTGTCTATAATAGTTGTTCATGAAAATCCTTTTTTATGATAATGTACGATTATAGCTAAGATAGTTTTAAATATAAGAGGAGAGAATATGTTTAACATTGTGTTAGTAGAGCCACAAATCCCACCCAACACAGGGACAATTGGAAGACTTTGCGTCAATTTAGGAGCAACTTTACATCTCATAAAACCTTTAGGCTTTGACATAGATGATAAAGCAGTAACCAGAGCAGGTTTGGACTATTGGAAAGAACTAGATTTGGTTGTTTGGGAAAATTTCGATGCATTTTTAGAAGCTCACCCCATTGGGGAAAATGCCCATTTAGCAACAACAAAAACAGACAAACTCTATTTTGATGCGACTTTTCAAAAAGGTGATTTTATTTTGTTTGGTTCTGAAACTAAGGGCATTAGAGAAGATGTGTTATTAGCCAATAAAGCACGATGCATTACCGTACCAATGGGTGGTAAAGGTCGTAGTTTAAACCTTGGCATTGCCACAGGCATTGTGACCTATGAAGCCTTGCGTCAAAATTATGAGGGATTTGAAAAAATTACCATAGCGAACAGTTTAGAGGAGCAGTAAGATGAGCATTGGCGATATATTTTATGTGCTAGCCATTGTACTGTTTTCGTTTATGACTTTTGTGATTATAAGAGGAAATTTTCAACGTAAATTTGATGAAGATGGCAATCGATTTGATTTGAAGCAAAAAGATAAAAAAGAGTAACTTTTTTATCTTTATAAATTTTTCATTTATATTATTTGCGATTTTTCCCTGCAATAATAAATCGTAAAGCATTTAATTTAATAAACCCTTCTGCATCACTTTGGTCATAAACATCATCTTCTTCAAAGGTAGAGTGGGCTTCAGAGAAGAGTGATTTTTCAGACTCACGTCCAACGACCATTACATTACCTTTGTAAAGTTTGAGTCTAACCATTCCTTCTACATGCTCTTGTGTTTTGTCAATGGCAGATTGGAGCATTTCACGTTCTGGTGACCACCAATAACCGTTGTAGATGAGTTTTGCGTAACGAGGCATGAGTTCATCTTTTAAGTGAGCTGCTTCTCTGTCTAAAGTAATAGATTCAATGGCTCGGTGAGCTTTAAGCATAATTGTTCCCCCTGGGGTTTCGTAACAACCACGTGCTTTCATGCCTACATAACGGTTCTCTACAATGTCAATGCGTCCAATACCATGTTTATTTCCATACTCATTTAGCTTTGTTAAAATAGTAGCAGGAGTCATCGCTTCCCCATTAATGCCAATTGGGTCACCATTTTTGTACTCAATCGTAATGTATTCAGCCTCATCAGGAGCATTCTCTGGGCTATTTGTCCAAAGCCACATATCTTCCTCTGGCTCTTTGCTTGGATCTTCTAATACTAGACCCTCATAAGAGATGTGTAGCAGGTTTGCGTCCATAGAATAAGGAGAAGATTGTCCTTGTTTTTTCTCTATTTTAATACCATGTTTTTGGGCATAAGCTAAAAGCTTTTCACGGCTGTTTAAATCCCACTCTCTCCAAGGAGCAATAACCGCGATGTCAGAGTTAAGACCTAAATACCCAAGTTCAAAACGCACTTGGTCATTTCCTTTTCCTGTTGCCCCATGACTTACAGCATCAGCACCTGTTTGGGCTGCAATCTCAATCTGTTTTTTAGAGATAAGAGGTCGCGCAATAGAAGTTCCTAAAAGGTACTCACCCTCATAAATGGTATTGGCTCTAAACATAGGAAAGACAAAGTCTTTGACAAACTCTTCACGTAAATCTAAAATGAAAATATTTTCAGGTTTAATCCCCATTGCCAATGCTTTTTCACGTGCAGGTTCAACCTCTTCACCTTGACCTAAGTCGGCTGTAAAGGTTACTACTTCACAGTTGTATTCGTCTTGTAACCATTTTAAAATAATACTTGTATCAAGTCCACCAGAGTAGGCGAGGACTGCTTTTTTAATCTCTTTTTTTGCCATGAGTATAACCTTTAATTAACTTGTAAAAATTTGGTGGAATTTTAGCATATTTATGTGAGGATTTGGCTTTAGAAGTTAAATTTAAGATACCCCATTAAAAAGGGGTATTTATTATTGGGAAGAATAATCTAGTATTGCGTCTAAAAAATTAGAAATTCATCTGAACACCAGCATTAATTTGTGTTAAGTCTGAACCATCAAGTAAGATTAGATCAGAAAAAACACGCATTTTATCATTAAATTTATAACCAGCACCAATACCAGCAGCAACACCTGTTGCTGTGTAGTCATAGTTACTTCCAAAATACTTTGTATTGTAATCCCAACTATAATTACGGTGAACAATACCTACTTTTGCTCTTGTATATAGTTTATCACTATGCTCAAAAGTATAAGTTGCATAAGCACCTAATGTCATGATGCTTAAGTCCCAATCGTTATTATATCTACTGTGATTTAATGGTAAAGCTGTGTAGGTAAATTCTCCTTCAGCTCCAATGGTTCCAGGTCCAATTTTAATAATTGGTTTTCCTCCATTTAGAACCAATGTTAATCCTGGGTCATAAGATGAGTAAGTAGAGAAGTTTTCAATTCCTAAACCAGCACCTCCATAGTAGTTTCCTTTAATAAAATCTGCAGCAACAAGACTACCTGTAAAGATGGTAGAACTTAGGGTTGTAATTAGCATAATTTTTTTCATAATTTTCCTTAGTTTAATTTGAAATATTATATCTTTTTATTAATAAATAATAACTTTAAAAAATTAAATAAAACAATATATTTGGAATAATAACAAGCTCTCTTCTTCTTAAGAATAAATTCTATATAATCATTTTTATGAAAAAACTACTATTATTACTAATCCTTATTTTTATAGGAATACAATTTATTCCTATGAATGTCCCTGCTGATTTACCTGTTAAAGAGGGTGAAGCTTTAGAAGCTCCCGAAAATGTACAGGCAATACTTAAACGTTCTTGTTTTGATTGTCACTCTAGTCATACAACTTACCCTTGGTACAGTAGTATTGCTCCTGCGTCAATTTTTACAAAGATGCATGTAAAAGAGGGAAGAGAACATCTTAACTTCTCGGCATGGAATAACTACTCTGATGAGAAAAAGCTTAAATATCTTCAAAAGATACCTAAAGCAATTAAATCTAAAATGCCATTGCCAAGTTATCTTCTTATTCATAAAGAAGCTAAATTGAGTGATGCTGATAAACAAGTTTTAACTGATTGGGCATCTGAAGTTGCTTTTGATTTAGAATAAAAATTTCAATAGATAATGGCTTAAAGCTGTTATCTATGCACCTCTTATTATAAAAATTCTTTTTTTTATAAAAACAATTCCAAATACCTACATTTTATAAGTACTTTTTAGATAGAATCTCGTTTCAAATTAATGCTCATGTTTATAGCTTGGGTAAAATACTAATAAGGACGGTACTTAAGTTATGAAAAGAACTTTTCAACCCCACAACACACCAAAGAAAAGAACGCACGGATTTAGAACAAGAATGAAAACTAAAAACGGACGTAAAGTAATCTCTGCTCGAAGAGCAAAAGGTAGAGCAAGATTAGCAGTTTAAAGCATTTTGGTAGTGTTAAAACTACCAAAGAGTTTAACAGAATTTATAAAAATTCTAAAACCGTACACACTTCACAGTTTGTACTTTTTTTCCAAACTTCGGAAGATGAGTATAAATTAGGGATAGTTGCCAGCAAAAAAGTTGGTAATGCAGTCCATCGTAATCGAGCCAAACGACTTCTTCGTGCTCATTTTTTAACTAACATTGATAATCTTAAAACAGGTAGATATATATTGGTTGCCAAACCAAATTTACTTACAAGTGAGTACAATAAAACCACGGAAGAGATAAATAAAGCATTAATGCGTTTAAAATGCTTTATAAAATGATATTTTTAAACACTTTTTGATATAATCTATCTATTAATTTTAAATATAATTCTTAAAATATTAACATAATTTAACATTTAAATAAAATTTTAATATATTAATGAATACAAAGGTGATTTCTAGTGGAACAAAACTCTGATCTTCAAAAACGGCTACTTCTTGCATTGACTCTGTCATTTGTGGTATTTATAGCATTTGATTTATTAATGCCAAAAACTTTAAAACCTATTGATACAAATAGCACGTCAATAACCCAAACAACAAATTCTGCTCCTCAAATTGTTTCAAACAGTACAACAGGGATACCAAGCACTACAACTTCTGCTTCAGCATCAACTGCTTTAGCACCTATAAGTAATTTTAAAGCATTAGCAACAGTTAATTCTGATAGATTTATTTATGATATTGATGCGTTAGGACGAATTGCACAGGTAACTTTGTTAGAGAAAAAATATGAATATGAAGGTAAAAAGTTAAAACTTTTAAATCCAGCGTGGATAAAACCTTTAGAAATTCGTTTTTCTGATGTTGCTTTAAATGCTGAAGCATTAAAAACACCTTATACTACATCAAGTTCAAAAATTGATTTAAATACGGGTGTTCAAAAGGTGATGCTAACGCAAAAATTAAGTACAACAACCGTTACTAAAGAGCTAACTTTCTATAAAGATGGTCATTATGACTTAAATATTAAACTCTCCTCTCCTGAAGCATATTTTGTAATGCCAGGACGTAGACCGAATGCTGACCATACCCGTTACATGGTTAATCAAGGTGCATTGCTTAAAAAGACTAATGGTGAAATTCACATTATTGAAGATGGTGATGCTGATAGTGATGATAAACTCAATGGCGTAAATGTTGAGTTCGCTTCATCTTTTGATAGATATTTTGCCTCTATTTTATATAACTTTGAAAAACCTTTAAAAGTTTATACCCAAATAGATAAAGAAGAGAATGCTCTGGTATTTATTGCAGGTGAGCAAAATTTTGCATTACACGGTTATTTAGGTCCAAAAGAATCTAAAGTTTTAAAAAGTTTAAATCCTAAATTAAATGATGCCATTGAGTATGGTATTATGACTTTCTTCTCTAAGCCACTTTTTCACCTTTTGGAATGGTTTCACAATCATATTGGAAACTGGGGTTGGGCAATTGTATTGGTGACTTTACTGATCAAACTTCTATTATTTCCTCTTTCTTATAAGGGTATGATGTCTATGAACAAACTCAAAGACCTTGCACCTAAAATGAAAGAACTTAAAGAGAAGTATGGAAAAGATCCACAAAAGATGAATATGAAGATGATGGAGATGTACAAAAAAGAGGGAGCTAATCCAATGGGGGGATGTCTTCCTATGTTAATACAAATTCCAATTTTCTTTTCACTCTATAGAGTCTTTTTAAATTCAGTAGAGCTTCAAGGGGCAGAGTGGATATTGTGGATACAAGATTTGTCACAAAAAGACCCATTCTTTGTCTTACCAATTTTAATGGGTGCTTCTATGTGGTATCAACAAAAATTGACACCAAATACAATGACTGACCCTATGCAACAGAAAATTTTTCAGTGGTTACCAGTGGTGATGACCCTCTTTTTCTTAACATTCCCTGCTGGGCTTGTACTTTATTGGTTGGTCAATAACCTCTTTACCATTGCACAACAATTTATTATTAACCGTGCATACGCAAATCAAAAAGCTGCTAAAGTAGCATTACAAAAATAAAAAATAAACTTTATATAAATAGGAATTTAAAATGGAAATGAAAAGAATCGAAGCAGAGACACTTGAAGCAGCTTATGGGAAAGCTGCCAAAGCATTAAATTGTTCAGTAACAGAGATAAATTATGAGATAGTACAGCACCCAACGGCTGGTATGATGGGTATGTTTAAAAAGCCAGCAATTATTATTGCTGTTAAAAAAGTATCTGCAGAAGTAAAGAAAGCAGAATTAGAATCTGATGTTAAAGCTGAAATAAAATCTGAAGAAATTGTAATCAATAAGCGAAAAAATGCACAAAATGCTAAGATTTCGAAAACACCTAAAAAGAAAATTATACAAGAAAAAGAGACTCCAAAAGAAAAAACTCAAAAAGAAATTAAAGTTAAAGACGATGGTATTGTAGATGATTTTTTTACTATGGATATTAAAGAAGTAAAAGAAGAGAAGGAAGCAGTAAAAAGTGATGATAAAAGCCAAAGCAGTGAAGAAATAATTTTTGAAGATGATAGAGATACCCCTGAAAACAGAGAACGCTCTATTGAAATTGAGAGAAAACTTCAAAAACTTATGAAAGCAGGATGTTTTGAAATTGATACTGTTGAAGTAGATGTTTTTAATGGTATTGCACATATTTTCTTAGATGGTGATGATGCTGCTTTATTGATTGGGAAAGAGGGCTATCGTTACAATGCACTCTCTTACATGCTATTTAATTGGATAAATGCTCAATATAATCTTTATATCAAATTAGAAATCGCAGAGTTTATTCAAGCACAAGAAGAGATGATTGATAGTTATTTGAAGCCAATATCAGAACATATTAAAGCCAATGGAAGAGGTAAAACAAAACCACTTGATGGTATTTTAGTGCAAATTGCATTGGAAAAATTACGTGTGATGTTCCCCAATAAATATGTTGCGATTAAAACAGGTAAAGATGGTAAAAAGTTTATTATTATCAATGATTTTAATACTCGAAAACCTCAATAGGTTTCAAGATTAATGTTAAGTACGATTGTTGCCATTGCTACAGCATCAGGCATTGCGTCCATCTCCATCATACGGCTTAGTGGAGAGGATTCTCTTCGTTTGGCTAAAATTATTTCTCATAGAGAAGAGATTACTCCTCGACATGCACATTTGACCTCTCTTTACAACAAAGAAGATGCGTTGATTGACCATGCGATTATGATTTACTTTAAAAACCCTCACTCTTTTACAGGCGAAGATATTGTTGAATTTCAGTGTCATGGGGGAATGATTATTGCCCAAGAGATACTCGAAACCCTTGTGGCTCATGGTGCAAGATTAGCACTTCCTGGTGAATTTTCGAAACGGGCTTTTCTCAATGGAAAAATAGACTTAACCAAAGCCGAAGCCATTGCCAAACTTATTGAAGCCAAATCAGTTGATGCTGCCAAGATACTGGCTAAGCAACTTAAAGGTGATTTAAAAGATTTTATAGATGAGAGTCGAGAAGCGATGCTTCGTGCAACAGCTTATTCTGAAGTGATGATTGATTATGCTGAAGAAGATATTCCTACTGATATTTTAGAAAACATCATCAAGCAATTAGATGCCTTAGTACTTAAAATAGAAAAAATAGTAGATGCAAGCCATCGACGCAAAGGTTTAATAGAGGGCTTTAGAGTGGCTATCATCGGTAAACCAAATGTAGGAAAAAGTTCATTGTTAAATGGTTTTTTAGCAAAAGAGAGAGCCATTGTAAGTGAGATTGCAGGAACAACGCGTGATACCATAGAAGAACAAGTACGCATTGGTTCACATATTATTCGGCTCATTGACACAGCAGGAATTCGTGAGGCAGGTGATAGCATTGAAAAGATTGGGGTCAAACGCTCTTTAGAATCCATTAAAGAAGCTGATGTAGTTATTGCTTTGTTTGATTTAAGTAGAGAATTTGATAAAGAAGATGAAAAAATTTTAGAGCTTATTGATGAAATATCGGAAAAAGAACTCATTGTCACCTTAAATAAATCTGATTTAGAAAGAAAATTAAGCGTAGAAAAGCTTAAGAAGTTTAATCCGATTAATGTTTCAGCTAAAAATGACTTTAAACATTTAATACAAAAGTTGGAAATATTTTTTAATAGTATTGGTCAAGATGAAGAGTTGATGCTCATTTCAACACGACAAATAGATGCTGTCCAAAAGACAAAAGAGGCTATTTTAGAGGCAAAAGAGCCACTACTTAGAGGTGAGTTAGAATTTTTTTCTTATCATCTACAAGATGCGATTACTGCATTAAGTTCAATCTCTAAGCCCTATGATTCTGAAGAGATTTTAGATAAAATGTTTGGAGAGTTCTGTTTGGGAAAATAGAATTGGGAAATCACAATATAGAAAAGAGGATAAAATGTTAAAAAAAACAATAAACTACTCACTTGTAGCCATAGGTATGTTGTCACTCTCTGCATGTACTCAAAACCCAAGAGTATTAACTGTTCATCAACAAAATACTCCAAGAACGGTATCGCGACCTGCCATTACTGCACCCATTCAACAGCCTATTGTTGAAGAGGAGATTTTGTTGGGTAGAGGTACAAGAAATGAACATGTGGCTTCACGGGTTACGGTTCCTCAAAACAGACCCACCATAGCACAAACAGATGATAATAAAACTGCCCCCAAAACAGAAGAGAATACTACTCCTGTAGTAAGACATGAAACAATGGAGCGTATGCCTTTTCCTGTTGATGAGTATCGGCATCTTCCAAAACGAGGACGCAGTACTGTTTCAGGTACAGTCTATTTAGAAAATTCGCATACGAGTGAGAAAGTAACAAGAAACAAGATAAAACTTTGGCTCAACCCTGTCACCTCTTATTCACGGCAATGGTATGAACAGAGTTATTTAGGAGGGTATAAACTCTCTAAATCAGATAAACGGCTCTATAACTATCTGAAATTTACCTACTCTAATGGTTCAGGTGAATTTAACTTCTTTGGCGTACCAAGAGGCGATTACTATCTAACGGGTGAGATTACCTGTTCACAGGAGTGTGGATTTAACGAATCTAAAAGCATACGCCTTGTTAAAGAGATTTCAGTAGGTAGTGGGGTTACGACTGTTAATCTAATGAAAAATGTTCCGTAAACTTAAACTAGTTTTTTGGAGTATCTTACTCTGCTTTTCAACACACTCTTTAGCAGATGATGGCTACCTTAGAAGTGGTATGGCATTTGTCAATTTAAAAAGTATGGATGAAAGTACGCTTACTTTCGCTATGGTTAAAGGGGTAAATTTACCAGCCATTCATCCAGATTTTTCGCTTGAGATTGAATTTATACAGAGTGTGGATTTTTCATTTGATGTTATGAACATCGGTATTTATGCCACTTATGAATTTGCTTTAGCTACAACACCTTTTTCTCTCGCACCTCGCTTAGGGGTGACCTATGAAAAGTTGGACATTCAAAATATTACCTTTGATGAGACCACGCAAAATATTCAAGGTAGTGCTTTGGCATATGCTTTGACTCTACGCTATAAGTTTGATGATGAGATGAATATCTTTATGGATGTGACAGAGAAAAAGAGTTCCAGAACGATTAGTTATGGAACTGAGGTTAGGTTTTAAGTAGCTATTTCAATTAAATTTTAAAACCTCCAACAAAAGAAGCAAATATCAAGATTGCTCCAAGTATTAATGTTATGACTCTTAAAAAAATAGATTCTTCTAAATAGGTTGCTAGAGTAAAAATCCCCCAACCTATTAAGTATATGATTGGAACAATAATTAGATCAACTGTTATGCCTTTTGCTACTAAATTAATTATAGCAATAATCATTGCCCACGTGAGAGCAGTTGCTTTTGCATGTTCACTTTTAATATAAAGAGTAAAAATACTTGATGTCAAAATCATTGAGAGTAACATTATTTACTTCTTTTATAAAGTTCAGATTTCAAGCGAAACATATCTGTTTGTGAATGTTTATTTCCTCGTTGAAAGGCTAATTTGTGCCAATAGAAAGCTTTTTCTGCATCTCTCTTAAATCCTTGACCTCTATCATACATATAGCCAATTCTTCTTGCGGCTTTTGCATGACCTTGATTAGATGCTTGTTGATACCAGTAGTATGCTTTCCCATAATCTTCTGAAAATCCAGAATATCCAAAATGGTAATTACTAGCCAGTTTAAATTGAGCAGGGGCATAACCTTCTTGGGCTGCTTGACGATAAAATTGAATAGCCTTATCTCTCGATGCTCCACGCATAGCTTCTTCTGCTTTTTTAAATTGTGCATATTTATTGGGTTGAGCCACAAGCATTTCAGCTGTTGTAAGTTTTTTCATAGGGGTTGAGGCACAGCCTATTAATAATAAACTTCCTATAATCACTGGTAATATTTTATGTTTGAAATTTTTCATCTATTACTCCTTGATGTAGTTTTTGCTTAGGGCATCTAGTTCATCACAATACTTTGAGGGATTTGTTGACATTAGGAGTAGTAACTTGTCATGTTTACTGTGAAACTCTAAAAACTCTTCCATGGATATATCCGCATTTTCACTAAGTGATTGTAGTTTTTTGATAGTTGTCATCATTTTTTTAGAGGCTTCGCTTATGGAACAGCTACCTCCTTTTTTACCACCATCTTTTTTGAGTTCTTCTATGCTTAACATATCTTTTGAAGCTTTTTCTAAATCAATATTGTACTTTTTAAGAATTGTATCGTATTGATTACACGATTCATTGTAATCATTTTTGTTTAAATAATTATCATGAACATTTTGCATATCAACATTTAAGCTATGTAACATTTTAGTTAACTCTTTTTCATTATTGTCGTTTGAACTTTCAAGTACCATGGCTTGTTGTACCCTATTTATTGCCATCATTTTGTTCACTGCCTCGGTTTGCGTACAAGCAAATGTTGTGACTGTGCTTAATGTTGCTAATAAAGCTATTGTGTTTAGGGTTGTTTGTATGTTCTTCATCTCTTTCCTTTAATTTAGTTAATCTTTGAAAAAAGGTACAGCTAAGGGGATAAAATCTTTCACCTTTTCAAGCTTTTTTACTTCTTTCTTTTTACTCGCTTCATAATAAGGCATAACAGAGGGAATGAGTTCTTTTATTTTCTCTATCCTATGTTTAGCTGTTGGGTGGGTAGAAGTATATTCAGGTTGGTTACTTTTTAATGCTGAAAACTTTTCCCAAAAACGAAGGGCAGCGTTAGGGTTATATCCTGCTTTTGCAGAGAGTACCAATCCTATGTGGTCAGCTTCATACTCTTGTGTTCGTGAGTGAGGAAGCATAATCCATCTTTGTGCCATATGCTCAGTTAATTTATTACTTTCATCTTTTTGGGCTCTTGTACTTTTGTCATCTAACTCATTTAAGACTTGTAAAATTCCAACACCAATTTTAGAAAGTGTGGCACTACTTTTTCTCTCTGCACCATGCCTTGCTAGTGCATGACCCACTTCATGACCTATTACAGCGGCTAATTCATCGTCACTGTCCATGTAGCGAAAGATGCCTGTAAAGACAAAAATTCTGCCACCTGGCAGACAAAATGCATTGGCTTCTTTTGGATTGTCAATTAAATTGAATTCCCATTGATAATTAGTAGTGTTATAGTCTCTATTTGTGACTACAGCAATGTTATCTCCTACTCTTTTTAGTACTTCTGTGGCTTCTTTATCTCTACTCAATCTACTGTTTTCTAAGATCTCTTTGGATGTTTCTAAACCCAATTTCATCTCTTCATCAGCACTCATCATAATCAGCTGATTACGTCCTGTAATGGGGGTCTTAGTACAAGCTAAAAATAGTAATGGTAAGAGTAGAAGAAAAATTCTTTTTTTCATTAATATTTGCTCTCCTTTATAAATTTTGTTTTTTATTATATAGTTAAAGTGGATGAAAGTTAGTAAATAATTGGTAAAATTAAAACCATATTTTCATAGAGGTTGTGGCTTTGTTTCTAAAATATCTATTTTTTATAAGCTTATTATTGAGTTTAACTTCCTGTACTAGTGTAGTACTTTTGGGTACGATGGCAATTCATCCAACGATACTAGCACTTAAAAAAGATAGAAATTTTAAATTTAAACACGAGGGCTATGCTTTTGAAGCGATGATAGAGGGTGTACCTATTATTGAGCTAAGCAATAGTGATGAATATATGGCATTAAAAAACTATTATGATAAGCAGAGTACTCATTGGCGTACCATGAAACCCATAAGTGGTAAAATAGTCATTGAGCTAAAAAGAAAGTATATCAAAGAGTATGAAATAGGAGAGATAGATAGAAGTAGTTTAAAACTTAGCTATATTAAACTTCCCTCAGATTTTAAAGAACTACAAAAGATTAAAAAAAATCCTGTTGTTGATTATGGTAGCATTGTGATGATAGGAAATAGGGTGATAAATAATTCTCGTGCATCTAAGGCTTTTCCTCTGCTAATGCTTCAAGAGGGCGATGTTTTAGCATCTGGGAACTATATTATTTTCATGGAAATAAAAGGCTCAAAATCTTGGGATAGAAAAAATATTTACGTGGAGGTTCGAGCCAATGCAAAGCATCAAAAGTTTCTTTAGTCTGTTTTTATTATTACTTTTTTTACAAAGTTGTAGTACGTTATCATACTCTACATCAAATAAAAATAGCGTCAATGGGTCTCATTTAGAAGAGATACGAGAGGGTGAAGCGTTGGCTAAAAAGCTTTTGTACCATGCGAGGTTAAGCCAAGATACCCACGCCAGAGAAACAGTAAAA
>Ga0256833_1002140_pt1 | contig 14139 bp, 8 predicted proteins | sample 356284metaG_FD_190535 | JGI IMG/M metagenome (GOLD analysis project Ga0256833, IMG submission 190535) | Hydrothermal vent microbial communities from Mid Atlantic Ridge, Atlantic Ocean - 356-284 | ecosystem: Environmental > Aquatic > Marine > Hydrothermal vents | place: Atlantic Ocean: Mid...
CGACATGGCGGCTTACGATGCGTACTTCGCCGGCAAGCTGGAGGATTACTCATACCCGGAGGAGAAAGTCAGGGAAGCCCTTGCGGATCTGCCGAAAGTGGAGTGAAGAGATCCTCCATGTTCTGTAGGGCGACCTGCTGGTCGCCTCTACGTAAAGAGAAAAGGACGGCCACGAAGGCCGTCCTTTTTTTGTGATTGCCGGGATGTATCAGGGAAACACCCCCAGGAGCTCGAAAGCCTCCGCCACGCGCCCGATCGCCAGCGTGTAGGCCGCCATTCGCATGTCGAGCCCTGTGCGCTTGTATTGCTCCAGGGTTGCGTTGAAACTGCTGATCATGGCTTTTTCGAGCCTGGAGACCACTTCCTCCCTTTCCCAGTAGATGTGCTGCCAGCCCTGCACCCACTCGAAGTAGGAGACCGTGACTCCTCCGGCATTGCAGAGGATGTCCGGTATCACCATGATCCCGCGATCATGCAGTATCTTGTCGGCTTCGGGGGTGGTTGGGCCGTTGGCTCCCTCCGCTATGATCTTCGCCTGCACCCGAGGGGCTATATCGGATGTGATCTGTCCCTCCAGGGCTGCCGGAATCAGCACGTCGCATTTCATCGTCAGAAGTTCTTCGTTGGATATCGGCTCCGTGTCGGGAAAATCCACCACGCTTCCGGTTTGCTTCGTGTGTTCCATGAGTTTCGGGATGTCTATCCCTTTGAGGTTGTAGATCCCGCCGTACACGTCGGAAACGGCTATCACTTTCGATCCGAGTTCGTGCATGAATTTGGCAGCCATGGAACCGACGTTCCCAAATCCCTGAACCGCCACGGTCGCCGATTCCGGGTCGATCCCCTTGAATTTCATCGCTTCTCTGGCGGTGAACATGACGCCCATGCCGGTGGCCTCGAATCTTCCCTTCGATCCGCCCAGAGGCACCGGTTTCCCGGTGACTATTGCCGGGGTATGCCCGCCCCCTTTGAGCTGGTTGTAGGTATCCATGATCCAGGCCATGACCTGTGGGTTCGTGCCGACGTCGGGTGCCGGAACGTCCGATTCAGGCCCGATGACCAGACTGATCTCGGCTGCATACCTGCGGCTCAGCCGCCGCAGTTCGTTCGTGGAGAGGGATTGCGGCGCTACGGCCACGCCGCCCTTGGCGCCACCAAAGGGAAGGTTCATGAGGGCGGATTTCCAGGTCATCCACATCGCGAGTGCCCTCGTTTCGTCCAGTGTCACGTCGGGATGGAACCTCACGCCGCCTTTCGTGGGGCCGAGCACGCTGTTGTGTTGCACACGATAGCCTGTGAACATCTTGATCTCCCCGTCATCCATCTCGACGGGGAATGTGACGGTGACTTCTCTTCTGATGCTCCGCAGGTAAGCCACCGTGGAAGGGTTCAGGTTCATGTGGCTTACGGCTGCGTCGAACTGGGCCAGCGCCGCTTCGTAAGGATTCGTTTTACCAGCCATAAATTCTCTTGTCTCCTACTGCTTTTACGTTGAGCCTGACAACGCCGTCAGGAATCCACCAACGGGGGGCATTTTACAATGTCGACCTGGATGAAACAAGTATCTGCGCCGAAAAGTCACGCTTCCGCTGTGCTCGTGATTTCTTCCATACGTCGGGTTTTTCTCCATCCGGTGTGGCTTTCCCGAGCTTGGAGGACTTTTTTCAGGAACTGGCCTGTGTACGATTTCGGGTTCGTGGCTATTTCTTCCGGAGTACCTTCGGCGACCACGTACCCCCCTGCGTCGCCTCCCTCCGGCCCGAGATCGATTATCCAATCCGCCGATTTCACCACGTCGAGCTGGTGTTCTATGACGATCACCGTGTTCCCTGCGTCCACCAGCCGGTGGATGACGTTCAGCAGCTTTTCCACGTCCGCCATGTGCAGGCCGGTGGTTGGTTCGTCCATGATGTAGAGGGTCTTCCCGGTGTAGACACGGCTGAGTTCCTTTGCCAGTTTGATCCGCTGAGCTTCCCCTCCGGACAGAGTGGTTGCCGGTTGCCCGAGTCTGATGTACCCCAGCCCAACGTCCATCAGAGTCTGGAGCTTGCGTTTGATCAACGGGTGGTTCTGGAAGAACTCCAGAGCTTCTTCCACCGTCATGTCCAGCACATCTGCTATGTTCTTGCCTTTGTATTCGATTTCGAGGGTTTCCCTGTTGTATCGCTTCCCGTGGCACACTTCACACGGCACCCATATGTCGGGGAGGAATTGCATTTCGATCCGGATGATTCCATCCCCCTTGCACGCTTCACACCTTCCTCCCCTGACGTTGAAACTGAATCTGCCCGGAGTGTATCCCCTGGCTCTGGCTTCCGGGAGCTTCGAGAACAGCTCCCGTATCGGCGTGAAGACGTTGGTGTAGGTGGCCGGGTTGGATCTCGGTGTGCGTCCGATGGGGGTTTGATCTATGTTGATCACTTTGTCGATGTGCTCCAGCCCCTCTATGGCGCTGTGTTTGCCCGGCAAATCCCTGGATCGATAGAATTTCTTCGCAATTGCTTTGTAGAGCACTTCGATCACGAGGCTCGATTTCCCTGAACCGGAGACGCCGGTCACGCAGATGAATTTTCCCAGCGGGAACCTCACATTGATGTTCTTCAGGTTGTTTTCCCTGGCGCCTCTGACGGTCAGGAACAGCCCGTTCCCGCTCCTCCTGGTCCTGGGTACGGGGATGCTTCTCTTGCCGCTGAGAAATTGCCCGGTGATCGATTCGGGGGTTTCCACGATCTTCTTCAGCGGTCCGCTCGCGACCAAGTATCCCCCATGTTCCCCGGCCCCCGGACCAAGATCCACGATCCAGTCGGCCGATCGGATCGTGGCTTCGTCGTGCTCCACCACCAGCACTGTGTTGCCGAGATCCCGGAGTTTTTCCAGCGTCCGGAGCAGGCGTCCGGTGTCCCTGGGGTGCAGGCCGATGGAAGGTTCGTCCAGGACGTACAGAACGCCGGTGAGCTGCGATCCGATCTGGGTGGCGAGTCGGATTCTCTGGGCTTCTCCTCCGGAGAGCGTCCCGGCTTTTCTGGACAAGGTGATGTAATCAAGCCCGACGTTCACCAAAAATTCCAGCCTCGAGTGAATTTCCTTGAGAATTTGGTGTGCTATGTACTGTTGTTTCGGCGTCAGAGGTGATGGCCCGGAGAGCCCCTGGAGCTTCTCGACCCATTTCAGCGTCTCCGTGATCGGCATCTCCGTGACTTCGTAGATGTTCTTTCCGTCGATGGTGACGGCCAGTGCTTCCGGTCGAAGCCGCTTACCGTGACATGCGGGGCACGGTCTTTCCGTCATGAATTGCTCGAGTTTCACCCTGAATCGGTCGGAGCTTTCCTTCAACCTTCGCTTCAGGAGCGGGATGACGCCTTCGAATCTGGCTGTGAAAGTGTGTCCGCTCCTTGGGGATCGTAGGGTCACGGTGGAGCCTTCTTTGCCGTAGAGCACGAGGTTTTGTTGCTTTTCCGAAAGCTCCCGGAAAGGTATGTCGGTGGGTATTCCGTTTTCCCGGCAGAACCTTTCCAGTACCACGGAGTTGTAGCCGAATTTGAAGCTAAACCGTTTGAAGGGGATGATCGCCCCTCGCTCTATCGAAAGGTCTTTGTCTACCACGAGCCCCGGATCGAATTCCACCTGAACCCCCAGCCCGCCGCACACCGGGCAGGCTCCGTAGGGACTGTTGAAAGAGAAAAGCCTCGGTTCCAGCTCCGGCAGGCTGATTCCGCAGTAGGCGCAGGCATATTTCTCGGAGAAGAGCTTGTCTTCCCAGCCACGTTCGCTTTCGAGAGCGACTATCAGCGTCCCTTTACCGGCTTTGAGCGCCGTTTCCACGGAACTTGCAAGTCTCGTCCGGTCGATCTCCGGCCCCGTGCGGATGCGATCCACGATTGCTTCTATGGTGTGGTTCTTGTACCTGTCCAGCTGTGGAACTTCTTCTATCTCGTAGATCTCTCCATCCACCCTTACCCTCACGAACCCCTGGCGCTGGATTTCCGCGAGGATGTTCTTGTGATGTCCCTTTCTGCCGGTGACTATCGGGGCCAGGATCATGGCGCGTTTCCCTGCGGGTAGATCCAGTATGGCATCGATGATTTGTTCCGGCGTCTGTTTGCTGATGGCTCTGCCGCATTTCGGACAGTGAGGCTGCCCCACCCGGGCGAAGAGCAACCGCAGGTAGTCGTATATCTCGGTTACGGTTCCCACCGTGGATCGTGGGTTGTGGCTGCTCCGCCGCTGGTCGATGGAAATCGCCGGAGACAAGCCTTCGATTTGATCTACATCAGGTTTTTCCATCAATCCAAGAAACTGACGGGCGTAAGATGAGAGGGATTCCACGTATCGGCGCTGGCCCTCGGCATAGATCGTGTCGAACGCCAGGCTCGATTTCCCCGAACCTGATATCCCGGTGATTACCACGAGGCTGTTCCTCGGTATCTCTACGTTTATGTTCTTGAGGTTGTGCTCTCTTGCACCTCTGATTATCAGTTTGTCCTGCCCCATACCACCTCCGCCTGCGGCACTTTGCCCGGCAAATCGTTACTCCCTGTCGTGAAAACTTCTCTATATCACTCCATTTTAGCACTTAGAGCCGTTTTTTGCTTCATTGAGGGGTGTGGCGAAAGAGGAAGTGTCGAAGAAATCGTTTCTTTCGGGGGATCAATTGGACTGGCGTAAAGTCAGCATGCCATCGATCCATTGCAACCTCGATACCCTGACCTTGATCGCAAGTAGCCGTTCGAGGTGCTTCGATAGGTGTGAGGGATCCTCTGCTGTGGTGAGGAACACTCTTTCCCCCGGCTCTTCTTTCGGTCTGAGGAGGTTTTCCCGCTCCAGAACCCTTTTCGTCTGAGCTGCCACGGCGGGGGATGGGTCGATCACCTGAACGCCGTCGCCCACCACTTCTTCTATGGCTTCTTTCAGGAACGGGTAATGTGTGCACCCGAGCACTATTTGATCCATGCCGCCGGAAACCATGTCGTCGAGGCATTCGTGGAGCTTTCGCTTGGTAGCGGCAGATCGGAGATCTCCTCGTTCCACTATCTCGACCAACCCCGGGCATGCCCGGGAGATCACTTCGATCCCTTTTCCGTACCTGGCGAGGAGCCGGGCGTAGGGCTCTCCCTGGAACGTGGCGGGGGTGGCTATGACTCCTACTTTTCCGGTTCTGGTGTTCAGCGCGGCCGGTTTTACCGCCGGTTCCATCCCGACGATGGGCATCCGGAATCTGGCTCTGAGGTGCTTCAGCGCGGCGGCGGAGGCAGTGTTGCATGCCACCACGACCAGCTTGACCTCTACCTGCTCCATGAAACGCACGATCCCCTCGGCGAACGATCGTACTTCTTCCAGCGATCGAGGGCCGTAGGGGATGTGGGCTTGGTCTGCTATGTAGATTATGTGCTCTTGTGGAAGGAGGCGGTCTACCTCCTTCCACACGGAAAGTCCTCCAACTCCTGAGTCGAATATCCCAACGGCTCCACGCGGTATTTCGGGAGCATCGGGAAGGTTCATTCTCCTTTCAATCGGGCTTCCCACTTGGCGCGCAGCTCTTTGTAGGTTTCCTCGCTGATCTCGCCCATGGCGAACCGCTCATCGAGGGCGTCCAGGAGTTTCTGGATTTTTGCCTTGTCCATCCCGGCTCCTGCTTCGGCTGCACCTCCGGCCGGGGCTGCTCCGCCCTGGGCTCCGGCTCCAGATCCACCCATGATTTGTCCCATGAGCTGAGCCATCATGGCACCCATACCGGCTCCTGCGCCAAGCCCAAGACCCGCACCTGTGAGCCCGCCTCCACCGCTTTGCGATGCTGCTTCCCGCAGGGCATCGGCAGCCTGGAGTTGTGCGTACACCTGCGGCGTGAGCAAGCCCATATCCCGCAGTTTTTCCGCAGAAGTCTCCAGGGGTGTAATCGCCCCGAGCGTCAGGGACTTCAACTCCAGACCAAGGGTGTTGAACGCATCCTGCACTTTTGCTCTCACCCCGGCCTGTATTTCGTCGAACAGGGACTGGAGCTTCATCAGGGAGCCGGGGTTCACTTCCGAAATGAGGTCGGTCAAAGCCTGGGTGATGACGAAGTTCAGCCTGTCTTTTATGTCCGCCATCCGGAAGATTCCGTTGGCTCCGACGAACCTGGTGACGAAGGTTTCGGCATCTTTCACCTGAAGACCAAACGTTCCTCGAGCGCCGAGGAGCAACCACCCGAACCCCTGCCCTGGGGTCTGCATTGCGATGGGGCTTTGCGTTCCCCATCCGATCTGGGGGAATTCCCTCATGCTGACGAAGTAGACCTCGGCCGGGAAGGGGCTGGTTCCTCCGAACAGGCCTTTGCTTATCAGATCCGTGAGCACCGGCACGTTGGCCGTAGAAATGGTGTGCCTTCCGGGGCCGAACACCGCCATGCTCTTTCCGTCCCGGAAGAAGACGGCGTTTTGCCCTTCACGCACGATCACCTGCGAGCCGAGTTTGAAGTGCCCGGCTCCGGATTCCGGAATCCGATGCACCAGCTCGTTCTTCATTTCGTTTGGATATTCGACTACATCGAAAACTTTCGGCATTTCTTACCTCCTGGCACTTTATTCTTCCTGTGGTTCTCCGGCGTCAGCGGAAGCCTCAGCTCCCGTGAGCTCATCCACTGCGCCTCCGCTCGTTTCGTTCGCTTCTCCAGCGGGCGTTTCGGATCCTACTTCCTTCCCTGCGTTTCCGAGGAACACTTCGTTTCTCCTGTCCCACAGATCGTTGAGTGCGGAGGTGAGGTCCTGAAGCTTGGAAACCGCATCGTCCAGCGACGGTGATCCGGAGCTTATGGCATCCCGGAGCTGAGCGACGGCGGTTTTCAGATCCTCCACCTTTTGTAACAGCGCAAGGTCGAAGTCGTAGAGCGCATCCAGCTCGGTTTCTCTCACCCTAATAGCGTCGAAGAGACCGCTGTAGCCGGCCGCACCTCCCTTCACTTTGTCGATGAAAGTCTGGAGACGGTTGACGATGGTTTCTACGTCGTCCAGGTAAGTTATCTTCCCCTTGGAGATCAGCTTCTTCTGAATGTCCGGGAGTTTGTTCCATTGTTCGCTGAGCCGGCGAACCAGGTTCTCCCGCAGGATCCTATCCGCCTCCCGGCGCATTTCCTTTTCTTTGTACCCTTTGTAGCCCGGTAACATGTCGGCGAGCTTCTCGAAAGAGTTTTCTCTGCTCCCCTTGATTTTGTCCAGCAAACTACCCATTGGTTTCCTCCGTCATTTGCTCAGGAATATCTCGGTGCCACAGTACGGACATTTGACCACCCCTTTTCCAGCAAGCTCGAGCTGAGCTCCACAGTTGGGGCATTTGTGTTCGCCTTTCAGCTTGGATGCTTCACTGGAATAGAGTATCCCGTCGTCCCAGTTCACGTAACCGCTGAAAAGGCCTTTCCCGACCAGATCGTAGACCCATTCCTTTATCTGGTCTACGGAAACGTTCATCTCGATGGCCACGTCGCTGATGTTCACCTTTCCCCTGGTGATCACCATGTTGAGCACTTCTTTCTCTTTCTGGACCTCTGCGAACTCGGCGGCTTCCTGACGGCCCTTGAAGTAAAGGTAGATCCCGCCTCCTACGAGGACCGCTATCACGGGCAACGCAAGAATGCCGCCGAATATAGCGCCCGAGGCCGATAGCTTGTGCGCCATCATACCGCTCATGAGCCATGCCGCGAACCCCACGGCGAGAGCCAGGCCAAAGATGAACAGGATCAACCCCACTATTCTGGAATTTCCCATGCACGCACTCCTTTCCCTGACGATCGAAGTTTCTGTGGTCTCGACTTCTTTTCCATTTTACCATACATGGGTGCCTTTGGGGAACTTATCGAGTACCAGAAAGCTCCCATGCGGCACACTCCATGAATTCTATACGCAATAGCGATGAAATCCTCTCGAACATTCAGTCGAACCCGCCGGAACTGTCGTCGTCAAAATCGAAATCGTCATCGGAATCCCAATCGAAATCATCGTCGGAATCCCAGTCGGATCCGCCGTAGTCCGAGGCCCCACCTCCGGAATATCCGGGTGATTCTGCCGGTGAAGTTGCCGTGTCGAATAGGGAGAACAGCTTGTCGCTCATAGAATCGAGTCCTCCGAGCGCACCGGAGGATGCTTCGTCGAGAGCGTTTCCCGCGCTGGGCAGAGGAGCTTCATGCACATGTCCTCCTTCCGGCATTTCTTCCGTCTGCGGGAAGGTATCTGAGTCGGATGTGACGAACGGCGTTTCCGTATCCCACCAGTCCGGCGCCGGAGTGCCGAGGAGCTGGAATTTGTTCACGAACTCTTTCTTGAACCCAAACCCCACTGCGTAAGGCAGATATTTTTCGAACAGATTCTTCGAGCTTTCCAGATCTGTGTACATCTCTATTTCTTCGAGGTAGCGTTTGAACGCCTGCCACCTTGCCTTCACATCTGCCCCCTTGGGCGTAAGGGCATTCCACTTTGCGGATACGATCATTAGCGTACCGCCGATGACGATGAGCGTCAGGTAGAGCGTCCATATCCCCGGGAACAATCCTCTTCCGAAGAGAAGGAGCAGTATCCCGACGATGGCCATCGATGAACCGATGGAAGAAAACTTCTTCCTGGTTGAGTATGGATCGCCCTTGAAGTACCCTTTGTCGATTGCCTGGCGCGTGGCCAGGCTGGTGACGATTTTCTGGTAATGGCCGAAGTTCGTGACGATTTCGGACATGAGCCTTTCATGCAGGAGTTCTCCGCTGAAGAAATCCCTGTACACTTCATTCAGATCTTTTTTCTGCAACCAGGAGAGCCATCCCGATGATAGCTTCTTAAGCTTTCCCGGTTCCATGTCTCGGAACATCAGTTCCATCAGCATCCTTTCGAGATCGGACTTCGCTTCCTTGGGGTCTTTCAACCTCGTGAGTTTGAAGTCTCCCGCCTCATCTTTTATCTTCAGGAAGCCCTCCTGCGCGAGCTTTAGGATCGATCCGAAGAGTTCGTCCCCAGTGATGGAGTAGTGAGTCAGTTCACCCACCATCGCAGGTGGTGCATCCTCAGGAGGCTCGTTCAGGTAGTCTGCGGGGAGCGATACTTTCGGCTCTTTCCCTTTGAGAAGCCAGAGCAGGTAGGCCAGCAAACTGCCGGCGACGGCCATGAGCATCGATAGGAATGGGATTACGGCTTTCACGATGGCCTCTCTCTGTTTCCTCCGCTGAGCCTTTTCTTCCTCGATCTGCCACGGTGATGGAGATCCGCTTATTTCGCCGTGGGGCCATCGTGCATCGAACTTCAGGACGGTTCCGGGGATGATCTTGCCTGTCGTTATGCGCACCGTATGACCGTTAGGATGATCTACCCTTGCGTTTGCAAGGTTCACCGAGAAGTCCTGAAGATTTACTTCGGGAGGAAAGGAAACGGTAACGACGGCCGAATCTATCCCGACGCCCCTGGTCCCGGACAGATTCGGGGATGCCTGCCACTTGAGTGAATCCAGCTTCTTGCCGTACCAGATTGCGCCGTGAGCGATGTAAGAGATCGTCAACTCATGAGATGAATACGAAGTCGGTGGAAAGTATGCTTTGATTTCGAAATCGTTTCCCTTCCTTTTTGCCGTAAAGGAGTAGGCAGGATGGCTGTCGCCACTGTTGTTCTCCAGAGTGTAGTCCTTTCCGTCTATTCGAACGGAAACCATGCTTATAGAGGCTATCCTGTTCATGGGGATCTTTCTGGAGAAGTAAGTGTAAGGGCCTCCACTGAGGTACAGGTCCATGTATTCCGTGACGTGCAGATCGCCATTCTTGCTTATTTTGATGTTGGAAGTGTATTTGAACACGTGCTGCCATCGGTCGTGTTTCAATTGCCAGGGAGCCGGTGTCCCTTTGATGAATCCACTCTTCCAGGATACCAGCACTCCTATGTAATCGTCCGGCGGAAGCTCTTTCGTGGCTTCGAACACAACGATGTTCCCCTGGGATGACGTTACTTTCACGTTGTGATACTTGCTGTAAGGGAGCGCCTTCAACGGAGTTACCCCTTTGGGTAATATCACGGTCACTTTGGCCTCTTTTACCACGCCAGCTCTTTTGGCGAAGATCGCAGTCCATTGCAGGGTGTTGGAATGCGTGTAGAAGTACAGCGCCCCGTGCAGCACGTATGATATTTTCCAGGTCTTGGTGAAATCCGAGTCAGGTGGGAAATACCAATCTATCCTGATTTTGCCTTCGGTCCGGGAGACTTTGAACGTGTAAGGCTGCTCTCCCGAGGACTGGGAATACTTTCTTCCTTCGTCGTCCGTTATGGAGATGTCGGAGACCCCTACGACGCTGGAGGTTGAGAACTCCCTGTATCCGTGGTGGAATGGTCCGCCCTGGAAGTGGATCTGTTGGGTTTCCACCACTTCGACATCGCCGTTCTTCATTACCTCGAGCGTTACATCCATGCGCTCCCAGTACACCGATTTGGTGCCGGCTTCTGTCATGACAGGAAGGAACAGCATGGAAAGAAACAGGAGCACTAAAATAACAGGTGCTGTTCTCTGCAACCGGTTTTTCATCGATTTGTCCTCCTTGGGGTTTCGACGAGAAGAATTTCCGACCACGGACGATCGAAAGAGAAAGCCGGCGAGCAGCGTAGTCCGCCGGCTTTGCGGGCGGGTATCAGGCCCAGACGATCTCGTACCGTATGGTGTAATCCTTCAGGGCATCGTAAATCGCTTTTTCCACGGCTTCCTTGTCTCTGGCGCCGGACACCAGGATTTTCGCCATGGTGCCGTGGATTGGGTGCGGCCCGACTTCTACTTTGAGCGAGTCCACCATCTCGGCCACCCGGGTCAGTGCTTCTTCGTAAGCCCTGCGTGTGCTGTCCCATCGAAGCTTTGGTTTGAATATCTTGCCGACGGGCGTCACGGGCATTTCCTGCAGGATGTACACTTCCTTGGGCACTGCGGCGCGCTCGAAGATGTTCTCCCTTGCGTAGTTCAGGATTTCTTCCGGCGTGGCCGTGGCACCGGGCTTCAGAGTCACGTACACCACCGGCACCTCTCCGGCGTAAGCGTCCGGCTTGCCCACTGCCGCTGCCAGCGCTATTGCCGGGTGCTTGTAAAGCGGCTCTTCTATCGTGGACGGATCGATATTGTGACCGCCCCGGATTATCAAGTCCTTCAACCTCCCCGTGATCCAGAAATAGCCATCTTCGTCCATTCTTCCGAGATCTCCGGTGTTGAACCAGCCGTCCTGGACCCATATTCCCTTGTTGTATTCTTCCTGGACGTATCCGGGGAAGACGTTGGGACCTTTGATGACGATGACTCCTTGCTCGTTGGGCTTGCAATCCCGTACGTATTTACCATTTTCATCCAAGATAACCGTCTTCATCGGTTGATACGGGAATCGCAGGCCGATGGAGCCGACCCTGCGCTCGCCGTCTTTCGGGTTCACCGAACTGGCGCACGTTCCCTCCGTGAGGCCGTATCCTTCCAGTATCTTGATGCCGGTTTTCGCCTCGAAGGATTTGAACGTCTCCACCGGCATGGGGGCTGCACCGCAGATGGCGTATTTCAGCGAACTGACATCTCCTTCTACCGGCACCTGCAGCAAGGCCGAGTAGACTGTTGGAACCGCGCTGAAGAACGTGCCTTTGTAGTGTTCGACGATCTTGAAGAAATTCTTGATGACGCCGGTATCCCTGTAGCCGGCTGCGCTCAGCAGCACCACCGAAGCCCCTACGGAGAAAGGTGCAAGCCCGGTGATTATGACGGCGTTGACGTGGAACAGTGGAAGCCCGCACATGAACACGTCATCTTCGGTTGCGTCTGCGACGACGGTGATGGCCCAGGAATCGTGAACTTCCATGAAATGGGTGTGTTTTGCGAGCTTTGGAGTTCCTGTGGTGCCTCCGGTGTGGAAGTATGCGGCGATTTCGTCGGGAGCAATCTCTCTCCCGCTTTCCAGTTTCGCCGGGTTGTACTTGCTCACGGTCTCATCGTAGCTGTATATTCCATCGGATTCGTTTCCCGGACCCATCACCTGGAAGATCGCTTCCAGAGTCGGCACGTCTTTCCTGATGGCTTCCACTTTCTGCCAGATGTCTGTTCCTGGCATTGGCCCCAGTGTGAAGAGGACCTTTGCTTTTGCTGCGTTCATGATGTTGGCGATGGCTTTTGGCTCCAACAGAGGGTTGATCGGGTTTATGATCCCGGCTGCTTCCGTTCCCCAGATGGCAAAGTGCGCCTGTGGTACGTTCGGCAGGAGCATACTCGCCACGTCGTTCGGGCCGAATCCGAAGTCCTTGAGCATGTTTGCCGTCTGGTGAATCCGTCCTACGAGCTGAGCATACGTGACTTTTACCGGATTGGCGTAGTCCTCCCCGCGAAGGAAGAAGTAGAGAGCTGCTTTTTCCTGGCGTCCGTTGGCTCCCTGGAGGATCATTTCGTAAGTGTTCTTTACGTGTATCCACTCCTCCAGGGGCTTTTGCTCGATCGCTTCTATGTCTTTTAAATTTCTGATGAGCATAGAGCAAATACCTCCGGAAACAATGATTTATTTTCCGCCAGAACCCTGGCGAACTTGCTGTGAGTAGATCCGCGCCTGCATCCTTGCGGCTATGGTTTCGGGAACATCGGAGTAGGCAGTATGAAGAACATCGGCGGTTTTCCCCTGTATATCACCGCGCTCGACCACACGGCCCAATCCTGGGATGCGCTTGGTCCGGCATCCACCCGGAGGATGAATTTCTGTATTTTCTTTCCTCTCCACGCCGCAAGGTTGACTTCGATATTCTTGACTTTACCATCGTAGGTGTCGTTCAGGCTCGTCACCGGCTTGCTTGGGCTTCCGACCGGCTGAATGTAGACTCTGAAAGTCACGTTCCCGGCCGACGCTCCTTTGAGAAGCCCAACCCAAGCGTAGAAATAATCGTCTTTTCCCACCACGTAATTCGTCATGGAGTACTCGCCCTGGATGTATCCGTAGTTCACCCACTGGGGATGGGTCTCCAGAACCTTGGAATATTTGCTGTTGTTCTCGAGGGTCGCGTTGTTGAGCCATCTGGCGAATCCCCTGTGATCCGCCGAACTTCCGTTGAACGGGAGTATCCCCGCACCGCTTCTCCATCGTGCCGAGCTTGCCCTGGCCACGAAATCATAGATCGCCACCGAAGAAAGGTTCACCGAACCGGCCGGCGATATTCCTTTGTTCCCTGCCTTATCCCACGCTTCCGCTGAGTACGCCAGCTTGTCGTTCTCTGGGTACGGTCCTCCAACGTAAACGCAGGGCGATGCCGGACACGATTTGACCGTAGCCCCATTCACCAGTATCTGAACCTTGCTTATGCCGCTGTTGTCGGATGCAGTGGCGGTGAAAGTGATCTTGTCGTTTCTGGTTGGTTTGGATGGAGAGAAGGAAACTTTCACCGTCGGCGGGGTCTTGTCCTGCGGATGCAGCGGGTCGGGGTCGACGCCGTCCTTCAGCCCGTCCCCATCCGTGTCCGAGTTGTTCGGGTCGGTGCCTTTGTCCATTTCCTGCTCGTAAGTGAGGCCGTCGTTGTCCGCGTCGCTCTGGGCGGTTGCCTTGGCGATTGCCGTTGCCGTGGCTTTTGCCGATGCGTTGGCGTTCGCCAGCGCCGTGGCCTTGGCCTGCGCCGTTGCAGTCGTGGCGGCCTGCTCCGTTCGACGGGCGGCCGCTTTGGTGGCTTCTGTGTCCACCGAGGTGGCGGTAGGTTGCACTGCGGGGACGGTTGCAGCGGACGATGTGGGGGTCGGGAGGCTCACCACCACCGTAGGCACCCCGCCGCGTCCGGCCATGAACTTCGCTATTGCAACTCCGGCGACGATCAGCACCAGCAAACCGACCACCCCCGCCGCAACGTACGGCAGGATCGATTTCTTGGCAGGAAGCTGTACCCACTCACCCATGGCTTTCTTGACCAGGGCAGGCACTTCCCGGGCCTTCGCCGTCACCGTGAATCGATAGTTTTTCTGCTCTTTTCCCGGTTTGCCTTTCGGCACCAGGTTCAACGTCGCCGTCGCCGTACCTCCGGCCGGCAGGGATACCTTTTCCGGCGTGATGGTGAAGGAGCATCCTCCCTCCACATCCTCGGCTTCCAGCGACACCGTCAGATCGGCGTTGCCTGCGTTGCCGAGCCGCAGGATGTACTGAGCCCCGTCGCGTCCGGTCTGTTT
>Ga0256833_1002141_pt1 | contig 14125 bp, 10 predicted proteins | sample 356284metaG_FD_190535 | JGI IMG/M metagenome (GOLD analysis project Ga0256833, IMG submission 190535) | Hydrothermal vent microbial communities from Mid Atlantic Ridge, Atlantic Ocean - 356-284 | ecosystem: Environmental > Aquatic > Marine > Hydrothermal vents | place: Atlantic Ocean: Mid...
GGAGCGAAACGACAGATGTCACCATGGCAAACCCATTCACCGCCTGTTGCCCCCCGCCAGGAGCGTAGATTGAAAACGGGTTTATACCGGTGAGCCCCCCGGTAGCCTTGCCGCACTCCTTCCCCACACCACTTCTCAGGGCTCTTCAAAAGTCTCGTCCCTGGTGCTCCCCCACCCTCCCCTAAAGCGAGTCGCGCCGTGCCTTCCCTTTCAGTCTGAGATATCGGGGTCGCGCAGGTGAAATTCCTGGTCAGGGCCCAGGAGTACCTCTCGCTCTTTGCCCGGCCCTTGCGCTGGCGAAACCACACCAACTTCTTCCAACTGCTCAATCAGCCGCGCTGCTCGCGGGTAGCCCACCCGCAATCGTCGCTGGAGCATGGAGGCGCTGGCGCGTTGTGCGCGAATGACCAATTGCGCTGCTCTTTCTAGTAGAGGATCATAGCCAATGGCTACCTCTTCCCCTTCAGCCAGCAGTTGCTCCCACGGGGGCAAGCCGTCAGAAGGTTCAGTGTGCTTCTGCCAATAGGCTATCACGCGCGCCACCTCTTTGTCGCTCACCAACACGCCCTGGGCACGCACCGGTGCGGGCGCGTCAGGCGGTTGGAAAAGCATGTCGCCCTTCCCCAACAAATGCTCTGCGCCAGTGGCATCCAGAATCACCCGGCTATCAGTACCTGAAGCCACAGCGAAAGCCAACCGCGCCGGGAAGTTGGCCTTGATCAGGCCGGTCACGACGTCCGTGCTGGGGCGCTGAGTGGCCACGATAAGATGAATTCCGGTCGCACGCGCCATCTGCGCCAGGCGGACGATGTTGTGCTCCACCTGCTCGGGGGCGAACATCATCAAATCGGCAAGTTCGTCGATTAGCACCACGATGTAAGGCAACGGCTGACCGCCCTTCCGCTGGATTTTGCGGTTATACGAAGCCAGGTGGCGAGCACGGTGTTGCTCCAGCAGGCGGTAACGGCGCTCCATCTCGGCCACCACCCACCGCAGGGCAGCAAGTACGCGCTCCATATCACTTTCCACCTGCCCCATCAGATGCGGCAAACCGTTGAAGCGCAGCAGTTCCACCCGCTTGGGGTCGATCATCACCAGGCGGAGGTCTTCGGGAGTATTGTTCATCACCAGGCAGGTGGCGATGGCCGCGATGCACACAGACTTGCCAGAGCCGGTGGCCCCAGCCACCAACAGGTGGGGCATTTTGGCCAAATCCGCCACCACCGGCCGCCCGGCCACATCTCGCCCCAGGGCCAGCGCCAGGGGCGAACCCAGCCGCTGGAAGGCTTCGGAGGTGAGCAGCGGGCGCAGCCGCACGGCAGCGGCTTGGCGATTGGGAATTTCGATGCCGACGTACGAACGCCCCGGCACCGGTGCTTGCACCCGCAGGCGCTCCGCGGAAAGCGCCAGGGCAAGATCGCGCTGCAAGGCAGCGATCTGGGCGACGCGCACTTTCTGGCGCTGGGGTTCGCCATCTGCACCAGGTTTCTCGACGAAGCCGGGCTCGACGGCAAACTGCACCACCGTGGGGCCAACCTGTACGCCCACTACCTTGGCCGGGATGCCAAAATCGGCCAACGTTTTCTCGATCAGGCCAGCAGTAAGATGGATGTGGCGCTCGTCGGGGCGGGAGGGCGATTCTTCCAGCAACAGGCTCAGGGGCGGCAGGCGCTCGTCGCGCGGGCGAGGTTTCGCAGGCGCGCTGGCTTCTGCCCCTCCAGCAATGGGCACCTGCCGTTGAAACGCTTTGGGCAAATCGGGCTTGGCAGGCCGTTTTTTGCGAGATGGTTTGCGCTTTTCTTGCGACGCCACGACCACAGCCCGCGGCTGAGGCGGCATCTCCGGTGGAAAAAGCCAGCGCTTCAGGCGTTGCCCCAGCCGTTTCCCCCACGGCGAGCCCAGCAGCGGTCCGGCGGCCAACGCGAGCAACAATAGGGCCCAGGCACCACCCCGCCGCGCCAGCAAGAGGAGAAACTCAGCCAACCCCCAGCCGATGGCGCCGCCCCATCCGGGTGCCTTGGGGCTCGGTAACACATGCCCACCAGCCAGATCAGCGACGCCCAATGCCGCCAGGAAGGTAGTCTCCCACGCCGTAATGCGTCCCCACGGCAGGTTTTCGGGCGGGGGGGCCTTTTCGGCCACCCACAGCAGCAGATACAGCCCCGCGGCGGCCAGCCCACCAATCACGCCAGCGATACCCCATCCCAACCCGGAAAACAACAAAGCCACCAGGCGGTCGAGCCATGCGCCGTGGCTCCACCCTGCCCAGCCCAAGAGCAGCACAGCCGCCCAGGCCAGAAGCAACACGCCCAAGGCGTTGAGGAGCAAGTTTCGGGTGCGAAGGAGGAAAGTGTACATGGGAGGCGTCGTTACTTGGTTGCGTCGTTACTTGGTTGCGTCGTTGCTTGGTTGTCCGGTAGTTGCGAGTGGGTGGAGCGGGCGCGAGCCTGGGCTTCCATTTCCAGGAGCACCCGCACGACTTCTTCCACCGCGGTACGCTGCTTGCGGTAGAAACTGGCCTCGGAGAGCGCCAGGCGGGCGGCCACGTCACGCACTTTATGCCCCTGGAGGAATTTCATCTCCAGGATGTTGTACAACAGCCATTCGGTGGTGAAGCGCCGCTCGCCCGCCGGACGCAGGCGCTCCACCGCGTCCCGCAGCACACTGCGGACGGCCTGGCTGGCGTCTTTGTCTTGCTCGGCCATGGCCTGCTGCACGACCTGCAGCCCGGTGAGGGGGTTTTGCGAGAGCCGGGGGCCGCCCCAGTAGTGGCTGAGAGCGTCTTTGACCCACTGAGCCAGTTCTGCCGAGGGAGGCAGGTCCTCCGGCGCGGCCAAGACCTGGCGTTGATTGTACCGCGCCACGGCACGCAGGCGGGGGATGAAATCATCGCCTGCCTGAAGTCCCTGCAAGGCGCGTGCCGCAGCCTGCCCGCCGGCGTAGTAAGCCAGAGCGAGGGCTGCTCGCCGTGCCAGCAAGTGCAACAGCCCGCGCCCCTCGCCACGGGGTACTCGCGCTGCAGCAAAACCCAACACCCCCAGCAACATCTCACTTTCAGGATGGCGCAAAGGGAGCAGGAAGTAACCATCCCAGCGCAGCAGGCCACCCTGACCCACCACCTCGTCCAGCAGCGCCTCGGCGTGCTTCTCGGGCAGGGCAACTTCTCCCCCTACGCTAACCAGCAAGCCCAAATGGCCTTCCTCGACCGCCGCGATGAAAGCATGAGGTACCTGCAGCTGATCACAAAGGGCAGCCAGCACGGCTTCCAGAAACTGCTCCAGATCCTGACGGGTGAACAAGCGTTCTTCCAAACGGTAAAGGTTGGTTAGCAATGGGTCGTTCTGCCATCCGCCGAGCAGAGGCTCCCAGAGGGAGGCGGTAGCGCCAATGGCATGCTCGAGGAGGAGAACACTCAACACCATGGTGAGGGGAACCAGCATGGTATACGGCTGGTGTAGGTAACGGGCACCCAGGCGACGCACGGCGGTAGTGAGGGCAAGTGCGGTAGAGACGGTGACCGGCCCACGCAACAGCCAGCGAAACAAACGCACCCGCACCACCCGGTCGGGCCAGGCTGCGCCAAAAAACGCTACCGCGTACGCCATCAGCACCAGCAGCACCGTGGTGATCAGATTGCTCAGGGTGGCCAGAAGCCAGAAAAACAACGGCGCACCGCTGGTCAGGGAACCGAGGAAGGCAGGATAGGGAAAAGCGCCTACCGTGGGTGCCAAAGCCCCCAGCAAAAGATAAGCCATGCGGCGACGGCTGGCACGCACCACCGTGCGGCGGTAGGCGCGGACAAAGTGGAACCAAGCCCAGGCCATCAGCAGGACGTACACACCCGCAAACACCCACATCCACCCTGTAGCCTGGTAGTGAGGCAAAGGGGCTGTGGCACGGAAAGGCCCCAGCAGCCACCCTTGCAACACGCCCACCGCGCCAATGGCTGCCACGGCATACGCCAGCCAGACGGTAGCCCGCCGTCGTCCCCGAGAGGGTTTGCCCGTCGTAGCCAGCAAAGCATCGGAAAAATGCACATAGGCCGCCGGAAGAAAGACGATCCCCAGCCATTGCAAGCGGAACCACGCCGCCGCGAGGGAGGGATTTTGCGCCGCATTGCCCAACGCCCGCCCGCCAAAGGTGGCCGCCAACGCCGCCAGCATCACAATATACGCTAAGGTAACGCGGTTGCGAAGGTTGAAGGTGAGCGCATAGAACCACAGCGAAAGCGCCGTGATACCAATACCGGCGGCTAAGACTTGGTTAAAAGCGCGAAGGAACAACAAAGGGGCGCTCATGCCAAAGGAAGGGAAAAGAACAGCGCGGCGTCGCCGTTGGGATAGTAACCATACTGAAAGCCACTAAACACAAAACCCAACCGCCGCGCCAACCCCACCGCGGGGCTGTTCCGAAAGGAAGTTTCCAGCACCATGCGCCGCTCTCCCCGCTCGCGAGCCCATTCACTGGCGGTCAGCACTAAGGCGCTGGCTATGCCCTGGCGACGCCAGGGGGTATCCACCACCAGATCGGTGATCCATAGCCCTTCGATCGGCCCGCCGACCGCTGCTGCCAGGTAGCCCAGCGGGCGGCCATCGTGCAGAGCCACCAACAGCAGCCCCCGCCGCTGCCAGTCGTCCATCAGCCGCTGGGGATCCCGGGGATAGGGCAACTTCAAAGGGCGCGGCAGGGGAACAGGGACAAAAGTCGCACCAAAAGCCCCCTCCTCTGCCCATGTCATGCGCCACACGGTATGGCTGACGGCAACATGGTCGAAGGCCACCAGGTAGGGAATATCGCTTGCCAGGGCGGTACGCAGTTCGATTTTGGGCATGGTTCAGGAATTGGGAGGCGGAGCAATGTGAATGCGGATGCGGCACGGCGGCAGGCTCTTGCCTTGATTGTCCACCACCACCAGTTGGAGCACGTAATCGCCCGGCGGAATGGTCGTGGTATCCCATTTTTCCACCAGCGCGCCGTTTTTGACCGGCGTATGGCTGGCAAAAATGGTCAGAAACAGCGCCTGGTCTTCTGGGGCAATGTCCACTTTGTAGAAACCGAAGTTGGGCAAGATAGCCGACCCTTCGATGTTTACCTCACCGCTAATGGTGTGGCCGCTGGGCGGTTGGGTAATTTCCACTTTGCCCGGCACGCAGCCTTCGGTGTTCACCCGCGGCGGGGGGATGGGGGTAGGGGTCTCCAGCGGCACCCCGGCTGTAGCGGGCGTGCCTGTGCCCGGCGTGCCGGAAAGCGAAACCGTGGGCGTGGGCAAGATCACCGCGGCGCGATAAGGGGCAACGTAAGTTGCAGCCGCGAACACGGTGAGGACAAGAAAGAAGGTCAACCCCATCCCCCACACACTCTGCCGCAGTCGCTCTTCGGCGTGCTCCCGCTCCAGACCAAAAATGGCATTCTGCAGGCGCCGCCAGGCGCGCCACCCCCGCAGCGCATAGAGCAAAAACGCAGCCCCCAGGAAGAGATAGATCAGCGTTTGGTAGGTTTGCAAAAAGTTCAACAAGCCGGGCATAGGGCCTCAGGGCGGGTAGCGGTGGGGAAAGGATGAGCTCCGCCGGTATGGCAGATGGTGGAAAGGGTCATGGTAGAGCCTGGAGCACGCCGCGTAGCAGGGCGAGCAGTTTCGGGGTGATCACTTTTCCGGCCTCCAGCACCTCTTCGTGGGTGGTAATGGTGCTGCCGTCCAGGTTGGCTTTGTTGCTGATACCAGAAATGCCCAGTACCCGGGTGCCGCCGTGGCGCGCGACGATGACTTCCGGCACGGTGGACATGCCGACGGCGTCCACGCCGGCCACACGCAAGAAACGCAGGTCGGCTGGGGTTTCGAAAGACGGCCCCGCGAGCGAGGCATACACCCCTTCCCGCAAGAGAATGTTGCGCTGCCGAGCAACCTGGCGCGCCAGTGTTTGCAGGTCGGGGTCGTAAGCGCGGCTCATATCGGGGAAACGGGGGCCAAGTTCGTCCAAATTGGGGCCTCGCAATGGATTGAGGCCCGCCATGCCAATCAGATTGAGATGGTCGGTGATTAGCATCAGGTCACCGGGGACGAATTCGGGGTTCACCGCCCCAGCGGCATTGGTCACGATCAAGATTTCCACCCCCAGGCGTTGCATCACCCGCACCGGCAGCCCCACCTGCGCCATGGTGTAGCCTTCGTAATAGTGGACTCGGCCTTGTAAGATCATCACAGGCTGGGAGGCCAGCCTGCCGAGCACCAGCCGGCCAGCGTGCCCCGGCACCGTGGAGACCGGCCAGTCGGGCAGTTCAGCGGTGGGAATGACGGCCACCGCTTCAGCCTCGTCGGCCAACGCCCCCAATCCAGAGCCCAAAATCAGGCCCACGCGCGGGCGAAAATCACCCGCCCGCTCCCGCACGGCGGCGGCAATGGCGTCGATGTCTTGCAGGGCAAAGAAATCGGGTTTTCGGAGCAACATCTCGGAACCTCATGGGAAAGGGTTTCAGGGAGTATCGTCTGCCATCGAAGGCAATTCGGCGGGGGGGAGATCTTTACAGGCTTCCCTCAAGCGGCGAAGCAACAAACTGGTCGAGAGGGGATTAGCATGCCCCATTGCCGCGCCAATAGTGTGTGCCGGGGTGCCTTCCTTCATCATGCGATAAGCCGCCGTTGTCCGCAACAGGCGGGGGGTGAGCACGGTTTCCAATCCGGCCATCATGCCCCACTGGCGCAAAGCATGCCAGACGCTTTGGCGCGACAGCGCCCCTCCCTGCTGGCTCAGGAAGACATGGGACTCGTTTTCGCGGCGTACGAAATCATTGCGATTTTGCGAAAGATAGCGACGCAGCGGCTCGTATGACCGCCCAAGAGGCCATTTCTCCAGCGTGCCGCTGATATGGGGCAGCCAAACGGTCTTCTTTTCCAGGTCGATCTGGTGCATCTCCATCGTCAACAGCAGGTTGACGGGGAAACCCCATTCGGCCAGCAGCGCAATCATCGCCAGGTCGCGCGATGCCTGGCGTTTGCCCGACGTCAGCAGGGTCTGCCAAAGGCGTTGCAAATCGGCTGTGCTCAAGCAGGTGGTAGGGCGCGAAGGCCGGCTTTGCTCCAACACGTCCGTAAAGTGCTCTTCTGAAGGAATAAAGCCTTGTTCGATGCGATGGGTCATCAGCAGACAACGCTCCAGCACCCGCAAGGAGGCCAACCGTCTATGGACGGTGGCGCGCCGTCGCCCTTGCCGGGCCTCGGCCTGCAAAAAGCCGACCACATCCTCCGAGGTCAGCTCCTGGGGGGGTACCGGTTTGCCCTGGGCTTTCAAGAAATCGAGAAAACGCCGAATATCGCTCGCATAGGCGCGCGCCGTGGTGGGGCTATACCCTAACAAGCGTTGCACTTCCTCGGTGAAGTTCGGCAACCATTCATCCATGAAACATCCTCTTGATACAGAAAGTATGGGTAACGTGCGTACGCGCTATTATATAACGTCTTTTGGCCTTTCGGGTTCTTTCAAGAGCTTTTTCCTCCTTTTTTCATCGGATATTCATGTGGCAGGCAAGGCAGACTTACCACGTCATAGCACGCACGCTGTACCCCGGTGCGCACAAATTTGGGTGACCGTTCCAACATTGGTAGGTTTCAGAGCCGCCCCAATATGTGGGGGGCTTTAAGGCAAGTTTTTAGCGTTTTCCCCCCATATTTGGGGGTAGCCAAAATTCCTACCACCCTTGAAACGGTGACAATTTGGACGCCCTTTGACAACTTTGCCCTCTTCCCTTAAAATACCTCTCGCTTGCTTTGAACCAGCCTCGCATCCCTGCGAGAAATTTCATTATAAAAGGGGCCCGCCCATGAAAGAGTACACGACCGATTTCATCCGCAACATTGCTCTGGTTTCCCACAGCAGCGCGGGCAAAACCATGCTCGCCGAAGCCCTATTGCACTTTACCGGTGCCACCACCCGCCTGGGGAGCATCAAAGACGGCACGACCGTTTCCGACTTCGAAGAAGAGGAAATCCGCCGCGGCCTCTCCCTTTCCACGGCGGTCATCCCGGTGGAATACAACGACCACAAGGTCAACCTGCTCGACACCCCCGGTTACACCGACTTCGTCGGCGAGGTGATTTCCGCGCTCTACGTCGCCGATGGCGCAGTGGTGCTGGTGGACGCCGTGTCCGGCATCGAAGTGGGCACCGAGGTGGCTTGGTCGTATGCCGACAAATTTGGCCGCCCTCGCTTTTTGCTGGTCAACAAAATGGACCGCGACAACGCCAATTTCCAGAAAATCCTCACCCAGGCACAGGACACCTTCGACGCCCGCTTCATCCCGGTGCAACTGCCGTGGGGCGAAGGAGCGGCTTTCCAGGGCGTGATCGACCTACTCACCATGAAGGCCTACGCCGGCGCGGGCACCGACGCCCAGGAGATCCCCGCCGAGATGGCCGACGCCGCCGAAGAAGCCCGCATGGCGCTGGTGGAAGCCGCCGCCGAGGGCGACGACAGCCTGCTGGAAAAGTACCTCGAAGGGGAAGAACTTTCGGCAGAGGAAGTGATGCGCGGGCTGAAGGCCGTGGTGATGGCAGGGGAATACGTCCCGGTGTTCGTTGCCGCAGGTGAGAAGGAAATCGGCCTTGCCCCCCTGCTGAACGCCATGATCGCCCTCATGCCCTCTCCTGCCGAAGCACCCGGGCTGCCTGCCGAGGGCCCCGATGGGGAAGAAATGACCCTCACCGCCGAGGACAGCGCCCCGCTGGCAGCGTATGTCTGGAAGACCACCGCCGACCCCTTTGTCGGCAAGATCACGTACTTCAAAGTGGTCTCCGGCGTACTGCACTCCGATACCCGGGTATGGAACGCCAACAAGGGTGTGGAAGAACGCCTCGGCACGCTGCACATCTTGCGCGGCAAAGAGCAAATCGCCGTCAAAACCCTGCACGCTGGCGACCTGGGCAGCGTGCCCAAACTGAGCGAAACCGGCACCGGCGACACCCTGTGCGACAAGAACACCCCCATCAAAATCAAGACACCCGAATACCCCACCGCACTGTACCGCGTCGCCGTGGTGCCACTCACCCAGGCCGATTCCACCAAACTGGGCAGCACGCTCACCCGCCTGGCCGAGGAAGACCCCACCCTATCGTGGTATCAGGACGGCTCGACCAAGCAAACCATCCTTCAGGGCATGGGCGACCAGCACATCGACGTCGCCATCCGCAAAGCGAAGAGCAAGTTCCAACTCAACCTCAACACCGCCGAGCCCAAGGTGCCTTATCGCGAGACTATCACCAAAACCGGTCAGGCGCAGTACCGCCACAAGAAACAGACCGGCGGCGCAGGCCAGTTCGCCGAGGTGCACATGCGGGTGGAGCCTAACCCCGAAAGTGACTATGACTTCACCTGGGAAGTGTTCGGCGGCGCGATTTCGTCCAGTTTCCAGCCTTCCATCGAGAAAGGCATCAAGAACGTCATGAAACAGGGCGTGATTGCCGGCTACCCCGTGGTGAACGTCAAGATCGCGGTGTACGACGGCAAAGAACACCCGGTGGACTCCAAGCCGGTGGCGTTTGAAATTGCTTCCCGCGAAGCCTTCAAACTGGCCTTCCAGAACGCAGGGCCAGTATTGTTGGAGCCGATTTACAAAGTGCGCATCATCGTGCCAGAAGCGAACATGGGCGACGTGCTGGGCGACTTGAATACCCGCCGCGCTCGCGTGCAGGGCATGGATACGGAGAAAGGCCGCTCGGTGATTACCGCCGAAGTGCCGTTGGCCGAGATGCTGCGCTACACCACCGACCTGCGCTCGTTGACCGGCGGACGCGGCGTGTTCGAGATGGAATTTTCCCACTACGAAAAAGTGCCTGCCCACTTGCAGCAGGAAATCATCGCCGAGCGCCAGCGCGAACTGGCCGAGGAGAAAGAGAAATAGCCGCTAGACGGAAAAATGACGCCCCCGCAGACGGATTGCGGGGGCGTTTTCGTTTTTAGAGGGGCGTGCGGCGGCGCGTCATTCGTAGCGCAGCGCCTCGACCGGCTCCAGCCGGGCAGCCCGATTGGCCGGGTACAGGCCGAAGAAAATACCCACCGCTGCCGAAAACAGCGTCGCCATCAGCACAGCATCCAGCCCCACTTCGGGCACGATGTCGGCATGGGCCGCGGCGGCAATCTTGCCGACCAGCGCCGAAATGCCCCACCCCAGGCCAATACCCAGCGCGCCGCCGATCAGGCTCAACAGGGTGGCTTCGGTCAGGAACTGAATGAGGATATCGCGCTTGCGGGCGCCCAACGCCTTGCGCAGGCCGATTTCGCGCGTCCGTTCGGTCACGCTGACCAGCATGATGTTCATGATGCCAATCCCGCCCACCAACAAGGAGATACCGGCGATGCCGCCCAGGAAGATGGTCAGCACGCTGGTGATGGTCTGAAACGTGCCCAAGAACTCATCCTGGGTGAAAATGGTGAAGTCGTCCTCCTGGTCGGGGCGCAGGCGGTGGCGGCGGCGCAGGATCTCGGTGACCTCTTGACGGGCTTCGTTCACCTGATCCGCGGAAATAGCCGAAACCATGATCACATCGACCCGGTTGTGATGGGAGGTCAACCGCGCCAAGGCTGTGCTCAGGGGGATGAGCACCCGGTCGTCCTGATTGCCTGCCATGGCTCCGCCGCCTTTGGGTTCCAACACGCCGATGATGCGAAACGGTTGACCGCGCACCCGCACCATCAATCCCACCAGCCCCTCCGTGCGACCAAAGAGCGCCTTGGCGGCATCAGGTCCCAAAAGCGCCACCGAGGCCCGCCCGGCCTGGTCGGTTTCGTCGATGAAGCGCCCCTCGGTGACGTGGTAGTTGCGGACACGGGCATAATCCGGCGTAACCCCCACCACACTGGTGGCGTGGCTTTCCCCCGCCGCAGTGACGACTTCGTTGCGCATCACCAGCGGCGCGACGTCGGCCACCGCGGGCGCGGCCAGGGGATCGGCCAGGGCACGCACGTCGCCCAGCGTCAGGTGCCGCGAGACGGCGGCAGGATTGCTGCCCGGCTTGATGTTCCCCGGCATGACGAAGAGCAGATTGGTGCCAATCCCTTCGATGGACGAGGTGATCGCGTTTTGCGCGCCGCGCCCGATGGCCAACATGGCAATCACCGCCCCCACCCCGATCACAATACCCAACACGGTGAGCAGGGAGCGCATTTTGTTGGCCAACAGGCTCTGAACGGCATCTCGCAGGGCCAGCCAAAACGTCACGATCATGCGGCCACCTCCTCCGCGGCGCGGTTGGTGGTGATTTTTTCGATGCGTCCGTCGCGGATGTGGATCACGCGCTCGGCATAGGCGGCGATTTCGGGGTCGTGGGTCACCAGCACGATGGTCGTGCCCTGGTCGCGGTTGAGGGAAACCAACAGCGCCATCACCTCTTCGCCTGAGCGGGTGTCCAGGTTGCCGGTAGGCTCGTCGGCAAGGATGATGGCCGGATTGTTGACCAGCGCGCGGGCAATGGCGACGCGCTGTTGCTGGCCGCCGGAGAGTTCGTTGGGCTTATGGTGCAAGCGTTCGCCCAGGCCAACGGCCTCCAAAGCCGCCCGTGCTTTTTCGCGCGTGCCGCGCAACATACCGGCGTAGCGGAGGGGCAGTTCGACGTTGTCCCACGCCGTCAAGCGGGGCAGCAGGTTGAAGTTTTGGAAAACGAAGCCCACTTTGCGGTTGCGGATGAGGGCTAACTGGTCATCGTTGAGGGTGGCGACCGGCTGACCATCCAGAATGTACTCGCCGGAGGTGGGACGGTCGAGGCAGCCCAAGATGTTCATCAAGGTGGATTTGCCGGAACCGGAAGGGCCCATGATGGCCACCAGTTCACCTCGGCTGACCTCGAAAGAAACCCCTCGCAGGGCGGGCACCTCCACGCTGCCCATGCGGTAGATTTTCGTAACTTCCTGGACCTGAATGACGAGGTCGGGCATTAGCGCCCTCCGAAAAAGTTGAAACCCTCGGCGGGAGGATTGAGCACCACGGTATCGCCCTCGTGCACTTCCCCGTCAACGATTTGAACCCGCGCCCCTGAGGAGGCTCCCAATGTCACGGGCACGGTTTTGAGTGCCCCTCCCACCAGCAGATACACCACCGGCTTGCCATCGCGCACCCGCACGGCGCGGCTTGGCACCAGCAGCGCGTCGGTAATCTTGTTGGTTTGGATGGTGACCGCAGCGGTCATGCCCGGGCGGATGGCCTCGTCGGGGTCTTCCATCACAACCGTAACCCGAAAGTTGACGTTGCCGCTGCGGTCGGGCGTGCCGGCCAGGGCGACTTCTGTTACCTTGCCGTGGTAGGTTTTGCCCGGCAAAGCGTCAAACTCGAAGACGACCGACTGCCCCGCCTTGACCTGCACAATCTCCAGTTCCTGGAGATCGACATCGACGTAGAGCGTGCTCAGGTCGTCGAGGCGAAAGGCTGCCATGCCGGGTGTCACCACGTCGCCCACGGTGACCTGGCTGGCCGTTACCGTGCCATCGAAAGGCGCTTTGAGAATGGCCATGTCCAGGGCTGCCTGCGCGGCAGCAATTTGGGCTTGTAGTTGAGCCACCTGGTCTTCGGGGGGGCCGTTTTGCCAGCGGGCGGCTTCTTGCTCCCAATAAGCCACCTGGGCTTTGGCCAGTTCGTAGTCGGCGGTGGCTTTGGCTTTGTCTTCCTCGCTGGGGTTCAAATTGTTCTTGGCCACCATCTCTTGCCGCTTGGCCGTTTCCAGTTGCACCCGCAAGGCGGGTTGTAATTGCGGTGGTGTGGTGGGGCTGTTCAGTTCGCGTTGCAGTGAGAGCACCAGGTTGTGCCATTTTTTGTATTCGTCCTCGGCTTTTTGAGCATCCCAATTGACCACGATACTGTTATAGCGCCACTCGGCACTCTTCAGGCGCTGGCGCGCCTGCGCCAAGCTTTCCAATGCCTGGGCATATTGCAAAGAGGCTTTGCGCCGGAGGTCGTCCAATCGTTGTTGGGCGGTAAGCAAAGAGGTGCGCGCGGTGAGCAGGCTTTGTGGCCAGGAGTCCTCCCGTAAGGCGGCCAACACGTCGTCGCGTTGAACGTGGCTGCCCAATGCGACGTTCACCTTTCCCACCACGCCACTGAGTTGCCATACCAAGACGGCACTTTGAGCAGCCCGCACCGTGCCGCTGGCCGTGACGGTCGCCTCCAAAGTACCCCTGGTGACCTTGGCGGTTTGCCACTGAGGCGCTTGCGTCGCTTTCTCTCTCTGAACGTATATCTGCCACCCCCCTACCGCGGCCAACGCCATCACGATGAGAGCAACCCACCATCCACGCTTCATGAAATTTTGCCTCCTCACGATTACTTACCAACTGGTAAGTAGATTTTATCAATAATACTTTAGGGTGTCAAGAATGCGCGTGAGGGAAGCAAATTTTCCAGGAAGTCCCGAATGCGCGCCATGCTGGCTTCCCAGGTGGGGTGTCCTTCGTAACGCCGCCGGGCGGCGATGCCCATGCGGGCCAGCGTTTCGCGGTCGTGGTGCAGGCGGCGCAGGTGCGCGGCCAGCCGCTCGATGGCAGCGGGTGTTTCGGCAGGCAGGAGGAAGCCGTTTTCGCCCTCAGTCACGAACTCCCAGGCCGCTCCCTGGGAGCCTGCGATGACCGGCAGGCCGAAGCCCATGGCTTCCAGATAGACGATGCCGAAACCTTCGTATTGCGAAGGCACGGCCAGCACATGGGCGGCGCGCAGGCGTTGGCGCAAGGCTTCATCGTCCAGGTGACCGTAGAAGCGCACCCGGCCACGCAGGGGGGAGGACTGGGCCAGACGCCGCATCCGGCGGGCGTAAGCCGGGGCAAAATGCTCGCCGCCGACTACATCGAGGATGGCTTTCTCCGACGCCAGGCGCTCCAACGCGGCCAGCAGCACGTGCAGCCCTTTGCGGGGGATCAGGTTACCCAGGAAGAGCACCCGCAGCGGGCCGGGTTGGCGGGCGCGGGAGGCCACGGCCTCAGGCGTGACTTCGGGACGCAGGCGATCGCCGCCGGGGTAGGCCACGATGTGGGACGGCAGCGGCTCGCCGCGCAGCACGGCCACCTGCTGCCGGGTGGTGCGGCTGTTGAAAACGAAGGCGTCCACGCTGCGCAGGTAGCGGCGTTCCACCGCGCGGTAGAGGGGCAGCAAGGGG
>Ga0256833_1002142_pt1 | contig 14125 bp, 13 predicted proteins | sample 356284metaG_FD_190535 | JGI IMG/M metagenome (GOLD analysis project Ga0256833, IMG submission 190535) | Hydrothermal vent microbial communities from Mid Atlantic Ridge, Atlantic Ocean - 356-284 | ecosystem: Environmental > Aquatic > Marine > Hydrothermal vents | place: Atlantic Ocean: Mid...
CCTGACCCCCTTCTTGCGAAGGGGGATCATGGTTTCTAAAATCCCCCTCTGTCAAAAGGGGGACACAGGTGGATTTCCAAAGTCCCTGCAGAAGGGGGCTTCCTTCTCAAAATCCCTCTTGGTGGAAGGGGAATCATCGTCTCCAAAATCCCCCTTGGAGAAGGGGGATACAGGGGGATTGAATTTCAATCGGAAAACATCCCCCTTTAGTTCCCCTTTCTTGCGAAGGGGGATCGGGCTTGTGTGGTGGGCATCCCCCTTTGGCAAAAGGTGGATTGAATTGCCTCTGTGATTGACATCTGGCATGCGCTCACTTATATTTTCCTCTCATGGAACTTCCTAAAGTTGTGATTGTCGGGAGGGTGAATGTTGGTAAATCTACCCTCTTTAATCGGATAATCAGGAAACCCCTTGCCGTGGTGGATGATAGGCCCGGTGTGACCAGAGACAGGATTACCAAAGTTGTCAGGTGGAGTGGAATTTCTTTTGAACTGATTGATACAGGTGGATTTTTCCCGCCAGAGGTTGACCCGATATGGGAGCTCGTCCGTGAAAAGATAGAGGAAACCGTGAGAAGCGCCGATCTCGTGATATTCCTCGTTGATGGCAAGTCAGGTCCGACTCCCTATGACGAAGAGATCAGCAACTGGCTCAGGAAACTCGGCAAGGATGTTCTTCTTGTTGCCAATAAATCTGATGTTAAGGAACCTTACATAGAAGAATTTGAGAGCCTTGGATGGGGACCGCCTTTACTCATTTCTGCCACCCATGGATACGGCGTTACCGAACTCCTTGACAGAATCGTTGAAAGAATCGGTACATCCGGGCCCTCTGCTGGAGATCGCAAAAAGATACCGGTGAGCATACTCGGAAAACCCAATGTCGGTAAATCCTCCATATTCAACGCTCTCACGGGTAAGAACATCTCCATAATATCTGAGATTCCAGGGACCACCCGCGATTCCGTTGACTACGAGACTGATGAATTTATCTTCGTTGACACAGCTGGAATAAAAAGAAAGTACAGTGACGAAATAGAATACTATGCACACCTGAGAAGCCTGAGTTCTCTCAACTTCGCTGATGTTGCCATCATCGTTTTAGACATATCAAAACCCATAACGAATGTTGACAAGAAAATAATTTCCCTTGCGGAGAAAGAGGGGAAAGGCATCGTGATAGCCCTGAATAAAGCGGATCTAATCAGGGAGAGAAAAGAGGTTTTCGGTCACATAGCACAGGAATTGAATTTCGTTGATTATGCCCCCAAAATTTTTACATCCGCCGTGACCGGTGAAGGAATCAATTACCTCAAAGATGCGGTAAAAAGGGTTTTTGAAGAGAGAAAAAAGAAAGTGAGAGCTGAAGATCTCGAAACAACGCTTTACGAGCTTTTCTCAAGATACTCTCCACCTGCTGAGATAGTCTTTTTTAAACAGGTGCGCCACACCCCGCCTGTATTCCTTCTCGGATCAAAAACACATGTTCCCGCATCTTTTATAAAATTCCTCACCCGAAACATCAGACAGAGATTTGGATTCTGGGGTGTACCTATTGAAATAAAGACGAAAATAACCGGGAAAAAGAGATGAATTCGGAAGTAAAAAGGGGCCTTAAATACATCGAGGATCGTTTCGGGATTCCAATGGATGTTTTCTCAAACTACTCCTTTTTTGTCCAGAAAGATGTGTGGATAGGGTCACAGGAAATGGGAAATTTTGAACTGAAGGTTTTCAAAAGGAAGGGTATCAGGTTTTTAAGGATTTCAAAAAAGGGCTTCAAATGGACAACGGCAGCCATGCAGATTTTTGGTCACCTCGCAAGTAAAAATGTCATTCACCTCGATGAGAGGGAGGCAATGAAGTTTATTCGTGGCCACGACATTGATGTGGGAAATTTTGAGAATGTGGATGAAGGTCAGGTCATAGTAAAATATGGTAATGACATCCTCGGATCAGCAATTTATCGTAACGGCAGGCTTAAAAATCAGATACCCAAGGGGAGGAGAATAATTAATTGAAAAAATCCGGGAGGTAAATATGAAGAGAGTAGTTCTTGTAGGTATAGGTAAAAAATCCAGGAGTGACGATGCAGCGGGCCTTGAGGTCGCTGCAATACTGGATGGAGAATTTGAAACGGTGAGAATCGACTCTGATCCACTGGATTACATCAACACACTGTGTGGATCTGATGTCGTTGTCATAGTGAAGGCCGCTGATTTGAAAACTCGCCCTGGGGAATTCAAAATTTTGGAAGAAACCGAAATTGATGCCAACCTGCCTATATCAACATTTGTCAACGAACTCAAAAGGTGCGTCAGAAAGGTTACAGTCTGGGGAATCCAGGTCAAAAGTGTCGATCCCGGTAACTCGGTAACACCTGAGGTCAATGATGGAATAGAAAAACTTGCAAAAACCATAAAAGGAATGTACGGATTCTACATGAGCCTTCGTGGATAGTAAAAGTTCATAGGTAGTTGCCTTTAGACTTAAAAAAACAATCTCCTTTTAAGGGGGCATGTTTTAATTATTTTTAAAAGTGAAGTGAAAAAATCCGGTGAGATTTGCCTTCATTCTTATTACCAGAATACTTTAAAATAACCAGACAATGATAGGACTCATAATTGCGTTGACTACCGTAATAAATACGAGAGTTGCGTACAGTTACTACATAGAACACTTTCTGGAATTGATATCTCCTGGCAGAGTCACGGCTGGAGATTCCCTCCATGTAACTTTTATCACAGGAAAGGTAAAGTACCTCCAGGGTGACTACGAAAAGGCACTTTATAACTTTTACATTGTCACCCAGAACAAAAATGAATTTGCCGATTCCGCTCTGTTTTTTATCTCCTTAATTCAGGATAAGCTCGGTCTTTACAACGAATCCATGGATTCGAGAAAGTACTTCATACAGAAATTTCCGGATTCGCCCCTCATTACAGCCGTAAGCTTTCTCTATGCCCTGAATCTGAGGAATCTGACCGGGGACTACAAAGGCGCAATGAAATATTTGAAAATCGCCCTTGAAGGGGAAAATGCAGAAATCCTGCCATACATTTACCTTGAAACCGGTGTAACGGGTTTCATGATGAAAGACTATGCTACCGCACTTGAATACTTTAACAGGACGAAAAGGTTTCCGCTGGAAGAGCCATTACACAGCTATTTTACATGTTTTTATGGATTCACGCTCTTTGAGGCGGGTAAGTTCAAAGAGGCCTTAAACACACTCACATACTGCCATAGGCCGGAACTGGAAAACTACAGGGATTATTATATGGCAAGATCTTTCATTCAACTCGGACACCCTGATAGTGCAGAGTCGATTCTTGGAAGATTGGTGTTAAAGAGGGATGTGGAACCTGAAATACTTGGAAGTTCCTACTACTTCCTGGGAGAGATCAATTTTATAAACGGTGATTACAGGAAATCCATGGAGTACTATAAACTGGCATTGAGAAATCCATCTCCAGAAATTGATCCGGACAGGTTGAGGTATAAGATAGAACTCTGTAAATACAGGCTTGGGCTCTACAGGTCTGCTACCGAGCTAAACATTTCTTTTGTCAAAAAGTATCCTGACAGTCCCCTTGCCCCTGAACTTCTTTACGAAGTGTTTTTTCTCTACACGGTCCGGCACTGGGAAAAATCAGCACTGAATATACTCAAGTGGCTTGCCGTGAGGTATGACGGGAATGCTTATACGATACAGGCGATCTCTGAAGGACTCAAAAGGGGTCTCAGCCCTGAGAAGATCTACAGGATCGTGGCGAGAAGAATAAAGAAGGCGTACCTCGAGAAAAATCCCCCGGCACTCCTCGTACTTGCCGTCCTGTACGATTCTCTCGGCATGGCAGATTCTGCACTGGAGATGTACTCTAAACTGATAAACTCCAGTAATCCAGAGATTAAGTACAGGGCCATGATGAATTCCATGAAAGTTTACATGAAGATAAAGAGATACAACGAGGCTATACTGGTGGGACACCAGCTTTTTAACATTACGGAAAGTGAAGATACAAAGTTCAGCGTACTCAAAAAGTTAATTGAAGCCTATACACGCTCCGGCCAGACTCCCGACCTCGAAAAGTTTTTACTCAGTGTTATTGAACAGTTTACCGGTGATCATAAGGCCTCGATATACATCCATCTTGCTGATCTGAGAGAGGAATCAGGCGACAGCTTTATGGCAAAGTTCTACCTGAAAAGGGCATTTGAAGCGGCCAGGGACCCGGAGCTGAAAAAGAAGATTTCCCTCAGAATTTCCAGGATGCACTGAAATGTGGATCCTGATAGCCCTGATATCCGCCTTTGGCTGGGCAACATCTGATGCGTTCGTTAAAGCCGCATACAGCAAGTGTAAACTCAACGAATACTTCGTTGTCTGGGTGAGATACCTCTTCTCCCTGCCGTTCGTAGTGATACCATTGATAAAAATAAAAATCCCGCATCTCGATGTGGATTTTTTTCTGTGGCATATCGTGTGGATTCCCCTTGAAACCCTTGCCCTGTTTCTGTACATCAGGGCTATTTCCATTTCAGAAATTTCAATTTCACTTCCCTTTCTCTCCTTTACACCCCTTTTTCTGATACTCAACGGATACCTGATACTGGGTGAGCAAGTATCACCTGTAGCAGGTACTGGGATACTCCTCATCGTCGCAGGATCATACCTCATGGGTGTTCGCAATCTCAAAGAAGGAATACTGGGACCAGTTAAGAGCATTATGCGAAACAGAGGGGTAAAACTTATCATACTTGTGGCTTTCCTCTACAGCATAACATCGATAGCCGGCAAGATGCTTGTTATTCACTCAGATCCTGTATTTTTTAGCTTCTACTACACCGCTGTAATGAATATCGTCCTGGCAATACCCGGCACAAGGGGGGCAAAACGCAGCCAGTGGAAGCCGTGCTGGAAATACCTGATCTTCGCCGGCCTGTTTTACGCATTAATGACAATCGCCCACATGACTGCCATCAGAATGACACTTGTCAGTTACATGATAGCAATAAAAAGGCTTTCAGGAGTTATCTCCGTGTTCTACGGATGGACTTTTTTCAAAGAGAAGGAAATTCCTGTAAGATTCACCGGTAGCTTATTGATGGTTCTTGGCGCTATACTGATAACATTAAACTCATGAAAAGGAATCTCATCGTTCTATCTTCAACCATCGCTGTCTCCCTTCTGAGCCTGACAACCTGGCTCTATGTTCTCCCGATCTACCTTAAAAATCTCGGAGCCACTGATGCTGAAGTTGGGTTATCATACACGATTTTTACCCTTGGAAACTCAGTTTTTCAGTTCCCTGGAGGCCTTATATCAGATAGATGGGGAAGAAAAAGTGTCATTGCAATTCCCACATACTTTATTGCGATATCGGCTGCCCTCATTTCTCTTGCAAAGGTATGGTGGATTGTCACCATTTTCTACACTCTTATGGCCTTACTTTCATCGATCCAATGGCCATCCTTCCTCGCAATGATCGGAGAATCGTGCGATAAAAGAGAAAGAGCATTTTCCATTTTTGAATTTTCACTCGTTTCAGGCCTCGCATTTGGACCGTTGATTGGATACTGGCTTCTCAATTTTCTTGACATACGAACCCTGATCGGAATCACCGGTATCGTCCTCCTTTTATCAGCCATTTTAAGACACCTGCTTTTGATTGAAACCCTGAGTTCAAAAGGTGAGTACACTTTTAAAAAAATTTTTACCCGTGAGGTCGTTGTATTTTTAACCGGGTCCATATTTCTTTACCTTCTTTTCTCCCTTTCCATAAACGGCCCTTTCATTTCCCTGCACCTTAAAGACTTCGGACTGGACGAAAGAAGGATAAACCTGATCATCTCGTATTCCACAATTTTCTCCCTCCTGGTCTCAATCGTTTCAGCCAGGATGTTGGGTGGTGGAAACCTGAAAAGATGGTTTATTCCCGCAATTCTCGTACACGCCGTGACGATCTTTATATGGTCCTTTGTAAAACCGGGGAATATCAACATACTGCTTCTGATGGCCTCTTTCGGAGCCGTTCAGGTTGTCTTCATAGGATACAACTCAATGATCTCCCAGCTTTCACCTGAAAACCTGAGGGCAAGGACGATAGGGATGATTGGCAGTATAAACGGAATCGTATCATCTGGAGGTCCCTACCTTGGCATGATGGTCAAACTTGCCTATTCCATTCACGCAACATTCTTCCTTGGTGTGGTATTCAGCATTGCTGGAGCTATTATTTTCAGGAGAGTGGACTATCCGAAGACAACATCGAGGTAAAGCATCACCACGATGCCAATAATGGTTCCAAAGGTTGCGTATCTTTCGTGTCCCTTCCTGTGGGTCTCAGGAACAATCTCGTCACTTATTACATACAGCATGGCACCAGCAGCAAAACCCATTGCATAGGGGATAATTACCTGAATTTTGTGGACTGCCCACGCTCCAAGAAGCGCAAGTGGAATCTCAACAACCCCGGACCTTATCCCTGTATAAATTGCATAAAATCCCCTGTTGTAACCTGCACTTATTGCTGACACTGCCACCGAGAATCCCTCAGGAATGTTCTGGATCCCGATGGCTATCATAAGTACGATGGCATCCCTGATTTTGCCTGATCCAAACCCAACTCCCACAGCCAGGCCCTCGGGCATGTTGTGGAGGGTAATGGCTATAATGAAGAGCCACACTGCCTTCACCCTCTCAGGATGTATCCCCTCTGTCCCTATAATGTTATGCATGTGTGGAATCAGATGATCTGAAATATCAAGAAAAAAGGAACCTGCAAGGATTCCGATGAGAACGGGTACAACGCCACCCATTTCAACTCCCGGAAGAATGAGACTCGTGAAACTGGCAGCAAGCATCACACCTGCGGCAAATCCAAGAGAGGTATCCATAAACTTCTGACCGGGGTTTCTGAACATCAAAACTAAAATGGCTCCCAGAGTGTTTAGTAAAGTGGTAAACACACCGCCCCAGAGTCCCATCAGAACGGGTTTTCCACCGGATATATGGACGAAAAAGTTTACAAGATTATCAACCATCCCGGTCTATTATAAAGTTTCCCGTAAAAACCTCCAATTCTGGCTGTCGTGAGGAAAAAAGTTTACACTCCGGAAGAGGGGGTGGAAAATTTGATCTGGATTGATTAAAATAGTGGCTGTAGATCCACAGGATTGACATTAATGGGGGTTAACTATATATTAAATAGCCGGATGTAGGCCTGTAGCTCAATTTGGGAGAGCGTCGGATTCCAAATCCGATGGTTGGGGGTTCAAATCCCTCCAGGCCTGCTTGTGAAAATTTTTTTATTGGAGGCATAAAATGCGGATTAAGGTTACCTTAATGTGCACTGAATGCAAAAGAAGGAATTATACCACCTACAAAAATCGTGATAAGAAAAATGTTAAACTCGAGTTGAGAAAATACTGCCCTCATTGCAGGCGTCACACAATCCACAGGGAGACGAAGTAATGATCGATAAGCTCATAAACTTTATCAGGGACTCAATTAACGAAGTTAAAAGGGTTACCTGGCCCACCAGGGAGCAGGTTATCGGTGGCACCCTTGCCGTCATACTTGTCTCCTCAGTGCTCGTTGTTTACATGTGGATTGCAGATCTTATTATTACCCGGCTTCTCAGTCTGGTAATGAGGTGATTTTTCAATGAAAGAAACTTCAAAAGAGCAAAAGGAAAGCAAAAAGAAGTGGTTTGTCTTCTGGACCTTCTCTGGAAAGGAGAAGAAGGTCAAGAGGTTAATCGAAAAGATAATCGAAGAGGAGAATCTCAGGGGGAAGGTTGGGAGAATTCTTATTCCAACGAGGACAGTTCCAAAGCTTAGAGGTGGAAAGAGGAGGGTGGAAGAGAAGCCCCTTTTCAGGGGATATATTTTGATAGAAATGGAGCCAGATCCAGACTTAATAAGTAAGCTCACATCTTTTAGAACTTTGAGGGCTCTTATAGCGCACGACACCCTGATAACACTGTCACAGGAGGAGGTTGACAGGATACTTGAGACTGTTGAGAAGGAAAAGGAAAAGAAGGACAAGGAGATTCCTTTCTTGAAGGGTGAGACGGTAAGAGTTATAGACGGTCCCTTTGCTGACTTCACGGGTAAGGTTGAGGAGATTTATCCTGAGAGGGGTAAGCTGAAGGTACTCGTCAATATTTTTGGAAGGACCACTCCTGTGGTTCTGGACTTTTTACAGGTAGAAAGAGTTTAATTTGAAAGGAGGAGAGATTTATGCCCCCTGTTAAAAAGAAGAAGGAAGTAGTGGCTCAAATAAAGTTGCAGATACCAGCGGGACAGGCAACGCCGGCGCCGCCTGTGGGGCCTGCGCTTGGACAGCACGGCTTGAATATAATGGAGTTTTGCAAGCAGTTTAACGATAAGACGAAGGATAAAGCTGGCCTTATTATACCGGTGGTTATAACTGTTTATAAAGACAGGACATTCGACTTTGTGCTCAAGTCTCCACCTGCTTCCGTTTTGCTGAAAAAAGCTGCAGGAATTGCCAAGGGTTCAGGTGAGCCAAACAAGGTGAAGGTTGGAAAGGTGACGAGGTCCCAGGTTAAAGAGATCGCGGAGACGAAGATGGCAGATCTTAATGCAAACGATATTGAAGCCGCCATGCGGATCATCGAAGGAACGGCAAGAAGTATGGGAATAGAGGTTGTGGAGGGATAAGAAGATGCCAAAACATTCAAAAAGATACCTTGCTCTGCTTGAAAAGGTTGATTTAAGCAGGCCATATCCTGTTGATGAGGCCATAAGTCTTGTAAAAGAGCTTGCCTCGGCGAAGTTTGACGAGACGGTTGAAGCGGCGGTTAAGCTGGGTGTGGACCCCAGAAAGGCGGATCAGATGGTCAGGGGTAGCGTTATTCTGCCCCATGGAACCGGTAAGCAGGTGAAGGTGCTCGTTTTTACCCGCGGAGATGAGGAAAAGGAGGCTCTTGAGGCCGGCGCAGACTATGTGGGATTCCAGGACCTCATTGAAAAGATACAGAAGGGATGGTTGGATTTCGACTATGTGGTGGCGACGCCTGATACCATGAGAGATGTTGCAAAGTTGGGTAGAATATTAGGTCCAAGAGGTCTTATGCCTTCACCCAAATCAGGGACGGTCACAAAGGATGTGGGAAGGGTCGTAAGGGAGCTCAAAAAGGGAAGAATCGAGTTCAGAGTTGACAAAACCGGAAATGTTCATGTTCCCATAGGTAAGGTTTCTTTTGAGGCGGAGAAGCTGAAGGACAACTTTCTTACATTCATGGAGGAGCTCATAAATCTCAGGCCACAGGCGTTTAGAGGAACATACATCAAGTCTGTTCATCTATCACCCACCATGGGGCCAAGCGTGGAAGTTGATATAAACAGCATTTACGAAGAACTTAAAAAGAGGGGTTAGAAATGGTAAAGCCAGAAAAGGTTAAAAAAGTAGAGGAAATCAAGGAGCTTTTGAAAGAGTCGAGGGGTTTTTATCTTGCGGACTTTACGGGTTTGACTGTTGCGGAGATAACAGATCTCAGGCGGAGGCTGAGGGAGAAGAATGCCAGGATGAAGGTAGTTAAAAACACCATGGCACGCAGGGCACTGGAAGATCTCGGGTATCAGGGTTTTTCTGAGATTCTTGTTGGTCCCAACGCCATTATAGTGGCTTATGAGGATCCCATAGAGCCTTTGAAGGCGGTTTTTGATTTTATTAAAGAGGTTCAGAAGACCACTTTAAAGGCGGGATATGTTGAGGGAGAGGTCTTTGATACCAAGGGACTCGAACAGCTTTCTAAGTTGCCTTCAAAGGATACATTGAGGGCACAGGTTGTTGGCACACTCCAGGCGCCAATTTATGGTCTTGTCTGGAGATTAAAAGGAATGTTAACAGGTTTGGCAGTCGTATTGAATGAAATTAAAAAGAAGAAAGAGGAGGTCGAATAATCATGGCCGAGAAGTTAAGTGTTGCCGATATAGTATCTGCCATTGAATCACTCACAGTGGTGGAGTTGAGCGAGCTTATCAAAGAGCTGGAGGATAAGTTTGGAGTGACAGCAGCGATGCCGGTGGCTGCGGCACCAGCGGCAGGTGCGGCTCCAGCGGCAGCCGGTGGAGAGGCGCCTGCTGAAAAGACCGAGTTTGATGTCGTACTCGTGGAAGCCGGCCCGCAGAAGATACAGGTACTAAAAGAAGTACGCGCAATAACCCAGCTTGGCTTGAAAGAAGCGAAGGCACTTATCGATAACCTTCCAAAACCCGTGAAGGAAGGTGTCTCAAAAGAAGAAGCTGAAAAGATCAAAGAAGCACTGGAGAAGCTGGGAGCAAAAGTAGAAATAAAGTGAACATAAGTTATATCCCGGTTTTGGTATTCCCCTCGTTCCAGAAATGGAATCAGAGGGGAATACTGGATTATTTAGAAAATTGTCGGGAGGTGAAGTTTTAAATTTATGGAACCTACAAAGAGAATCGGTTATAAAGAAGAAAGGATTCCCATGCCCGACCTCCTTGTTGTTCAGGTGGAATCCTTCAAAAAATTTTTGCAGAAGGATATTCCACCCAACAAGAGGTCAAAAGAGGGCTTACAGGGTGTTTTTCTCGAGACTTTCCCCATTGAAGACATCCATGGCAGATATGTCATAGAATTTGTCAGTTATAGAGTTGGTGACCCCAAATACACGCCAGAAGAATCAAAGGCCAAAAAACTCACATACGCCGTGCCCGTCTGGGTGACCCTGAGACTTTTAACAAAGGATGAAGAAACCGGCCAGCTAAAAGAGGCCACCCAGCAGGAGGTATATCTCTGCGACCTCCCATATATGACCGACCGTGGCACTTTTATAGTTAACGGTGTTGAAAGGGTAATTGTCAACCAGCTACACAGGTCACCTGGAATCTATTTCGAGGCAGAATACAAAGGAACTGCCGCACACAGGGCACTCCTTGTTCCCTACAGGGGACCGTGGATTGAGTTCACCATCGATGGTACGAAGGTCTTTGGTATTACCATTTCAAAGAGAAGAAGGATACCCATTACGAGGTTCCTCCGCGCCTTCGGATACAACACCATCGAAAAAATGATGGAGGTCCTCTTTGGAGACCTCGTTGAGAAAAAGAAGATCATTGATCTGAATCCCGAAGAGTATGTCCTGGCAAAGGACATAATTGATTCAAATACGGATGAAGTTTTGTTTGACGCCGGTACAGTTATTGACGAAGATGTAAAAAACAAAATTGTCTCCCGCCTCATAGACGAGGTTGAAGTACTTAACATAAACGAGACCGGGGCTGATGTCTTCCTCGCCACACTCAGGCAGGACAGGATCAAGGATGAGCTCAGCGCCCTTGGTAATATTTACAGGACTCTCAGATACACACCCCCAAAGGACGAGGATGAGGCAAGGCAGTACATTCACGACTTCTTTTTCTCCCCTCAGAGATTCTTCCTCGGAAAAGTTGGAAGGTTCAAGCTGAATACGAGATTGGGGCTGGATGTGGATCCTGAAAAGGATGTCCTCACCATGGATGACATTATCCAGATAATGCGGAAACTCATAAAGCTGTACCTCGGAGAGGAGCAGAGTGACGATGTGGATGATCTCGCCAACAGGAGGGTAAGAAGAGTAGGGGAGTTGCTGTACGAACAGTTCAGAATTTCACTCCTCAGGCTCGCCAGGGTGATCAAGGAGAGAATGCTTCTCGGAAAAGAGGAAGACATGACGCCCAAGAAACTGGTGAATCCAAGACTCGTGAGTTCGAGCATCCTCTCATTCTTTACAACAGACAGACTTTCCCAGTTCCTTGATCAGACGAATCCGCTCTCTGAGCTCACGCACAAAAGAAGACTTTCTGCTCTTGGAAAAGGTGGCCTTACCCGAGAGACTGCCGGTTTTGAGGTTCGTGATGTACATCCATCTCACTACGGAAGGCTCTGTCCAATTGAGACGCCAGAGGGACAGAATATTGGACTCATTACATCTCTGACCACTTACGCGAAGATCAACGAGATGGGCTTTATCGAGACCCCTCTTATCCGGGTGAAGGATGGTAAGCTAACAGGTGAGGTGGTGGAGCTTGCTCCTTACGAAGAGAGAAATTACAGGATTGCACCTGCAGATACGCCTGTTGATCCCAAGACAGGTGAGATAATACCAGATAAGGTGTGGGTTCGCCATGCAGGGGCCTATCCCGTGGTGGATAAAAAGGAAGTTGACTTTATAGATGTATCCCCAAGACAGCTTGTCTCCGCATCAGCGTCTTTAATCCCGTTTCTTGAGCACGACGATGCCAACCGTGCCCTTATGGGATGTAACATGCAGCGTCAGGCAGTACCGCTTCTTGTAACAGAGCCTCCCATTGTGGGAACTGGAATGGAGAGAAAGATTGCCTACGATTCCGGTGCCATTGTGAAGGCAGAACGCGACGGTACAGTTATCAAGGTTGATGCCAACGAGATAGTGGTCAGGCCCAGAAGGAGGGGCAGGAGAAAGAGTCTGTTTGAGGAAAATATCGATGTTTACAAACTGGCGAAGTTTCAGAGGTCAAACCAGAATACCATATTAAACCAGAGACCCCTCGTTAAAGTCGGTGATAGAGTTAAAAAGGGTCAGGTCATTGCAGATGCTTCCTCCACGAAGAACGGTGAGCTGGCACTGGGGAAGAACCTCCTTGTAGCCTTTGTCCCCTGGTTCGGATACAACTTCGAGGACGCAATTATCATATCCGAGAGAGTGGCACGAGACGATGTATTCACATCCATACACATACTCGAATTTGAAGTAGAGGTTCGAGAGACAAAACTCGGGCCTGAAGAGGTCACAAGGGATCTTCCCAATGTTCCAGAAGAGATGCTGAAAAATCTGGACGAGAACGGAATTGTCCGAATTGGAGCCGAGGTGAAGCCCGACGACATCCTCGTTGGTAAGATTTCTCCCAAGGGAGAAAGAGAGCTTTCACCTGAGGAAAAGTTAATTTACGCCATATTCTCTGAAAAGGCAAAGGATGTGCGGGATACATCCAAGAGAGTCCCCCCTGGTGTCCAGGGCGTGGTGGTGGATGTCGTTGTCCTCTCAAGAAAGAAGGATGACCCGCTTTCCATAAAGATTGCAAGAGAAAAGAAGATTGAGGCAGAAAAGAGAGCTCTTGAAAGGGAGAAGATCCTGAAAGAGAGATTTGTGGAAATTGCAAAAGACCTGCTTCTTGGTGAAAAGGCTGTAAAGAGTATATATTCGAAGGATGGCAAGCTCGTGATTCAGGAAGGAGAGATTTTTGACGATAAATTCTTTGAGGAAGTGAACCTGCTGGACCTTGATTTTCCTGAAAACTTCATAGAAGATGCCGAGAAAGAGGATAAGTTTACGGATGTACTCTACCAGATAAAGACGGCCCTCCAGAATCTTATGGACCAGCTTGAAACCGAGCTTGAGCAGATCGAAAGAGGTGACGAGCTTCCTCCCGGTGTTCTCCAGTTGATCAGGGTTTATGTTGCCCAGAAGAGGAAGATACAGGTTGGTGATAAGCTTTCGGGAAGGCATGGAAACAAAGGAGTTGTTTCAAAGATAGCCGCAATTGAGGATATGCCCTTCCTTGACGACGGTACCCCGGTTGACATCGTCCTCAATCCTCTTGGTGTGCCCTCACGAATGAATGTGGGGCAGATTCTGGAGACGATCCTCGGATGGGCAGGCAAGAAGAAGCATGTTTACTACGCGGCTCCGGTATTTCAGTCCATGACCATCGAAGATATCAGAAAGGAGCTGAAGTCCGCAGGATTGCCGGAAGATGGAAAGGTACGGGTTCGTGACGGCAGGACCGGCGAATACTTCGATTTCCCTGTAACAGTAGGTTATATCTACATGATGAAGCTCATCCACATGGTGGAGGACAAGGTTCACGCAAGGGCTACAGGTCCTTACTCACTCATCACACAGCAGCCTGTTGGTGGTAAGTCACACTTTGGCGGTCAGAGATTCGGAGAGATGGAAGTCTGGGCACTTGAGGCTTACGGAGCAGCTTACACACTACAGGAGATGCTCACCGTGAAATCTGACGACATAAAAGGAAGGAACCAGCTATACCAGGCGATTATAAAGGGAGAGGAGTCTCCCGAGCCAGGACTACCTGCTTCGTTTGATGTG
>Ga0256833_1002143_pt1 | contig 14124 bp, 13 predicted proteins | sample 356284metaG_FD_190535 | JGI IMG/M metagenome (GOLD analysis project Ga0256833, IMG submission 190535) | Hydrothermal vent microbial communities from Mid Atlantic Ridge, Atlantic Ocean - 356-284 | ecosystem: Environmental > Aquatic > Marine > Hydrothermal vents | place: Atlantic Ocean: Mid...
TAGCCATTAAAGGTGTCGGGGTTTTTGAAACTTTGAAGGCCATTACAAAACTTGTTCTTATTGATCTGAAGAGGAAAACAGGGGCCTGATTCTTCCCACTTTCACCATAAATAAGGAGGAATTGAAGTGCAGAAAGTGGTATGGAAGGGTAATATGTTGTTTGAAGGGGAGAATGAGAGAGGACTGAAAACTACAATGGATGCTTCTCCTCAGCATGGAGGGAATAATAATGGTCCTGCTCCAATGGAGGTATTTCTTCACAGTCTTGGTGGATGTACCGGAATGGATGTAATATCCATTTTAAGAAAGATGAAAGAACCTGTGGAAGAGTTTTACATAGAAATAAATGCTGAAAGAGCACCTGAACACCCGAGAGTATACACAAGAGTGCATCTCAAGTATGTTTTCAAAGGTAATCTGGATCCAAAGAAGGTAAAAAGGGCGATTGAGCTTTCAAGCAATAAATACTGCTCTGTAACTGCTATGTTGAGAAAAACTGCAGAAGTAACCTATGATTACGAGATTATTCCTCCAGAGTAAAAATCTGGAAGGGTAATGTCTCCACTTTCAATGGCTGATTTAATAGAGTGGTACTTCTCTTCAGTTCCAAGGTCGAGCCAGAGACCATCCCATATCACTGCCCTTATTTTCTGACCGTTTTTTAAGAGTTTTTTGTAAAGGGAATCGATTATTGAGGATTTTCCCTCTGGAAGATATTTAAAAATTTCGCTCCTGAGTAAATGTATGCCTGCAAATGTAAACTTTTCACCATTTCCAGTTTCACCAAAGCCTGTTACCTCTTCATCCTTTACCCATACAGGAGTGTAACCATCCCTGTAGGGAACGAGCACCATGGTGGCAACAGGCAGGGGATCAATCAGAAGTTTTTTTAAGGGAAAGTCTGTTATGATGTCTGAGTTCAGCAGAAAAAAAGGATGTGGAAATAAAAACCTTTCAGCCTTTTTAACTCCACCTCCTGTGCCCAGCAGTTCCTCTTCAATTGATGGAATTATTCTGACAGGGAGTTGCAGTTTTGCAAAGTAATTCAGAAGGTCCTCCTTCCTGTAGTGGAGATTTACCACTATATCCCTTATCCCCCAGTTGAGGAGAAGCCTTATACTGTACTCAATGAGAGGTTTTCCCCTGACTTTCAGAAGAGGTTTTGGCTGATTTGCCGTAAGATTTCCCATCCTTACCCCCCTCCCTGCAGCCAGGATCATTCCCATTATGTATGATTTACAGCACTCCATTAATCAGAAAGGGTCAGGTATATTTTATCCAGGATTATCAAACTGTTTTTCTTCCATTTTCTGTAAATTTCAAGAACAGATTTAAAATTTCCCACCACACTCCCCTTTATGTAGAGTTCATAGGGATGCTCTGCAGTGTATATTCCTCTTTCTTTTACTTCGTGGAATTCCTCATTTTCTTCTTTAATTACCACCTCCACATCTTCTGGAACATCTTTTAAGAGTTCCTTCATCTGTTTCCCATGGACAGGTGTGAAAGCCTCCATTTCAAAATCAAAAGATGCATTTTCAATTTTTCTTGCGGACTTAAGGTCAATTTCAATGTTGTTTCCCCCTTCTTTCAGGGTTTTTTCCCACTCCGGCAGTGATTTTTCATCAACGATTACATGGACGAGAGTTTCAACAACTCCGAGCCATTCCTTCAGCCTGTCAGATAGAGTTTCCCTTGCTATATTTTCCTCTTTGCTGAAATAAACCTCGGCATTTTCAATGCAGGTCATTCTCCCTTCCATAAAACCTTTTACAAGAAGATATGGACCTTCCACAACCAGTTCATAGTACTCCATTTCCCACTCCTTTACAGTTTTTTAGATTTTACCATTTAAGGTAGGGTTGTCAAATTCAGAGCAAATGAGACTTGACCCTACCAGTCAAATTTCCTATTAGCAGTTTTTTGTTAGATGTGCTAAACTTATCTTTAAATGGAAGAATTGAGAAAGTATATCCTGCAGTTTGAAGATTATCTGAAAATAGAGAGAAATGCCTCTCCCCATACCCTGAGAAATTACACTGCTGATCTGAAGGAATTTGTTGAGTTTCTCGAAAAGGTAAAAGTGAAAAAATGGGAGGATGTGGATTTCAGGTTGATCTCCTTTTTCATCAGGGAACTCTACAGAAAAAACAGTAAAAGAACAATTGCAAGAAAGCTCTCCACATTGAGAACTTTTTTTGATTACCTTATCAGAGAAGAGATTGTAAAAAATAACCCTGCAAGGCTTCTGAGCAATCCCAAACTTGAAAAAAAGATTCCATCTTTTCTAAACATAGAAGAGGTATTTGCTCTTGTGGAGTCACCTGATGATTCTCCTCTGGGTAAGAGGGACAGGGCAATTATTGAAATGCTTTATGCAACAGGGATGAGGGTCAGTGAGCTGGTTGGATTAAATATTGAAGATGTGGATTTCAAAAGTGAACTTGTACTTGTAAGGGGTAAGAGAAGAAAGGAAAGGATTGTTCCTCTGGGTAAACCTGCTCTGGAGGCTTTGAGGAAATACCTGCCTGTTAGAAGGGAGATAATGGAGAGTAATGGTGAGACACACACGGCGCTTTTTGTGAATAACAGGGGCAGAAGATTGACGGCAAGGAGCGTGGAGAGGATTGTTGATAAGTACATTGTTAAGACGAGCATAATGAGGAAAATTTCTCCTCACGCCTTGAGACATACCTTTGCCACCCATCTCCTGAATGCTGGCGCAGATTTAAGGACAATTCAGGAGCTACTGGGGCACAGCTCACTTTCCACGACTCAGGTTTACACGCATGTTGAAGTGGAAAAGTTAATGCAGGTCTATATGAAGTCACATCCGCGGGCAAGGGGTGAATGATGGAAAAATTTTACGGTACGACCATAATCGCTATAAAGAGAGATGGAAAAACAGTCGTTGCAGGTGACGGACAGGTAACAATGGGAAATTCCATCATAAAAGCATCTGCCAGAAAGGTCAGAAGGTTGTATAATGATAAGGTACTGGCAGGTTTTGCAGGTTCCACGGCTGATGCATTTGCTCTTTTTGAAAAGTTTGAGGGAAAATTGAAGGAGTTCAACGGCAATCTGGTTAAATCGGCAGTGGAACTGGCCAAGGAGTGGAGGACCAGCAAGATGCTCAGGTATCTGGAGGCTCTTCTCGTTGTGGCAGATAAGGATCATCTTCTCCTGATTTCAGGTACAGGGGATGTTCTTGAGCCGGATGAGCCTGTAATAGCAATTGGTTCCGGAGGAAATTATGCCCTTGCTGCAGCCAGAGCGCTTTTGACACATACGAACCTATCTGCAAGGGAAATTGCTCTGGAATCGCTTAAAATTGCATCCGATATCTGCATATACACCAACAGCAACTTTGTGGTGGAGGAATTATAAGGAGGAAAGGTTAAAATGGAGAGAGAAGAAGTTCTTACTCCCAAACAGATAGTTGAGGAGCTGGACAGATACATTGTGGGGCAGAAAGAAGCGAAGAAGGCAGTTGCCATAGCATTGAGAAATAGATGGAGAAGGAAGCATGTACCTGAAGAATTGAGAGATGAAATAGTACCCAAAAACATACTCATGATAGGACCAACGGGGGTGGGAAAAACTGAAATTGCAAGGAGACTTGCCAAACTTGCGGATGCTCCCTTTATCAAAGTTGAAGCTTCAAAATTCACAGAGGTAGGTTATGTGGGAAGAGATGTTGAGTCAATCATAAGGGATCTTGTGGAGATAGCGGTGAATCAGGAAAAAGAGGCGGAGAAGAGAAAGGTTTATGAAAAAGCGAAACAGATAGCTGAGGAAAGGTTACTTGACATTCTCATACCGAGAGTTTCCAGTTACTATCAGGATGATGAGCATGAAAGGACCTACAGGGAAACGAGGGAAAAATTCAGGCAGATGTTGAGGGAGGGTAAGTTGGATGAGAGGGAAGTGGAAATCACTGTAACTGCCTCGGCGGTTCCGGTAATTGAGGTTTTTTCCGCTTCGGGTATGGAAGAGATGGGATATCAGATGAAGGACCTGTTTGACGCTTTTCTACCCAAAAAGAAGAAAAAGAGAAGAATGAAGGTAAAGGAGGCTCTCGAGTATCTTGCCCAGGAAGAGGCTTCAAAGCTCATAGATATGGACAAGGTGACATCAGTGGCACTGCGTAAAGTGGAGGAGAGTGGAATAGTTTTCATAGACGAAATAGACAAGGTGGCGGGGAGAGAGGGGGATAGAGGTCCCGATGTTTCAAGGGAGGGAGTTCAGAGAGATCTTCTCCCCATTATCGAGGGAACCACCGTTACAACGAAGTATGGACTGGTTAAAACTGACCATATCCTGTTTATTGCGGCAGGTGCTTTTCATGTGGCGAAACCTTCTGATCTTATTCCTGAACTGCAGGGTAGATTTCCCATCAGAGTGGAATTATCTCCTCTCACAAGAGATGATTTTTACAGAATTCTCACCGAACCTGAGAATGCTATAACAAGGCAGTACATTGAATTAATGAAAACGGAGGATGTGGAACTTGAATTTACCGATGACGCTCTGAGAGAAATTGCAAGGCTGGCTGAGGAAGTCAACCTTAAAAATGAGAATATTGGGGCAAGGAGGCTTTACACTGTGGTGGAGAAGCTCCTTGAGGATATTTCCTTCAATGCCCCCGAGCTGAAGGGTCAGAAAATCACCATTACAGGTGAGTATGTAAGAGAAAAGTTGAAAGATATTGTTGAGAGTGAGGATCTGAGCAGGTATATACTCTGAGGGTCTGGAATGAGGATTCTTGTTGTTGATGATGACAGAAATATCCTCAAAGAGATTGAGGATTGGGCGAAAACTGAAGGAATTGATTGTGTAGCAGTACCTTCAGGTGTGGATGCCATCAGAATTATGGAAACAGACCCGAACTTTGATCTTGCCGTTGTTGATCTGATAATGCCCGGATTGCACGGGATAGACACCCTTCAGGGATTAAAAAAAATAAAACTTGATCTTCCAGTTATTCTCATGGCAAATCCGAGGGAAATGAAGCTGGCTGAAAGGGGGATAAAGGCGGGAGCAGCAGCGATTCTTCCCAAGCCGGTCAGCTTCGAAAAGTTGTCTGAGCTTGTAAGATCCCTGACAGGGAAGCAGAAAAAGGAAATTGAAGGATGTCTTTTTAATGAAGATACCGTTACCTCCTTTGTAGAACTGCTCCAGATTCTGATTGACACCCCCCCTGGAGAGGAAATTTTTGAAGTCCTTGCAAGAGAGGTAAGGGAAAAATTTAATCTCACCGGGTTAACTCTCTGGGTACTTTCTAGGGAGAGCAGGAAGTTAAAGCTTATTTTCCCCTCAGGCGAGGAGGAACTTGATCTTTCCCTGAAGGAAGAGTATCCAGATTTTGTGGAGGGTGAGGAGATAGATAAATACCTGCCCGGAAGGGGGAGCGAGGATAGATTGCTTTTTTTTATAAAAAAGAGAGGAAGGGTTTTTGCTCTGATGCTTGTTGAAAAGGGGGATGGTTTTCATTCTCTCGAAGGAGAGTTTGTGGCGAATCTATTTGGTATTGCCGTTAACCTTTACTGGCTTAACGAGAGTCTTACACGAAGCATTGATCTTCAGGCAAAGGCAGAGGCTGAGGCCGATGAATTGAGGACGAAACTTGCCAGAGCAGTTACTCTGATGGAAAAGCTTAAAAGCAGGATGAAAAAGCAGGATTGAAAGATGAGAAGGTACATTGAAAAGGCAAATACACTGCTAGAGGCCTTACCTTATATTAAGAAATTCTACGGTAAAACAATCGTGGTCAAATATGGCGGCAACGCAATGGTTGATGCCGGATTAAAGAGAAGCTTTGCAGATGATATAACACTGCTCAAGTACATAGGTATTAATCCTGTTATAGTGCATGGTGGAGGTCCCCAGATTGGAAAGGTGATGGAAAAGATGGGTCTTGAAAGCAGATTCTACAGAGGAATGAGAATCACCGATGATGAAACGATGGATGTCGTTGAGATGGTCCTTGTGGGAAAGGTGAATAAAGAAATTGTGAATTTGATAAATAGAGCGGGGGGAAAGGCCATAGGCTTGAGCGGGAAAGATGGTAACATGATCCTTGCCAGGAAGATAACCTTTGTGGAGGAAAAGGAAGGCCTGCCACCAGAAATCATTGATATTGGTAAAGTGGGAGAGGTGGAGGAGTTTAATCCAGAAATTCTTGAGGTGCTAGATCAATCTGGCTTTATCCCAATTATTGCACCCGTTGGTGTGGATAGAGAAGGGGTAACATACAATTTAAACGCAGACATTGTTGCTGCAGAAGTTGCAATGGGTTTGAAAGCTGAAAAACTAATTTTCCTGACAGATACTGAGGGGGTTAAGGGTAAAGATGGTCAACTTATGAAGAGTCTTAAACCTGAAGAAATAGAGCAGATGGTTAAAAATGGGGAGATAACGGGCGGAATGATTCCGAAAGTTGAGTGGGGGGTCAGGGCTGTTCAGAGTGGTGTGGAGAAGGTTCATATAATTGATGGCAGGATTCCGCATTCCCTTATACTGGAACTGTTCACAGATGCAGGAATAGGTACGGAGATAGTGAGATGAGTTTTCTTCTTCCAACATACAGCAGGTATGGTGTAAAATTTGTATCGGGTAAGGGCCCTTACCTCTATGATGAGAATGGGAAGGAGTATCTTGATTTCCTTTCAGGAATAGGGGTCAATATTTTTGGATATGCCTATTCTCCTCTGGTAGAAAAACTAAAAACCCTTGCTGAGAAACCCTGGCATCTGTCCAACTATTTTCAGATAGATTCACAGGAAGAGCTTGCAGGAGAAATTGTGAGGTCTCTTTTTCCTGCAAAGGTTTTCTTTTCCAACAGCGGGGCTGAGGCCAATGAAGCTGCTATAAAATTTGCCAGACTGTATGGTAAAAAGAGGAAGAATGGTGCATATAAAATCCTTGTTGCGGAGAATTCCTTTCATGGAAGAACACTCGCCACCGTTTCAGCAACAGGTCAGGAAAAGGTCCAGAAAGGTTTTGATCCGCTCTGCCCCGGTTTTGAATTTTTCAAATTCAACGATCTTGCCTCACTTCTTGACAGGGTAAGTGAGGAAGTTGTGGCAGTTATGGTTGAGCCGATTCAGGGAGAAGGTGGAGTTATACCGGCGGAGGTTGATTTTCTCTACAACCTGAGGCAGGAGACGAGGAAGAGGGGGATACTTCTCATTCTGGACGAAGTTCAGACGGGTGTTGGGAGAACCGGTGACCTTTACGCTTTTCAGGGATACGGGGTTCAGCCTGATATTTTTACATCAGCAAAGGCACTTGCTGGAGGATTGCCAATAGGTGCCACCATTGTGCATGAAGAAATTTCTGATGTTGTTACACCAGGTGTTCATGGTTCCACATTTGGTGGTAATCCCCTTGTTACAGGTGTGGCCCTTGAAGTTATCAGAAGAGTAAAGGACCCGGAGTTTCTTGCGGGGGTTCGTGAAAAAGGGGAGTATCTAAGGGATAAGTTGCTTCAACTTAAAATGAAATTTTCCTTTGTGGAGGAGGTGAGGGGGAGAGGACTTATGTGGGGAATTCTTCTGAAAATCAAATGCGGTGAAATTGTGCAGAGAGCCCTTGAGAGGGGGTTGATAGTTAACTGTACTGCTGAGAGGGTGGTGAGGCTGCTTCCGCCGCTGATTGTGGAAAAGGGGGAAATAGACAGGGCGGTGTCGATTATTGAGGAACTATTTCGGGAAATTGAGGAGGATTAGGATGAAAAAGGATTTCCTGACACTTTTCAGTCTGGAGAGGGAAGAACTTGAATGGATACTTCAGAGAGCTTCGCAGTTGAAGAGAGCGAGGCAGGAGGGAAGAATTATAAAGACCCTTGAGGGTAGAACCCTTGTAATGATTTTTGAGAAGCCTTCAACCAGGACGAGGCTATCCTTTGAAATAGGGATGTACCAGCTGGGTGGTACTGCGGTTTTTATGGGAAAACAGGAGAGCCAGCTTGGCAGGGGGGAAAGTATTGAGGATACGGCAAGGGTTATATCGAGGTATGCAGATGCCATCATGATAAGGACATTTGGGCAGGAAACAGTTGAAAGACTGGCTCAGTATGCCACCATCCCGGTAGTAAATGGATTGACAGATAAGTATCATCCTGTTCAAATTTTGTCAGATGTCTTTACAATTATTGAAAAATTGGGTAAAATTAGTGGGGTAAGAGTGGCGTATCTTGGTGACGGAAACAATGTGGCCCATTCGCTTATAAATGGAGCCGCTGTTTTTGGATATGAATTGAATGTTGCGACACCTGAAGGTTTTGGACCTGAGAGAGAAATTGTTGAAAATGCAAGGGAAAGGGGGGGAAAGATAGAGATACTTCATGATCCCTTCACCGCTGTTGAGGGGGCAGAGGTGGTTTATACAGATGTGTGGGTGTCAATGGGACAGGATAAGTCTGATCTCACCCCCTTTCAGAAATTTCAGGTAAATGGTGAACTTCTGAGAAGAGCCCACGAAAATGTGATGGTTCTTCACTGTCTCCCCGCCCATAAGGGAGAGGAGATAGAAGAAAAGGTTTTTGAAGAGCATGCTGAGGAAATATTTACCCAGGCTGAGAACAGATTACATGTGCAGAAAGCATTGCTGGAGTATTTGATACTGCAATGAAACTGGATGAAAATAGTTTGAAGGCAAAACCCAGAATAGTTGCGTCAGGTTCCTTGGAGGGTCTGACCCTGACTCCGGAGGAAGGGTTTGTTTTGTCTCTGATTGACGGGAAGACCTCCATAGGGGAGATCCTGATGATATCAACTCTTCCACAGGAAAGAACCCTCGAACTTTTAAAGAAACTCCTTGATTACGGAGTGATCACGCTGGATGATTCAGAGGGGCCAATATCGAAGTGGTGGAGTAAAAGTTCAGGAAAGTCCGATAGAAGGTTGGAAAATTCTGATGTTAAAAAAGAGGAAAGAAAGGTTAGTGAAGATTCCATCCCGGAAGAGGTGTTGAGAGATATTGAAAGGATGTATCAGTTTGTTCAGACGAGAAATTATTATGACATACTCGGATTGCCAAGAAAAGCTTCAAAGGAGGCAATAAGGCAGGCTTACAGATCCCTGTCAAGGAAGTATCATCCTGATCAGTACTACCAGAAGGTTTCTCCTGAAACACGGAAGAAACTTGATGTTATTTTTGCAACAATTTCAGAGGCTTATTCAACTCTCAGCAATCCTGAAATGAGAAGGGAGTATGATGAGGAGCTTGCAACAGGGGTAAAAAAGAGGAAAATAAAAATTGACATTGCTGAGAAAGAAGCGGATACACCGAAGGAGAAGGCGTACAGATTGATAACTCTGGGTGATGAGGCATATAAGAACAGGGAGTATTCATCAGCTCTGAATAATTATAAACTTGCCAGACAGCTGATTGGTTCACTCCCCTCTCTTGACGAGAGAATAAGGAAAGCCCAGATTGCATCCGACTTGAGAAGGATGGTGGAAAAGATTGAGAAAGATGAGATGCTGCTTGAGCTTGACACTGTTAAAGAGATGGTTTCTCTCGTAAAGGCTAACCTTACACATCTACCTCCGGACCCCGAGCTTCTTGTAAGGGCGGGGAAGATAATGATGAAGATGACCAGGGCTTACAGAGTAGCGGCAGAATTGTTTTCAATGGTGAAAAAATATGGAATGTTAAAAAATGATGTGGTTTTTCTTCTTGCTGAGGCCAAAAAGGAGTCTGGTGATGTGGAGGGTGCGATCAGGGAACTTGAAGAGATCCTCAAGAGAGACAGGAAAAACACAGAGATAAGAGAAAAAATAAGAGAACTGAAACTTCTTTTAAAACAGGGCAGTGTGAGGTAGTATGAGCAGAGCAATTGGTATAGATCTTGGAACGACCAACAGCTGTGTTGCTGTTGTGGAAAGGGGTAAACCCGTTGTTATTCCCAACAGCAGCGGATATAGAGTCACTCCATCAATATATGCTGTTACAAAGGATGGTAAAAAACTTGTTGGACACCTTGCCAAAAGACAGGCTGTGATGAATCCGGAAAATACAGTTTATGCTTTTAAAAGATTGATTGGCAGGAGATTTGATTCTCCTCAGGTGCAGGAATCAATAAAAAGGTATCCATATAAAATAGTGAGGGGACCCAATGATGATGTGAGAATAAAACTGATTGACAGAGAATACACGGTACCTGAAATTGCTGCAATGATTCTGACTGAATTGAAGTTTATGGCATCAGAATTTCTTGGTGAGGAAGTTGAAAAGGCAGTGATAACAGTTCCTGCCCATTTCAATGATAGTCAGAGACAGGCTACTAAAGATGCAGGAAGAATAGCGGGCCTTGATGTGATAAGAATAATAAATGAGCCCACCGCAGCTGCCCTTGCCTATGGATATGGCAGGAAGAAAGAGTCTGGTTTAATAGCGGTTTATGATCTTGGTGGAGGAACTTTTGATATATCCATTCTTGATTTAAGTGAAGACGTTTATGAAGTTATTGCCACTGCAGGTGATACCTTTTTGGGAGGAGAGGATTTTGATAAGAGAATAGTGGAGTATCTGATTGCAGAGGGGAAAAAGCAGCTTGGTATAGACCTGTCAAAGGACAAACTTGCCATGCAGCGCTTGAAGGATGCTGCTGAAAAGGCCAAGATGGAGCTTTCCACATTAATGGAGACCAAGATAACTCTCCCCTTTATTGCCACAGGTCCCTCGGGTCCTCTGCATCTTGAAGTTATTCTTACAAGGGATCAGCTTGAACAGATGGTACTTGATCTTGTGGAGCAGACACTTGAAATAGTGGAAGAGACATTCAGGGAAAGCGGTGTTAAAAAAAGCGACATAAAGGATGTTATCCTTGTTGGTGGTCAGACGAGGATGCCCCTTATTCAGAAAAAGGTTGCAGAATTATTCGGGAAGCAGCTGAGAAAAGGGGTACATCCAGATGAAGTGGTGGCTGTTGGTGCCGCTATTCAGGCAGATATGCTGATGAGAGAGGATAAGGATCTCCTGCTCATAGATGTTACTCCACTTTCTCTGGGTATCATGACATATGGAGGATATTTTACCAGATTGATTCCCAAAAATACCCCTGTTCCCACCAAAAAGAGTCATATCTTCACGACGGTCAAAGATAATCAGAGATCGGTTAAAATAAGTGTTTACCAGGGAGAGAGTGATATTGCGGAGGAAAATGAATTACTCGGTGAATTTGTTCTGACAGATATTCCCCCTGCTCCCAGAGGAGTTCCGGAAATTGAAGTAACCTTTTCAATCAATTCAGATGGAATAGTGAGTGTTTCAGCCAGAGATCTTGCAACTGGAAAGGAGCAATCGATTCAGGTTACCACCAGAAACAGGCTCTCAGAGGAAGAAATTAAGAGAATGAGAGAGTTGAACGAAGAGTATCAGGTTACTCTCAAAGGAGATAAGTAGTTTTAAAATCCTAATAAGGAGGTCAGAGTGAGCGAAGTAAAGAAGGTTGTTCTTGCGTATTCTGGGGGGCTGGATACTTCAGTTATTCTTGCATGGCTGAAGGAAACTTACAACTGCGAAGTTATAGCTTTTGCTGCTGATCTGGGGCAGAATGAGGATATGGAGGAGATCAGGGAGAAAGCACTTAGGACCGGAGCAGATAAGGTTTATATTGAGGACCTCAAGGAAGAATTTGTGAGAGATTATGTTTTCCCGATGATGAGGGCAAGTGCCATTTATGAAAACTATTATCTTCTTGGAACATCCATTGCAAGACCTCTTATTGCGAAAAAACAGATTGAAATTGCGAGGAAGGAGGGAGCTGATGCGGTGAGTCACGGTGCAACTGGAAAGGGGAATGATCAGGTACGATTTGAGCTTACATACTACACCTTTGAACCATCCATAAAGGTGATAACTCCATGGAGAATATGGGATTTAAAGAGCAGATCTGATCTCATTGACTGGGCAAGGAAAAGGGGCATACCGGTACCTGTTACTAAAGATAAACCATACTCCATGGATAGAAATCTGCTCCACATAAGTTACGAGGGTGGAATTCTTGAGGATCCATGGGCAGAGCCTCCGGAGGATATTTTCCAGCTCACAGTCTCGCCTATGGATGCACCCGACGAACCTGAATATGTGGAAATAGAGTTTGAAAAGGGAAACCCTGTCAAGGTAAATGGGGAGAGACTTTCTCCTGCCGCGTTGCTTGATAAGCTCAACAAAATAGCAGGTAAACATGGTATAGGAAGGGTGGACATTGTTGAGAACAGATATGTTGGAATGAAGTCGAGGGGAGTTTACGAGACTCCTGGGGGTACCCTTATCTACCATGCACACAGAGCTCTTGAATCCATAACTCTTGACAGAGAGGTAATGCACTTGAGGGATTCTCTCATCCCCAGGTATTCAGAACTGGTCTACTATGGTTACTGGTTCTCTCCAGAGAGGGAATCGCTACAGAAGTTCATTGACCATACACAGGAAAATGTGACTGGTACGGTTAGACTCAAGCTTTACAAGGGAAATGTTATTATTGCAGGGAGAAAATCTCCATACTCCCTTTACAGTCCCGAGTTTGCCACTTTTGAGAGAGAAGAGGTTTACAATCAGGCTGATGCAGAGGGATTTATCAAAATTAATTCTCTGAGATTGAGAATAAGGTCACTTCTTGGCCGGAGGGAAGGTGAGGAGTAGTTTACTCCTTTTGCTTTTTCTTCCCTCCCTCCTGATAGGGGGTGAGGGTTATTTTTCTCCCATTTACAGATGGAGTGGTGGTGTTCTCTGGGGCGAAATAGATAAGTTAAAAATGCCCTCTTTTTATAATTTCACGGGTTTGAGTTTCTCCTCTGAGAAGAATTTTCCTTTTGTTGGTTACTCTGCCTCTTTTGGTAAAATAAAGTATAGTTTCTGGGCTGGTGAAAGTTACTCCTCCCGGAGCACCAGAGTAACTGCGGCTGCAACGGTGCCACAGGATGGTGGATTTCTTTCAGGAGAGAGAGTTGAAAAGGGAAAGGAGGGTACAGGAAGGGGAGAAGTGGGGGCGAAATTGGGATTGGTCCAGGGGAATGTTTCCCCGGAAGTAATGATTGATTATTCCTATTTTTCCAGAAGTTACCTGCCTTCTTTTGAATTACTTCCTCCCTGGGAGCTTGATCTACCTGATCCTGTTACTTCTGCTGTTCTTTTCAGGGAAGATGGAGAGGAGATGGGTATTGAAAAGACGCCTGTTGAATCTGGAAATCTCGTAGTTCATAACCTCACTGCTGGTCTGGGAATTTTCACAGAGGAGAGTCTGTGGATGGGAATTAAATTTAAGTGGAAGAGGTTGAAACTCAGCGAAAAAGATCAGATAGCTGAAAGCGGAAGCAATTTTGAATACATTTCTGGGCCAGAGAGGTACTGGAGTTATGACGAATATGGAGTGGGTCTGGGGAGCATCTTTGAGGGGAAAAATTTCAGGATTCAGGGGGACTTCAGTTATCTGCCAGGATATGATCTCTCCAATTCATTTGATAGGTGGAGGTATTACTACAGGGAGGAAGTTCCATCAAGTTATGGCAGAGAGTATACAATTTATGATTTGACATTTGAGGATAACTTTTCTGGAAGGGTGGGGAGAGGATTTCTGGGGGAAGTTATTCTGCTGGTGAAATCCCCTGTACAGGGAAAATTCCTTTTCATTTCAGGAGCTTCCCTTTCCTATTCTCGTTTGAGGGGGAATTACAGGGTCGAGGGTGGATTTACCGTGGATTCCCATATTCTCCATAGCACCGGGGAAACAGATGTAAATCCACAGGCAAACTATCTGGAGAAATTTTACGGTGTGAGAAACTACGATGTTGAGGAGTTCCATGAAGATTTTTCATTCAAACTTCCAGTCATCTTTCAGGGTAGATTTTCAGATATCAACTTTAAAGTAGGTTACATCCTTTCGGGAGAGTATCGTCATTCTTATATTAAAAGGGAGTTAGCCAGTTTCACTCCATTGAAAATTGTCAGGATAAGTGGGGGAACAACCTATTCGGAAAATAGCAATTTCCTCCCTCAAACAGAGGGAAAATCTGTTTCTTATATGTTTAACCATGAAGATCTGTTCCTGGGCATGATTGATTATGAGGTGGAGGGTTACTTTGTAAGATTCTGGCTCTCAACTGATAGTGAAAC
>Ga0256833_1002144_pt1 | contig 14120 bp, 10 predicted proteins | sample 356284metaG_FD_190535 | JGI IMG/M metagenome (GOLD analysis project Ga0256833, IMG submission 190535) | Hydrothermal vent microbial communities from Mid Atlantic Ridge, Atlantic Ocean - 356-284 | ecosystem: Environmental > Aquatic > Marine > Hydrothermal vents | place: Atlantic Ocean: Mid...
ATGAACCCGCCAGGGTGTAGCTATTTCAGGGATGAGTTGGATGATCCGGATCGAATCTTTTTTTTGCAAAACAACAAGCCCATGCTCCTTACTTCTGCCAACACATCTGCCAAAGATACTTAACCAGCCTCCCGGAGAAGACGAGGAAATGCCTGTATCTCCCTGCATCCAATAGATGGTTGGCCCATTCAGCCTTCTGATCCGGCTTTGCTTGCCTTTGTCTTCGATGCGGAAGAGATAGACGGCGTCTTCAAATGACGGTGGCACAATGAACTTGAGGGACTCTCCGGTCGGCTGCAGAGGTTCCGGCTGGAGAACCTGCCCATTTGCAGGCCAATGCAATTGAACGGAAGGAAACCCTGGGTCCCCGGCCGGTATAGCGGTTATCCGCACCCGCGAATCCGTGCTGAATCCGCTGCCTGCCACCAGAACGGTTTCATCAGGCCGGACCGGGTCACAGGCCCAGAAAATCACGGGCTGGCACAATGCCTGGCTGACGAAGAGCACCGACAAAAGAAGAACAAAAAAGGCAGTCACTGCAGCTCGCCTGCACAATTCCGGCAATTCCGGGGACACCATGCCTAACTCTCCACCCTCTCCCACTCAAAATCCGTGATGTTTTTCTCTTGCGAATCAAAACTGATACCGATGAGATACACGGCTCGACCCTCACCAAGGTATTTCTCATGATACCCTTTCTGCCTGATCTGCTCCAGTGCGTGGCCGGGCTGGTCCACCTTGAACTCGATGACATAGACCCTGTCCGAAAAAGTGATCGTCATGTCGGCCCGGCCCTTGTTGCCCGGGTCCTCAGTTGTCAGCGGCATGCCAAGGGAGGCGAGACAGGCGTACACCACCGAGGCGTAATACCCCTCGTATCTCTGGATTATACCGTTGGCGTAATTCTGGTAGGGTATGGATGAAAACATGGCCTGCAGCGTGCTCCGGAACCCCTCCAGGTCTCCGGAATACAAACTGTCGTACAGGCCGTCCTGCCAAACCATCCGTTGGTCCCGGCGGCCGGTCAGGTAATCCACAAACAGCTCGTTCAGGGACATCTGGACCTCCCGGTTCGGAACCTTCATCCGGTAGAGAATCCTGTCACGCCGGCCGAACTTCTCCGCGAATGTCAGGTAGCCGGTCTGCCACAGCAGGGCCACGAGATCGATGTGGTCCACATCGAATGTGTCCAGAACGAAATCGTCGGCTATGTAATTCTCCAGCTCCGGGAGATACCGCGGCTGCTCCTTCAGAAGGTCGATGAGAAAGCTCGGGTTGCCCGTGCTCCACCAGTAGGGGCGGTATTCCTTGTCCTTGGCCAGAAACAGGAGAATGTCGAAAGGATTGTACACCGGAGCGCCAAAATAGTTGTAGCCGTTGTACCATTCTTTCAACTTGTCGAGGTCCACCCCCTTGAGATGCTCTCCAAAGGCGGACTCCACCTCGACATGAGTGTAGCCGCAGATGGTGGCGTAGGCAGGGTCGATGGTGATGTCGTTGAGGTTGTTCAGACCGGAGAACAGGTTCATTTTCGAAAACTTGGACACACCCGTGATCATCACGAAACGGATGTACTCGTCCATGTCCTTGATGATGGAATAAAAGCCTTTCAACCTGTCACGGTTGATACGGGCGGTCTCCTTGTCGGTGATGTGGTCCAGGATGGGCTTGTCGTACTCGTCGATGAGGATCACCGTCTTCTCGCCGTACTGCTCGCGTGCAAGGGTGATCAGTTCCCCGAAACAGGAGTTGGGGCTCTGCAGGGGATCCTCGCACTCTAGCCCAAGACGGCGCTGGTTGCGCTTGAGGTTATCGTAAATGGCCTTATCGAACTTTTCTTCCGTGCCGAACTCACCGCCGCCGAAACTTATCCGGATCACCGGGTGCTTTTTGTCCCAGTCCCATTTATCTTCTATGGCAAGCCCCCTGAACAGTTCCCGGTTACCCCGGAACAGCTCGTACAGGGTGGACAGCATGACGCTCTTGCCGAAACGGCGCGGACGGCTCAGGAAAAAATACTCCCCCCCAGCCACCAGCCGCAGCAGCACCCCGGTCTTGTCTATGTAAACATAGTTCTCCGACGGATCCCGCAGCTTGGCAAAAGTCTGGATGCCAATGGGAAGCCTTTTCACTGCCGCCTTGCCATCTCTTATTGATTTCGTGGACATCATGCTCTATTCTCCGCCCTCTCCCACTCAAAATCCGTGATGTTTTTCTCTTTCGAATCAAAACTGATACCGATGAGATACACGGCTCGCCCCTCACCAAGGTATTTCTCATGATCCCCCTTCAGCCTGATCTGCTCCTGTGCGTGGCTGGGCTGGTCCACCTTGGACTCGATGACATAGATCCTGTCCGAAAAGGTGATCGTCATGTCGGCCCGGCCCTTGTTGCTCGGGTCCTCAGTTGTCAGCGGCATACCAAGAGAAGCGAGACAGGCGTACACCACCGAGGCGTAATACCTCTCGTCTCTCTGGAGCATACCGTTGGCGTAATTCTGTAAGCGCTTACGTTGCAACAATACTACTTGCCGTTACAGGAAAGCACTGCCTTCACGGTCATGGCCAGGATCTTCAGGTCCAGGAAAAGGGACCAGTTGTCGATGTACTCGAGGTCCAGCTTCATCCAGGTATCGAAGTCGATGTTGTTGCGGCCGCTGACCTGCCAGATACAGGTGATACCCGGTTTCATGGAGAGCCTGCGCCGCTGCCATGGTTCATACTGCCCGACCTCGGCGGGGATGGGCGGTCTTGGGCCGACCAGGCTCATCTCCCCCCGCAGGACGTTGAACAGTTGCGGCAGCTCGTCCAGGCTGGTACGGCGGAGGAATCTGCCAATCGGCGTGATCCGGGGATCATCGGTAATCTTGAAGACCGGCCCGTCCACCTCGTTTCTGTCAGCAAGTTGCTTTTTTATTTCTTCGGCGTTTTCCACCATTGTTCGGAACTTGAACATCTTGAACAGGCGTCCGTACAGGCCGACCCGTTGCTGAACAAAAAAAACAGGGCCCCGCGAAGTGGCCTTGATGATCAGGGCCAGGGCCAGAAAGAGCGGCGAGAGGACGACAATACCGGTCCCGGCGATCACGTAATCCATGAACGACTTGGCGAGCAGCTCACCCCGTCGCTGGGGAACCGTGGACAGGGCAATGGTCGGCAGGCCGGCAAACTGGTCCATGAAGACCCGGGCTGTCTCGGGGCGGTACATGATCTTCTGGAGCTGGAAATCGGGTACGATACGCACATTGATCCCCAGTTGCTCGGCAAACTGGATGTACTCTCCGATCTGCGGAACATTCTCGAGGTCAGTAGCCAGGACCACCTCGTCGACGACATGGCTGGTAAGGATCTGCGGAAGCGAGGAAACCGGCCCAAGGGCGGGGATATCCCTGCACGACGACTGCTGCTCTGCCGGCCCTGCCTGGGCCGGGATCAGGCAGCCGAGAATCCGGTAGCCCGCCCCGGCGCTTCTCAGCACGGCTTCGACCACTCGCCGGGCCCGATCACCCGTGCCGATGATCAGGATATTTTTCAGGTTGTAATCCCTGGAGCGGTAATAGGCAAGGGTATGATAGATCACTCCCTTGCTGAGCAGGAGCAGGGTAAGGAGAACAGCGCCAAAGAGCAGGAACAGCAGCCTGCTAATCCCCTGGACATGCAGCAGGTAGAGGATGAGAACCAGGCCGGCAAAGGTACCGAACACGGCCTTGAAGACCTTAAAGGCGATCTGGTGGAACCTCTGCTTGCGATAGGGTTCATAAAACCCGACCAGCCGGAAGACAAAGGAGGCCACAACCACGGCCAGAAAGGCGATGAGATAATAGTTCGGCCCGGTGGCAAGACCTGCGAGTTCCGGGGGTAAAAGGTTGAGCTTGACCTGGTAGGCGGTGGCAAAGGAGACAAAGACCAGGAAGAGGTCCAGCACCCGGTGTATGGCTGCCAGATTGACGGCGTTTTCACGGAGCATCTTTCTAGTGTTTCCCTGTACCGGTTCAGCAGCACGCCATCTGCACCTGCTCGTGACTGGCCGCATAGCGGGCTATAGACGGCCGGTCACGAGCACGTACAGATGGCGTGCCGCAGAACTTTTACAAAAACCGCCGGTAATTCGACGTAGTTGCCGATAGGGGTGAACCAGCGCCATCATTTGTCAAACCAATAGGCCAGCTCCTTGACTTTCAGGCTGGCGGTCCGGTCTTCGAGCAGCAGGGATATCTTTCCCTTGAGGCGGACATCTCTGCCGTCATGGTATGCCAGGTCAGCATAGAACCGGCCGTGGAGCCGTATCATGTTGGCTACCGTCTCCCAGGACTCCGGCACGATGGAAAAGGAAATGGTCTCCACCGCGGCAAACAGGTGCTCATAGTCGTTTCTCAGGCTCCTGAAAGAGGCGCCGTTTTCCACCGCGTCCCGGGTGAAATATGAGGCAAAGGCCCGGAGATCCTTCCGCTCGTAACTCGCTGTATAAGACTCGAGAAAGCTCATCAGGCGCAGACGAAGAAGTTCTCCCTCCATGCCGGTGCGGACAGGCTTTCCCGGTCCGGCGTGTTCTTTCCGGCCGGGGAGCACCGCCGGCCGGGGAACAGGGCGGGTGTTTTTATGAAAGATCTCTGTTTCCGGCCGTGCGGGTGTCTTTTGCCTCGCCCCCTTCCCATGCGGCTCCGAGATGCGGGGCAACACCTTTGCATGGGCAAGCCGTTGCCTTTCAGCGGCCGGGGCCTGTTCGGGGGGCCGTGTGACCCGAGTCCTGTCGGGGTGCCGGATTGTACCTGTTTCCGCAGGCTTGGTGGCAATGCGCTCTTCCTGCTCTCCGGGCTTGTTCCTGGCCGAATCCTGGCCAGTCACTTCAGGGGCCGGTGCAATATCCTTCAGACGCTGCTGCCCGGAAGAGACGGTGCCCATACGCCCCGGCTTCTTGGCCACGGGATCTCCGGACCGGGAATCGGGGGGCAGGTTCTGCTCCCGGATCATGACCGACTCTGTCCGGGCGATCATTTCCTGATTTTCCCTGGCAGTTGGCACGGGCGGTGGGGCCGGTGCCGCGCTCTCCACCCGGCGATCTCCCGGACCAGCTTCCACCGGAGTAGATGCATCAAGCTCCTGGCCGGAAAGTTCCACTGCTGGCGGGAGATCCCGGTGCTGCCCGGAGTCGTGTTGCTGTTCGTCCGGGGCTTTGGTGCCGGAGGACAATTCCAGAGGAGCAGACCCCCCGGACCGGGCTCCATACTGGGAAAGCATGACCTTTTTCCTGTACACAAAAGGCGCCAGGATGGAGATCAGCAGCAGGACCCCGGCAAGCAGCGCAAAGAGAAGGATGTTTTTCTTTTTCTGTCCGGGCGAAATTCCTTTGCTTTTTCTCTTGTACAGCCAGGGATTGCTGCTGCTTTGCTCAGGCCGCGGTCTGCCTCTGCCCGCTCCCTTCCCGGACAGGATGGCCTTGTATGCCTGGCAGATGGCAATGAACCGTTCAGGATCCCCGCCAGCACCGGATCCCGCGCTGTCCGGATGATACCTGACACTGAGCTTCCTGAAGGCGCGTTTCACATCCTCCACCGAAGCGCCGCTTTCGAGCCCCAGCACGGCATAAAGTTCATGATCCCGGCTCTCACCGGCATGGAAGATCTTGAGAAGCCGCTCCATCTCGGCGGTGACTGCGCGGGGATCGATATTCTGCCGCTCGCACTCCTCCCGGAACCAGCTCATGGCTCCGGCATCCTCCCGGTCTCCATCCAGTATGCGCCGACACGAGCCCAGCATCCCGTCATGATCAGCCACAAACCCGATGAGGTCTTCGGTGGCAGGATCACGGGCCAGCCGCCTGACCAGTTGCCTGATGTTCTGCCTGTCCGCGGTTTTCACTGCTGCGGTTCCGGTGCGGGTTGCATGCCGGAAGGTTCGGCGGCGGCAGGCTGCTCCCGGATACGCAGGCCGGTTAGCCAGAGATCACCGTCGATCCTGTTGTCCAGGGAACGGCTGCGCGTACGGCGGAGACGGACCAGCATGGCCCGGCACTCTTCGGGCGTATCAAAGTCGAGCGAGAACACTGTCCAGGGCTGGGTTGCGGCTAACATCCCCGTCCGCTGCGCCGGGGCCTTGCAGCGGGAGCCGACAACCTCGAAGAAGGGCCTGTGGTCGGTGGTCAGATTTTCGGTCCGTACCTTGCCGGTGAGCAGGTAGCGCGTCCCCGGGCGGACCAGCACCACCTGGGACAGGTGATGAAAATCGATATTTCGTGTGCCCTCAAAGCGGACATGCATGGCCGCCCCCCCTTCCGGCCCCCCTGTCCCGTCGATGCGCCAGTGGACACCCTGCACTTTGCCATTACGCCACACCCGCCAGCCGAAGCCGCTTTTCAGGAGCGGCCGGGAAAAATCACCGTTGTGGAGCAGGGAAAAATCGTCAAAATATTCCCTCCAGATGGCGGCGGCCTGTGCATACCTGTCGTCGATCCGGAGCTGCTCGACGAACCGGAGCCTGGCCGAATCACGCAGGTCGGGAGCATCCTTCACCAAGGGCCAGAAAAAGGTTGCCTGCGCCAGGTTCTTCTTTCTCAAGGCATGCTTGAAGAGGTGGAGGCTGTTCTGCCGGCCCAAGTGCACGAGGAGCTGGGCAGGATCGGTCCAGAAAGAAGAGGCAAGGTCAAGTGCCTGCCGCCTCCTGGCCGGCACGAACTCGACCAGGTATGCCAGGTCGCGGGCAAGGATTTCCGTGTCACCGAGCTGGTAGGCGGCCAAGGCCTTGTCCCATCGCCACCAGCCGGTCTCCCTGGTCTGCGCGTCCAGCCGATGCAGGATGACCTTTGCCCGGATGGCCTGCCCCCGGTCCGCCATCAGGCTGGTAAGCCCATACCAGGCGGGCAGGTAGTAGGGGTTGCTGACAAGGGCCCTCTGGTAAAGTTCACCGGCCCTGGTCAGTTCCCCGCGGACCTGCTGCGCCTGGGCAAAGGCCACCAGGATGGCCGGGTTCCGTTGCTCCCTGTAGAGGATCGACTGCTGGCTCGGGGCGGTGTATACGCCCTGTTCGAAGAACGAGATCCACAATTGGGCACAGGCAAGGCAGACAAGCGTCATGAAAGCGGCTGCCCTGGTTACCGGCAGGCGTAAAAGAGCGTTTATCCCGGCATACATCTTCAGGATTCCTTCAGGTCCTCGCCATAGTCGTAATCATAGGAATAGTAGCTGTAACTGCCATACCCGTAGGAGCCATACCCCTTCTTGCGGCCGGCCTTGTTGACAATGGCCCCCAGGATACGGCCGCCCACATTGAGTATCGATTTGCGGAAATGCCGCACCCCTTCGCGCGGGGTCTCTCCTTCCACGGTGATGAGAATGACACCATCGACCATGTTGGCGAGAACGAGGATTTCCGCAAAACCCTGGTAGGGCGGGCCGTCCAGAACAACGTGGTCATACTGTTTGCAGACGATGGACAGGAGCTGCCGCATCCGTTTCGAGGCCAGCAGCTCAGCAGGATTCGGCGGCAGCGGGCCACTGGAGATAAAGTCGAGCCCTTCATATCCGGTCTCGCGAATCACGTTTTTCAGGCTCTCGGTTCCGGTCAGGACATTGGACAGGCCCTTGCCTTTTTCACCATCGGCAAAGATATGATGCAGGCTCGCCTTCCTGAGATCGACATCGATAAGCAGGCATTTCTCTCCAGAGGCAAGATAGGAGAGAGCGGCATTGCAGGAAAAGGTGCTCTTTCCTGCCCCGGCCAGGACACTGGTCACCAGGATGGTTGCGGGCGGGTTCTCGGAAGACGAGAGTTCCACAGAGGTCATGGCGGTACGGATCGACTCTGTCATCGGTGCCCGGGGTTGATGATAGAACTGGAGTGCCAGCAGTTTCTTGTCGTCAGTGTTCTCCTTGTCAAAAGGAATCAGGCCAAGCACCGGGATGTTGAACCGTTCCACCAGTTCATCGGGATTCTTGATGGTATTGTCGAGGTACTCCTGGAAAAAGGCGAAGCCGATGCCGCCGAAAAGACCGAGCAGAAGACCGAGCAGCAGATTCTGTGCGATTTTTGGTTTGTATGGTACGATGGGCGGCCTGGCACTGTCGACGATCTGGATATTGAGGGCATCGGCGCCCAGGGTCGCGTCGATCTCCTTGGAGCGCTGCAGGAGGCTCTGGTAGATCGACTTGTTGGTATCCACCTCGCGCAGCAGGATCCGGTACTGGGTCGCCTTGTCGTTGAGGTCAATGGCCCTTCTCTTCTGCTCCTCCGCCCGCCGGGTGAGGTACTGCTCCTTCTTGAGGGCGGTCTCATATTCGTTTTTTATCGAATCGATGATCCGTTTTTTCTCTGCCTCGATCCGATCCGAGATATCCTTCATCTTGGCGGCCAGTTGCTGCATCTTCGGATAAGCCGGCTTGAAGGTGATGCTCAGGTCCTGGTACTCGGCCTGCAGGGCGGCGTACTGGGTCTTGAGTTCCTGGATCAGCGGGTCATTCAGTATCTGCGGCAGGTTCAAGCTGTCTTCGCTGATTGCCTGCTGGTAGGTGGCTTCCCGGTTGATCCGCTCTGTCCTGGCCTTGGCCAGGGCATCGTTGAGTTCCTCGAGCTGTTTCATCACCAGGTTCAGCTTCGGGTCCAGTGAGACCAGGCCGACCTGGCGTGAAAACTCTGTCAGTTCCTTTTCTGATTTTTCCAGCTTGATCTGGGCGGCAAGGATCTTTTTCTCAAGGAACTTTCCGGCGGTCCTGGCGATATCGACCTGGCTGTCCATCTGCATATTGAGAAATTCCTGCATGGCCGTATTCACGATCTGCGCGGAGAGCCTGGGATCCGGAGACTCGAAGGTTATCTCGATCAGCTCGCTGTTGCGAACCGGGGTGATCTCAAGACTGTCCCGGAATGCCTTTAACACCTTGTCATAGAGGATTGCCTGCCGTGCCTCTTCGCTGAGCTGCTGCAAGGCCTTCCGGTCATCCTGGAAACGAATGAAATTCTTGATTGCCCCGACGAAACCCTTTATCCGGGCGCCCAGCCCGCCTGTCTCTTCCGCGGCGGCGACCTCCGGGTTGAACAACGGGTTCTCGTCGAGATTCAACCTGGCAATGACCCGGCCGGCAAGCTGTTCACTCTGCAGCAGCTTGACCTGGGTCTCCTGGAACTCCTTCATCTTGACGATATTGGTCTCCAGGTTCTCAAACTTGGTCACGTTGGCACCCTTGCTGGAGACCTTGATAACACCTTTTGCAAGGTAGAGCGGCGTACTGACAAAGGTGTAGAGAGCAATGGTGAAAAAGGTAACCAACAGAAAGGTGATAACCGTCCACTTCCTGCGGATCAGGACATCGAGGTAGTCCCGAAGATGGATGGTATCTTCGACAACGGGAACCATCTCCCGCACATCCACCGATGGCAGATGAGCCGATTCACCGTCCCTGACGGCCGGCATGTTGGCAGGCCTTGACTGCTCTGGCTGACGTTTGTTCATTGATGATTGTTCCGCTATGTTGTGATGGCAGGTGATGCTCACCTGGTAGTAGTCTGCACGTTCGCCCTAACTAACTGATCTGCGTTCCCGGTGCAAGAGCGAATGGTCTCTTTTCCCACAATTTCACAAAGTTTTTCCCACTGTGCCCCGGACGGCGGCCTTCGTCGTTCCGCCGCATGGGCGTCCGAGGCAAGATAGCCGATGGCGTTTTCCCTGGCCAGCTTCAATGCCGTCTCCCTGCTGGCGGCGCCGAAATTTCCCAGCAGGCTGCCGATGTTGACCTGCACCAGGAGCTTTCCCTGTCTGACCAGCTCCACGAGCCTGCCGGGATATTCCTGAAAGATCCTGACCCGCTCCGGATGGGCAAGGATCACCTCCCGGCCCCGGGCACGGAACAGGTCGATGGCACCAAAGATCTCATCGCCCATGCTGTGGAAATCAGGCTCCAGAAGGTAGGAGTTACTCGCGGCCAATGGCAGGAACCGTCCGGTATCAAGGCCTGTGTCCATGTTCCTGTGCAGGGCTATCTCCATACCCGGGTGGATCTTCAGATCAAGATGCTGAGCATCCACAGCCTGTTGCAGCAGGGTTATCTTTTCCATGATTGCCTCTGCAGGGGCAGACCAGGCGGATCCGGGGATATGGTGAGGGGTTGCAATCGCCTCCCGGATACCTGCCTCCGCATAGCAGCGGACCATGGCCAGGCTCCCGTCCAGGTTGGCGGGGCCGTCATCGCAGGCCGGCAGCAGGTGACAATGGATATCGACAAACCGTGAAAGTGAAAGATCCATGCGTTACCCCTGCACAAACTGGTGTTTTTTGCCCCGGGCACGATCCAGAGCTGAGGAGAACAGGGCGGCCAAGGTGGCGCAGAGCAGAAGATTGGCAGGCAGGCGCCAGGCAAAATCGACCGTGCCATGCAGCAGAAAGCCGCAGATGGCGGCAAGGGAGGAAACAGCAAGCAGAGAAGCCCTGCTGGCATCCGAAAAGGAAGTATCCCGTATCCTCCACAGCCTGACCAGGCTGTCTGCCACCTGGAGCACGATCCAGAGAAAGAGCGCTGCTGCTGCCGGAATGCCAAGCTCAATGATCAGCTCGAGATACTCGTTATGCACCCTGTCGTAGATAACGGTTCCGGGAAAATGTTGCAGATAGACTGGGGAAAGCATTTTGTAGGATTCCAGGCCGATGCCGGTCCAGGGATAGTCAGCGATAATGGACGCCGAGCCAAGCCACAGCCTGATCCTGGCCTGGCCCGCGGTATCGAGCAGGGCAAAACGCTGGATGATCTGCTCGAAGCCAAGGATGGAACCAAAGGCAACGACAAGGATGAGGACCGACGCGAAAGCCAGCAGTTTCCTGCCCCGGGAAAAGGGAAGGAAAGCAGTGATCAGGATCCAGACAAACAGCATGCTGACGACTCCGGCCCGGGAAAGGGAAAAAAGAACCGCCAGCATAATGAGCGAGGTGGCAAACCAGTAGACAGGCGCCTGGTTGCTTTTTTCAGCCAGTTCCCGTTTCAGGCGCGAGGCTCCCCGACGGCCATGTTTTTCAATATATCTCGCGAGCTCCACCAGCCTCTGGCGATAGAACCCAAGCCCCACAGCCAGGGCCATGGGCCAGCAGAGATTGAGCAGAGCGGCATACTGGTTCTTGTAGATAATGGTGCCACAGGCAGACTTGTACCTGTTGGGCAGCCAGAGAACCCCCAGGGATGGCGAGACAACCTGCAGTATCCCGTAGACGGCTTCAAGGCATCCGACAAGAACCAGGACACGGATAACATGATCCGCAAACTTCCTGTCCCGCCGCAGGAGAAACCTCAGGCAGACAAAGAACAGGAGAATCGCAAGATAAAAAATCGTCTCCTTGAAGGTGCCCAATCCGGCATAACTCAAACTAAGCCACTGGACATCGGTTGCGGCCAGTTCATTGACCTGGGCAATGGCAGCGGCCCGGCCCGGCGACAGGATCCTGACCAGGGCGAGAGGCAGGGGCAGCGAGGTGAAGGCTGTGTACAGCAGGAGGATGGCAGGCGCGGCAAGCCTGCGGATCCAGGGCTGGCCGAGGTCCAGGGCCGGCAGATTGAGCAGCAGCCAGCCGCCGCAGCCTACGAGCAGTATGGCGGTGTACATACCCTGGACAAAAGGATGCACAGCACCAAAGAGCAGGGGGATAGTGGCAAGAGCGAAGAGGACGACAAAACGCACCTGTTTTTCCAACAGGAGTCTTCTTCGGCTCTTGCGACGGGACAAGGGAACTCTGCGCTTGGTAGAAGGGGTGAGGGCTGGTACCGTTCCCCGAACAGGGCTCCTGCTCACAACAGGGGAGAGGCCGGTTCGGGATTATTGATCCGGTGCATGGTAATTGACACCTGTCCCCATGAAACCGATGGAAAATCCGCTGCCGGAAGAGAAGAGCCCCAGACCGCTGGATTCAGCATAGATGACATCGCGGTCCCGGAGCAGCAGGTTGCTTATCTTGCCGGATTGCAGTTCACTGTAATTGATACTGACCACGTCCCTGGTGCCGTCTTCCTTCTGCCGGATCAGCTTGATCTGGTCATCGTCGGCATAGCTCCGCAGGCCACCGGCGAGAGCAATGGCCTCGGTGATGGTCATGTTGCTCTTGATCGGGTAGATACCGGGTTTACGGACCGCGCCATCGACAAAGCAGTGCCCGGCCTCGGGAATGAAGATCACATCACCGCCGAGGATGGGCATATTGACATCCATGTTGCCCTTGCTGATCAGTTCATCGAGATCGACCCGGTAGGTCTGCCGCTGATTGGTCCGCTTGTTCGTGCGGGTGATATAGGCAAACGAACCGGCATCTTCCGTCAGGCCGTCGGCAATGGCAAGCACGTCCAGCAGGCTCCGGCGGGCGACGTAATCATAGGTGCCTGGATTCTTGACTTCCCCGACCAGGGTGATCTGCTTGCTGACATGCTCCTTGATGAATACCGTGACATGCGGGTCGCGGAGATAGTCCTTGCGCAGCAGGTCTTCGATCTTTTTCTCCGCTTCCGCCGCGGTCAGGTCATAGACATCCACATTGCCGAGCATCGGCAGGCTGACGGTTCCCCGGGAGCTGACCCGTACCTCGGTGTTGAGATCCGAGGTCTCGAACACGGTGACCGTGATCAGGTCTCCGGGGCCAAGCAGGTAATCGCCCGCATCCGGAGCGGCTGCGGCATTGGCAAAGATCTGCTGATCCATGGCATTGCTCTTTGCCTTTTCCCGGGCTACCTGCTCATAATGCTGCTGAAATTCGGAAAGATCCGTAGTTGTCTTGAACTTTTCAGAGGCACAGCCTGAAAGAACCACAGGAAAAAACACCATCACCAACAGCAAAAATAGCGGCTTTGAATTCGGCATGAGTATCGCCTGCTGTGCAGAAGGTAAACCGGGCATGCGGACACAGGCACCGCATCCATCGCGTGGTCGCTTCCTGATCGGCAGAGAGTGACCGCCTGTTCGGGACGACAGCCGGTCGCCTATACCGCATATTCCGTGGCTGGAAACAAACCAGGAACCGGACTGCATACAATCAAGACGCACGACAGGGTTGCCGATGGTCTCGGCAACCCTGTCGGGTACAACGGTGAACAGCGAGAGCTTTACTGGTTCGGGCTGGCAGAAGTGGGGGGGGTGGCGCCTGTTGTGGCCTGATCATTGTTGTCATCATTGTTGCTGGCCACCACCACCGCTGTTGCTACTCCCACGACACCGACACCTGCAACGATAGCGCCGGTGGCTATGCCGCCGATGGTGGAGCCGGCTGCCGCGGCGCCGCCCGCAGCACCTGTGCCGGCCGCCGCGGGCACCTCGGCCATGGCCAGCAGAATCTTGTTGCTCGGATCAACCATCTTGACGCCGTCAGCCGTATTGAAGACCATTTTGCCTTCGCGGACACCAAGCTCGGTCCCCTTGTCGGTCACTTCCATGTAGCCGCGAACAACCGAATCGGTGGAGGCGTTAAAAATCACCTCGGCCTCGCTGTAGGCGCCGTCCGGGGTGAAAAAAGCGATCTTGCGGGAATCATCGGTGATGGTGAACTCGACATGTCCCTTACGGACCAGGAGGTCAAACCGGCCGGTCTCGTTCTTGACTGCGAATGCTGACTGATCTTCCGCCATAATGGAGATCCCGTTGGAGCTGACCATGCATTTGCCGTCACAGACCAGGAGAGATCCTTCCATGACCGGATTTTTTCCAGCCAGCTTGTTGACGATCCGGCCTCCGTCGTAAACAGAGATGTTGCCCTGGGCGATGCTGCCACCGGGAGCAGCAACCGCAACAGCCGCGGAACCGATGGCAAAGACTGCTGCCAGACCGACATGCAGAAGAGTTTTCGATTTCATCCTGACCTCCTTCTCTTGCTCTCTCAAGGATTTGTCGCCGATTCCCACCAGCATGATGACCCAACGACAACTACAGTGACAACCAACCATACTATATCAATGATTATAACGGAAAGAGTTTACCAGTCAAGCAGAAAGCGTCGTTTATTCTCCACCCCCCTCAGTCGGCAAACTCCCTCTGTCGAAGCAAATGCCATGTTCCCCGTAGACCCGGACCAGGGTATCCACCATCTTCTGCAGGCCGTAGCGGGCGAGGATGGCGTCGCGCTGGTCCTGGATCGCCTCCTCATCCCTCTGCCGCCGTGCTGCCAGACGT
>Ga0256833_1002145_pt1 | contig 14116 bp, 10 predicted proteins | sample 356284metaG_FD_190535 | JGI IMG/M metagenome (GOLD analysis project Ga0256833, IMG submission 190535) | Hydrothermal vent microbial communities from Mid Atlantic Ridge, Atlantic Ocean - 356-284 | ecosystem: Environmental > Aquatic > Marine > Hydrothermal vents | place: Atlantic Ocean: Mid...
TGGAAATTTAAAAACATCATGATAAAAACTCATTGACCAATGCCTGTTGAGGTTCATATTAACACCAAAGTAAATTCCCGTTTCGTCATTAGTTCCCACAGTTTCCCCAAATGAATTTGAATTTAGGCTATGGTACGATTTTGAATAATTACGATACAAAACAGCAATTTCCATTTTGGAAGACGGAATGTATTGAATCCCTTGTAATAAAGCATAAGAATTATTTTTGCTGCGTGCTATTTCTCCGAAAAAAAAGATTCTTTTAAATATATATGAATAATCCACACTAATATTTAGCAAATTTTGGCCGGAAAATTTAAATTTATTATACAATTTATCCTGTTTTATCAAAGGTTTATCATGATTCAAATAAAAAAGATTAATCCCGATATGTTTTGATTTATTTTTATAAGAGATTCTTGTCCCTAAAGCCTTTTGATTTATGCTGTGTTTTCCTTCTATTTCACTTTGCAGTCTATGAAACCCCGATATTTGCAAACTGGAGGCAAAAACAGCCGGATTTTCATAATCGTCTTGTATTTCATTGATATTACCATCTATATTTTTTTTTGACCCGAAAACTGTCAATTCCGTGTTTTTGATAACTTTAAAAGTTGCGGCGATTCCTCTAAAATAAAGATTTTCATTTACAGAAGAATACGGTCTTACAACTCTGGTGGTATTCTTCATTATTTTCGTAACCAAAGCGCTTTTTCCCCTTCCAAAATCATTATGCAAAATAAGTCCCTGCCCCAAACTAATAGTATAGTCTCCAATATTTAACTCTTTAAGCCAATTTTTATATTTATACAAAAAAAAATGTCCGGAATAATAATCAAATCCTTGCTTATTATATCCCTCAAAAAACAATTCACCGGGATCTTTTTCCGCTATTATTCCAATATCCATCCTATTTTCATATTTCATCTTCAGACGGGAATAGAAATTTAGTTTATTTCCCGCATATTTAGCAGGCTTTTCATTTGATGAAATGTATCCGGCTTTATCTTCCAGAATGGTTTTCGATTTTAAATATATGGATTTTTTACTACTATTAAGCATTCTCATTAATGAAACATGGTAATCTTTTCCATAATCACCAATTTTCACAAGGGGCGAAATAAGATATATTGTATTGAGATCAAAGTAAGGAATTGCTTGAAGCTCATATATGGAAATCAATTTTCCGAGATTGTTTCTATATTCGAAGAATGACTTTAATTGTTGTTCTGAAAGAATCTCTAAATTTCGTAATTCCTCTTCATCACAAGTATTTATATTCAAAGGATTTTCCAATCTGAATTCAAACTTTTCCCTCACAAGATTCATATCAACATCATCATTTTCCTCAACACTTTCCATATACCTCTCCATCAATTCATCGATAATAAAAGTATTTTGGGATTTGGCATTTACCAAAAACATAAATATGATTAACGATATATAAATTAAGTATTTCATTAATAAAATGATAAATATCAAAACAACAGACAATAGTGTCTTTCCACATCAAAAAACAAAAAGCTTTAATGGTATCATATCTTGTATATCATTTGTAAAGAAGATACTTTTCGCGTTTTTGTTTAAATTTCTCAAGCTTCTTTTGCCATGATTCCCTTATTTCCATTTCATTTTTACCGGCAATAATCATTTTTCTTAATTTGTCGGTACCGGCTAATTTATCTATCCAACCGTTTTCTTTAAAATATTTATCTTTATCTTTAAGTTTATTATAAAAATCAATTAAATAAGACAAATCCAATTTGTTTTTATATCTAAAATCTTTAATTTTCAAACCACTTAAATCAATTCCATAACATTTTTCTCCTATATGTTTAGGATGTTTTGAACCTTCATTGGGTTCAGGTATAAAAAAATATTCATAATATTCTTTTAAACCGGGATGCCCTATTTGTTTAAACGGCTTATCGGTTCCCCTGCCTACGCTAACTGTTGTCCCTTCGAAAAAGCATAATGAAGGATACAATGTAATAGCGATATTATCAGGCAAATTGGGAGAGGGTTTTACCGGCAAATCATACATTTTGTCATGCCTGTAATTAGTACAAGAAATAACTGTCAAATCCAGATTACCGGTATTTTCAATCCAATTTTCTCCCTTTATCATCCTTGCCAATTCTCCAATAGTCATACCATAAGCGACAGGTATAGGATACATACCTACAAAAGATTTAAATTTCTTTTCAAGTACAGGCCCATCTATAAGATATCCTACGGGATTAGGTCTATCGAGCACAATAACCGGCAAACCATATTGAGCAGCAGCCTCCATCACCAAACCCAGTGTTGAGATATATGTATAGAACCTAACTCCAACATCCTGAATATCATACAAGATAATATCAATGCCTTTTAAATCCTCCTTGGTAGGTTTTGTTTTTTTCCCATACAGCGAAACAACAGGGATACCGGTTTTCTTATCAATTGAATTATCAATAGTTTCACCCGGGTCCTCTTTACCCCTGAAACCATGTTCAGGAGCGAAAATCTTTTTTACCTGAATATCCAACGACATCAAAGTATCCATGAGATGTTGTCCGTTTATCAAGCTACTTTGGTTCACTACTAAAGCGACATTTTTATTCTGCAATAAAGGGATATATTTAGTGACCGAATAAGCTCCGGGATAAATAACTGAAGTATCAAGATTGATTTTATCATTAATAGAAATCGTATTTTCATGTTTATTTCCCGAGCAGGAAATTCCTATAAATAGTAAAGAAAAAAGAATATAATAAATATTTTTCATATATAAATATTTTTATGTTAACAACTCAAGCAGAGTATTTTTAATATTTATTCTTCCTCCAATTGATAGATATGCTTCAAATTCCTTGCTCTTTCATCTAAATCCAAACCATAGCCAATTACAAACTTATCATCGATATCAAAAGCTTTAAATTTAACCGGAAAATTATGTTTAAACGCATTGGGTTTAAATAATAATGCCGCTATATGAATTGATTTAGGATGTTTCTTTTTCAATTTATCAATAAAATAATTCAATGTATTACCTGTATCTATAATATCTTCGACAATAAGAATGTGTTTGCCTTCAACATTAAAATTCACAGACAGTTTTTCTTTAATTTCATTAGTGGATTTAGTACCGATATAAGAAGAAAACTGAACAAAATGGATAGCATGATCAACAGTTAAATTTCTTATCAAATCCGAAGCAAACACAAATGCCCCTTTAAGTACAACAATAAGCTCTAAAAACTCACCTTTGTATTCTTTATTAATCTGATTGGCAAGTTCTTTAACCTTTTCTTTTAATATGGATTTTTCAATCATCTTAACAAATGTCATATCGTTAAGTGTTACCTTTTCAGCCATGGTAATTTATATTAAATATTTATAAGTATTCTAAACAACTTTCACTACGAAAAACAGTATTTTAATACCTCTGCCTTTAAAGTCCGGCACCTTTATTATAAGCGTGTTTGAAACAGTCATGATACTTAGAGCGAGATTTCCTGATTTCAAATATTTAACAAACCTCAATCACTAACATTCTATTTCCGGCTTTTAACTTTATAAACAGTAATTAATTACTTAAAATTACAAAGATATTCTTTTTTTCTTCATAACATCTTAATTTCACTATACAAAATACTTTTTCAATCAACTTTAAAAGCATTTTCATCAATTTCCCCATTTATCTCTATCTTAGTGAGTTTAAAATCAATAGGCATTGGCATAGCACCTGACAATGTTATTTTCTCAGGAATCATGACACCATCATGTTTTTTATAATCGGAATATTTTTGAGATATTTTTTGTTCCATCCCATTAACAGACGATATTATTTCAATCATTTCAAGTAAAAACGTTTTGGTATTAAAATAATACAATGAGGTTTTCTTTTCCGATTTCTGCTCCAATATATAATATTCTTTACCGTCTATAGTTTCTGTACCTGTCAACTTAACATCATTATCCTTTTTCAATGCGCAAACAGGGAAAACAAATGTTTCCGACTTAATATCTTCCAAATCCTCATCCGAAACAGTTTTTTTTCTACCTTGTGCTATTTGTACTCCTTTTTCGCCGTCAAATTTTTGTTCTTGGATTGCCTGCCCCATCATAATAACTTTCATTGCCGATTTTTGTCCGTTTACTTTCAATTCCCATAATTTCATTTCCATTCCTTGTATGGAAGCAGTATATTCGGTTTCAATTGTCTTAACTGATTTCACCTTATCTTTACCCCCCAGGGCATTAATATTTCCTTCAAACAACTTATCCAATGATATACTTTCGGTTTTCGCTTTTGAAGAATTCTCTTTTACTTCATTTCCATAGAAATCATAAAAATGTACTTCACCAAATGAATTTAACTTACCTGCAACACTCTTTTTATCTCCTACAACTACAATATTTGCTTTATCCGGTCTAAGATATTTATTAGCCATTTCCATTATATCATCAGCTGTTACGGCAGCAAGGTTTTTAAGATAATCATGATAAAAGTTTTTCGGCAAATTAAATCTTTCTGTTTTCAAGGCAAAATTAGCAATAGTAGCAGGATCTTCCAATGCTCTGCCAAAATTTCCTGTCATAACACTTTTGACCAATTTTAATTCTTTATCAGAAACTTTTTCATTTCGAAGTTTATTCATTTCATAAATAATCTGATAAATAGCACTATCAGTAACTTCGTTTCGCACACTTGCTCTTGCTTCAAATTCCCCTATAACAGGATTATCCCGAAGTGATGATCTGATGCCATAAGTATATGCATGATCTTCCCTTAGATTTTGGTTCAGCCTACTTCTGAAAAATCCTCCGAATAATGTATTCATCACTCTGGCTTTTATGATATCTTCACTATTAGGTGTCAGGTTTACAGGATAGGTAATAGACAAAACCGACTGCACTGCGCCACGTTTAGGTACAAAATCGACAGTAGTCTTAACGGGACCGTTTACCTCAGTTAATTTCTGACCGGGAATTAATTTTGCTTGCCAATCGCCAAAATATTTTTCTGCCAGTTTTTTTGCATTTTCATAATTGATATCACCTACAAAGACAAGATATCCATCAGCAGGATTAAAGAAGTTATTATAATAATTCTTACAATCTTCTAAAGTAATATTATTTACTGTTTTTTCAGATACCACTTCACCAAAAGGATGATTTTTACCATAATCCAAGACGGATTTAACATTGGAAGCTATAGAATTGGGATCATCCTTAGCAGATGCTAATTGAGACAATTTCTGAGTTTTCAATTTCTCAAACTCTTCTTTGGGAAAAGCCGGATTACGTATGGCATCAGCTGCTATTGCTAACATTTTATCCGAGTATTTTGACAATCCCGACATATAAAAACCTTTACTAAATGTCACAAAATCAGCTCCTATAAAATCTATTTCCTCATCCAGTTGTGCTTTGCTTTTATTTTTTGAACCTCTGGATAATAATTCTCCCGTCAATTCAATATAACCGGCTTTATTACCTTCCAAAACCGGTTTTCTATCCAAGAATAATCTCATAGAAACTTTTGGGACTTTATTATTTTCAACTACAATAATCTTTAATCCATTGTCCAAAGTAACAATTTTATAATCTCCAAACTTAACTTCAGGAGCGGGTTTTGGTTTAGGAGCTTTTGATCTAAAATCAAATTTTACATTATCTTTTTTATTTAAATCTTTATTTACTTTAGGGCTACATTGAATAAAAAATGCACCTAAAAATATTAATAATATTATTTTTTTCATTTCTATTAACTTTATTTTTTATTTAAATTATAATTATTTTTTTGGTAAATAAAACAACACCACCCTGTTATCTCTATTAAAATATTTCTTAGCAACATTTTGAATATCTTCTTTTGTCACGCTCATATATTTATCCAATTCGGTATTTATCAGATTTGTATCTCCATAATACATTTTGTAGTTAGCCAGATTTTCTGCAATATCAACCATTTTCACACTATTATCAACAAATTCAGCTTCTATCATATTCCTCAGTTTCATAAATTCCTTATCACTAATCTCTTCCGTTTTCACCTTTTCAATTTCAGCATCCATAGCTTTTTCCACTTCCAAAGGATCTTTCCCCATATTAGCAATAGCAAACATAAGATGAACTCCCGGATCTTCCAAGGGATAGGGGAAACTTGCAACATAAAGGGCTAACTGTTTTTCATCCACAAGCGATTTATTCATCCTTGAGCTTTTCCCACCTGCCAGTAATTGTGCAAACATATAAGCGGCATAAAAATCTTTTGTTCCCATGGCGGGAATTCTATATGTCTCAATAATTGCAGGCAATTGAATATTATCATAAATTGTATCTCTCACTTCTCCTCCCAATGGAGGTTCTACTACTTTTGGTCTATATATCTCCTTTGTCCCCTTAGGAATAGTAGAAAAATATTTTGAAATCAATTTCATAGTTTCCTTAACATCGATATCTCCTGCTATAGACAAAATAGCATTGTTCGGTACATAAAAAGTATTATAGAAATCTTTATAATCCTTTTCCGATGCTGCATTCAAATCATCCATTGACCCGATAACAGGCCATTTGTACGGATGAACTTTATAAGCATGTCCGAACGCTTCTTTCCATATAGTTCCATACGGTCTGTTGTCAATTCTTTGACGTTTTTCTTCTTTTACGACTTCCCTCTGGGTTTCTATTCCCACCGAATCAACTTTTGCGTGAAGCATTCTTTCAGATTCAAGCCATAACGCAAGCTCTATATTATTTGAAGGCAATACTTCATAATAAAATGTCCTATCCTGAGTAGTATTAGCATTGTTCATACCTCCTACATTTTGCAAGTATTTATCATATTCTCCTCTCTTGACATATTTGCTTCCTTCAAACATCAAATGTTCAAAAAAATGTGCAAAACCAGTTCTGTCAGGTTTTTCATTTTTTGAACCTACATGATACATTACCGATACGGCAACGATAGGAGTAGAATGATCTTCATGAAGTATGACATGCAAACCGTTTGCAAGGTCATATTCTACAAAATTAATTTTTTTTGTTTGTGCATTTATATTGCCTATAATAAAAATAGTAATTAATGCAAATAAAAACTTTTTCATAAACTGTTTGATTTATTGTTGATTAATATTTAGCGTCTGCAAAAAGCAGACAATTTTTTATATAATTGCAAAAATAATTTATTTTAATAATCATAAATAATATTTACCGATTATTTTCTAATGGCAACTACAGGATTTAATTTCGATGCATTATAAGCAGGTATTATTCCTGCTATAATTCCAACACCAATACTCCACAATACGCCATATAAGATATTTCCGACAGAAAGAAACATAACAAAATCGACATAATTATTAATAACCGTTATAGTTAAAAACACTAAAATCAGACCGATAATCCCACCTATCAAGCTAAGAACGATAGCTTCAAGTAAAAATTCTAACAAGATAATTATACGTCTTGCTCCAACTGCTTTTTTAATACCTATGATTTTGGTTCTTTCTTTTACCGAAACAAACATTATATTAGCAATACTCACCATACCCACTATTAGCGCAAAAATACCTATAAAAAACCCTGCAATGTTTATAGAGCCAAAAACCTGATCCAAAATTTTAGTAAATAATGAAGATTCGTTAATCGCAAAATTATTTGCCTCAACAGGTTTCAGTCCTCTCACTTTTCTCATCGCAACAATTACTTCATCCTCTGTTTGAGTAAGCTTGTTTTCATTTGCTGCTTGCACACTTAATAATCTTCCCGTTCTAAACTTATCCTTAACATTGATATACTTTCTTGCAGTATTATAATTTATCATTATTGCATCATCAAATGGCATCACATTAACAATATTATCACCTTCTTTTGCCAATACTCCGATTATTTTAAATTTTTGTCCGAAAATTTTAACATTTCTACCTATAGGATTTATACCTTGAAATAATTCTTTTGCAATATTATATCCTAAAATTACTTTATTATTACCTGTGTTATATTCATTCCTAGTAAAATATCTACCTTCACTAAAGTCCAATTTCATCATATCACCAAATTTCCAAGTTGGACAAAGTATATAGGCTCCTTCAACACTGGATGACTTATATTTCAAGGTTTTCCCTCCGACAAATACAGTAAAAGAGACATTTTTTGCAGATTTTACATTTTCATTTATCGCTTTAAAATCTTTATAACTGATTTCAGGTCTTCTTTTATATTTCCAATAGTTTTTTCTCGCATTTTCATTCCACGGTATTTTATCTATATAAATAATATCTGTTCCCAATTTTGCAAAACTGGTCTTAATATTATATTCCAGAGAATCCACTGCGGTCTTTACAACTACAATACTAAAAATACCTATAGATATTCCCAAAAGAGATAAAAACGTACGAAGCTTATTATTTACCAATTGGTTTTTAGCCTGCAATAATGTTTCGTACAATATTTTTACATATATTTTCATCTGTTACAATTTTTATCTCAAAAGCATCATTTTTGAATGTTTATTTTTTTTCAAACGATTATGTAAAACTTCAAATAAAAAAAATTATGTACACATAATTAAATAAAATTTAAAAAAAAACTTGAAATCGAGAACCAAAGTACCCTAAATGAAGTTATAAAAAAAGAAGTTTAGATAAACTCAATAAAATAATCTGCAAAAACCCTATAAATTTCAATAATCATTATAAAAAATTGATAATAATAGTATTTTTGCAAAAAATTAAAAAATCACATATGAAATCAAAACTATCAAAGTTTAATTTTGATTTACCAAGAGAATTGATTGCGCAATATCCTACTGATGAAAGAGATGAATCCAGATTGATGGTAGTTCATAAAGACAGTGGGAAAATCGAACACAAATTATTCAAAGATATTATCGATTACGTTAATGAAGGAGATGCTTTTGTTATTAATAATACTAAAGTTTTTCCCGCAAGACTTTATGGTAACAAAGAGAAAACAGGAGCAAACATTGAAGTTTTTCTGTTAAGGGAATTAAATTCCAGATTAAGATTGTGGGATGTATTGGTAGACCCCGCAAGAAAAATACGTGTTGGAAATAAGTTATATTTTGAAAAAGAAGGAGAATCGGAAATGCTTGTTGCAGAAGTTCTCGATAATACTACTTCAAGAGGCAGGACAATTAGATTTATGTATGATGGTTCTGATGAAGAATTTCATAAAACATTGAGACGGTTGGGACACACCCCTTTACCAAAGTATATCGGCAGACCTGAGGAGATTTTTGATAAGGAAAGATATCAAACAATATTTGCAAAAAACGACGGTGCTATAGCCGCTCCTACAGCAGGTCTTCATTTTACTAGGAATTTAATGAAAAAACTTGAATTGAAAGGAATTGATTTTACAGAATTAACATTACATATTGGTATAGGTACTTTCAGATCGATAGAAGTGGAAGACTTATCAAAACATAAAATGGATGCCGAGTACTTTAGCATCCCACAAGAAACAGCTGATGTTATTAACAAAGCTAAAAAAAATAATAGTAAAATATTCACGGTTGGTACTACTTCAACCAGGGCAGTGGAATCATCTGTCACAGCAACGGGATTATTGAGATCTTCCGAGGGATGGACAAATTTGTTTATTTATCCACCTTATGATTTCCAAATTTCCGATGCATTAATCACGAATTTCCACTTACCTAAATCAAGTTTACTAATTATGATAAGTGCTTTTGCCGATACTGACTTGATTTTGGATGCTTATAATATTGCAGTAAAAGAAAAATACAGATTTTTCTCTTATGGGGACGCTATGCTAATTATTTAAATAAAAATAATAATAGCGCTATTAAGAATGAAATTGCTAAAATTTAAATACAACTTTTTTAATATTTTAAACTTTTTTACAATTTTTTGCATTATTAATAAATAGTGAATGCTTGAAAACACTAAATAAATTATTTAATTAATTAATAAACAAAACAAAATATATGTATTGGACATTAGAATTAGCTCATCATCTTGAAGACGCACCATGGCCTGCAACCAGAGATGAATTAATCGATTATGCAATTCGATCAGGATTACCAATAGAAGTAATCGAAAATCTGCAAGAAATGGAAGATGAAGGAGAGATTTATGAAAACATTGAAGATATCTGGCCGGATTATCCTCGAAAAGATGATTTTCTTTTCAATGAGGATGAATATTAACATCAATATTTAATTGAAGTTGGAAATACATAAAAAAGTCTTGCAATTTAATTTGTCAAGGCTTTTTTTTTATTTTTGCAAAATGAACAATAAAAAACTAATCATTGCTGTAGACGGTTATTCTTCTTCCGGAAAATCTACAATAGCCAAATCCCTGGCAAAAAAACTCGGATATATCTATATCGACAGCGGAGCAATGTATAGGGCTATAACATACAAATTGCTCAACAATAACATCAATATTAAAAATATTAACAAAATTAAAGAAACTCTCCGGAATACTTCGATATATTTTGTAATAAAAAATGGTGAAAACAAAATATATCTAGATGATAAATGCGTTGAAGACAAAATACGCAGCCTTTATATTTCATCACATGTCAGCGAAGTGTCTGCTATTCCGGAAATAAGAAATTTTCTTGTGAAAATTCAAAGAAAATTGGGTGAAAAAGGTGGAATTGTAATGGATGGACGGGATATCGGTACTGTTGTTTTTCCAAATGCCGATTTGAAATTTTTCATAAATGCCGATTTGGATATAAGAGCTAAAAGAAGACACAAGGAACTTGAAGAAAAAACAGGAGATAATATAGATATTGAGGAAGTAAAAGACAATCTTATTAAAAGAGATAAAATAGATTCTTCAAGAAAACATAGTCCGTTAAAAATAGCTGAAAATGCAATTATTGTAAATACGGGAAATATGACAAAACAAGAACAATTGGAATACATATTGAATATAGTCAAAAAAAAAGAAAATGAAATTTCTTCATCGTCTTAATCAGTATTATTATTAGATCCTATAAAAAAAAGCATTTTTATTCGGATTGTTATAAATTCAGAACAATTGACCCTTTGGGAATTAAGGTGACCCCAAAATCAATAAAATCATGAGAGAAAAATATTTTCATTTTTTGCCTTGATGCATAACTGAACAGTCTTGACGAAGGAGAGAACCAAAAGAGTAAACCTCTTTTGGTAATGAAGAAACTGCTACATCAGTAGCGGGTCGATTGATAAAATCATGACAGATTAATGCTGCTGGTATTCACTTGGCATCATGATTAATCATCTTTTCAAAATTAATCTCTTTGGAAGGATATTAAAATAGCCCGCCGTAAATCATTTTTCGATAATTGCAGGTAAGACTTGAAAGCGTACGATAGCATGACTTCAAAGTCGGCTTAATATTGCTTTACTTCTATCGCAAATCCTTGTCTTTTTTTGAACTTTTATTTTTGAACTTTGTCCTTTTGCCTTTGAACTTTGTCCTTGACAACAACTCGTTTAGCGATTAATCCACCGTATACTATATTACTTATACGAAGTGATTTATATTTACACAAATAACACTATTAACCATATATCTATTCAGATAATAGTTTTACCAATATTACGATGAATTTATATTAATAAAATACTTCTAAAATGAAGTTATTGTATCATAAATTCCTTACCAGGTCATATCTTCTTCCGAATGAGAATCATCGTTTTTTTCTTCTTCGGATTCACCTTCGTTATTTTCTTGCTGCTTTAATTCTTCAGCCCTTTTTCTCTCCCACTCTTCCTGCCTGCGTTGATATTCATCAAAATCATAATCGGGCATCAATTCTGTTTTAACATAATTAATAGTATCTTCCATACCTTTTAAAAACCTGTTAAAATCTTCTTTATATAAAAAGATTTTGTGTCTTTCATATCCTTCACCATCAAACTTTCTGGTACTTTCAGTTAAAGTTATGAAAAAATCCCCACCTCTGGTCTCTCTAACATCAAAGAAATAGGTTCTTCTCTTTCCGGCTCTTATTTTAGACGAATAAACCGGTTCGAATTTCATTTTGCCTCCGTTTTCCACAGTTTCAAATTTTGTTTATAAAAAATAAATCACGACACAAAAGTAAAACTAATATTTTAAAATAAAAATAATATAAAAAATTATTTCTAATTATAAAATGTTAAAATTTTGTTATCAAATCACCGGTATTTCTTTTAAATAAATAAATTCCAAATTTTATATCAAATGGAGTACATTTTATAAGGCATTGCAATACTATTGTAAAATAAACAAATGATTTATAATAATAAAAATGTTTTAACACAACTCCTCCTATATAGTGCTTTTGAAATGAAAAATATAATTTTTTCTTTAAATAAATTATATTTTTTGAGTAATAGCATCACTAAAGTATAAAAGACTGTAAGAATTTTAGACAAAATGATTTTTTTTCATACTAAATGCTACGAGTTAAGAATTTAATTACCAGCAACAGTTTCTTGCTTTTTTGGTTCCTGTTTAATATTAAACAATACTAACATATCATTAATTCTTTCTTTTAAATCTTTTCTATGGACAATAAAATCAAGAAACCCATGCTCAAGCAAAAATTCTGAAGTTTGGAAACCTTCCGGTAAATCCCTTTTTATTGTTTCCTTTATAACCCTGGGTCCCGCAAACCCTATTAGGGCTTTGGGTTCTGCCATATTAATATCCCCTAACATCGAAAATGAAGCCGTCACTCCACCGGTTGTTGGATTTGTCATCAATGAAAAAAACGGTAATCCGGCTTTATCCAATTGAGCTAACTGAACCGATGTTTTTGCCATTTGCATTAACGAAAATGACGATTCCATCATTCTTGCACCACCCGATTTTGAAATAATCATTAAAGGTAATCTTTTTTCAATACAGTAATCCACAGCTCTGGATATCTTTTCACCGACTACAGATCCCATCGAGCCTCCTATATATCCAAAATCCATAGCAGCAATAACAAGAGGTTTTTGTTTTACTTTCCCTTCTGCTACTTCAATTGCCTCTCTTCCGGGTTTTTTCTTTTCAATATCATTCAAACGGTCCGCATACGACTTTAAATCTGTAAACCCTAAAAAATCTTTAGATCTCAATCCTGTAAATAATCTGGTATATTTACCATCAAAAATGATATCAAAATATTCATCGGGTCCTATTCTCACATGAAAATCACAATTAGGACAAACATATAAATTATCTGCTAATTCTTTATTTGTCATAGTTTGACCGCAGCCCTTACATTTATACCAAATACCTCCGGGAGTATCCTTTTTATTTTTAGTAGTTGTTTGAACACCTTTTTTCAATCTTTTAAACCATCCCATAAATAATTATTTTTTGTAGCATTTCAGGCAGTAAGTTTTTAAAATAAAAAAAACTGATATTTTTTATCCAAAATAATTACACCCTAGTGATTACTTATATTAAAAAATAGCATCTACACAGATAAAATATTTTAGAGATAAGATAAGACTATTACAACCAAAATGATTCTATCCGAGTAGTCACTCCTTTATTATACACAATTCAAAAATCCAAATAGAGCAACTATTTTATTAAGACTGTGTATACAGAGAACAAAAGGATTATTTTACAAAGATAAAAAAATGTTAAAATAATATCATTTATTTTTAACAATAAAATAGATAAAAAAAAGTTTACATCGTGTATATTTAATTTATAACATGAGAATAAAAATATTAATACCAATAGCAGTATTACTAATTGCAACAGCTTTCACCGGTCATAACTCTGTGAAATTAGCATTATTAAAGTATAATGGAGGTGGTGATTGGTATGCAAACCCAACTTCATTAAAAAACTTATCTCTTTTTTGCAACAAATATCTTGATACTGACATTGATCCTGATTATGCAACAGTGGATGTAGGCTCACCAGATCTCTTCAACTATCCTTTTGTACATATAACAGGACACGGGAATATTATATTTACGGACAGTGAGGCTGAAAACCTAAGAAACTATTTGACGGGAGGTGGATTCCTTCATATTTCCGATAATTATGGACTGGATCCCTATATCAGATTAGCAATGAAACATGTTTTCCCCGATAAAGAATTCATAGAAGTTCCATGGGAGCATCCGATATACCACCAAAAA
>Ga0256833_1002146_pt1 | contig 14107 bp, 10 predicted proteins | sample 356284metaG_FD_190535 | JGI IMG/M metagenome (GOLD analysis project Ga0256833, IMG submission 190535) | Hydrothermal vent microbial communities from Mid Atlantic Ridge, Atlantic Ocean - 356-284 | ecosystem: Environmental > Aquatic > Marine > Hydrothermal vents | place: Atlantic Ocean: Mid...
TTCCCCCTAAAACATGGGGCATTAACTCAACAACTGTAACCTCTTTCCCCATTCTCATTAAAGAGACTGCGAACTCCAATCCTATGTACCCTGCCCCTAAAACAACTATCTTCTTCAGGTTTCCAAGTGCTTTTATTGTTTCTTTTAAGTCAACTGTTTTTCTGACCTTCAATATGTTTTTTAAATCTTTTCCTTCAATGTCTGGGATTATCTGGTCGGTTCCTGTTGCAAATATGAGTCTGTCATATCCGTACTTTTTACCGCTTTCACAGATAACATACTTTTCTTCAGTGTTTCCGTCAATTACCCTGTCAATAATAATTGGGGTTCCCCACCTTGTCACTATCTCCTCTTTTATCAATCCCTTTTCCCATGGAATTTCCCCTTCAACTATGTAAGGGGTTCCGCAATGGTTGACAATCCTTTCCTCTTCCCTGATAATTGCTGTTTTTACCCCTTTATGGAAAAAGTGTATATACTTGTTCAGTATCCTTGACGCCGGCCCGCCTCCCACAATGATATAATCGTACCTTTCCATAACACCTCCTTTAACATTCAAATAATATGAACCTCTGTTCGTTAAAAGGTTACAGGATTGGTAAAACATATGAAAGGAAAATGTTTTTTATCTTTTTTCTTTTGTGGTTTCAATAAGATGATATATGACTGGAATAACTACAAGGGTGAGTATGGTGGAAAATGTCAGTCCTGCAATAACGGTTATTGCCATGGGTTTTCGTATTTCTGCGCCCTCTCCAAACCCCAGTGCCATTGGAAGAAGGCCTAAAATTGTGGTTAATGTGGTCATAAAAATAGGTCTCAACCTCACAATCCCTGCTTCAATTATTGCCTTTTTGATCTCCAAACCCCTTGCCCTTAAAAGGTTTATATAATCAATAAGCACAATGGCGTTGTTTACAACTATCCCTGCAAGCATCATCATTCCGACAAAGACAAGTATGGAAAGTGGGATATGCAATGCGAACAAACTGATTCCAACCCCAAATAATGCAAGGGGTATGGTAAACATTATGATGAGAGGATGAATGAGGGATTCAAACTGAGAAGCCATTACTATGTAAACCAGAAACACTGACAGTAATAGAGCAAGATACAAACTTGAGGAGGATTTTTCCATTTCCATCTGTTGCCCTCCAAAAACAATACTGACATCTTTCGGGATTTCCAGTTGTGATATTTCTTTTCTTATTTTTTCAGTTATGTGTTTTAATCCTATTCCTTTGATATTTGCTGTTATAATACCAACCCTTTGCTGGTTCACCCTTCTTATCTCTCCCGGTCCTTCTTTTATTGTGAAATTTGCCACTGCTTTTAAGGGTACCGGTTTTTTCTTTCCAGGATTTATAATGATGTTTTTTAAATCTTCTATTGATTTTTTTGTGGCATCTTTTAATCTTACCCTTATGTCAACTCTTCTATCCTGTTTTATAAATTTAGTGGGAATGTTTCCAAGTATCTCATTTCTTATGAGTTTCGCTGATTCCTCTGTGTTTAGCCCAATCCTTGCAAGTTTTTCCCTGTTGAATTTTATCTCGATTTCAGGGTTCCCGGATTTTATATTTGTTTCAACATCTTTTAATTCTGGAAGGTTTTTTATTTTTTCAAAAACAATGTTTGTGTATTTTTTTAATTTCTGGAGGTTATAGGTGTGTACCTCTATTTCAACAGGGGGTTTTGTGGTAAAAAGTTCAGGATATCTTATTCTGATATATGCGTCTGGTAGATCTGACAGTATCTTTCTTATTTGTTCAATTGCATTTTCTTCTTCTTTTTGTAAATTGCCAGATAAATCAAGTGAAATCCCTATGTTGGCAATATTTGTCCCTTCATACGATTTCGGGTAGGAATTGCTTTCCACCCCTGTTTTAACAAAAACAGTTTTCACGCCTTTTATCTCCTGAATCTTTTTTATATAGGGCAGAAGTCTTTTGTCAATCTCCTCCACAGGTGTTCCTATTGGCATGGTGACGACTGCATAAAATTCACCCTGATGCACGGTTGGCAATAGTTCAATATCTAACTTTTTAAACGATAAGAATGTGAGTATAAAAGCGATAAGTATAAGTGCAAATACAGGTAATTTGTTTTCCAGTGCTTTTTTTAAAATGGACGGATAAAAGTCTTTTTGGAATAAAGTAAATGCCCTGTTAAATCCCGAAACTATTTTTGATAACAACAATTGGTCGAGTATTTTATATAAACCAGCACACAGTAAAACTGCAAAAAGAACAAGGATGTATAACAGGGTAATGATTTTACCTATCAATTCAAGGGGGAAAAGCACAATAAATATCAACAGCGAAAATAGATGCAGGTGAAAATTTCTAATGTGAAAATCTTTCAAAGAGTTTTTTAATGAGGTAATAGTCTGAAATTGCAACAATAATTTAAAAAGTGAGTTTCTTTTGTTCATGGTATGTGGGTTCAGTTTTCTTGAGGCAAGGGTGGGGATAAAAAACAGAGCGAGAGCAAGGGATGCAAGGAGAGAAAATACCACGGTTAAAGACATATCCTTGAATACCTGTCCTGCAATTCCCTCAATAAAAACAATGGGAAAGAACACTGCAACAGTTGTTAATGTTGATGCAATTACGGCTGTTCCAACTTCTTTTACTCCAAGTATAACATTCTCATCGGATTCACCTTTTTCATCTGACACTCTGAATATGCTTTCAAGAACCACTATGGCATTGTCAACAAGCATACCAACTCCAAGGGCTATTCCCCCAAGTGACATTATGTTCAGGGTTACTTTAAAGAACTTCATAAGGGCAAATGTGGTTATTATTGATAGTGGAATTGTTAGAGAAACTATGATTGTCGGTTTTACCTTTTTTAAAAAAAGAAATAGAACTAAAATAGCAAGAAGGCCTCCAATTATTGCATTGGATTTCACTTCGTTTATTGCTCTTTCAATAAACCTGCTCTGATCATTCAAGAGGGTTATATTTATGGAGTTATGAAATCTTGATGCTATTGTTCTGCCTTTTCTGCTCAATAGCTGTCTTTTTACTCTTTTTGCAACCTGGACGACATTTGCATCACCTTCTTTGTAAATTTCTATTATGACACACTCTTTCCCATTAACCCTTGTTATTACCTCTCTGTCTTTGTAGGTTTTTTTTACCTTTGCAATGTCTTTTAATCTGATTTCAGCATTGTTGAATTTACCAATAATGAGGTTTTCAATGTCTTTTAAACTTTTAAATTGATTTACAGTTCTAACTATGTACTCAGTGGATCCCTCTCTAAGTACACCTCCTGCAAGGTTTATATTCTCATTTGCAAGTACCCTGTTGATCTCGTTGATGTTAAGATTAAGGTTTCTCAATTTTTTCTGATCAATTTCAACCCTTATCTCTTCTTCTAACCCTCCTCTTATCTTTGCCGCTGCTACCCCTTTTAATTTGTCAAGTGCTGGTTTTAACTGCTCATCACAAAAGGTTCTTAAATCCATTAAATTCATTTTGTCTGATGTAATTGCAAATGTCAGGATAGGGTCAAGGGTTGGGTCATACCTTAGAATAATGGGTTTTTTCGCTTCCTCCGGCAAAAACACCTGATCCAGTTTTTCTCTTATGTCCTGAATTGCATTGTTTATGTTGGTGCCCCAGTAAAATTCAAGAATAACATCTGATGTATCCATCCTTGAAACAGAGGAAATTCTTTTTAAGTTGTTTACAACAGAAAGTACTTCTTCAATCTTCCTTGTTACATTGTTTTCTATTTCTTCCGGTGCGGAACCCTCCATTTCGGTTCTAACGGTTACAGTGGGGTAAGAAATGTCAGGCATAAGCCTCATCTTCAATTGACTGTACGAAACAAGTCCGAAAATTGCAATTGCAAGGACAACCATGGTGATTGCTATTGGTCTTTTTACGGTTATTGAAAAAAGGCTATTGTTTTTCATTTTGCCAATATCCTTACCCTATCTCCGTTTTTCAAACTGTTTTGCCCCTCAATCACCACAAGTGTTTTATCACTTAGATTTCTATTCAGGCACTCGAAGTAATCCCTGTTTTCATAACCTGTCTTCAATTCAATCTTTTTGGCAGTGTTCATTTTCTTTTCAACAATAAATATGTACTTTCTGTCATTCTGGTATATCACAGCCTTTTTGGGAACGAGCAGTACATTTGTCTTTGTGTCTGTTTTTATCTTTACATTTACAAACATACCCGGTTTTATTTTTTTATCAGGAAAAACTTTTATCGTTACTTTAACTGTACCACTCTCTGGGTCAACAACAGAAGAGATCTTTTCAACCACGCCTTTGAATTTTAATTTTGTTGTGTCGCTTGTAAGTGTCACACTCTGCCCTCTTTTTACCCGGAAAATATTTTCTTCTGGAATATATACTATTGCTTTGAGTATTCTGTTGTTTACAATGGAAAAGGCCTTTTCAGAAGGATTAACATACTGACCCTCAGTAATGTACCTGTTTGTTATGGTTCCGTTAAATGGAGCCTTTATCATGCTTTTTTCAAACTTTAAAATTGCGTCTTTATAGTCGATCTCGCTTTGCTTATAGTTGAATTTTGTTTTGTCGTAATCTTCCTTTGATACAAGTTTCTTTTGATATAGATTTCTTGTTCGTTCAAATTTCTTTTTTGCATCAAGAAAAGCCATGTACCTTTTTTCTTTTTCAAGTTTAAGTTCCTGATAGTTTACAATTGCAAGTGTTTGCCCTTTTTTAACTCTATCACCTTCATCAACGAATATCTTTTCCACTATCCCGGATGTTTCAACAACCACATCAACTGAATACTCTGCTTTTATGGTGGAAGATGATGTTATGTAAGAAGAGATGTCCCCTCTTTTTAGTTTTTCAACGACCACAGGAACAGCTTTTTCTTTTGCATTATGCCTTTTATGTTTTTTGTCCCCTTTGCTGTGAAACGAACATGATACGATAAGCAGGATCGTCAGAATTACCAGTCCTTTTGTGGTGTGTAATATTTTTTTCAGTTCCACCTCAACCCCCTATTTATTTTTCAGATTTTTTTACGGAGAAACCAACATATTGTTTCCTTTTTTTATTTATTTTTCATTATGTTAAAATAAACATTGTAAAGAAAAATGTAAAGGAGATGGATATGACTCAGGTTGATTACCTTTCAGCAAAGATTCTTATTGCGGAAGACGACGATAATTTAAGAAGAACATTAATGAAGATTTTGATAAGGGAGGGCTTTTGTGTTGCCTCTGTAAGCAATGGTCAGGAAGCGCTTGAATTGATGGAATTGCAAAAGTTTGATGTAATAATTACAGATTACAAGATGCCTGTTTTAGGTGGCGAAGAGTGGGTAAAAAGGCTTAACGAACTCCAGGGGAAAAACAAGATACTCCTCCTCTCCGCATTCTTAGACGAAGCAAAGGTTGTTGAGGACGAGGTTGGTGAAAAGATCTCCAAGCCTTTTAAAAGAAAAGACCTTGTTAACAAGATAATTTCCCTGTTAAAGAAAAACAACTTTCAGGGAAGGTAAAAGGGAGGCTTTATGAAAATCTTTGTTGCTGACCCTATTGCAGAAAAAACAATAGAAGCATTGAAAAATGAAGGCCACGAGGTTGTGGTTGAAACAGATCTTACAAGTGAAGAGGTTGGAGAGAAATTGCAGGGCTTTGATGTTGTAATTGTCCGTTCAAAAACAAAGTTGAGAAGAGATGTGCTGGAAAAGACAAGAGGTTTAAAGGTTATTGTCAGGGCTGGAGTGGGTCTTGACAATGTTGATCAAACTGCGGCAAAAGAGATGGGAATAGCAGTAAGAAACACCCCCGCTGCAAGTGCAAGGGCTGTGGCTGAACTTGTTATGGCTCACATGTTTTCTCTCTCAAGGAAACTTGCCTATGCTGACAGAACAATGAGAGAGGGAAAGTGGGAAAAGAAAAAATTAAAAGGCTTTGAACTTGGCGGGAAAACCCTTGGAATAATCGGGGTTGGAAACATAGGTCTGACAGTTGCAACCATGGCGAAGGGAATTGGAATGGATGTTTTAGGGTTTGATGTTTTTGACACAAACAGGGAGAAACTTGAAAAGTTAGGCGGTAAATTTGTTGAAGATATGGACGAAGTTATTAAAAATTCAGACTTCATCACCCTTCATGTTCCTTTAACTGAAAAAACAAAGGGCTTTATAAACAGAGAAAGAATCTACTCAATGAAAAAGGGTGCATGCCTTATAAACACGGCAAGGGGCGGTTTGATTGACGAAGAGGCTCTTTACGAAAGATTGAAAAGAGGTGAGTTAGGTGGTGCTGCATTTGATGTTTTTGAAAAAGAACCGCCTGAATACCTTAAACTTCTTGAACTTGACAACTTTGAAGCATCCCCCCACATTGGTGCACAGACCAAAGAGGCACAGGACAGAATAGGGGACGAGATTTTAAAAATTCTGAATGAATACAAGTAAATTTTGCAGCCCCTGAAAAACAGGGGCTTTTTTTAATTATGCCTGAAATATCAGTAATTTTACCGGTAAAAAACCAGCAGGAATTTATAGAAGAGGCAATAAATTCAGTTTACTCCCAGACATTTGACGATTTTGAACTGATTGTAATTGACGACGGTTCAACGGATGAGAGTTCCTACATACTTGAAAGATTGAAAAAGAAATTCCAGTTTAAACTGATAACCCATAAAAAAAACCAGGGTATTGTTTCAGCCTTGAATGATGGACTTGAAAACGCAAGGGGAAAATTTATTGCAAGAATGGACGGGGACGACATAATGCTTCCTTCAAGGCTTGAAAAACAATACGAATTTCTGAAAGAAAATCCAGATCTCGATTTAATAGGGTGTAAAGTTGAAATTTTCAAAACCCCTTCAAAAGAACCTGTTTACGCAGGGTGCAGGCTTAAATCCCTCGACATTGACTTAAACAGCGCTTTAAAGCACATAAAAGAACAAACAGAGTTAAGCGAGGGAGCAAAGGTTTATCAAAGGTGGAACAATTCACTGATAACCCACGAGCAGATGTTTGAAAATCTCTACATAGACTGTCCCATTGTTCACCCAACATTCTTTGCATCAACAGATTTTTTCAACAAATTGGGTGGATACAGAGACACAGGCTATGCCGAAGATTATGACCTTGTATTCAGAGCGGTTTACGGGGGGTACAAACTCGGTAAGGTTAACGAGGTTTTGCTTAAATGGAGAGACCATCAGAACAGAGAAACGAGGACAAACAGAAATTTGAAAAAAGACAATCTTTTTTATCAAAAAGCCTACTTTTTTGCAAACTTTGATGAAAGAAGCAAAAATGGGGTTTATGTAATCGGCGTTGGAAGGTTTGGTAAAAAACTGATAGGTGCTTTGAAACACCACGGTGTTGAAGTAAAAGGAATCCTTGACTTCTCCGGCAAAAGAAAAAACGGAGAAGTGAGGGGAATCCCAGTTGTATCTCCTGAAGATATGGATGAAAAATCTTTTCTTGTTTTGGCATACTCTTTTCATCAAACTCCAAATAAGGAGTTAAAACAATTCTTCAATAAAAATAAACATAGAACTATCCCTTTTGTGCTTTAGCATAAACTATTTGATAAAAGTCAAAAACCATGCTCTTTTTTGTTTTTTTTAAAAAAAGGTAATGATACTATTAATATTATTTTTTAGGAGGAGATGGAAATGAAAAAGGTTGGTTTGCTTTTACTTGTTTTGTGTTTGGGGTTTGCATTTAATTCTTCATCTTTTGCCACACCAAAATTGAAGGTTGACAAAAAAGTTACAGCAACCAAAAAAGGGCCGAATAAGGGCAAGATTAAGGCAAAGGTCAAGGCAAAAAAGAAAGTTTTTAAAAAGATAAATATTAACAGGGCAACGGCCAAGCAACTTGCAAAACTAAAGGGTATAGGTATGAAAAAGGCAAGGGCTATTATAGATTATAGAAGAAAACATGGAAAGTTCAGAAAGTATGCTGATTTAGCCAAAGTAAAGGGAATCAGTATGGACCTTGTAAAGAAAATAAAACCATACATAACCTTAAAGTAAAGGAATTATAAAGAAGTTAAAAAAGCCCCGTTATGTAACGGGGCTTTTTTAATTAAAAGTTTTTGTTAAAATTTACTCAAGTGATTCAAGAACGATCTCCGCAATATCCTTTGTCTCAACTCCCTCAATCTCTTTCTCATTAACAGCATCCCTGAGCATTGTCATACAGAATGGACATGCCGTGCACACGGTATCAGGTTTTGCATTTTCCATAATATCCTCAATCCTCTTGTGATTAATCCTCGTACCCCTTGTCTCTTCCATAAACATTCTTCCGCCACCTGCTCCGCAACACAATCCTTTCTCCCTGTTCAGACCTGCTTCAGCGAGTTTAACCCCATTGATTGATTTCAATATGCTCCTTGGCTCATCGTAAATACCATTGTGCCTTCCGAGATAACAGGAATCGTGATAGGTAACCTTTGCAAAAACCTCTTTTGATGGTTTGATCCTGCCCTCTTTAATCAATTTTGCAATGTACTCTGTGTGATGGAAAACATTGAAATCTCCACCAAAATCCCTGTACTCATGCTTCAAAGTGTTGTATCCGTGAGGGCATATTGTGACAATGTTTACAACCTTGTATTCATTCAATGTTTCAACATTCTGCTGTGCAAGGGTTTGATACAGGAACTCTTCTCCGCTTCTCCTTGCAAAATCTCCGCAGCACATCTCTTCTTCCCCAAGGCATGCAAACTTAACATCTGCTTTCTTCAAAATCTGAGCAAAAGCCCGTGCAATTTTCTTTGCTCTATCATCAAAAGAGCCAGCACAACCAACCCAGAAAAGAACATCAATATCCTCAGGGTTATCAAGCTCAGCCATTGTCGGAATATCAAGCCCTTCAGCCCACTCAAACCTCTTGCTCATACCGATATTCCAGGGATTGCCGTTTCTCTCCATACCCTGAAAAGCAGTCTGCAACTCTGACGGAAAATCTCCCTCTACCATTACAAGCTTCCTTCTCATATCAACAATTCTCGGTATATTCTCAATAAAAACAGGGCATGCTTCCTCACACCTTCCACAGGTTGTGCAATCCCATATTTCGTCGGTTGAAACAACATTGCCCACAACCGGGTCAAGTTCCTCACCCCTTCCATTGATAACATCTTTTTGATGGTCATATAGAAAATGCTTTAGTTTGTCGTTTAACCTTTTCGGAGAAAGGGGTTTTTCTGTTAAAAAGGTGGGGCAGAATTCATGGCATCTTCCGCACTCTGTGCAGGTGTAAAGATCTAAATACTGTTTCCATGTAAAATCAGTTATCTTTGAAATACCAACAGGAATGTCCTCATCCTCTGTATCAAAAAGTTCCTCAAGGTTTTCAACGGTTTTAATCTTTCCCTTTGGTTCAAGCTTCTGAAAGTAAACATTTGGAATTGCAGTAATAACATGGAAATGCTTGCCCCTTGGCAACTCATTTAAAAACACAAGCAATGTTACAATATGAATCCACCAGGAAACATTGTAAACAGTGGCAAGGGAAGATTCGCTTAACCCGTTGAAAAAACTGCCGATTATCGGTCCTATAAATGCAACCATCCCGGGATTGTGGTGAAATTCTGCTCCATCCATCAGCATATCCGTTATCATTAACACAAAGATAAAGAAAAGTATGAGGTATCCCTCCCATGACGGGTCAAGCCGCTTTGGTTTTATAAAAGCCCTCCTGATTGTGGCATAGATAATCATTATCAACACAAGAATTACGAATAGATCTTTCATGTAAAGGTATATGTGCCCTGCAAGTGAAAGGGTAAATGTATCAAGAAATTTGTGATAAAACCCTTTTCCAACTGCTGTAATGGTTCTCAGGGCAAGAACGCAAAAACCCCAGAATATAAAAGCATGCATTAAGCCTGTCTGCGGGTCTTTCAAAATTCTTTTCTGTCCAAAAGCGAAAAGCAAAACTCTCTTAATTCTCTCTCCCACATTGTCAAACCTGTTTTCAGGCTTTGCCGCTTTTAAGAGCAAATACTTTTGCCAGATTTCATAAAAGAAAAACAGCAGTCCGCCAAAAAACACAATCAGGAAAATCCAGTATCCAGCACCGGCAGTAGGATTCATAAGCCCTCCTAAAAATTATTACTGAATGACTATTCATTCATTATTCTAAATTATCGTAAACCAAATATCAACTTTAATTTTACAAAAAAACTAAACTCATTTGTGAAAAAAGAAATAAAAAAGAGTGAGAAAGGAAAAATTCATTGTCGGATAGAATGGATGTAATTCTGAATATGCATTTAAGGAATGTGAATATTAGTTTAATCTTTTTACAACATTAAATTTATATTGACATTTTAATAAATATATGATAAAAAAATATAAAAATTAAAGGAGATTAATTTGAGGTTAAAACTTGTTTTTCAAAACCCTTCTTCCCCTGCAATAACCCTTCCAATTCACTATAATGAAATATTACAGGCATTTTTCTATCGCTCTCTTCCCGGAGAACTTGCTGAATTTCTCCACGAAATAGGCTTCTTTTACAACAATAGGAAGTTTAAACTTTTTACATTTTCTAAAATTTTCTCACGAAAACTCAAACACACTGAGAAAAACATAGTGTTCTCAAGCCCAATTACCGTCTATCTCTCATCCGTAATAAACTACCTTGGAACAAAATGGGGAGAAAACCTTATAATGAATGAAGATATAAAATTGGGCGAAAACAAACTCCAATTACAATCAATTCAGGTTTTAAAACCCCCTGTAATATCTGAAAAGGTCATTATTAAAACACTATCCCCCATTGCTGTCTATAGAACCGTTGAAGAAAACGGGAAAAAAACGCAATATTACTTTCCTGAAAACCTGGAATTTCAGAAACTTATAAAAGAAAATGTGAGGAAAAAATACCATCTCATCACCGGGAAAAAATTAGATAACTTTATCTTCGAGATAAAACCTGCAGGTAAAACAAGAATAGTACCCTTAAAATACAAAAACTTCTTTATTAAAGCAAGTGAAGGCACATTCCAGATCCACACCCGACCTGAAATACTCAAAACCATATACGATGCAGGCCTCGGAGCCAAAAACTCCCAGGGCTTCGGCATGATACAAATACTCAAGGGGGCAAAATGAAAAAAGAAATCAAAATAACATTCCAAACCCTCACCCCTCTATGGACAGGGGATGCGTGGGGAGAAAACAATACAATCAGGCCATCAGGTCTAATGGGAAGCTTGAGATTCTGGTTTGAGGTAATTTGCTTCTTTTCTGGGATTACAGATAAGAATGATTACGAAAAAGGGAAATTAAAGGATAATGTTGATGGAAAAGTTTTGGAACAAAAAATTTTGGAAAATGGAGCTGATTTTTCATCTATTGATAAAACTCTTGCTGAAATGGGTATAACTCTTCCTTCAAAAATTTTTGGATGCACTGGATGGAAAGGGTGGATAAGGATAAAAGAGATCAGACCAGTTGAAGATGACTTCTTCGGGAAAAAGTTAAATTTGCCATACGCTGTTACTATTTCAAAAAATGCAAGTTTCCTTGTAAATGAATATAAAGACAAAAAAGAACTTAATGATTTTATAAATTCAGAGTATTCTGGGAAGCGGAAAGAAAAAAATAAACAATTTAAGAAAAACTACTCTGTATGGTATTTCGCTCAACCTTATTTTTATGGAAAGTTTGAACTTATTTTTGAATTAGAAGAAAAAATTTTAGAACCAATCTTTTATCCTCTTTTAACATTTATGGAGAAATATGGTTTCTGGGGTGGGAAATGGAATATAGGATACGGAAGGTTGAAGGTTGAAAAGGTTGAAATTAAAAATAATAGTTATTTTGAGAAAATAAACAATTGGAGAAATGAGGAATTTGGATTTTCAGAATTTTTTAAAAATGAAAATAGTAAATTTGACAGTAAGAAATTTAGTGATTTAATAGATAACAATGACTTCTTAAATAAAGATTCTAATTTATTTGACTTTTTGAAGTATTTTCTTGAAATAGATTCATTTTATTGTAAGTCAGAAAGATATTTTCAGGGAAAAGTCAATAACGTTCCTTCCAAATTTAAAACAATTATTAATTTGTTAAACAATAGTGACTACAAAAATATTATAAAAGAACTCATTAAGATAAAATCTCAAATTAGAGATTGTTTAAGACCAGATAATTCAATTCAGAACAAAAAAGAGTGGAATATTTTTAGGCATAAACTTTTAGGAACCACATCAGGAGATTCAGAAGGGACGAAAATTATCCCATGGATTTATGAGGAAAACGGGCAATTAAAAGGTGGATTTATTTCAATTGCAGGAAATTCAAATCTGGAGTGAATTTATGGTTAATAATCCAATTGAGTATGTAGTCAAACAGATACTTGAGAAAAATTGCACTATTGTTCTGGGTTCTGGAATATCTAATAATGCAGAAGGATTGGAAGTTTATCAGAATCCACATAGAATCAATAACATGAAAACTAATATTGATGAGCTTGACGGAAAGAAAAAAACTCTGGCTGAACTGACTCAAAATGAAATATGGAACACTAAAAGATATTTACATCACTTAATTAATAATAGAGGAAGATTTAAAAATTTTAATAATGCTACTATTAATAGATATATTCATAATAAGTTAATTTCCAAACTTTTCATTAACCAGTTTTATAAACTTAATCCAACCAGAGCACATTATTATATCGCTTTTCTGGCAAGAGAAGGCTTAATATCGGACATAATTACAACCAATTATGATTGCTGCATGGAAAAGGCTTATTTGAAAATTTGGAAAGAGCAATATAACCTTGAAGGAGGAAATGATAACTTACCGGTTGTAAGGATATTTGATAATGCCACTTTTGCAAGATATGCCTCTAAAAAGAAATACAACTGTGAAGACGACACTTACATTTTAAAAGTTTATAAGATTAACGGATGTGCTTATGCTATAACCCACAATGAAGCAACCGCCGAATCAATTTTATTAACAGAAACCCAACTTCAGGATTGGAGAAAGAGACAATGGGCTGCTGATTTTTTCAGGCACAAACTCAGAACCTCTACTTTATTTTTTATCGGATATGGCAGCGATGAACCCCAGGTCTTACACACAATACAGAAGGTTTTTGAAGAAAATGATAATAATCTTGCTGATAATCATGTAAGCAATGTATATGAAATGACCAATGCTCCTGTGGTTTCTGTTTATGATAATATAAGTTTTACCCATCAATATATTGTTAAACAATACTATCTGCATAATGGTTTATCTATAGGCAAATCAGATAAATTAATAATTGATAGAAAGAATGAAATGGTTAAAGAACAATTTGGGAAAAAAGAAAATCTTCCAGCGGATAGTTTAATGGAATTAATTTATAAGGAAGTTTTAAAAAATCTAATAAAAAAAGCATTGATTTATTCTTCAAACCCTGAAAATGCTTCTTTTACGGCGTTCATACCCAATGCAGAGAAACATCTTAAATTTATTTCTAAAAGAGATTTAAAACCATTATGTGAAATTGATGGAGATGAAATCCCTTACCCTAAGATAATCAAAATGCTTTCATACATGCGCGGAGAAGAAAACCATTATGTTCCTGTTACGCACAATAAGGAATTGGTTGCTGAATTGATTTTTCTTCTTTTTATTTTATATGGCAATTTTGATTTTCGCATTGAAAGAATGAAATTGGAAGATTTTTCTATACTACGGACTCAAAGGAATTTAGAGGTTTATAATTTCACCACTAAACTACTTGAAAAAAGTAACATATCTTCAGTTAATAATAATTTTTTAGTTGTTTTCCTTATAGGGAAAAACAATTTTAGATACAATGCAAAAAGAATTTTACTTCAACCAAACGGAAATAATGGACAATGTCTCTCAGTTTACCAGATTAATCTTAAATCTATTTTCACATACTATGAGGGAATTGATTTAATCTCTCAAGATGACATAAAGAGAGTCATTGTGGATGCAGTAAGAAAACCGTCCAAATTTGTAGCAAATGAAAGGCCCAGTATAAGAAGAAGGCTAAGAATATATGAATAGAAAGGAGTGATTTACATGTCCAAAGAAGATGATTCCAATGTAAAATACCCTTATTCAAATGAAGATAATATTGAA
>Ga0256833_1002147_pt1 | contig 14103 bp, 13 predicted proteins | sample 356284metaG_FD_190535 | JGI IMG/M metagenome (GOLD analysis project Ga0256833, IMG submission 190535) | Hydrothermal vent microbial communities from Mid Atlantic Ridge, Atlantic Ocean - 356-284 | ecosystem: Environmental > Aquatic > Marine > Hydrothermal vents | place: Atlantic Ocean: Mid...
GCAGGGGGTTCAAACTCTATCTCGGCTCTTCCAGGAGTTTTCTTTCACCGGGAAATCATACATTCTCTGTGCATCTCAATGTAAGAAGGATGGTGCAGGAATATGATAATTTTGATGAAGTCTACTGGAACATATTTTCCACCATTCAGTTTCCCGTAGATAGAGCTGAGGCAGTTATTGTTGCACCACCCGGGGGATTTGAAAGGATAATGGCATACAGGGGATATTCAGGAAGAGAGGGCAGCAGAGAATGGAAAGGGGTGGCAAAGGTAACTCCTCAGGAGAGGAGTATTATCTTCACCCTTGAGGATGTTAAACCTGGTGAGGGATTCACAATTGCTGTTTCTTTCCAGAAGGGCTTTTTTGTAAAGGAGGATCTCTTATTCTGGCTAAGGGAGTTGCTCAGAACAAGGGGAGATCTTCTTGCAGGAACAGGATTGATCTTTATCTTTTACTTCCTTCTCTGGTTGATGGCAGGTAAAGATCCACGGAAAGGAGTTATAATTCCTCTTTACTATCCTCCAGAGGGTATCTCCCCCGGAGCGGCGAGATACATCATGAAGATGGGTTATGATACTAAGGTACTTGTTAGCAACATCGTTGATCTTGCCGTTAAGGGATATTTGAAGATAAATGAAGAAGATGGTGATGTTTATCTTGAAAGAACGGGAAAAGCCCCGGATAAGGATCTGACCGGTGACGAGAAGTATCTGTTGAGACATCTTTTCTTTGGAAGGGAGGTCGTGGCACTCTCAAGAAGTGAGAACAGGTTTTTGCAGGAGGTGATAAGAAAGTTCAGGAAAAAGCTGGCCAGCAGTTATGAGGGGAAATTCTTTAAATCAAATATATGGCTTTTTGGCCTGGGTTTTCTGCTGAGTGCAGCGGTGTTGATAAAGAGTGCTCTGTCATATCCCATGGCTCCATTTGTAATTTTCATTCTTCTGTGGATCTCGATGTGGAGTGTGGGAGTATATTCACTTTTCAGAAGCTTTGTGGTCACATTCAGAGCCATGCTTGAAACGCATGAAGCTAGATATATTTTCCTTTCAGTGGTTCAATTTCTATTTTTTCTTGTGTTCCTGGGTGGAGAGGCAGGGGGATTTTTCTTTCTAAAAATGGCTTCAGATACAGCTTTTCTAATTTTCACCATTTTTGTCCTTTTTATCAATGTTGTGTTTTACTACCTCCTTAAGGCCCCCACACGACTGGGAAGGAAACTGATGGACAGGATTGAGGGATTCAAACTCTATCTCAGGGTGGCGGAAAAGGAGAATCTTGATGCGCTCATAAAAAAGTATGGTGTGGAGGGACTTTTTGAGAGGTATCTTCCCTATGCAATAGCCCTTGATGTGGAAAAGAAGTGGGGTGAAAAATTTGAATCTCTTTTGATGGAGTATGGAAGGAGTGATTACTCTCCATCCTGGTACACGGGCACTGTATCTGGAATATCAGCTCTACCTGCAGCAGTTTACACATCGGTCAGCACCAGTGTTTCTTCGGCAACAGGAACTTCGAGAACTTCAGCGGCAGGGGGAGGTGGTGGAGTGGGAGGTGGTGGAGGTGGAGGGGGAGTGGGAGGCTGGTAGTTACTCCAGGCGTCCCCTTTTCAGCATCTCCTTGAGAATGATAATTCTCTGAATTTCACTTGTTCCTGCACCAATTTCCATCAGTTTTGCATCTCTTGCCAGTCTCTCCACCGGAAAGTCCCTGGTGTATCCATAGCCCCCAAGAATCTGGACAGCGGAAAGGGCAGCTTTTGTTGCCGCTTCCGAGGAAAAGACCTTTGCCATGGCTGCATCCATGTTTGCCTTCTCCCCTCTCTTTGCCTTTTCGAGAGCGGCATAGATCAGATACCTTGACGCATGGTAAAGGGTAACCATATCTGCTATTTTTTCCTGTACCATCTGAAAATCAATAATTGGGCGGCCAAATTGTTTCCTCTCCTGTGCATACTGGAGGCTTATGTTTATTGATTCCTTTATTATTCCAAGGGCAATTCCAGCAAGGGTTGCTCTCTCAATATCAAGATTCCTCAGCATCATGTAAACGCCGTTATTTTCATCCCCCATCAAGTTTTCTTCAGGAACCTCGCAATCCTCAAAATATATTTCAGATGTGGGGGAGGACCTCATTCCCATTTTTTTAAACTTCTTTCCCACCTTCAGACCTTTGAATTCTTTTTCAACTATGAAGATACTTATTCCATGCTTCCCCTTCTCGGGAGATGTTTTTGCATACACAACAAATATGTCTGCCACCGGTCCATTGGTTATGAATGTCTTTGTGCCATTTAAAATATATCTGTCCCCCTTCTTTACTGCAGTGGTTCTTATACTGGTTGCGTCAGAGCCTGCCTCCGGCTCTGTCAGTGCCATGGCTCCAATTTTCTTCCCGCTGGCAAGATCAGGGAGGTATTTTTTCTTCTGATCCTCACTGGCATGCAAGAGAATGTTATTTGTGCAGAGGATTGTGTGATCACCGTATGAAAGGGCAAGGGCTGGATCAACGGTTGCTATCTCTTCCATCACAATGGTTGCACCAACAATATCTCCACCTGCGCCTCCATATTCCTCCGGAACAGTTATTCCCAGAAGTCCCATCTCAGCAAGGTAATTGAATCCTTCTCTGTTGAATTCCTCCTTTTCATCGTAGAGTGGAGCAAGGGGTTTCAACTTCTCCCTTGCCAGCTTTGAAACTTCCTCTTTCAGCAGACGGTACTCTTCATTCAGTTCAAACATTTTAACCTCCCTGGTTAAACTTTTTAAAATATTAGCACATCTCTTTTCCCTCTGGCAATTTTATTTGAAACCTGGTTCCAATTTCTGGAGAGGATTCAACCTCTATTTTCCCTCCCATCTGTTCAATTATCATTGATGATACATAGAGGCCAAGACCCGTTCCCTTCCCTGGCTCTTTGGTGGTGAAGAAAGGGAGGAATATTTTTTTAAGGTTCTTCTCCTCTATGCCGATTCCGTTGTCCTCAATCTGCACCGTGATGATTTCTTCACTTTTTTTAAGTTCAACCCTGATGTATCCTCCCTCATTCTTCCCGAATTTTTCCCTTATGGCATCGGAGGCATTTACCAGAAGATTAAGGATTACCTGAAGAAGTTTTTCCTCCTCTGCGCAGATTTCATAATCCTCTCCCCTCACCTCCACACTGATTCTTTTGAGTTTTCCCTGAATATTCAGCAGATCCAGAGCCCTGTTTATCAGATTTTTCAATCTAACCTTTCTGTATTCTTCCCGTCTGGGTCTTGAGAAGTCAAGGAGTGTTCTTATCAGATTGTCAATTCTCTTTCCTTCACTGAGTATTCTCCTGAGTATATCCTTTTCCTCATCTGAAATGTCTGGTGACTGAAGAAGTATCTGTGTCAGCCCGATTATTGAGGTTATTGGATTGCCAATTTCATGGGCAAGACCGGAGGTCATCTGCCCGATGAGGGCGAGTTTCTCATTTTTTATTATTTCCTCCTGCATCTCCTTTAATTTCCTGTAGGCTTCGTTCAGTTCCCTCACCTGGTTGATTATGGTATTTCTGTCTTCTTCAATTTTTTTTGACATGGAAAACATGGACTCTGCCAGAAAACCCAGTTCATCGCTGGAGTGAAAGGGTTTTTTCTTCAGAAAGTCCCCTCTGGCAATCTTTTCAGATGACTCAATTAATTTTCCAATTGGTGAAATAACCTTCCTCTCCGTGATCCAGAGGAGAACCACAATTATAACAATTGAGGTGGCGAAGATGTATAGAAAGAGCAACCTGAAGATTCTCTTTGCGACCCCATTGAACCAGGAGAGATCAAACCTCATTATGATCTGTATATTTCTCCTGCTTCGCATAAATATGTCGACCCAGTGATACTCTGAAACGGTGAGAATTCGTTTTTTCAGGTTTAGAAAAACTTTTTTTTCCTTTTTTGAGGAGAGAAAGGCTGCAATTTCATCTCCGGTACCTGAAATATTTCCCGTTTTTACGACGGGCTCCCAGCTGTAGAGAATTTCCATTCCCAGGAGAATCCCCTTTTTCCTCAGGGGATCAGAGAGCCATCTGGTGAGGGTTTCTATATCAGGGGTTTTTCTGGAGGAGATGATTGTTTTTTCTGCATAGCTTTTTGTTATTTCTGAGAATAGTTCAAAATTTTTAATCTGTTCTTTGAGAACTTCAGTTTCAACTATCTTTACAACACTCCAGCTGAGAAGGAAGACCAGAGTGAGAAAGAGGAAGAGATACCAGATAATAAGACTGAGAGAAAGGGAGTGAACCCATCTAAGTTTCATACAATATTAGAATAGCAACAAATGGACCAGTTTGTCCACACCAATCAGATATGTGAGAAACGCCCCCCCGGCAATGAAGGGACCAAAGGGGATATATCTGACCTCCTGAAGCTCCTCCTCTTCCACCCTTTTCCCTGTTTTTATGGTCAGTGGATATCCTATAACGATCCCCAGAAATGAACCAATTATCAGTGTGAAGAGGATGCCATACAGGCCAAGGAAAACCCCGGTGGCGGTGAGTATTTTTATGTCTCCACCTCCCAGTGCGGGGTAATCGATTTTTTTTACTTTTTCATATACAAAGGAGATAAGCAGAGGAATTCCTCCTCCGATCAGTGCCCCGGCGATACCCTGTATGGGGGAGGTTTTTAAGAGATGGAGAAAGAGGAGGATCAGACCCACACCAAGAAGAGGAAGTGATAGTTCATCTGGTATGGTGTAGGTATCCCAGTCAATTGCAGATATGACGAGGAGACAGCCGAAAAAGAAAAAGTATATAAAAAACTCAGGAACAGTTTCTGATTTGAGAGCGATTAGTATGGAGATAATTCCTGTCACGAATTCCACAATCGGGTATCTCATGGATATCTTTGCACCACAGTATCTGCATTTGCCTTTGAGGAGAATATAGCTCACCAGAGGGATATTGTCGTACCATTTCAGTCTGTGCCCGCAGACGGGACAGTGGCTTGGAGGGTAAATAATAGATTCTTTTCGTGGAATTCGGTATATGCATACATTGAAGAAACTTCCCCACACAAGGCCCCAGATAAATGCAGAGAGAAGTATGAACCACTCTGGAATATGAAGGATAAGTTCTTTCATCGCAACATTCTTATTATCAGAAAGGAGATTACTGCAAAAATAAGTCCACTGATTCCTATTATGAGCCCGGTAATCCTCTGATATTTGGGTTTCACATAGAAAAATACGAAAAAACCCAGCAGAGAGGAAAACAAACCGAGAATTATGTAAAAGTAGTAAAGTGATAAATTCATTTTGGTTTCAGATCCCTGTTATATTCCATGTCAAACCACATTGCAAAGAGGAGAAACTGGATGCCGGAGATCGTTAGGAACATGGCAAACAGTGCACTTGTTGGTGCCACACCATGACCCATCAATCGTATGATGAAGAGGTAAAGTCCAAAAATCAGGCCCGGAATGGTCAGAACTACACCTGCAGTGTAAAAGAATACGAGAGGATGAAAGTCCCTGATTACATACTTTTCCCACATTCTCCTGAAAAAACCTCTGAGAAGAAGCATGGAGATGGGGAGAATCACTTTAGGAATCTTCATCTTGGATTTCTCCCCCACATTGTAAAGGGGATTGACTGGCACATCCATAACCCTCATGTTGACAATGTTCAGTTTTATGAGAATGTCGTTGGGTACTCCATACCTTTTGTAAATCGTGTCCCAGTCAATTGCAAGGAGGGCCCTTCTGTTAATGACGGTGTAACCTGTCTGGGAATCTGCAATGTGCCAGTATCCTGATGCGATTTTGGTAAGAAGTGAGAGGAAGGCGTTTCCAAGGTACCTTACCTTTGGAATTTTCTTCCATGCCTCACCGGTGAAAAGTCTGTTGCCTTTGACATAGTCAGCCCTGTCTTCAACAATGGGGTCAAGAAGTGAGGGAAGGTCAGCCGGGTCCATCTGTCCATCCCCAGCCATTACAGCCACAGCATCAAGTTCAAGTTCAATGGCTTTTTTGTATCCTGTTGCTATTGCTCCTCCAACCCCCTGATTTTTATCATGTCTTATGAGTATCACCCTTTCATCTCTGTGATCGGAAATATATTTTTTAACCACTTCAGCCGTACCGTCGCTGCTCGCATCATCAACGACGATGATGGTATCAACAAAATCGGGTATCCCTTCAAGCACCCTGTATATCTGCTTTTCCTCATTATAGGCGGGAACGACCACTCCCGTTCTTTTTCCCCTGTACATTTTCAGTAAAACTCCTTCTTTTCAAAGATCAGAGTTGAGATGGTGAGGAGAAAAAGAATATATGCCACTGCGTAGAAAATAGAATTGATAACATAACCCTCTGGTAAGGTAAGATTGTGTACCACTTCGTTTTTTATATTCAGATTGTGGAAGTTGGGGAGAATATTGTAGAAAAAGAGGATTGTAAACTTTAAAACAGGCGAACTGGCCATTTTCATTGTGAGAAGAGATTTTAATTCCTCCAGTGAATTGCCAATCAAATAAAGTGTGGTTGTGAAGAGTCCGCTTAAAATGGGAGAAGAAAAAGTGGAGAAGAAGATGGAGATTGCTATGGTCAGGGAAATTTCCATAAAGATGAAAAAGGCTCCCACAAAGAGGAGAGAAGTTATTTTCCCCTTAACAATTACTATGAAGATAACCACGAAAACAAGCATTAAAACTTCCTGAACAAAGAGTGTGAGAGAAAGTCCAAGAAATTTCCCGAGGATAAACTGCCACCTTTTAACAGGTTTTGGTATGACTGTGAATATGGTTTTTCTCTGAATTTCGTTGTAGATCATCCCTGTTCCTATGATAATTGCCATTGCCACGCCGAGCAACTCTATTCCACTGAATCCAAAATCAATGACAAATCTCCTGGTTTCCCCCATAGTAAAACTTCCCAGAATTGTGGAAATACCGAGCAGGATCAGAAGGAAAAATAGGACGGTGTAGAGAATCCTGTTTCTTATGGCTTCTCTGTAGGTGTTAACTGCCACCACGTATATCTTTTTCATACTTTCTGTACTCCTCCATGAATAGATCCTCCAGCATGACTCTTCTTGGTATAAAAGAGAGGATTTCCAGTTGTTCATTAACAGCTTCTTTCAGAAGCTTCTGGGCTTCTCCGAAGTCCTTCAGGGTAACTATGATTGAACTCCCCGAAGGTGAATATTCAAGCCCCTTGTTTTTCACCCACTCCTTTGCATTTGCCGTCAGTTCAATTTCATATCCTGTGGATCTTTTAACCAGCAGTTCCTCGATGCTGCCTGTTTCCACTATCCTGCCCCGAATCAGAATTGCCACCCTGTCGCAGATCATCTCCACATCTGAAAGGATATGTGAGGAAAAAATTATTGTCTTACCCTTTTCCTTCAGGGAGAGAATTATGTTTTTAAGTTCCTTCCTCCCCACGGGATCAAGGCCTGTCATTGGTTCGTCAAGTATCAGAATTTCCGGGTCATTTATCAGAGCCTGAGCCATTCCAACTCTCTGCAACATACCCTTTGAAAATTTCCCTATCCTCGTATCCTTCCATTTAGTCAGAGAAAGAAGATCAAGTAGATATTCGATTCTATCATGAAGTTTTTTTCTCTCTATGTTGAAAAGCCCCCCGTAGAATTGAAGAAGCTCAACAGGTGTGAGGTATGTATAAAAGTAGGGATTTTCAGGGAGAAATCCAATGGAGTTTTTTGCCTCCAGGTCATCGGGACTTTTATCTAAAATTTTCACCTCTCCCCCGCCAGGAAAGATGAGACCGGTAAGTATCTTAAAGGTTGTTGTTTTCCCCGCTCCATTGTGGCCAAGCAGACCAAATGTTTCACCCTTCTTCACAGAAAATGAAATACCCCTCAGGGCAGTTATCCTTTTCCTGATAATGTGGCCCGTGGGATAAGATTTTCTCAAATCTTTTATTTCAATGGCATTCATCTTTTCAGGTATATTTTGATCCTTTTGTTATACACAGTGCTTCTGACCTCACCATCTTGTGTGAGATAGTATTTGCCTCCGAAAGGTTCCGGAGGTATCTCTCTCAGGTACCCCTTTTGCACAAGTTCATTCAGTGATTCTGGTAATCTCCCCTCCCTTTTCCTGAATCTACTGACGGCATCCTCAAGGATTCTGAAATTTCTTTCAGCAATTATCATTTTGATTCTTCTGAGGATTTTCCTCTTTGTTTCTTCATTTCTCGTGTTTTTATAGACCTCCCAGAGAATTTTAAGGGCTGTATCTGCATCATTTTCCTTTGCCAGCAGTTTGCCTGCAAGACTCACGACAAAGAGTGGTCTTCCCGGTTTTGTGGCTGCTTCTTTGAAGTAAAAGGCGGCCTTTCTGTAATTTTCTTTGAAGTAGAGATAGATAAAACCTGTTATGAACCAGAGATACCAGTTATCAGGAAGGTATCTCAACCCCTTCTGGAGAATTTTTATTGCGCTGTCAGTATCGTGTGCCTCCCAGGGAAGTATTGTCCCCGCAAAGCGGTAGGGATAGAAAAATCTGGGATCAAGGGATGTGACTGCGTTGAGTAGAGAGACAAGATATTTGAAATTTCTATCACTTTTCAGATGCTCTCCGGTGTAAACGAGGGTCTTCATCCAGATAATATCAGCAAGAACATTGTTGTAACCAAATGATATCAGCTGGGCATATTTATCAATGGGGAGGTAGAAGAAATCCTCAACTTCTCTTCTTTCCATTCTGTGAATCCTGCCATTCAGGTAACAAGCTGCTCCAAGCAGCAGGATAGCTATTGAAGTGACAATCCACCTTCTCTTCATCTGATCTTTACAACCTCTACCACTTCATCATTGTATAATATAGTTGCTTTTGATGCAAAGAGGTTTTTAAAGGATTCCACATCCTTCCTGGTGAAGTTTATTGATATAAAGCGTGACAGGAGAGTTTTGTTGATGGCGAGGCAATCAACTCCAAATTTTTTAAATGGATAAAATGAGTTTTCCCTCACTGCTGTGAGCAACCAGTTACCCTCAATATTTGTGGAAGGCTCAAACATGAAGGGTCTGTTAATGTAGTAACCTCTTCTACCTGTAAAGTAGAGGAAAATTTTTTTACATGGTGACCTGTTAATAAAATCATACATGTTTTTATATGGAAGATGCCTCCTCTTCCACTTTTCTTCTGACATTCTGCCAGTTAAAAAGGGTAAAATTTCAACACTTGAAGTGTGGGAGATAAAGTAGTTTGCTGGTTGAATAAGCGTGACTAAGAGAAGAATGGATGCAATTAACCTGTTTCTTTCTGAGAGCTTGCTGAGACCTTCCACTGTCAGTATGAGAAGAAAAGGTACGGCAGGCAGAAAATATCTTGCACGAAGTGGTTGAGTAAAAAATACGGTCAGGATGAAGAGAATTGCAATGGCAATGAAACCCCTGTTCCACTTATCTCTGTAGCTGGCGAAAATGGGGAAAATGATCAGATAGGGGGCAAGGGATCCGTCAAAGAGGGCGGGAACTCCATCCTTTCCATAGAAGAACACCCTTACCGGTGCAAGAAGTATCTGAAGGGTGGATTCGTGATAGACAAGTTTTCTAAGGGTGAGAGGATCGATGTAGGTTGTGAATTTAACAGGTGTGGGATTGAAGTGGTGTACCTCCCTTATCTTTAAAAGGCCCGGTAAAAGGGGAAAGAGTGGATTTCCAGTATCCACATAATTCCACCAAAGCCAGAATCCATTCAGGAGAATAAGAAAAGAGATCGTTATTGAGGTAAAAATAATTCTGCTCCTGGCATCGGGGAGGAAGAGAAGAAGGATAAGAAACGAAAAGAGGAGAAGGGGAATGGCAGTATACTTCGTTCCAAATGCAAGGGAGAAGAACAGGGAGGCAGTTATCAGATGGAAAATCTTTTCAGAAATAAGATATTTTCTTGTGTGAAATACTCCTGCTGCTACAAAGGCGGAGACCCATATATCCACATAGGAAGAGGAGATTATCTGACCCACCACAGGTATAAAAAGAAAGAGGAAAATAAGCATGTACCGATCCTGTCGTCTGTTAAGAAAGGTGAAAATTTTCAGATACGCAGAGAGATAGAAGAGAAGGAGAGTTGAAGCAATTATACCAGAGAAATGTGCCAGAACGAAGTTGTGAGGACCGATGAGATAGTAGAGAATGAAAAAGATGGGTGGAAAGTGGGATGGGGTGAACCAGTAAAAAGGTGTGATTTTACCCGTTAACTTCCACAGGTGCGGAAGACTAAGAGTGTAGAAGAGCTCATCTTTTAAATAGGGTGGGAGAAAGGCCATGGAAATATATGTTATGGCAAGAATAATTATGACGAAGAGCAAGAGAAATCTGAGAGTCTTCATTTTTTCCAGAAGTCGGGAACGGTGAGGAGAATTGTATTGAAGATCAGAACGATGACAAAGAGCAGTAATTCAAGGCCCCCGAAAATAATATCTTTCTCCTCTCTGATTTTCATAAATCCTATGTATCCGGCCCAGATAGCCAGAATCAGATCTATCACAGCTTCAATATGGATATGATCCATATCATGTACCCCAGAACGAAGGTTACAAAACTTATTTTTGCTTTAACTTTGTCTTTTGTAAGAATCATGAAAATAACACTTCCAGTCCATGTGAATAATCCAATCAGCAGGAAAATTGATGCTACCAGATCGGGATCTTTAATATTGTCTCTCTCAAGTGCACGAGGATCATCGTAGAGTTTTGCTATGTGTTTATTTATGGTTTTAAGTTCACCTTTAAAAGGTATGTAGAAGGATCTGTTTACCATGATACAACCCTTTGCAGCTAACCAGGCGTATTTTGCAAGCTTTGTTTTACCCTTATTTTCGTACAGATTTCCCAGAAATTCAAGTTTCTTCAAGCTCTTTTTGTAGTATGGGGAAAGTGGAAAGTACAGGTGGCAGGCCTTCTCATATGTCATGATGAGTTTGTAGTTATCCCAGAAGTAGAGTTTCTTTAAAGAAGCTTCCTCAAGTTGAAGGGCATTGTGGTAAAGAGTTGCTGACTGCAGGTACAACCTCCCCACCAGAATAATGGTTGCAATTGCCACCGTCAGAACAATTTTCTGTGCTATTTTTCCTCCTGACATTTGCTATCCTTTTTCTCAACACATTTAAGAAAACGGTTTGAATCTATTATCACATCCTGAGAAACTGCCTTTTCTCTTGCCAGCAGAAGGTATTTTTTTGCCTCTTCAAATTTTCCAAGTTTTGTCAGGGTCTTACCCATAAAAAGGAGATAGTAGGAATCAGATGCATCCATACCGGACACTATGGTAATTCTGTTAAAGTAACGATACGCTTCGGTGTATTTGCCTTCTTTGTATTTGAGAAGCCCAAGATTGAGGAATGCATTTGGATCCGGAAGGGCCTTTTTCATATACTCTTCGCCTTTTTTATATTCACCGGCAATGAAGTAGGCAATTCCAAGGTTTATGTTAAAGGTTTTTTCCGGGAAATCCTGAGGATACCATTTCTTCAAAATTTTTAAAATTTCAATCATCAGATGGGGTCTCCCATTCTTTGCCAGAAAAACTCCTATTCCATCAAGTGTTGAGCCAATGAAGGGACTCTCATCTGGATAGAGAGAGAGGCCATTTGATGCATCTATCTCCATGTAGTTTATTACCCTCTTTGTGTATTCAGTAAATTCAGTTACCACAGTGGCAAAGTTTATATTTTTTGCATATCTCTGAAAGCATTTCTCACCCGGTAACAGCGGGCAGCAGGACAGCAGAACAGGATGCACTGCGTCTGATATTTCAATATATACAGGGAGTCTCCCACTGTATTTTTTTACAAATTCCGTCATGGTTCTGTAGTCGTCAATGTACACAGAATAGTCAGCTATTTCAGGAAATCTCTTTTTATCAATGGGAGAAAAGAAATCCCTCATAAAAATCATTCCGGGTGAAAATATTTCAAGATCATCTCGTGTTCTTTCAATATCCTGAAGATCCCTCATAACGAACCATGATGCATCGCTTATCATGACAGAATTTTTTGGTGTGTAGATGAAGTCCGGCAGGTAAAAGCTTCTTGCTACCCAGTAGTTGTACTTGTTTGTTCTGGGAAATGAGAGGAGTGCCTCTGTAAATAGACCCAGAACTATAGCAATTGCCACGATTCTTTTACCATGTTCTTCGAAAGTTTCAATGATCCTCTTACTGCCATATCCTGCAGCGATAACAAAAATTGCGTGTGAAGGGAGAAGGGGGGTACCGATTTTCCAGGAAATAAAAAAGAGTATGTTAAAAATTGCGAGAAGAATAAAAAAGGAAAAAAGAGGTAAATTTTCCACAGCCAGAAAATAGAATCCTGCCAGAGAGAGAAGAGGAACAACCGGAGAAAAATCAATGTTGATATTTTTGATGAAAATTTTAATGTACTTAATCAGCTCAGCCGTGGATGCTGAGAGGATCCCCACTCTGTCTCCCTTATCTTTTGCATCTGTGAGCTGATAGATCATTCCGGTCAGTGTCTGGGGATTACCCCAGTTAAACTGTGGCCACTGGTGTGCTCTCAGTGGAAGAAAAACGTATGTCGAAAACCCGAGAAAAAATAGAGCTGTGACAGCAGGAATAAGTCTCCATCGAAGTTTTGCCGGAGTGTAGTAGAAATATGCAAATGCGAGGGCGGGAAGGAAAAGAGCCACCGTCGCATGAACTCCACTGCTAAGTCCATATATGAAGCTCCCAAGCAGAATGTACTTCTTTTCCCGTGTTCTGGTGAAGCGGATAACGATGTAGAGCAGAAGCAGGAAGAAAAAAGAGTTCATTGTGTAAACTTCTGCTACTGTGGCGTTGTGCCAGAGGGGATAGGAGAAGGCAAAAAAGAGGGAGAGAAAAATCGAAAGAATTTTTCCTGTATCGAGTTCAAGGAGTATGCGATACAGCATGTAAGTGGCGAGAGATGCGAAAAATGCGGAGACTAAATTTCCCCTCAGGTAAAGGTTACCCAGGGGTAAAAGTGAAAACACTTTCCCGAGCTCAACATAGGTGGGCGAACCTGCCGGGTGGGAAATCCCCAGAGTTTGAATGAGATCCTGAAATTCTGGCGTATCTCGCCAGAAAATTGTGGGCGAAACAGTGAAAATATATACAAAAAAAGAGGCAAGAAAGACAACCATCTCTGGATAGGAAAAAAGAGGGGGATCGCTCCCCCACTTTTCTCATTACTTGACTGTGATCTTACCGGTTGAGGAATTGTAAACAAAGCTCTTAGTACCGAGCTTGTGATATGCAATTCCGGACCAGGTCTGTCCACCTGTATCAGCTGTTGCGTTGATGGTTACATTCTTTGAGCACTTGGCACCCAGGTCTGTTCTGTTTGGAGTTCCACCCAGTGTACAGGAGAAGTCAACATACACCTGGTTGTCTGCATAGTAGGCTTCCTCAGCACTTACCAGGTTCCTCAGGTCGCTCTTGGCTGTGGAGTCGTAGGCTTTCTTTCTGTAGGATGAGAACTGAGGGATGGCTATTGCTGCCAGAATACCAATGATTGCAACAACCACGAGTAACTCAACCAGCGTGAAACCTTTTGCACCCTTCTTCATTGTTTCACCTCCTTTCTATTTTATTTTCAACTTTTTCATGCACATCCTGTACCATTTTGAATACCATGCTGCCTGTATAAAATGTGACAAAAATTGTCAGTGAAAGTGCCTGATGTGTCGAAAATTGTCATTTCTCCCTTATTCTGCCTACTGTTGAATCAAAAATATATGTTGTGTTTCCCCTCAGGTGGTATGAACTTGCGCTCCAGGCATCTCCCGTGGTGTTTACTGAAGCCTGAATGGTAACCTGAGAGGAGCAGATGAAACTCATATTTGTTCCCTGAGAAACATTTCCATCCTGACAGAAGTAGCTGTGGTAGGTCTGATATCCGGCGTAGTAAGCCTCTTCAACATTGACTAAATTTCTCAGGTTGTCAAGGGCAACAGAGTTGTAGGAATAGACCTTATACCTCTGGTAAGCAGGAATAACAATTGCTGATAAAATAGGTAGTGTAAACGTTTATTCGCAAAAAAGTTGAGGTAGGATTTTTTAATGAATAAAACTTGGTAGGACGATGAAGGGAGTTTTAAATCTCAGAGGGACTCAAATTAATAAAAATTGGAGGCC
>Ga0256833_1002148_pt1 | contig 14101 bp, 8 predicted proteins | sample 356284metaG_FD_190535 | JGI IMG/M metagenome (GOLD analysis project Ga0256833, IMG submission 190535) | Hydrothermal vent microbial communities from Mid Atlantic Ridge, Atlantic Ocean - 356-284 | ecosystem: Environmental > Aquatic > Marine > Hydrothermal vents | place: Atlantic Ocean: Mid...
TCTTTAAATGAAAAACTCATTAGTTAAAGATAGATGCTTTAAGGTATTCAAACTGTCCAAGTTCTCTCTCAATCTCTAATAGACGGTTATATTTAGCAATTCTATCACTTCTTGCTGTTGAACCTGTTTTAATTTGACCTGTATTTAGTGCTACTGCAAAGTCTGCAATGAAACTATCTTCACTCTCTCCTGAACGGTGAGACATTACACAAGTATATCCATTTCGTTGTGCTAGTCTAATGGTCTGCATTGTTTCCGATACTGTTCCAATTTGGTTTGGTTTAATTAAGATTGAGTTTGCTATATTTTTCTCAATACCTTCGTTTAAAATAGAGACATTGGTTACAAAGAGGTCATCACCTACGAGTTGAATTTTTTCTCCAAGCTCATCGGTTAAAATTTTCCAACCCTCCCAATCATCTTCACTAAGTCCATCTTCAATAGAGACAATAGGGTACTTTGAACATAAATCAGAATAGTAGGCAACTAATTCAGCAGAAGTCAACTCTTTATTTTCAGATTTAAGAAGGTATAGTCCATCGTCATTGGTAAGTTCAGATGCAGCAACATCAAGTGCAAGTCCAATCTCTTCACCTGCTTTGTACCCAGCAGATTCAATAGCTTTAATAATCACTTGAAGTGGCTCTTCGTTACTTTTGAGGTTTGGTGCAAATCCACCCTCATCACCAACAGCTGTACTCTCACCCATACTATCAATAATCTTTTTAAGGTGTTGATAAATTTCAGCTACAGCTTGTAGCCCTCTTGAGAAGGTATCAAACCCATGAGGAATAATCATATACTCTTGAAAATCGACTGAGTTATTTGCATGTTCCCCACCATTTATAATGTTGAACATTGGAACAGGTAGAGTCACACCATTAGCACCACCAAGGTAACGGTATAGTGGCATATTGAGTGACTTAGCAGCAGCACGAGATACAGCCATAGATACACCAAGAACAGCATTTGCTCCAAGCTCTCCATAGTTCTCTGTACCATCAAGTGACTTCATGGTAATATCAACTTCAGCTTGGTTAAATGGTGAGAGACCCACAAGTGCATCGGAGATTTTATGGTTTACATTTTCACACGCTTTTAAGACCCCTTTACCCATATATCGGTCGCCACCATCACGAAGCTCTAATGCCTCTCTTTTACCTGTACTTGCACCACTTGGAACAATGGCAGAAGCAACTGTTCCATCACTTAAACTTACTGTTGCTTGAACAGTAGGGTTTCCTCTACTATCCATTACCTCATTTGCTCTTACATCATCAATAAAAATCATTGTTTACCCTTAGTAAAAATATTGTTGAAATTTTAGCATATTGTGCCATAGAGATAAGAGTAATTTTTAAAATCTATAGTTTACATTTACGCCATAAATAGGTTCAGATACTACACCAATACCATTACTATAGTTAAAAAGAATATCTAATGAATCATTACCCTTTAGCACTCTTGATAGACCAAAAGAGAGCATTGAGCCTAGACTATTTTGATTGTTTAGTGCTAATCCCATGGTTCCAAAAGGTCTAAAAGAGTGGTTTAGACTCTTCTCTCTACTCTTTCCTATAGATGTAGATAGTCCAAATTCTGAAAAGTTATTTGCAATGGTTTTTGAGTAGTGGTTGTTTGTGTAGTACCCATTAAATGTAATATCAGGATAGCTTGAACGCCAAATATAGTTAGTAGAGAGTTGAATCTGTTGACCCTCTCCAATTTTACTCTTTTGTTCAGTTAGGTAGCTATTTTTTTGAAAAAGGAGACCTAGTGATAGACGTTTAGTAATGGCATAATTGAGTGAAAGCATTTCACTGTTTTCAAGAGCCTCTTGCTCTAATTGTGTAGTCACTTTTGTTTTGTTTTGGTATGCTCCTTCAAAGTTGAGTTGTACTCTGTTAATGTTATACCCAAGATGCAATGCACCCATTAGATTTCTCTCTACTCCATCAATCTCTCCAACTTTTGCTTCCCATGAAAAATTCTCTTTTTGCTCTTTTAGGGCTACACTCAAGGTAGTCTGTTGTTTTGCACCATAGTTGTAATTGGTCACTGCTATTTTACTTCTAATCTTTTGGTATAGATACCACTCATGAGAAAAATGACTCTCTTTTAGAGTTGTTGTTCTATTTAAGTGTTGAGCATTAAAACCTATCTCTGATGGGGTATATTCATTGTTAATCATCTTGTTATACTCTTCACGGACTCTACTATTTTCAAGTTGCATAATATCTTGATATAGTCTCTGATACTCTTGATTTTCTGGCTCTCTTTTTATTGCATACATTACCCAATTTTTTGCAAGTTGCTCTTTTTTTAATATGAGTGAAGCTACCATAGAGGCTAAACCAATCTGCTCTTGTAGTTTTGGATTATCTTTGAGATAAGCTATCTCTTTTAGAAGTTCTTTTTTAAAGTTGGTTCTCTCTTTTAGATTATCCATTAGAAACCATAAGTATGATTTATGTGTCTCAATACGTGTAGGAGCTAAAGAGAGGCGTTTTTGAAAGAGTTCAAATGTTCTATCTAAATCTCCATTTGTTGCATAGTAGTTTCCTAAGAGTTCAAGAAAATAGATGTTGTTGTAGAGAACGCTTTTTACTCTAGTAGAGAGATGTTCAATTGTCTCTTTAAAACCATTTTCATCTTTTGTCTCTATTAAATGGTAGAGTAGAGTAAGAAGATAGTTAGGGTTATTTGTCTCTCTCCATAGACGCTTATATAGGTAAGTTAATCTCTCTCCTCCATAAGCACTCTCTAAAGAGATGAGATGTTCATAGTCACTACTGTTTAGTCTATTTTTAGGCTCTAATCTCCATAGCTCTTGATGTAGTATTCTGTAATCTTTTTGGTGCCAACCAAGCTCGGTAAAGAGTCGTAACTCTTTTAGCTCATCTCTCATCTCTAACTCTCTACTTAATTGATAGGCTACTTTAAACTCTTTAAGTGCAAATGCTCGTTTTATGGCTAACTCTTGAAGCTCTCTATCTACTCCATATCTCTTTTTATAGTTACTATAGACTCTTAATCCTTTTTTATAGTGACCTCCATAAAATGAGAATAGAGCAGTTGCTTTGGATATACTTCTATTATGATGTTTCTCTAAAAGTTTTTCAAAATACTCCTCTGCTTGTGGTATCTCTCCTGTATATTTATAGTACTCTACAACTTTTTTAACAAAGCTATAATCTCCCTTTGCTACTTTGTCTTTGTAAATCTCTCCTAAAATAGCATAGGCGTGGTTTAGGTCACTATTTTTAAGTAGATAGCTCTCATACTTTTTATCGTTAGGGTACTCATGATATCCCTTTGCATAGAGTCTATTGACCTCTTTTGCTCTACCTAGCCAAAGAGAGAGTTGAATTGATTTATCTAAATATTTTTGATTATGGAACTCTATATTTGCATAGGTCGCAACCTCATAAGCCTCTTCTAGTTTAGAGCTGTAGGTGAGTGCATTTAGTGCTAAATCTATATTTTTTTTATTAAATAAAGAGGGGTCATCTCTAAAGAGTTTAATAGCATACTCTCCTGCCTCTTTTGTCTCTTTTTGTTGTAAAAGTGTGTTTACAATAGTATATATATCAGACTCTAAAAGCTCTTTTGATGATATATAATCCTCTATAAGCTCTTTAATCTCTCCCTTTTTTCTATCTCTATTTTGTAGTGAAGCATAGAGTGCAAGGTAGAAGAGATTTGTTATCTCTCCTTTGCTCTTTTTAGTTAAAAAGAGTTGATGTGCAATTTTAGTAACTCTCTCATACTCACCATTTATAATGAGACTATTTAAGGCATACTCTTGAAGCTTTGGTTCTATCTCTGGGTAGTTTAATAGGTGTGTTAAGAAGTAGTAGGCTTTAGGTTTATCATTAAGTTCTACAGCTAAGTAGTAGGCAATCTTCTCAAACTCATAATCAATCAGTTCAGGTTGCTCTTTCATAAGGTGAAGTAGTGATTTATATTTAAGATATCTATAGTTAATATTGGTCGCCTCTGCAAAAAAGAAGAGATAGTCACGGTTGTTTACAGTATAGTCATAGTAGTCCAAAAGACGCTCTTTAAGTCGTTCTAGTAGCTCTTTGTCTTCGCTTTTAAAGTAGTTATCTTTCTCTAGTAGATATTGTGTTTTGTAGAGTTTAATTAGCAATGCTCTGTCATTAGTAGAGTTAATAAGCTCTTGATTTAATGCTAAAGCTTTATCTGTCTCTCCTGCATAGTCATAGTTTTTTATCAAAATCATCTTTAGCTTAATATTATCTGGGTAGTAGAGTAGCATACTCTCTAGGTAGTTAATAGAGAGGTTGGTATTCTCCTCATTCCCCTCAATAAGAGATTCAATATCATCTTTTGGAAAGAGCAGATACAACACTAAAGCAAAGACTACAATAACACCTAAAAGCTCCCTTATTGAGAGTATAGAGGTACTAGTATCATGATTATTTACACTTGAATGCAATAGTTACCCTTTTTTTACTCTTTGAGATGATAGAGAGTAGAGATTTTTTTCTACTTACTTTAAATGGAGTATTGAGATGATATTCGCACCCTTTATGTAGATAGAAGTTTGCCTCTAAAGGAACATTTGATTTTAATTTAACTCTAATACTATTTCTATCTACTTTAACCTCTTCAGCCCAACCATTACAATCTTTTAGGTAGGGTAGGGTAGTTTTATTAGCTAAAATTATGGTGTGATTTTCTCTCCTGTCTAGTGTAATATAGGTTCTATTTCGTGTATAGGTATATCCTGCTACTCCTTGACTCTTTTGCATATCTATATGGACTCTTTTGTCAAATCTAATTGTGCGTAAAAAACCACTATTTCGTATCTCATATCCACCTGCTATCTTTGCAATTGCTGTTCGGTAGAAACCTCTTGATTTTTTAATAAATTGTGATGCATATAGTTTAGAGGTCTGTTGGCTAATTGCCCATTTATAGACTTCATCTAATGCATTAGATGAAGCAAGTTTTGAACCTGAATAGAAATGGTAATAGATATTAATAGGTTTAAGTCGTCTAGGATTTTCAGTAAGTTTAAAGGTACTTATAGCATCACGATACCCCCAAAATGGTCCAAGCCAATCGTTAGTATATACATTTTCATTCTGTTCACCTGTATATATCTGCCAATACTCCTCTCGTTGTATTCCAAAAGGAGCAACACGGCTAAGGTATGGATTTTTTTGGGTCATGGTGGTATCTCCACCATTCATAGTAATGTCTCCTTCCCTTTCGGTATATGCTAAAACTAAACGGGTAGGTAAACAGTCACCACTCCAAAAAAGTATTCGTTTGTCTTGTCTATTTTTAGGAGCTAATGAGAGTGCAAAGTCAATACTATCGGTTGTCTCTCTTTTTAATTTAAAGTTAGGATAATTTGGAATAGGTAGATGTTGCAGATGCCCCTCTGTTGCATGTTTTATCTTTTTAGTTTTTGTAGTTTTTCTCTTACTCTTCTGTTGAAACTCTTTGTCTGCTTCTCCCCAAAAAAATGGGTGAGATAGGGTATGACTAGCAGGTTCTATCCATGGTAGTTTATATATCTCTTTTGCTATCTGTTTCATTCTTCTACTCAATTTTGGATAGAGTCCAATAGAATCTACCTCACCTTGAATAAGAGAGATACTTTGTGGAATAGGGTATTTTTTAAAAATATGTTCTAAAAGATATTTAGAGGCAAGTTGTTCTGTATTGGTTCGTACCACCTCCATAAAACCATCACCATCAACATGTGTAAATAAAATTCTTCTACCTGATTCTGTAGTTGGGTCAGGCACAGGAATTTCATTAAGGTTTAAGCTCTCTTTTAAGAATTTAAAGGGGTCAATTGACCATAAACTCTCATTATTAATGCTTGGTAAAAAAGAGAAGCCATAGGCATAACCACCCCAAGGCATTAGAGCAATGGGAAAACTTTTTTGTCCATTTGGATAATCTACTTCAACAATAGGTTTAGCACTTTTAGAGGTAAATAGTTGCTCCTCATAAGCTATAGAGGCTTTAATCTCAAAGGGTTTATATCCATTTTTATAGAGAGTTTGACTTTTATCTAAAAATCTATTTTTATTGTTAATTAGAGTAATATTAAACTCTTTTAGATTTTTGTTTGTTCTAGGAAAGATAAAATTTTGAAGAAAGAGGATTTTTATACCTCTATCTTTTACATTGGTTATCCACTTATAAAATTTATCACTATTTTTAGTTTTCCCTTCACTCCATACAACTACAGCTTTATATCTATCTTCTACCGATTTAGGTAGCTCTTTTTTTGAGATATCGCATAGTATAGGAATATAGCCTAAATGCTCTATAGGCATAGAGAGAGTAAGATGAACATCAGAGTAGGCATCATTACCATTGAGAAATCGTGAAGAGTTAAGAAGAATAAGTACATTACGACGAATCCTCTCTATGTCACACTCCCCTTGCTCTTGAAGCATTCCATCGGTAACGTAAGGGATAACTCCTAACTTTTTAAGTTTTTTGGCAATCTCTAAACGTTTTTTAGTTGAACCATCACTGTAGTCAATAGAGATAGTATCAAGATGATATTTTTGAGCCTTTTTAAATTGATTAAGAAGCCAATCTCTATCCTCTTTTGGAACTTTTAGATACTTTTTATGGGCATGGTCATAACGACTTAAAAGACTCTCTGCTACTACCCCTGATATATCGTTATGTATCTTATCTAAAAGCTCAAATCCTCTATTTAATATAATTTTAGATTTTGGATATTTTTTATGGAGTTTATGCACAAAAGAGATAAGTGCTTTTTGTTGCTTTTTAAAAAGCTTTTTATCTTTAGATGTAACATGATATGCGTCCATGGTATCTAAAAAAAAGTTTCTATACCCTTTTTGGTAGAGTTTTTCTACTCTTTGAAAGATAAAATCTTGATACTCTTTATTATTTAAATCTGCAATAAGAGAGTTCCATGTTCTATTTTTAGAGATAATCCACGATTTTTTATATGGAGTTTTAGTTTTTCTCCAAGGTTCAATCTCTCCTACACTTACATAAGCAACCATCTTTTTTGGGTAGCGAATGGCAAAAATATTATCAATAGAATCAGCCTCAACCACCACTTTGTCGTAGAAGCTAATAAATTGGTCATCTATATTTTTACTATATATAAAAGCATATCGTTCTGCTCCAAATAGAGTAGTGCTAAGTAGAAAGAGTAGCATTAATACTCTATTGTAACATAAATGTCTCATAGTCTAACTCCTGTAAAATTTTGTTAAGGGTGTTAATGGAAGCAACAAATAGAATAAGTAGTGTTATACTATATCCATACCCATAAAAGTAGGGACCCATCTGAATACTTATCCATGTAAGTAGTGCATTTAGAAGAACAAAGGCTAAAGTATATAGTAGTGCCTCTTTCTGTTTGTCAAGATAGTATAGGTATGCTAAAATAGACATAAAGCCTAGTTGAAGTTGTACGCCAATAACATCTACATAGAAGAGAGGAAGGTAAAGTTTTGGAATTACCAGTATCTCAAAGAGCTTTTCTGCACTCAAAAAGAGTAAGATATTAAACATACCCTGCACAAATAGAATCTCTTGAATACTTTTAGTAACTGAGTTTATCATCTCTTGTTTATGGGTTTTTATCTGTTTTAGTGTTCCGTGTCTGTTAATGGCTCTATAGAATTTCGCATAGGCAATGGCAAAATCAGCCTCTAGTCTATAGAAGAAGATAGCCATACCAGGAATAATAGATAGATAAGCTAAAAAGATAGGAAAGTCATATACCATAGATGCATGAAGTTTGTCTATAACCATATATCCAACAATTGGAGAGAACCAAAAGATGGTTTTGTCTATCCAGATAGCGATATTGTAGAGCATACCAGAGATACCTATTTTCCAGTACTTCTTAAAGAGCTTTTTATCAAAATAGTCAAAACGAATGAATCGTTGGTTAGCCTTGTTTGAAGATGGGTAGTAGTAGATAATTCCTAAAAAGAGCATAATAAAGAGTAGAGAGTTCCCTACAATAAAAGAGACAAGTAGTCCCTCAAGACCATAATCTTTAAGTAAATAGGCAACCAAATATATAGCAATATAGCCAAAAAGATAGAATAGGATAACTTGTTTATAGAGTTTTAGACTTGCTGCTAAGATATTTGCAATCCATACAGAGGAGAGTATAACAAAAAGGGTTATATATAGTAGTATAAATAGATTGCTTTGAGAATCAAAAATAAAAATTGCTAGAGCTATAGAGATAAGTAATGCCCCAGCAATAGTTAAGATGACCACTCCTATAAAATTGGGTAAGATAAGATAGTACTTTTTTTCATAAATCTTGTCAGCAATGAAGCGTGTAAAGGGTAGCTGATAGAGACCTGTATATATTGAACTTATAGCAAGAGCAGAGACATAGGTAACCGAAGCTTTAAGCATGGTTTGGGTTGGGTCTTGTGTATGGTATAGGTAGATGTTGCTTAGTCCAATACCTAAAATAATAATCATAGAGATAACCCAAGGTCCAGAGCTAAGTACAGCCGAGTAGCCAAAGGTTTTAAATACTGCTGTAATGGATTTCTCTTTGATTATCTCTTTTAGTTCAAATCCTATTCCAGCCATGATGACTCCTCTATCTGTTTAAATACATCTTCATAGACCTTTTGATATGTATCTAAAAAAAGCTCTTGGGTGTAGAAAGTGTTTACTCTTTTTATGGCAACTTTTTGAGCCTCTAACCAACGCTCTTCATCGCTTAGTAGTTCAATGTACCCTTTAGCTAAAGCCTCTGCATTGGCAATTGGGCATACGACTCCTGCACTTCCTAGTGCTATATCTTCAGGGTTCTCTCCACCATATATAAGCTCTTTACATGAACCAACATCTGTTCCAACACAAGGAACACCTGCTGCAAACCCCTCCAAGATAACAAGAGGCATTCCCTCACTAATAGAGGTGAGTGTTAGTAGTCCACTTTGAGGTAAGATTTTTGATATATCTTGAAAGCCTAAGAATTTTATTGTATCTTTTAGATTTAAAATATCAATAAGCTCATAACACTCTTGAGCATACTCCTTCTCTTCGTCAGCTGGTCCTACTATCCACGCCTCTACATCGGGTAGGGCGTTGGCTGTAATTCTCATTGCTTGAATAAAGGTTTTAATATCTTTAATAGATACCACACGCCCAATAAGGGTAATGATTTGAGGAATACCCTCTGGACGCTCATTAATGGTTTTACCAAGCTTTTCAATATCTACCCCATTAGGAATTACTCTACATCGCTCTGCTTTTGCTCCATATGCTATTTGGGTCTCTTTCGCAACGCCAAATAGGGATAAAATAGGGTTTGCTCTACTATAGCTCATCTTTCCTATACCTTCAAAAAAACGAACCCACATAGTCTGAATGTAGTCGCTTTTTGAGGTGTCTCTAAAGAGGTCTAACTTTTTATAGAGTGAAAGAGAGTTTGAGATGAGGTCAATCTTTCGCTCTTTAGTGTAGATACCATGCTCTGTTAAGATAAATGGTTTACCTGTCTCATGAGAGATGAGAGTAGAGAGAAATCCTGCATATCCTGTTGATGGGGAGTGAATAATTGCTCCTTTATCTTTAATGACATAGGCGAGTTCAGCCATTTTCCAGATAGGAATATGAATACTTCTTACCGACCAAAAGTAGTCTAAAAAGGAGAGGTCACTTGCATTCTCTTGATTTTTATTGGTAATGAAATACCACGCCTCTTTAGAGTATAAAAAGGTTGATTCGCTAATGATATTTCGATAAAAATCTAACTTCTGTATCTCTTTTGGAAAAGGGGTATTGTTATCTTTTTCTCTAAACCAACTATAGAGCTCTTCGACTCTCTTAAAATCTTCTACACTCCCATCTTTTGACTCAATAGGTGGCTTTTCATCATCGTCAAACATAAACATCTCTATAACATAAACCAAATTTTCAGGGTATGGATAGAGAGGTTTAGGTGGATAATCTTTTTTCTGACTTCCAATAAATGCAATACCGAACTTATATTGAGGTAGCCCTGCAATGAGTTGTGCAATCCATGAAGAGACCCCACCTCGAACATAAGGGAAAGTACCCTCACATGGAATTAATATATCAGGTTGAGCTGTATCGTGTAGTATTTTCATTTGTTTACCCACATCTTTCCAATAGGTTTAAGGCGTACATCTATCTCAAACTGCTCTTGATTAATATGTTGAGATACCTCATTGTAACGCTTCTGTTCAAATCGAATCTCTGCTAAAAAAGTACCAATCGCCTCTTTTGGTATGCCCATCTCTATGGCTTTGAAGAATGCCTCTTCTGCCTCTTTGTACTCTCTATTAAAGAGTTTAATCTTTCCCATTAGAACCATAGCACGAGCATGGTTTGGAATCTCTTGAAGTGTGTTAGCAATCTTTTGAGTATAGAAACCAGATAGCTTATCACTTGCAACACCGTGGTAGATAAACTGCCAATAGGTAGTTGCCAACTCAAAAAGATGCTCTTCTCTCTCCTCTTTTATTTTACTAGAGTCTATTTTAGCTTGAAGAGATTTAATTTGATTATTAAGCTTTTTCTCAAATGAAGAGATTAAAGCAAAGGCATAGAGACGTGTCTCATCAGAGCTATCCGAGAGAAAGTTTTTTACCTTATCAATATTATTTTGTGCATTAGACTCATAGAGAATAGAGAGAGATTTTATCTTCTCATCGACAGATATTTTACGGCTCTGCTTCCCCTCTGCTATCAAAAGCCCCTCTTGAAATTTACTATAGACCATAGGAAACTCTGAAATATACTCCTCAAAGTCAACCATCTCATAGTTTGGGTGACTCTCTTTTTGTGTTGCCCATGTAAGAGCAAAAAATATCATAATAAGTGTAAGGATAACTCCAATAAAGAGAAATCCTACATTGATAACAATGAAAAAGAGAAAAATCTCTCTTTTGTGTGCTTTAAACTTTTTAGGAATAAAGAGTATAAGAAGATAGGAGATGACTATCCAAAAAAGTATCTCTATTCCAATAAATAGCAGTAGATTTTGTGGGGAGTTTGTAGCAAGAAGTAACTCTTTAACATACTCTATGTTTGGACTACTCCACACAACTATACTCCTCAATAAGTGAATTAAAGTTTCTAACGCTAGTATGTTTTTTTATAATTGAGCTATAATCTTTTGGTGATAGTTGTCTTGGTAACTCTCTCTCTAGCTCTTCAAGTTTAAGTTGGTTCTCTAATGCATAATCTAACTCTTTTGACCTCTCATACATTTCTGGGTTTGCAACAAAAGGAAAGAGAACAAAGTGAATATAGCTCTCTCCACACTCAATAGCAATATATTGGTCTAAAATATCTAAAAAATCACTATTGTATAGAAAATCATCAATCTCTTGATGTACTATTTTGTTATCAGTAGCAAGGAGATAGACTCGACTGTCAATTTTAAATCCATCTAATATATTATTTAGACGTGCAATCTCTAGTTTAAAGTCAACAATATCTTGACGCTCATGGTTCTCATTTTTTAAATCAATACTATTTTCATGTTTACTATTTTCAATTCTATCAAGAGAGGCTCTCTTCTTGTACTCTGTCCAGATATAGTTAAAGACTACATTTATTTTAAGAAGTGTATCTTCATTATAAAAGAGAAAAGGTATCTCTTTAATAATTAAAATAGCAACTATACTATCTCTTTTATCTATAAATGGAATAGCATATATATAGGAGGTCTGCTCTTTATCTTCTAAATCATTAAGATATATAGGCTTTTTTTGACTTAATGCCTCCTCTATAAGCTTATCATTTTTATCAATAGTCTCATTGCTATTACCAATAGATGCAAAGATGTGGTGAGGCTTATTGTTTTTAACCCTCCATATCATAGCACTATTAACAGCAAAGAACTTTTTGAGGACTCTTAGTGTATTTTTAGCACTCTCTTTTGGTATATTATGCTCTGAACTCTCTAAAATTTCAGAGATAACAAACCTAAAAGAGGCAGGTTGGGTAATGTAGATAGACTCTAATTTGTCATGTGAAATCTTTAGTGTAAAGAAGGCATTGGTTAACTCTTTAAGTCTAAGTTGTAGATATTTGGTTTTTATCTTATATTTATCCATCTCTTCATGTAGGCTAGAGAAGAAAAAACCATAGAGAAATACAAAAAATAAGTTCTCTAAGATAATCGATGTAAAGATAGGGTCATTGGCATAGGCAAAAAAGGAGACAATGGCTAAGAGTGTCCACATAAGTAGCCCCATAGTTAATCCATAAAATAGGGTTACAACAGCTAACCATAAGACCAAAAAAGAGAAGTTGTAGTGAATAAGTAGAGGGTCTTTCTCATCGATATATAGTCCTGCAACTACAATAAGTAGTGCAAAGGCTACAACCTCAAAGGTTTGAAAAAGTTTTGATTGTCTTTTAAGTGTCATAATATTTTAGTCTGTAAAACTTGGAATAATCTCTTGAGCAATCTCTTGTGCTACAACCCCAATAGATTTGTCACCCCAACCACTTTTAGCAATAACACCATTGTAGATAGTTCTACTATTTGATAGATCGATTACTTTGATGCTGTAGCTTACGACAGGTTGTGCATCTATACCTTTTTTATAACGCCACTCTTGCACCTCTCCTGTAATAAGGTAGTTGGCTTTAAGTTGTTTTGCTAAATTAATCTGCTCTTTTAAAAAATTAATTTTATTTTTAGTTAGGTTACTCTTTTCGCTCCCCTCAATAAGTGAATGGAGCATAATACTCTCTTTTGACAAAACTGACTCAACAATAGAGGCTGCTTTAAGTCCTGCCATGGGTGTTTGAGTGTAGTTCCAAAATGATGAGATAACATATGTTTTACTCTTTGATAGTGTTAAAGTTGGTTTGTGAACAATAGATGAGCAATTTACAAAAAATAGAGTAGAGAAGATAAGAAAAAATTTAGATAGTTGAAACATAGATGTAGCTCCCTATAAAATAAATAGCTCTATTTTATAGGGTTACTCTTAATTATTTAGTTAAACTTTGCCTATTATAGGTATTTAACTTAAAATTCAGAAATTTTTGTAACATAAATTTTAAAAAATATAATTTTATTATGTTTTTATGTTTCTTTTTATAAAAATGTAACTATTCATCACTATCTTTTATATCATTAGTATCCATGGTAAGCATACTTGTAATCCCAAGTGCCTCTTTAATCTTAGCCTCTATCTCATTACGAAGAGCAATATCCTCTTTGAACTTAAGTTTAACATTCTCTTTACCTTGTCCAAGCTTCTTCTCACCATAACTAAACCAAGCACCAGATTTGTCAATGATATCTAGTTTTACACCATAGTCAACCAACTCACCCTCCATAGAGATACCCTCTCCAAACATAATATCAAACTCTGCTTGTCTAAATGGTGGAGCAACTTTGTTTTTAATCACTTTTGCTTTAACACGATTACCAATTTGTGATTCACCCTGTTTAAGTGTTGCTACTCTTCTTACATCAATTCTAACTGAAGCATAAAATTTAAGAGCATTTCCACCAGTAGTTGTCTCTGGACTCCCATACCCCATCATTCCAATTTTCATACGAATTTGGTTAATAAAAATAACAGTGGTATTTGTTTTGTGTAGAACTCCTGTAATCTTTCTAAGTGCTTTAGACATTAGACGAGCTTGAAGTCCAACTTGTAAATCACTCATTTCACCCTCTATCTCTGCTTTTGGTGTAAGTGCAGCTACAGAGTCAACTACAATTACATCAACAGCTCCAGAACGGGCTAATGTCTCAAGAACATCAAGTGCTTGTTCTCCAAAATCGGGTTGAGATACCAATAGGTTCTCTACATCTACACCTAAATTTTTAGCATAAAGTACATCAAGAGCATGTTCTGCATCAATAAAGGCACATACTTTTCCATCAGCTTGTGCAGAGGCTGTAATTTGTAGAGCAAGAGTAGTCTTACCTGAACTCTCTGGTCCATAAATCTCAATGACTCTTCCCTCTGGAACACCACCAATTCCTAATGCCATATCAAGACCAATTGAGCCTGTACTAATAGCTGCGATAGGTTCTATTACTTTGTCTCCTAAACGTACTACTGTACCTTTACCAAAA
>Ga0256833_1002149_pt1 | contig 14096 bp, 15 predicted proteins | sample 356284metaG_FD_190535 | JGI IMG/M metagenome (GOLD analysis project Ga0256833, IMG submission 190535) | Hydrothermal vent microbial communities from Mid Atlantic Ridge, Atlantic Ocean - 356-284 | ecosystem: Environmental > Aquatic > Marine > Hydrothermal vents | place: Atlantic Ocean: Mid...
ACCTTTAAATACTTTTTTATAGTATCCACTAAGAGAGCTTATTATAATCCCTTTTTTCGTACTTGATGCATGGATAAATTTACCATCTTCAAGATAAACTCCTACATGAGTAATAGGGATACCTCTTTTTTTGTCTGTATTAAAGAAAAGGAGATCTCCTTTTTTAAGCTCATCCTTTACAAAAATACTACCACGCCATTTATACTGTTGGTATGCTGTCCTTGGAAGATTAACCCCAATTTTTTTGTAGATAAATTGTGTATATCCAGAGCAGTCCATACCTTTACTTGGTGATGTACCGCCCCAGGTATATTTACCTCCTAAATACTTCTTAGCCAGAGCTTCAACATTTTTACCTGTTGAGGAAGTACCTATCTTGTAATATTTAGAGATTTTAGTACCAAAGGCATCTCTAAATTCTACCTTATTTTTGGCATAGGCTAGAGCATTTTTTACTCCACCCAGATGTGCTGCCATAAGTAACCCTTTTAATATCTGCTTATCATTTAAATTAACACCTGCCTTGACTATCTTTTTGTAATTTATGGCTAAAAGCTGATCCATAGCCCTTTCTTGGAGTGCTTCACTGGCTAAAAAAGCTTTTTTACCACCTTTTATAGTCCAATTTGAGGGGTTAGCCAAAAAGGTTTTTTGTGTTAATCCGTTTCTCCAGACTACTTTTTGTTTAGATCCCTCTCTTGATAAAAAAATAGCTCTAGTGTATCGATCTCTTTTTACCAATTTTACATCAACTAAAGCTGATGATCCAAACTGGTATCTTCCTAAAAATCCTCTGGAGTTCTCTGCTTTGAGATCCCCTTTGCTTTTTGACTCTGTCATCGCTATAAGCTTTTTAATTTCCCTATAGTCCTGTTTTGACAAATCAGCATATACCAAATTTACCAATAATACAAAAAAGAGGATGGTTTTTTTCATAGACTACTCTTTACCGTGTGATGCAAAGATCAAGAATTGACTTAAAACTTCAAAACCACTCTCATTAGTATTTCCTGCTCTCTCTATAACTAAAAGCTCTTGTTCTGGAGGAAATGACATAGGAAAACTACCTATCTTATCAGCATTGGTAGTTTCACAAGAGTAGTTTTTAACGCCGTTTCCCTCTCCTGTATAATTACAAGAGAGATCTACTCCTTTAGTTCCTGCTGATACAATTGCTACAACATTTTTAACCACCGCAGTATTATTGGTAATTTCAAGTTGTCCGTAACCTTTGGTATTTTTTTGCCACTTTACCATAAAAGCTGTTTGATTAGACTCTATATTTACTGTAGAGAGGGTATCTGTTGTCGTTCCCTCATTATTGGTGTCCTTTGGATCTTCTACTCTTATACAACCGCTTAAAAGTAAAATTACAAGAGGAAACATAATTATTAGTTTTTTCATGTTTTTTCCTTAATTAACTGATACTACTGGAGAGAGGGCAGGAGATAAATCTTTGCCGTTTCTATAATTTTGATTGCCATATGAAGCTCCTCTATCGTAAGTGCTGCCATCCGTAACACTTTGATGGTTGGGAGAACTAGGTAAATTTCTATCTATAACCCCCATTTTTGGTGCCTCGTAGTTAAGAGGATCCAATATAATATCTTTTGTTACAAAAATATTAAATCTGTATCCAGGGCGGATTGTGATAGTTGGAGCAATTCCTAATTGCTTTGCAATCATTTTGGATGCAGCTTTTTCTATAGCTGTTTCTCTTCTCTGGGTATCTGTATTTTCAGACTTAATAACCAGTTCTCCGTTATTTACCGTAATATCCCCATTAAGCACTGTTAGCAATAGAGCAGAGCCAAATATCCTAAAGTAATGATGATCTACTTGATCTTCAAACCCTGCATATCCCTCTTGGTCTGTTCCATTCATCGCTCCAAGATTAACTGTAGAACCATCTGGAAAAACCAATCTTTGCCAGATGATCAACGCCCTATCTTGTCCATATGAAACATTAGCCGAGTATTTTCCAACAATTTTAGTGCCTTGCGGTATCAATAAATACTCACCTGTAGCAGTGTCATAGACATTTTCTCTAACCTGCCCTATAATCCGACCAGGTAGATCCGAATTAATACCACTAAGAAGTACACCGGGTATCAAAGTACCTGTTTTGATCTCGTAAGGTGAGAGTTGCTTTGTCTTCTTTGAGTTTAAATAATCAAAACTTTCTTTTTGCTTCAAAAAAGGAAAGTTTTTATCTTGATTATTTGGCTCTTTAGATCCCCTACCTACTGCACTTTTTAAGGCGTTCATCATTTCAAATATCTCTCTGCCAGACTTTGGAGGCTTTGCACTTGCCGCTGCTCCTAACATAGCCAAAGGGTTAATTCCATTCATACCACTCAAAGCATTTGTACCACTATTCATTGAAGCAGCAACTTTAATTTTAGTTGGTGCGGTAATAGCAGCTTGGTAAAGCTTCATTTTAAGCTTTTCTAGTTCTAACTTTTGGTTATCTATCTCTGCTGTAATATTTTTATCGGAAAGAGCAGAACCAAGATTATTTTGTGCTGCTGGAGCAGGTAACGGAGCAGGGCTTTTAGGATCTGCTTTTTTGGGTTGATCCCTTTTCATTTTCATCTTATCTCTAAGAGATTGTTGATAAAGATCGTTTAGCATAGTATTAGCAAATTTCTCTCCATCGTCTACCTTAGTAATTTTTACTTTTTCACCCTTTTGGATCTCTCCTCTTTTCATCGTTGCATATCCAAGTCCAAGAACTAAGATTATGACTACACCCCCAACCAATAGGATAGGTACCTTATTGAGTTTCTTAACTCCAGAGTCAAGTTTGGTTATTTTACCAACACCAGACGGAGAAACATTAGGATCTAATTTATTATCACTCATATTTATCTCCTTACAACTATTACATAATCAGCCGATACAAAACCGCTATAATTTTTTAACTTATACCAGTATTCAGATTGACTATTTATAACCTTTTTTGAGACTTTCAAATAGGTACCTTTTTTATATGTTCTCAAAATCTTTGAGTGAATATTTGGCTCTTTACGCACATTTAAAGAGGTTGCTATAATTCTAGCCAAAAATCCTCCTGTACTTCTAGCTCTGCTTAAGGAAGATCTTGAAGATGATTTTAAAAAGCTAAATTGCTTATAAGGAGGAGTGCTAGATAGCCCTCTTACTGTAAAAGGTGTAACTGGAACATATCTACTACCAACTTTTTTATAAAGTCTGCTTATTGTGGCGTTGTCAATCACAAAAGTAGCTCTTACTGTTTGTGTTCCTATATAATCAATCTTCCACGCAAAGGGAATATAGGGTGTAACTGATTTTTCATCATAAGTGATCCCATATCCAACACCTCTAAATTTCTGCTCGAATAGATCCGAAAAGGCTTTAGTTGCAGGAGTAAATTTAGTATCTATATAAAATTGTGTTCTAGCAGGCGGATAATACCCACGAACAAAATTCAATATATCCGTAACAATTACTCTATCTCTTTGTGATTCAACATTCTTTACATTGCTTACAGATACATAGTAAGGAATAGTTGCACACCCAGAGAAGAAAAACATTACACCAATAAAAAGTAATAGTTTTTTCATTTAATACTCCTCTGAATTTCTAGTATTTAAAATATCCAAAGCATTAGATCTATATCGTCTATTAATCTTTTGGATTACAATCTTCTCTTGATCTGAACCTACACCTACAATCAATACTGCCTCATCAAAAAGCTTATCAACAATGTATCGATCTCCTTTTAGACGATAATTTACCAAGTTCTTATTGTTATGGCTATCAAGCACCATCAAAACTGGGGCTTCTTTAAATTGCATATTCTTAGGCATCTGAATATATGTTTTTACCCCATCGTTATAAACTCTTAAAGGCTTCCATGATGCAGATCCTTCAACCCTATAGTTAAAATCAAGTGATGATACATTTCTTAGTTTCGCACCAGGGGCAGGGCTAAACTGTTTTGCTTCATTCTGTTTTTTCATGTAGTTTTGATACATATCCCAATGAGCATTAATCTCATCTGCATATCTAAACCCAATGATAGGCATATATGCTTTTTTACGAGAGATAAGATTAAGGTGATAAGTTCTCCTGTTTGTAAATATTGCTAGAGTTGTTCTAAGACCAACATCTGTAGGTTTAACAATTACATGAGATACCTCATTAGGGGCTTCTCCAGAGATTGACGGAGAAATCATCCATCTTACAGTATCCCCTATCTGTACCTCTCTGATTTTTTCTCCAGGTTGCAACTCTATATCTGTTATACGAAGAGGGGCAGCCACAATCCTTGGCATAGTGGCACCATAAAGAAAGGTTACTTTACCATCTTTGCCTATAAATGACTTATTTCCATTGTTCATCCACTTTTTAGCCAATTTTAGAGAATGGTACTCTCTTTTGCTAAGTTTTGGGTTATCATCCGATAGATAATTATCCGCATAGACCGCAGAGGATCCCAAGAGTGCCAATGTAAGTAGTAGTTTATTCATATTTAATCCTTATTTGATGATTTTAGAGAAGCTAAACTTTGTGATGTAAAGCCCTATAGGGTTTTTCAATATATCCGCTTCACTTTTTGGAGGAACTATCAACACAGTAGCAGAGGCCCTGTAGTTATCGGTTCTTAGTTTGTTTCCTCTTTTGTCGAAAATATTCTCATACCAATCTATCTGCCAAGTATTATCATTAATTGGCACAATGGAGTCTATTTTCACATTTACTATTTCACTGTCAAGACGCTCAAAAGGAGAGTTCTCTTTAAAATAGTTATTAACTATGTTAAAGGCAGGGTATGATGGAGAAAGATAACGATAAGTTTTAAGAACCACTTCTTTCTGAACAACAGGATCTCCGTATATAGTTTTAAAGTCTGTAACAAACTCTGCCAAACTATATTTAATAACTTTAGGATCGTTATAAGTTGTTTGTTGAGCAGGTCCGCTTGCCACGCTATTACCAAGCTTATCCACTTGAACAACATAAGGAATAAGTTTGTTTTGTGATCCTATATATGCAAGTCCGATGGTGGATACCAAAGCTATTAAAATAGAAATAAAGGTAATTATTTTCCAAACAAAAGCCTGTTTAATATAACTACCATATCGTTCATTCCATTCTCTTTTACCATCAAAGTAAGCAGTATATTTACTCTCTTCCTTTGTGATGTTTTCTTTTACTTTTGGCATTAAAGCCCTCCTTGTTTTTACAATATTATTATATCCTAACAATTCTTAAAAGTTCCTAACTTTTCTTAATTCTTAGGATAAACGCTTTACTTATCTTTTTTTGTAATGTTTGCTTCTCTTCTAATAGTCTCATTTAATGAACCTCTTTTATCATTAAGCTTCATCATTTTCTCCAGGTACGCCAGAGATATAATCTGAGGTTCCTCCATCCGAGATAGACCCCTCAAGATTATCTCCTGTATCGGACTGATCCTCTTTATCGTAAGCATCTGCATTGGTATCCGTAGAAGCTGCAAAAGCCACACCTGCCAGTTTCCCAGATTTTTGTCCTGCTCTGGAGTTAGATCCAATAGCACCTTTAATGGCTCCAGAGGTGGCACCCATTGCCGCACCTGCTGCCATTGCCCCACCGTACCTAGCTGTAGTGGCAGCAGCTTTTTTGGCACTATTCATAAAGTTTCCTAGCTTACTGGTGCCCTTGCCGCTTTGTTCCGATGTTTGACTGCTTGATGCCATGCTGCCGCTTGAACTGTTGCCACCTTTGGAACTCTCTGGCATAGATGCAGCGGCAGCCATCTTAACTTGACTGATTGCAGCCGCTCCGCCTCCTATGGCTCCAGAAGCGGCACTTTGAGCTGTAGATGCCATCTTCCCGCCAAGATAGTTATTTTCTCCACCACCGTGACCCGTGAAGTAGCTATCTACCCATCCGTCAATACCAAGGCTAAATCCCCACATGATGATACTTGTAATGCCGAGTATCAATAGATTTATGGGATTATTGATACCGTTTGCCAAAGAGTTATTGATAAGCGTAAATGTAACACCGACTACTAGCATCATAGTCATCCATTTAGCGCCTTGTTTTGTAATATTGATAATGGCATTAAACGCCCATTGTCTTGTAAAGGCAAAGGATCCAAAACCAAGCCAAAAAACACCAACATAAAGGCTAAAGAGGAAGAAGATGTAATACTGCAATGCACGACCGACCATAAGTGAAATAAAGATTGTGGTGATTACGGCAAAAATAAGTAACAAAATACTGTCACCCAATCCTCTCCATCCGTTATCATCTACCTTTTCCCAGAGATGACCCCAGAACTTACCGACATTATCCATTACTGCATCGAGTGACGGGGTAGTGCCTCCGTTGGCTTTATCTGCAAGAGCGTTAAATCCGTTATAGATATTTTTCATCCAGTCAGGGTTGATGAAAAACGCCTTGAAAAGCAGCAGTAGCAACATCATTTGGATTAGTTTTGCAAATATGCCGCCTATCTCCAGTTCATTACGCACCGCTGCCAATCCGAACACAATCACCATATCGATAATAGCCAGGGCGTAAAATATATATTGTGCCGCGGCTTTAATCGGTCCGTAAAAGACTGCAATACTACTATCAAGCTGATCTTGTATATTGCCTATCACGCCACCAAGAGCATTGGCATTGGCAACACTAGAAGCAAGAAGCAGCAGAGCGATAATCAACCCGATTTTTTTCATTGGATCTGTCTCGTATTCTTTCTATATTTGCTTGGATCCTCTTTTTTGAAAACATCTGGATTATTCCATCCGTCTTTTTTCTCTTTTTTATCAGAGCATCCAGTAGCCAGCAGTGCAAAAGCCGTAAAGCATAAAATAGTCATTGTCTTAATCTTTTTCATTTTCCGTTTCCTTTTTGTATTTTTGTTTCTGATCCTTGTTTGCTTTAAGGATCAACCGCATACCGTGTATAACCATAATCACAATAAAGAGCCATAGAGGCAAAGACCGTATCGAAAAGAGATCTTCTCCAGAGGGCAAAGCATCTGTGCCGTATTTTCTGGAGTAAATCCCCTGATAGAGTCTCTATGCTCCATTAGTGGATATACCTCGTATTCTTTTTGTATTTGCCTCCAGTAGAAAAGTCCGCTTTACCCATAAAGGCTTTTTCATGTGCTCTTTGAAGCTCCTCTTTGGTATTTTGTGCAGCGTAAAACTCTCCTTGCATATTTGCCTGTGTCATAATTGTCTGCTGTAATTTTTTTAGCGTGTGCGTTTGATGCAAAGCAATTTCATTTGCCGCTTGAATTGCAGCCTTTTGACCTACTGCACTTGACGATAATGCTTGTAGTTGCTTCATTGTGGCTTCATCATTCTTTAAGTCCTTGGCTTGAAGTCCAAAACTTTTCAAAGCTCCATTTACGGTATCTCTTGTGGAAGTTGAGAGTTTTTTGTATTGTGTTTGAAAATCAACCGCATTTTGTGAAGTAGTTTTACCTGCTGCATCTGCCAGATATTTATCATAACCCTTGAAAAGTTGATTAAATTTTGTATCATAACTAGCAGAAGAGTAATTTATACTTTCTCCAAAATCTACTATTTTTCCAAGTTCTATAAATTGTTTTTGAAATTCATTCCATTGCGTCTCTGGGAGTTTGCCGATGTTTTGAAGCATCATCTTGTATGATAGAAACTGATTCTTCATAGATTCAACTTCTTTTCTGTAATGTTCTATTGTTTTTCCCCATCGTTCAGCTTGTTTGCCATATTCTATAATTGCTTTACCAGTCTGAACTGGATCATACACTATGTCATAACCAAATAATGCGAATGATTGTGTTGTCATAAGTACCGCTGCCAAAATTGTTGAGATTGTAATTTTTTTCATGTTTTTTCCTTAATTAATTTGATCTAAATATTGTGAATAGTTCACGCCTCTTTTGTCCATCCAGGTAAACATCCAATTATCTTGATCCTCCTCTACAAGTGATTTAATCATTTTTATATCATCTTTTCCAGACGCACCAACAAAAGCTAAAGCTACATCTCCAAGGACAAGATTAAATAATCTTTTTCCCTCTGGAGACATAAAATAATATTCTCTTTTTGGGGTTGCATTTACCACAATACCAATTTGGGTATCGTTTAAGCCAAATTGTTTATAGTAATCATAAGGACCCATATTATGCTCTGTACCCTTGTTATATGCATTAGGATTAGGTAAAAGTATCTTTGTAGGGCAGGACTCCTGGAGAACATCAAGAATACCAGATGATGCAGCATCGGATAATGATTGTGTTGCCAAAACAACCGCACAGTTAGCTTTACGCAATACTTTTAACCATTCACGGATTTTATCCTTAAAAACAGGGTGTCCTAACATAATCCAAGCTTCATCAAGGATCAAGAGTGTTGGGCGACCATCAAGGGATTTTTCTATTTTATGGAATAAATACAATAATACAGGTACTAAATTTTTATCACCCAAGTTCATAAGTTCCTCAATTTCAAAAACAGAGAGATCACTTAAAGATAATGTATCCTCTTCTCCGTCTAACAAATGCCCCATAGGACCCATAAGTGTATAATGCTGTAATGCATTAGTAAGTGTTTCATCTTGGAGGTTTGAGACAAAATCTGTTAAAGATGAAGAGTCAGTAGAACGCTGTAAAGTCATAGCTTGATGTATTGCTTTTCTGTGTTCTGGCGTAACAACTACCCTCTGGAGTTCTAACATAGACTCTATCCATGTTTCCGCCCAAGCTTGATCTCCATCCGTATCAATATTAGCCAGAGGAGCAAAACTCATCTCTTGACCGTCTCCGCCAATATCATAGTGGGATCCTTTGGAGGCTAAAGTTAGAGGTAATAGTGAATTACCTTTATCGAAAGCGTAAATTTGATTATTTTGATATTTTCTAAATTGACTTACAATAAGAGCCAGTAAAGTAGATTTACCTGCTCCAGTAGGTCCAAATATCAAGGTATGACCTATATCTGCCACATGAAGATTAACTCTAAACGGTGTTGATCCATGCGACATTGTATAAAGCAACGCTGGAGATTGTGGAGGAAACTTATCCGATGGATTGTATTTATCTCCTGCCCAAATCGAAGATAAAGGCATCATGTGAGATAAGTTAAAGGTACTTATTAGAGGTCTCCTTACATTTTGAATAGTGTGTGATGGTAAACTACCTAGCCAAGCTTCAATAGCGTTTATATCCTCTATACGACCAGTAAAACCAAGGTTATTAATGATCCTAATCACTTCTTTTAGATTGTGATCCAAAACCTCTCTGTCTGTATCCATCAAGATAATATTAGAGTTATAGTAACCATACGCAAGTAGCCCAGAATTTGTCTCAGCTATTGCTTGATCTATCTCATCAACCATGCTTTGGGCGTGTTCATCTATTCTATTTGATGGGATCCCGAAGATCTGCTCTTTCCAACCTTTTACCTTTTGGAGCCACTTTCTTCTATACTTGTTAAGATCAGCCATAGCCTCATGTTGATCTCTAAAAATAAAGCGTGTATTCCAACGGTAAGTGATCTCCATATTTGATAATGTATCAAGGATATTAGGGATACTCTCTTGTGGAAAACCATCGATAGCAACCACTCCAATAAATTTATCATCTATTTTTGGTGTTACACCTCCAAAGAATTGATAACCGCCTATGTAGGTATCTAGGTAAGCATTGATTGGAGGAATATTTACAGGATGTTTTTTACCAACAAGAGCAAAGTTTAAGAACTCCATAAAATGATCTCTTACATGGACTTTGTTATACTCATCTTCAATCTCATAGGGTAACATTCTCTCAATCTTGATAATATTACTTGCCAGAGACTGGAACTCCTCAAGCTTTTCTTTGAAAAAAGCCAAAATCTTCTCCCCAAGATCTGCTTTTTTTGTGTTTCCGCTACCATCATCAAACATTAAATCAGCAACCCTGCCTTGATTTTTACTAGGAGGTTCATAAGTTAAAACGATAGTAAAAACTGTTTCATAATAATTATCGTCTGCTTTAAAAAATCTCCGTCTCTCTTCATCTATGAGACCATTGACAAGATCTTTAAAATGACATTCGGATCTATCTGGATAATCCTTAATTGGCATCCGTAAAGCATCAATATGAACTGCCCAACCTGTACCAAGTCCTGCTAAAAGATTATTCATCTTTGCAGATATATGATTTCTCTCTGTTGGAGTTGATGAGTTAATATCTGGAGCACGGTAATAAAAACCTGCTGTAAGTGATCCATTTTTGTTAAGATAAATACCCTCATCAATGATAAACCCATAATTGAGTAGATCGGGCAATGCAGCGGCACTATCTCTAAAATCTTTTAATGCTGTCATTATTTATCCCTCTTAAATGGTGTTGAATGTGCAGGGTAAAAGCCGTTATATTTCAAATGTCTAAGATAAATCTTTGACATTTGAGGATCTGCTTTAGCCATCATTCTTAAAAGTGTTGATAGGATTACCCACATGATAATACCTACAATAAATGTTTGCCATGTCATAGCAATAAATACCATCATAGCAGAGAAGAGTCCTACAAGTAGGATCAACTCTCTCTCTGCTCCCATAAGCAAATTTGGCTTATTGAGAGCAGAATGGATCTTTACTGCTTTAAGTCCATTCTGTTCCTGCATGACTACACCGAGACCAGGATAAGAGCAGATCCTATACCGAACGCTTTAGAAAGGATGTTTACCGAAAATACAATCAATGAAATAATCAATGCTAGAATAATAGTAGATTTCATAAATGTACCAATTTCTCCACCAAAGATAAGCCCTGCTCCTGCTGCAACAATAGCAATGACAGACACACCAAAGGCTACTGGACCTTTAATTGAATTTACCATTTTTGTAAGTGGACCTTCCCAGGGCATATTTGTAGTTGATGCCATAAGCTCTGGAGAGAGTATCATCATTGCTAAAATTACGAAGAGAATATATCTCCATGTCATATTTTGAGTTTCGTTTTTCATGTTTTTTCCTTAATTATAATTTGTAATGATGTAGTCTTGTTTAACTGGATCAAAGCCTTTAACTTCAATGATCTCTTTAACAATTCTACCTTTAGCAGTTTTAGTAATAAAAATTACGACATTAACTGCCTCTGCAATAAGTGTTTGCATTGGAGATGGTGTAGCTTCTGCTATAAGCTGTTCCATCCTTATCAATCCTGCCCTTGCAGAATTGGCATGAATGGTGGCTACTCCTCCGCTGTGTCCTGTGTTCCAACTTTTTAATAAATCTAGTGCCTCTTTCCCTCTAACCTCCCCTACTAAGATACGATCTGGACGCAAACGCATAGTAGCTTTAAGCAAAGAAAGCATACTTACCTTTTCAACAGACCTAAGTATCACATTATTTTTAGCCGAGCATTGGATCTCTGCCGTATCCTCTATAATTACGATCCTATCATCTGGGGTCGCTTTAACCATGCCATCTATAACCGCATTGGTTAAGGTGGTTTTACCCGAACCAGTACCCCCAACGATAAGAATATTTTTTTTGTTTTGATAGGGATCTTCTGGATTGTATATTGCTTTTTTAATGACTTCAAACTGCTCCTTTGTGATGATTTTGTTTTTTATATAATCTTCTAATGTAAAAATTTGTGTGGCTTTTTTTCTTATCGTAAAAGAGGGGCGAGACACCACAGGCGGCAGTAACCCCTCAAAGCGTGAACCGTCTATAGGTAATTCACACTCAATAATTGGATTGTCTGCGGTAACAGTAGTATCTAAATAAGATGCAATAGTGCCAAGTAAGGCTCTGGCGTTAGACTCACTTATTGTACCAACACGCTCCATAGGAGTACCGTGTTTTTCAATCCATAAGGATCCATCACTATTAAGCATAATCTCAATAACATTAGGATCTCTTAATGCTTTAAGGGCTATAGAGCCTAATTCTCTCTCTATTTTTTTAATTAATCGCTCCTGGGTAGGAGTTAGAATTGTATTCGTTATCTTGGTGTTCATTATTGCAATTCCTTTGAGTAATAAGTAAAAGATAAAGTAGTTACTTTTCTACCCTCTCTTTTAACTACTTGATATGCGGTTGTAATCGAAGTTTGTTCATTAATTTCCTTAACCGCTCTTTCTATAACAAATTTTTTTAGTGCATTAAAATTTTTATATTGATCCTTGGTTAATTCAAGTACACGCCTTAATTCAATTACCTCTATCTCAAAATAATTCTTATTTAATCTAAGGAGATAATTAAGTATTAGCAGGGTTTGTTTATGCCGTATCCCATTAAAAAGTATGTATTTTAAAAAAGCTTTTTTGGATGAGGCATTAGACTCTAAAACAATATCTTTGATAATTTTTGCAGGAGTGAAGAATATTTTATTCTCACATATTTCTATATCATTCATAACATAAAAATTGCACCAGGTATTAGCTGCTTTATTTGTTACAGAGAACTCTATATTTTTTTTTAGAAGATTTTGTAATTTTTGTTTGGTTATATTTGGGAAAAGGTCTATGCTTATGAAATAGCTGCTTTGTTTTGTTTGCCGTTCTTCAATGGCTCTAAGGAGGAGACGAAGCAACATATATTGATCCTTGTTGATCTTGGGTATATCAATCTTGAAACTATTGAAATTAATTGTATTTATATTCATAAGCATAATTTTACCTTTTTAGCCTTGATGTAAAATAATAAATCAAGAGCATAGGAATTATATCATATTGCAAATAAAAATCAAGCTTTATTTGCAATAATACCAAAAAAATATTTTATATTTTAGTTTCTATTTATCATGTTCTTGACTTTCGGATCTCTAAAATCCTCTATTAATTTATCAAGGCTCTCCAGAGTGTTATTGTATGTTGTACCAATTACATTCTTATCAAGATCTTTAAGTTTAAAATTACAAGTTCCATTTTCATTTTGTAGAATATCTACTACTTCATAGACAATATTATTTATCAGAATTTTTTTACCAATTTGAGGATATTCTATCTCCTCTGTTTCCGCCGCTTCTATTTTCTCTAAGATCTTTTTAGGCTTTTGATTTACTGCCAATTCAAACTCAACTTGATCCAGTTGAGTTAAGTAATATATCTTTTCTTCATCTTTAAAATATTTAAGGTTAAAAGTTTCTAGCAGATTTTCATTATCTTTAAGTTGTTTCCTAAATTCAGACTTACTGTTACGCTGCACCTGTAAATTACCTGTTTTACCAATATCAAACTTATCAAAAATAAAATTCATAGTGTAACCATTTGTAGTTGGTTTGTTTGAGATAATATATCTTATCATTGCCTTTAATTTAACTAGGTTATCTGGGATTGATACAATTTTGTGGGTTAGGGTTTTTGAAATTTTAATGCCTGTGGTATGAGCTAATATTTTGGCCCTTTTGCCTTTAATTGAAACAATATATACATCTTGCTGCTCGCTATAAAAAGCATCATCCAATATTGTAGTGCGATATTCTCCATCTTTCGTGTAAATAATAAAATCAGTCCATCGAAGATCACTAATGAACTGTTTTACTTTGTCTGTTGATTTGGATGGATATTTATACCCCATAGCTTTAGCAATGGCGTAGAGGGATAGATAAATACTATATCCGCCGTTGCTATCTGGCTTGGATACCATTATATGATCGGGTGTGTATGAGCGACAGCACATCTGCATGTTTTTGGTGAAGAGAATGAGAAATAGCTACCTTGTTGGTTTTTGATTTTTCCCATACAATTTTAGGACGCTTGTATTGGATACGCTCTCCTCTTGCAGTGGCATTAAACATATTACGCCTAAAAAAATTGGCGTTCATGTAACCCTCACTTTGCTTTTTACGGAGGTTTGCATACTCTTCTTTGAGTAAAGCTCTTTCTTCTTCAAACAAAATATCGTAAATAGTAGTTTGTATATTTCTTTTTCTCATCTAATATCCTCTTTTATCATTATCCGAACTAATTTTTACTAAAATAACCTTAAAAGAGGATATTCCTCCACCTCATAATAACCCTCCTATAATACCTTATCCCAATCACCATAAGGGATTAGGTTAAAAAGGTTTGTGTTAATATTTGATGCTTGCTGTAAGCACTTATACAATTCACAGTCAATGACACTAAATGAACAATCTGTTTT
>Ga0256833_1002150_pt1 | contig 14093 bp, 11 predicted proteins | sample 356284metaG_FD_190535 | JGI IMG/M metagenome (GOLD analysis project Ga0256833, IMG submission 190535) | Hydrothermal vent microbial communities from Mid Atlantic Ridge, Atlantic Ocean - 356-284 | ecosystem: Environmental > Aquatic > Marine > Hydrothermal vents | place: Atlantic Ocean: Mid...
CTCAACTACTGGTACTCCGACTTTGATGACGACGAAGAATATGTCTACGGCGATCTTGACGGCGAGGCTTACGTGCTCACCGGGTTCATAACTTATCGCTTCTAAAGAGCAAGAATCTCCGTTAGAAAAGGGGGGAGGCCTAAAGCCTCCCCCTTTTATTATTGAGCATTTTTTGTCGAGATTACTCTTTGGGATCTGTTTCTATTTTTTTCCGGAATGGAAATAGGAACGAGTCTTTAACACTTGTCTTTACAATCTCTCCAATTTCTGAATTTTTGATAAGTCTCTTAAAAATTTTGTTTTGCTGGATAATAGGCTTTACCGAAGAAGAGGCAAAGAGCTTATCTAGCGAATTGATGTAGGAGCGGATGCACCATTTATCCTTATAACCTTCATAAATGCCTAGAGTGCAAAGAATGCAAGGACTTGTTTCTATTTCTAAAAGCAGAAATAGGCAGGGTCTAAATGTTTAAGGAATGTACTCAATTTTGCCTCTTGCTTTTCCGGTTTCTTTTCACTATCAAACTCCTTTAAGATGCCTGTTGAAATCATTGACCAACAAGATTTACCTGTTCCACGATCTTGGTTACGTAAAAAACTAGAAGAAGCCCTTCTTTTCCTTGGTATTCCAGAAAAAGAAGCCACTTTCATCTTGCTAGACGATTTTCAGATTACCCTCTACAACCAGCAATATCTCGGGAGGCCTTATCCTACCAATGTTATCTCTTTTTCTCAGCGAGAAGGTCCTTTTGCAGCGATACAGCCACATCTTTTAGGAGATGCCTTGTTGTCAGTGGAGACAGCTCGGCGAGAAGCAAAGGAATACAACCTACCTTTTAGACATTATTTGTTAGCCCTTGCTATCCACGGGCTTTTACATCTTTTGGGACATGAGCACGAGACCAGTCCTGTTGCAGCCCAACTTATGGTAAAAAAAGAACTCAAGCTGCTCAAAGGTCTTTTAGGGGTAAAGGCTCGCAAAATATTAAATTTTGTGCGAAGGAGGGAGTATATGCCGGCTAAATTAGCGGTAAATGTGGATCACGTGGCTACAGTAAGAGAGGCCCGCAAGGTAAATTATCCTGATCCTATACACGCGGCAGTGCTAGCCGAACTTGGTGGTGCCCATGGCATAGTAGTTCATCTTCGAGAAGATCGCCGCCACATTCAAGATCGAGATGTTCGTCTTTTGAGGGAGATTGTCAAGACGAAACTAGTTTTGGAAATGGCTGCCACAGAGGAGATGATCAAGCTTGCCAAAGAAATACGGCCTGACCAAGTAACTTTGGTTCCAGAACGAAGACAAGAGATTACCACCGAGGGAGGACTTAAAGTCAAGGGTCGTACCGCCAAAGTGCGAGAGGTAGTAGAAGAACTCAAAGAAGCGGGGCTTAAAGTAAGTATTTTTATTGATCCTGACCCTGAACAATTAAAGGCAGCAGCCAAAACCGGGGCTGATGTGGTAGAGCTTCATACGGGCCATTATGCTGAGGCCAAGGGGCCCGAGGAAATGGAGCTTGAGTTTGCACGTCTTGAAGAAGCAGCTAGAATTGCGCGAGATTTGGGTTTTGAAGTCCATGCGGGCCACGGTTTACACTATGAGAATATTACCCCCGTGGCCGCTATTCCAGAAATAGAAGAATTTAGTATCGGGCATGCCATTGTAGCCCGCGCTATCATGATAGGAATGAAGGAAGCAGTAAGGGAGATGCTTTGTTTGATAGAGCGGGCTCGTTAAGAAGACCCTTCTATTTTGGCGGCCTCAAGTCTTTTAAGGGCCTCTTCAAGGGTCATGATCCCCTTGGCTACAGCGTATGCCACGTAAGGATATACCCGGGGATCATAACCTTCAGGCCTGGGAAAGAGGCCCTTGGCCCTGAGTTTGGCAAGCTTAGCCCTTCGCCTACGCCGCCTTTCTATTTCGCGCATACGTTCTATCTTTTTGTGTCTGGCCATCTTCTCCCTCCTTGTAAAAGATGCGGTAATCCTAATAAAAGAAAAGCTCTATTTCGTCAACGCGGATCAGACATATTCTGCAATTTCCTCCCACAAAATGGGCTGGGTGCCTACCTTGCCCACAACTATCCCTGCTGCTTTATTTGCTAAAGATAAAACTTTTTCTAGGGGAAACCCTGCGGTGTAAAAGGCACTTACCGTGGCGATAACGGTATCTCCCGCCCCTGAGACATCATAAACCTCCCGGGCTTCAGCAGGAAATTTTTTCTTTATTTCGGGATGGTGAAGATAAATTCCCTCTGCTCCCATAGTGACTAGCATAAAGGAGAATTGATATTTTTGACAGAGATGTTCACACACAGTGGGCATTTCACGGGTAAAAAGGCCTTCAGCTTTGGCGATTTCTTTGAGTTCTTTAAGATTGGGAGTAACACAGGTGGCTCCCTTGTATCTTTCCCAAGAAAGCCCCTTAGGGTCAACCATTATCGGAAGATTTTGTTGGCGGGCTTCCTTTATAAGCCAGTTGGAGAGGCCATCAGTCAGAAAAAGCCCCTTGGCATAATCTGAAAGGATTACCCCGTTGGTATGGGTTAGGAGCTCTTTAAGCCTTATTTTTAAAAGTTCTGCTGTATCTTTTGATAAAGGGGAACAATTTTCGGCATCAATTCGCAGAAGTTGCTGAGAAGAAGCTATAATCCGGGTTTTAACAGTAGTTGGCCTCTTTTTTTCTTTTACGATCCCTTGGAAACCGATCTGTTTTTCCCGCAAAAGAGCTGTAAATTCTTCCCCTTCGGGATCATTTCCAATTACTCCGGCTAGATCTACCTGGGCACGAAGTCCTCGCAGGTTGTTGGCTACATTGGCCGCTCCACCTAAGGTTTTAGTGACATAACGCAAATTAAATACTGGTACCGGGGCTTCTGGAGAAATGCGTTCTACATCTCCCCAGAAATAGCGGTCAAGCATTACGTCTCCTACTACCAGAAAACGCAAACCTTGCAGAGGATTATCCGGCATGGGCCTCAGTGGCTTCAGGTACTTCCTTTTGGAGAGGAAGACCGGCAAATTCTCGGATCTTAGTTTCTATTTCGGCTGCCAATTCTGGTTTTTCCTGGAACAGACGTCTTACATTTTCGCGCCCTTGCCCTAAACGTTCCCCCTGATAAGAATACCAAGCACCGCTTTTATCGATTATTCCCATTTTGACACCGAGATCTAAGAGTTCGGTAAATTTGGAAATACCTTCACCATAATAAATATCGAACTCAGCTTCTTTGAAAGGTGGAGCCATTTTATTTTTGACTATCTTCACCCTTACCCGGTTTCCCACGGGTTCTCCGCCATCTTTAATAGTACCAATCCGGCGAATATCAAGCCTTAAGCTGGCATAAAATTTAAGAGCATTACCCCCAGGGGTAGTTTCAGGATTTCCATAACCTCCCATGCCAATTTTCATCCGGATTTGATTGATGAAAACCACGGCTGTGCCTGTACGGGCAATGGCAGCGGTAAGCTTTCGCATGGCCTTAGACATGAGGCGCGCCTGAAGACCTACTTGGACATCATCCATGGCCCCTTCAATTTCGGCCTGGGGTACCAGGGCCGCCACGGAATCCACCACGATGACATCCACTCCACCACTGCGGGCAAGCACTTCTGCAATCTCAAGCGCTTGTTCTCCGGTATCAGGTTGGGAAACTAAGAGATCGTCTACCTTTACTCCCAATTTTTGGGCGTAGTGGACATCTAAGGCGTGTTCAGCATCAATAAAGGCTGCGGTGCCCCCGTCTTTCTGAGATTCTGCAATAACATGGAGAGCCAGCGTAGTTTTTCCGGATGATTCTGGCCCAAAAATTTCGGTAATACGCCCTTTAGGGATACCGCCTATTCCGGTAGCAATATCAAGGCCCAAGGAACCACTTGGGATTACTGCGACATCTTTTATCTTCGGCGCCTCCCCTAAACGCATAATCATTCCGCGGCCAAATTGTCTTTCGATCTGAGAAATAGCGGCCTCAATGGCCTTCTTTTTGTCAAAACCAGCCATAAAAACTCCTCCTTTCCTTTCTTAAGACATTTTTCATCTTATTCTAAACGTTTTCAGAGGAGAAATTAAGAGCTTGAAAATTTAGAAAGGGGGGACATCGCCCCCCTTTGCTTTTCTAATTGGTTTTGGCTTCTTTTTCTACAAAGAGATGGACATCCTGTTGCGGATAAGGGATGCTGATACCTTCTTGGTCAAAGGTCTTTTTAATTTTTTCGATGAGGTCAAAACGTACTGCCCAGTAATCAGAAGTCTTCACCCAGGGCCTAAAAACTAGATTAACCGAGCTGTCTGCAAGTTCTGCTACAGCTACCGTGGTAGCAGGGTCTTTAAGGATGCGAGAATCCTTAGCAGCTAGTTCCCAAAGAATGGCCTTGGCTTTATCTATGTCGTCTTCATAGCTGATACCAACTACCAGATCAATACGCCTTTTTTCATTGGCGGTAATGTTGGTGATGATATCTCCTAGGATTTTACTGTTGGGTACGATAATTTTTTGGTTGTCTGGAGTGTGTAAAACAGTATTGAAAAGCCCTACCATTTGGACTCCTCCAGTGACTCCTGCTACCGTAACGGCATCTCCTACCCGAAAGGGGCGAAAGAGGATCAACATTACACCCGCAGCGATATTGGAGAGAGAATCCTTTAAGGCTAGGCCAATGGCAAGACCTAAAGCACCAAGTACGGTGAGAAAGGACATGGTATTAATACCAAGTTGTCCGGCGGCCGCAATTATAACCAAAAGTATTAAGGCGTAGTAGATTAGGCCTCTTAAAAAGTTGGAAAGTGTTACATCTACCCCTTTCCGGTCAAAAAGGCGTCCAAAAAAGTTGGCTATTCGTCTGGAAAGCCAAATACCGACGATGAGGACAATTAAGGCACCCAAGATTCTGGCAAGAAAGAAGGCCTGCAAAGACAAAAGCGCACTTTTTACATCCATCTCCACCCTCCTTGATAGATTTTTTTAATGGAACCCATTTTAGATAAAACTTTTTTAAAAGGCAAAATGTTTTTGGTATTTTAAAATGGAAAAGCCGGATTAATTGCAAAGCTTTTCAGGAGAGTTACAATGCCATTCAAAGTTCGTTTGGAGGTGGTTTCCCATGATCATTATTCTCAAACCAGATGTTACTCCAGAAAGCCCCGAATATCAGATTCTCATGAAGTATCTTTCTCAGTTCGAAGGGGTAAAGACCCAGGTAGCTGAATATCAGGGAATTACTCGTAAAGTGGTAGAAATTCACCTCATAGGTGATACCCGAAAGATACCTCTAGAGGTTATTCAGAGTCTTCCGGGAGTGGAAAAGGCTATCCGTATCTCAGCCAAGTATCGGCAAATAGGGCGTCATGGAGATTTGGAGCCTATAGGGTTTGATTATAAGGGGCTTCACTTTGACCAGAATTCCTTCCACGTCTTCGTAGGACTTTGTGCTGTAGATACAAAAGAGAACGTAGAAGCTATTTTCCGGGCCTTAAAAGAAAATGGTATTCGCACTACTCGGATGGGGGCTTACAAGCCACGCACTTCTCCTTACGATTTTCAGGGCCATGGTAAGGAATGTCTCCCGTGGCTATTTGAGCTAGCTGGAAAGTATGACATTGCGGTAATTGCCATGGAGGTGCTATCTCCGCATCATATTGAAGAAATTTGGGAAGCTCTGGAAAAGACGGGTCATCCTACTGGTGTTATGCTTCAGATTGGCACTCGCAATGCCCAGAATTTCGAACTTTTAAAGGCTGTGGGGAACCAGCAAGAGTTTCCTGTACTTTATAAACGTGGCATGGGGCTTACGATCGAAGAAAGCCTCAATGCCTGTGAGTATGTTGCCAGTGAAGGAAATCACAACATCATTTTTTGTTTGCGAGGTGTTCGGACTCATCTAGGGGATCCGCACCGAAATCTCGTAGATTTTGGTCATGTACCGGTAGTGAAACGTCTCACCAAGCTCCCAGTATGTGTTGATCCCTCCCATCCGATTGGATCTCGTGTTCAGGCCCCTGACGGTATAAAAGACATCTATCATGTGGCTGCTCAAGGTGTAATTGCAGGAGCCAACATGGTGTTGGTCGAATTTCATCCTGTACCAGAAAAGGCCCTTTGCGATGGTCCTCAGGCTCTTTATCTTGAAGAATTGCCCTGTTTTCTGGAATATCTAAATCGGGCCAGGGAGGCTTACCTCGATATGAAAGACCTGGTGGCCCGGCATGCCATACAGATGATGGCTCCTAAACCCTAAAATGAAACGTTTACCAGCTGTTTTCGGGCCGGTAAAATCTCGCAGACTAGGTCTTTCTCTAGGGGTTGATCCTCTAGGTTGGCCTAAGGTTTGCTCTTTTGATTGCCTTTATTGTGAGATAGGCCCTACCAAAGTTCATACCTTAGTACGTCGTCCCTATCGTCCTACCTCTGAAATCAAAGAGGCTCTGTCCCAAAAACTTCAGGCCCCGGAGCTTCATTACGAAGTCTTGACTTTTGCTGGTTCTGGAGAGCCTACCCTTCATCTGGAGCTTGGAGAGCTTATTGCCTTTGCTAAAGATCTTACCGACAGACCCCTTTGTCTCCTTACTAATTCTTCTCTCCTTTGGAAAAAAGAGCTTCGCCAGGAGATCAAGGCCTGCGATATTATCTTGCCTTCTCTTGATGCGGGCCGGGAGGAGACCTTTTACCTTCTTAATCGTCCGGTTAAAGGGCTTTCGTTTCTCAAGATCATCGAGGGTTTGAAAAAGTTAAGAGAAGAATTTGCCGGTGAGATTTGGTTAGAGATCATGCTGGTGGAAGGGGTAAATGATTCTTTAGAAGAAATAGAATCTCTGGTTTCTTTGGTAAAAAGGATTGCTCCTGAAAGGGTCCAGTTAAATACCATTGATCGTCCTCCGGCCTATGTGGGCCTAAAGGCGCTTTCTCTTAAAAGGCTGGAAGAAATAGCCACCCTTTTTGAACCCCAGGCTGAGGTCATCTCACGCGAGGCCCTGCAAAAAAAAGGCGGGAAAAGGAGTCCTCAGAGAGAAGAAATTCTTGCCCTTCTTTCTCGCCGACCTTGTCCTTCAGAAGAAATCGCGCAAGCCCTTTCTTATGATTACCAGAAGACCCTTGCTATTCTTGAAGAGCTTGTCAAAAAAGGTCAATTAAAAACCAAGGTTTATGAAAGAAAACTCTTCTACTATCTCTAAGAAACTTCGCTTGGGGATTACTCTTGGCTGTCCGGCTGGGGTAGGGCCGGAGATAATTCTTAAGGCCTTAACCCAGCCCTTTCCAGAAGATTTAGAGTTGGTGATTTTGGGAGATGAAAAGCTCCTTTATCAAGTGGCAGAAAAGCTTTCTTTGCCAAGGCCGCCTTCTCAAGTGGTTTCCCTTTCAGAACTTCCTTACCAGCCTGGCAGGCCTACCCTGGAAACGGCTTCAGCAATGGTTCGCTATATCAAAGAAGGAGTGCGGCTTTGCCTTGAGGGTAAGCTTCACGGACTCGTAACCTGTCCTATAAGTAAGGAGGCATTGAGGATGGCGGGAGAGGCCTACCCAGGCCATACAGAGATGTTAGCTGCTCTTACAAAAACCCCAAAAGTGGCTATGGCCTTTTATGGTGAGAAGCTCTCTGTCGTTTTAGTCACTATTCATGTAGCTTTAAAGGAAGTCCCGTCTCTTCTTAGTGTGAAGCGAATTTTAGATGTAAGCTCTCTAGCGCATGATTTTTTGCGTCGTGATCTTGGCCGGCATAACCCCAAACTTGCCCTTGCCGCCCTTAATCCCCACGCTAGTGAAGGGGGGCTTTTTGGTTCAGAAGAAAGGCGGATTTTAATTCCCGCCGTAAAAGAAGCCCAAAGAAAGGGGATTCCACTTTCAGGTCCTTACCCTGCAGACAGTCTCTTTTACCGGGCGGTAAAGGGCGATTTTGACCTCGTTGTTTCTCTTTATCACGATCAAGGTTTAATCCCCTTCAAGTTACTCCATTTTGAAGATGGGGTAAACGTAACCCTTGGACTTCCGATAGTGAGGACTTCTGTAGATCATGGCACAGCATACGATATCGCTGGCCAAGGAATAGCCAAGGAAAAAAGCCTTTTAGCTGCTATTAAGCTTGCTTATCGCATGGCCAAAAACCGCTTAAAGGGCCTCTAGCTCGATCCGTTCTCCATTTCCAGAAACAAAGGCCAGCATTAAAGAAAGATAATCTCTTACGTGGCGGGTGATGAGAAAATTTTCTTTTACAAATTGGTGGGCTTTTTGTCCCATTTCATAACACTTGTCCTGATAAAAGAGCAAGTATCTTATTCTCAAGGCCGCCCCCTCAGGGGTATGGACTAAAAAGCCTGTATGATGATTAACTACCTGAAGCCTTATCCCACCAGTATCTCCCCCAATTACCGGTTTAAATTTCCACATAGCTTCGGTAACGGTAAGCCCAAATCCTTCTTTAAGAGATTTTTGTAATACTACCTGTGCTGCCCTTTGGAGCGCGTTAATAGTGCGGTGAGCATCAGGAGGGAGGTAAAGAATATGGATATCCGGATGATCTTTAGCAGCAGCTAGCACTTCCTGATAAACGATCTCCCCCTCTGGGTCATCAGCTGCTCCACCTCCGGCATAAACTAGCTGAAAAGGCAAAAACTTCATAGCCAAAAGAGCTGCACGAATCACCCCTACTGGGTCTTTGAAACGATCGAAGCGGGAGACCTGAAGAACTATAGGTTTGGCAGGGTCAAGGCCAAAACGATCATAAACGGCTTTTATCTCTTCGGGAGGCAATTCCATATTTTTTTCGGTAAGCGGATCAATACTTGGAGGAATAATGTACTGAGGGTGAGGAAGGGGTTGGGTAAAATCTGGCATAGAAAAAATGCTAGCATCGTAGTCTGTTACGATATTGCGTAAGTAGCGCCACACGGGTCGATAGGGACGCGAGAGATCAATATGGCAGCGCCAGATCCATTTGTTTTTTCTTTCCGGCATAAATTTGATAAGGAAAGCAGGTTGAGGGTCGTGGATAAAGACAAAGTCTGCTTCTTGTAAAAATTTTTCTAATTTCTCAAATTCTTTGCGATTGTTTTCTTCATAAGTCTTGATAGCCTTTTCGGTAAATTCTATAGGAAAACCCTGCAAGGCATTGTGAAAAGATTTGGTTACCTGAAAAAAAGGCTCATCTCCAGAAATTACCTCCCAACGGACAGAAAGCCCAAGGGCTTCCATCAGAGGGACCATGCTGCGCAGGATTTCAGCAACTCCTCCTCCGTAACGGGTAGAATTGACGTGAAGGACCCGCGCGTCTTTTAATCGAGCGGCCATTTGGCGAAGCTGTTCGATAACATCTGGCCCTACAATTGCTTCATAATGTGTGAGGAGCTCGTTATTCATGGTTCTCCTCAAAATAGTCTTCAAATACAGCGGCTAATTGATCTCTTATTTCCGTGAGAGTAAGAAAATAGGGATCGATACTAGCTAGACGGATTGCAAGGCTATCGTAAGAAGGAGAAAAAGCCGAAAGCCAGGCCCTAAAATCATCTATGCGCTCTGGAGTACGGCGGCGAGCATCTATAAAATGATAAAAGATACTCCCTTGAGAAAGCTTGGGAATAGTTTGCCGAAGTTCTTCAGGATGTGTCAGGCGTTGCCCGGTATCTATCACAACAATTTGGCTTTTGACAAAGTAAAAAGGTTTTTCGGCTTTACGCCAAGGCAAATCTCCGCTTTCGTCAAAGCGCTCTTCCAAGACGTTAATCAGCTCCTCTCGTAATTCTTCAAGGTTATGGAATTCATGAGGAGCAATAAGATTAAGCCTTTCTGCCAACACCCAATCATGTAGCTCTCGGTGGACCCAGGCGGCAAAATCATTGTGAAATTCTGGATGATCAAAAGATGGCCGCAACTGTCGTGCCCAAAAATGGTAGTAAAGACACCCTACTTCGACTTCTCTTAGATGATCTAGAAGTTCTGTTAGAATATAAGCTTTGATTCCCGTGGAGATAGAAACTAGGGCGCAGTCTTTGACATGGAAAAGGATCTCTTCAGGCATTTTCCTCAGCAAGTTCTTGCAAAATTTGACGTACTTCCCGAAAAGAACCTACCTGATATTTGGCTCTAGAGACTCCAAAACCAACTTTGATGGTATAAGCTTTATCTGGCATAGCTTCGAAGAGATCTTCGTCAGTCCAATCATCTCCTACTGCCAAAATGAAATCATACTCTTTGCGGTCTAAAAAATATCGTGCTGTTCGCCCCTTATTTACATTGATTGGTTTTACTTCGATTACCTTGTTTCCTTCCAGGACCACAAGATCAAGATTCTGGGTGATATCATAGAGGGCATCTTTTAATTCACGGGCCCTTACGGAGGCAAGCTCTGGATCTGCACGGCGGTAGTGCCAAACTAGGGCATAGTCCTTTTCTTCAATAAAGGCTCCGGGAGTAAGATCAGCAAAATTTTCCATAATAGGTCTAATAGCTTCTTTCCAATCTGTACTCAGAGGTTCGATCATCTCCCACTCATGGCCAGGTTCTCGAATCCAGATTCCGTGTTCTGCAACCAAATTCAAAGGCAGATCTCCAAACCATCTTTCCAGGGTTTCTTTGTCTCTTCCGCTAATAAGTACTACTTCGTTATTCGGCAAAAGGGCAAGTTTTCTCAAGAGTTTTCGGAGCTCTTCATCTGGACAAGCTGCTTCTGGACGTGGTGCAAAGCCTATCAATGTGCCATCATAGTCTAAAAATTCGATTCGATTGTGGGCCAGGCGAAATGCTTCACATATGGTTTTTAAAATTTGGGGAGTAATCCTTCTTGCTACAAATTCTTGCTGAATTTCTTTAATTTCTTTTAATTTTTCTACAAACTCACGGGCCCAACGATGAATATCATAACGTCTGAGACGATATTTCATCAGATGATTACGCAGACTTTTTTCTTCAGGCTCCATTTCCAGGGCCTCTTTCATGGCTTCGGTCATTTGGTTGAGATTGTGAGGATTGATGATTAGGGCTTCACCGAGCTCAGAGGCGGCTCCTGCCATTTCCGAAAGGACCAAGACCCCATGTTCTGCCGGAGTGGAAGCAACATATTCTTTAGCGATAAGGTTCATCCCATCTCGGAAGGGAGTAACTAGGGCCACATCAGCTAAGTTATAGAGAGCAGCTAGGGTAGGAAACTGAAGAGAGCGATAAAGATACCAAATTGGGGTCCAGCCAAAGCCACCATGGCGTCCATTTATGCGTCCGATTAATTCGTCAACTTCTCTTTTGAGGAGCATATAATGCTCCACTCTGGTGCGAGAAGGCACTGCCACTAGAATAAGGACGACTTTTTCGCGATATTGCGGATATTTTTCAAGGAGTTGATCATAGGCTCGTAAACGTTGGGCGATGCCTTTGGTATAATCTAGCCTATCTACTGAAAGGATAACCTTCCTGTCTCCTACGCGGCGTCTAATGCGCTTGATTTCTTGTTTTACTTCGGGTTTTTCGGCACTACGAGCAAATTTTTCGTAATCTATCCCCATAGGAAAGGCATCTACCCTGATGACCCGATTTTCTGTAGAAATGAGGCCCAATTGGTGTTCATACCCTAGGATTCTTCTTACGGCACTTACAAAATGCCGTACGTAATCGTAAGTATGGAAACCAATAAGGTCAGCTCCTAAAAGCCCTTTTAAGAGTTCTTCTCGCCAAGGCAGCACTCTAAAAATCTCAAAAGACGGGAAAGGAATATGGAGAAAAAAGCCAATGCTTGCCTGTGGGAGCCTTTCTCTTAAAAGTCCAGGGAGAAGAAGGAGCTGATAATCGTGTACCCAGATAGTGCTATCAGGATCTGCTACCTCTAGCACTGCTTCACAAAATTGCCGGTTTACCCGGCGATAGGCTTCCCAGAGTTTTTGATCAAAGACTGCATATTGCAAAAAATAATGAAAAAGAGGCCAAAGAGTCTTGTTAGAAAAACCATAATAAAAATTTTCAATTTGTCGTTGAGAAAGAAAGACCGGCTTGCAAGAGAGCTCAGCTAGTTTGGCTCTGACCTCTTCTTCGCGGCCTCTAACGGATTCGAGCGAAATACCCGGCCATCCAAGCCAAACTCCCCCGGTTTCCTTATAAAAAGACCCTAATCCGGTAGCTAATCCTCCAGCACTGGGTTGGAAAGAAAGCTTACCTTCACGTTTAGAGACAGTGACCGGAAGGCGATTAGAAACGATAATCATACGGCCGGCCATAAATTAATGCTAAGAATAAAGACTTTTTTTGCCAAGTGTTAAAAACTTCAAATTATTATGGGACTCAGACTTTTTATATTTAAAAAGGAGTTGCCAATAGATATTGCCTAATTTTTACCCCTTATAAATGGAAAAGCTCCTGTTTTCTCCCTTTAGATCTTTGCCTTTTTTCCACCTCCCAGCCAGGGAGCAGATGGAGTTCCGTAAGCTGAGTCATGGTTACAGGTGCAGGTGCTCCGGTAAGGAGGCATTGGGCACGTTGAGTCTTTGGAAAGGCGATTACTTCGCGAATGCTTTTTCTGCCAAGCATTAACATTACTAGACGATCAAAACCAAAGGCAAACCCTCCGTGAGGAGGGGCTCCATATTCCAAAGCTTCCAGTAAAAAGCCAAATTTTTCCCGCGCTTCTTCCGGGCTGATCTTTAAGAGCTTGAACACTCTTTCTTGAATGTCTGGCCGGTGGATACGAATACTTCCGCCGCCAACTTCAATACCGTTCAAAACTAAATCGTAGGCTCTAGAACGTACTTTTGCAGGCTCCTTTTCTAAAAGCTCTAAATCTTCCTCTTTAGGAGAGGTAAAGGGATGGTGCATGGCCACGTAGCGCTGCTCTTCTTCATCCCATTCTACGAGAGGAAAATCTACCACCCAACAGAATTTAAATTCTTTTTCTGGAATAAGATTTAGCCGCTTGGCCAGCTCTTTCCGAAGCTCTGACAGCACTTCATTGACTATTTCGGGCCTATCAGCCACAAAGAAAATAGTACTACCTGGGGAAGGAGCAAGGGCTCTGAGAAGGCCCTTGATTTCGTCTTCGGTAAAGAATTTGACAATAGGAGATTGTAGTTCTTGCTCTTCTTTGACTTTAATCCAGGCAAGCCCTTTAGCCCCCAATTCGTTGGCAAAGGCCGTAAGATCATCAAGTTCTTTGCGAGAAAAATCTCCAGGGACACAGAGCCCTTTTATAAGTCCTCCCCGTTTTATTACCTCTGCAAAGACTCGAAAAGAGGTATCTTCAAAGATCGAGGTAAGGGTTTGGAGTTCTAACCCGAAACGCAGATCAGGTCGATCTGTGCCGTATTTTTCAAGGGCCTGCTCATAGGTAAGGACTGGGAAGGGGCGTTCAAGCTCTATGCCTAGAGTTTCTTGAAAGATATAAGAGACCAATTCTTCAAGGATTTTCATAATGTCTTCTTCGGTAATGAAAGACATTTCGAGATCAAGCTGGGTAAATTCTGGCTGGCGGTCGGCTCGCAAATCTTCATCTCGAAAACAACGCACTATTTGGTAATAGCGATCAAAACCGGCCACCATAAGGATTTGCTTGAAAAGCTGGGGCGATTGGGGTAGAGCATAAAATTTACCCGGATAGAGCCTGCTCGGGACGAGGTAATCCCGGGCCCCTTCTGGAGTGCTCTTGGTGAGAAAAGGGGTTTCGACCTCAATGAAGCCCGCCTGGTCTAAAAAATTGCGAGCCGCTTTTGCTACCCGATGACGAAAACGTAAGGCCTCTAACATATAAGGCCTTCTGAGATCAAGATAACGGTAACGGAGCCGGTGAACTTCAGACACTTCTATTTCTTCGTCAAGGGGGAAAGGTGGCGTTTTAGAAATATTTAAGATGCGGAGTTCGTAGGCTTCGACTTCGATTTCCCCTGTAGGGAGTTTGGGATTTTCCATACCCTCCGGCCGGCGACGTACTCGTCCTTTAATAGCGATACAATATTCCGCACGGAGTTTATGGGCGTAAGCATGGGTTTCAGGATTGATTTCAGGTTCAAAAACCACTTGGGTAATGCCTTCACGGTCTCTTAAATCTATAAAAATTACGCCTCCATGATCGCGCCGGCGCAGAACCCAACCCATAAGGGTGACTTCTTGCCCTATGTGTTGGCTTCGGAG
>Ga0256833_1002151_pt1 | contig 14090 bp, 14 predicted proteins | sample 356284metaG_FD_190535 | JGI IMG/M metagenome (GOLD analysis project Ga0256833, IMG submission 190535) | Hydrothermal vent microbial communities from Mid Atlantic Ridge, Atlantic Ocean - 356-284 | ecosystem: Environmental > Aquatic > Marine > Hydrothermal vents | place: Atlantic Ocean: Mid...
CATCGAGATCACCTTTTTCGGGAAAGCCTACCGGATCGATCCCGCGACCTGCGACTTTTCTTCCTCCGATGAATCGGTCATCTCCCTGGTCACGAAGGGCGTCATTCTCCACTATATTCTCGAGGCGGACGGGGTTCCTCCGGCGAAAAAATTCGTCACCTACGGGGAGATCCCCGGGGGAATGACCTATGCAGGTGTTTTCCGCCGCCGCGTGATTTTGCCGTTTTTGAACGCCTTTGGCCAGGACCTGGAGGGATTCAAAAGGGCCGCCGAGAGCCTCAACGGAACCCAGGCGCTTCTGGGGGACGCCGCCTACACCTTCCAGATCTTTCCGAAGGTTCCCGTCACCCTCGTTCTCTGGGCGGGGGACGAGGAGTTCCCGCCCTCTGGGAAGATGCTTTTCGACGCCTCCATCCACCACTATCTCCCTCTCGAGGATGTGGTTGTCATGGGAGAGATGATCGTCGGCCGCCTGAAGGCCGCAAAGGGGGAATAGAACCCATGAGACTCGTCATTCCCGCCGGCAACGAAGGAGAAGGGAGGAATAAGGACATTCTCTGCGCGTGCCTCGCCCTCCTTTTTTGTTTCGTCACCCTTCCTCTGCGCGCGGAATCCCTGGAAGTCCTCGCCTTGAAGGCCGATGCCATCGCCGTGATCCTCCCCGCGAAAAAGGTCTCCTACTGGGAGGAAAAGGTCATCCGCACCCGAGCCACCCTCCAAGTCAGGCAAGTCATCGCGGGCAGGATCGAGACGAAAACCATCAACGTGGTTTATGACGGAGGGGTCGTGGGGAAAATCGGCCTGGTGGTCTCCCACGGTGTCAGGCTTCCCGTGGGGCAAAAATCCATACTCTTTCTAAAGAGAACCGGCAAGGATTTCACCGTTGTCAACCAGCAGAAGGGCGTCTTTTTCGTCTTTCCCGGGACAAACGGCGAGGTCGTGGTGCCAGCGGAGGCGATCCACCTTCCGCCGCCTGGGCTCCGAGTGGAGTCCTCTCGGGTCATGCCGCCGGTTGGAACGGGGATGCCATTGAACACATTCATTGCGACCCTCCAGGAGTTCAGGCGATGAGGAAGATAACCTTGAAATCGGCCGGGGTTATTTTCATTTCCCTTTTCATGCTGTTTTCTTACGCGGCAAGCAGCCGCGCCTATAAACTGGAAACCGCGGAATACGGGAATCCCCTCCACTGGACCCCGGACAAGATCCCCGTGGAGTACAGAATCACCAACGCGCCTCCCATCAACGCCGACGTTTTCATCCAGGCGATTCAGAACGCCTTCAATACCTGGCAGGCCGTGCCCAGCGCAAGTATTACCTTCCGCTACGCCGGCACCACGGGGACTCGGAAACCGGCCTACGACGGGGTGAATAATATCATTACAAAAAATAAAGTTTCGGGCAGTGACGTTGTAGGTCAAACCTACATCTACTACACGGTGGACGAAGGGGTCATCCTCGACGCGGACATCGTCCTGAACAGTTCTTATCCCTGGAGCACCGACGGCGCCCCAGGAAAGATGGATGTCCAGAACGCCGCTACCCACGAGATCGGCCACTTCTGCTGCCTGGACGACCTATACAGCGACGCGGACAAGGAAAAGACCATGTACGGGTATATCGACTACGGGGAGACAAAAAAACGAACCTTGGATCCCGACGATATGGCCGGCTTGGCCTCCGTCTACCCGGCCGGTTCCTCCGACTCGGACGATTCCGGGGGCGGCAGCGGGTGCGGCACCGTTTCCTCCGGGCATCCCCCTCCCGGGCCCCATGACATCAACTTCCTGTGGCTGTTCCTTCTCCTCCTTGTCCTTGGAACCCGTTATATCTTCATGGCACGGGAGAAATCTCCTTCCCGGTAGAACGCTTTCCCGCGTCGGCCGCCCAAAAACATTTTTTCTGTTCCCGTTCTTGGGATAATTGACAAAGCCGGGGTTTATAGTAAACTTTTATAAGAACCCCAACCTAAAAAAAGGATGAGAACATGAACGTTGCGACTTACATGACGAAAAGTCCCATCACGGTCACCAAGTACACCAATATCTACGACGCGAAAAAGATCATGGAGGACCACAATATCCGGAGGCTGCCTGTCCTGGACGGGGAGTGCCTTATCGGGATCGTCAGCAAGACGGACATTCTTGAGGCGTCACCGCCGGATCTTTCCAAGCATTCCATCCACGAACTGAACTACCTCCTCTCCCGCATGATTGTGTCAGAGGTGATGACCAAGCATCCCCTGACCGTCTCTCCCGGCACCCCCATCGAAATCGCCGCCAAGCTCATGCGGAAATATAAAATCGCCTCCCTTCCCGTGCTGGACGAAGGGGCCCTCGTCGGCATCATCACGGAATCCGACCTCTTCGACGCCTTCATCGAGGTCGTGGGAGGAAACATCCGGGGATCCAAGATTGTTCTGACCCTGGAAGACAAACCGGGCGCCCTCGCCAATGTCACGCACATCATTTCCCGCCACAACGCCAACATCATCAGCGTCGCCACCACCCGGCGGGGAATTCCTGAAGGAGAAAGCCTGATCGCCATTAAGATCGATCAGAAGGACACCTCGGCAATCATTGATGAGTTGCGCGAAATCGGCATCGCCGCCACGGCGACCTTTGAGGAACCCGTGTAAAAACGCAGAATAATCAAAAAAGAAAGAGGAGAGGGCAATGGCCCTCTCCTCTGTTGGTTTAAGTCGAAAAAACGCTACTTGACTTCCTCGAAGTCCGCGTCGACCACGTCATCGCCGCCGTCGGACGAACCCGCGGCGCCGCCCTGAGCGGTCCCAGCCGCGCCGGCGTCACCCGTCCCGGCGGCTCCCTGCTGTCCCGCCTGCTGCTGCGAGGCCTTGGCATACATCACCTCGGCCAGCTTATGGGACGCGGTAGTCAGCTCTTGGGTGGCGTTCTTTATCTCGTCGATGTTGTCGGATTCCATCGCCTTCTTGGCCTTTTCGATGGCGGACTCCAGGTTGGATTTGGAGGCCTCGTCCAGGGCGTCCTTATTCTCGTTCAAGGTCTTTTCCGTGGTGTAAATAAGGCTGTCCAACTGATTCCTCGCCTCGATCATCTCTTTCTTCTTCCGGTCTTCCTCGGCGTGCATCTCGGCGTCGCGGATCATCTGATCCACCTCTTCCTTGGAAAGACCGCTGGACGCCGTGATCTTGATGGACTGCTCCTTACCCGTCGCCAGGTCCTTCGCCGACACGTGGACGATGCCGTTGGCGTCGATGTCGAAGGTCACCTCGATCTGCGGCACGCCGCGGGGTGCCGGCGGGATCCCCACCAGCTCGAAACGGCCGAGGGTCTTGTTGTCCCTTGCCATCTCGCGTTCACCTTGCAGGACGTGAATCGTCACGGCCGTCTGGTTATCCGCCGCGGTGGAGAATATCTGGCTTTTCCGCGTGGGGATGGTTGTGTTCTTCTCGATCAGCTTCGTCATCACGCCGCCCAGCGTCTCAATACCGAGGGACAAAGGCGTCACGTCGAGAAGCAGGACATCCTTCACGTCTCCTGAAAGGACCCCTGCCTGGATGGCGGCGCCGATGGCCACCACCTCGTCCGGGTTCACGCTCTTGTTGGGTTCCTTCCCGAAGATCTCCTTGACCTTCTGCTGCACGAGGGGCATCCTCGTCATGCCGCCGACCAGGATGACCTCGTTGATGTCCTGGGATGTGAGACCCGCGTCCTTCAGGGCGATTCGGCAGGGTTCCTCCACCTTGTTCACCAGGTCTTCCACCAGTTTTTCCAGTTTCGCCCGGGTCAGTTTGATGTTCAGGTGTTTGGGTCCGCTAGCGTCCGCCGTGATAAACGGCAGGTTGATGTCCGTCTCCATGGTGGAAGAGAGCTCCACCTTGGCCTTTTCTGCGGCCTCTTTCAACCGCTGAAGGGCCATCCGGTCGTTCCTAAGGTCGATTCCCTGGTCCTTCTTGAACTCGTCGGCCAGGTAGTCCATGATCCGCAGGTCGAAGTCCTCGCCCCCCAGGTGGGTGTCCCCGTTGGTGGATTTTACCTCGAAGACACCGTCGCCGATCTCGAGGATGGAGATATCGAACGTCCCGCCGCCCAGGTCGAAGACGGCGATCTTCTCATCCTTCTTCTTATCCAGGCCGTATGCGAGGGACGCCGCCGTCGGCTCGTTGATGATGCGCTTGACATCCAGGCCCGCGATCTTGCCGGCATCCTTGGTGGCCTGGCGCTGACTGTCGTTGAAGTAGGCGGGAACGGTGATAATCGCCTCCGTCACCTTTTCGCCCAGATAGTCCTCCGCCGTCTGTTTCATCTTCTGCAGGACCATGCTGGAGATCTCCTGGGGGCTGTAGTCCTTCCCCCGCACGTGAACCCAGGCGTCCCCGTTGGGGGCCTTTACGATTTTGTAGGGAAGGATCTTGATGTCCTTCTGGACCTCCGGATCTTCGTATTTCCGGCCGATCAACCGCTTGATGGCGAAGATGGTGTTTTCCGGGTTGGTGATGGCCTGGCGCTTCGCCACCTGACCCACCAAGCGTTCCCCCTTCTCCGTGAATGCGACAACGGAAGGTGTCGTCCGGGCCCCTTCCGCGTTGGTCAAAACCTTGGGCTCCCCTCCTTCAAGAATGGCCACGCAAGAATTGGTGGTCCCCAAGTCGATTCCAATAACTTTTCCCATTTTTTCCTCCTTTTTCGTTTTAATTCCTTATGAATCCTTTTTTTTCGATACGGTCACCGTCGCGGGCCGGATCACGCGCCCGTGCAGCTTGTATCCCTTCTGCAGCTCCTGGACCACGGTGTTGGGTTCCATATCGCTCCGCTCCTCCTGCATAATCGCCTCGTGGACGTTCGGATCGAACGGCTCCCCCGCGGCGGGAATCGCCTCCAGCCCGGACTTCTCAAGGGCCTTGAGAAAATCTCGGATGGTCATCTCGATTCCTTCTTTCAGGGCGTCGATATTCTTCGATTCGTCGGCATGCTGAAGGGAACGTTCCAGGTTGTCCACGAAGGGCAAAATCTGACGGATCAACTCCTGGTTGGCAAACCGGATGGCCTCCTGCTTGTCCTTCGTCATGCGCCGTTTGAAGTTTTCGAACTCCGCGTGCAGGCGCACATACTTGTCGTAGAGTTCATTATATTCCCTTTCCCAGTCCTTTTCCTCGCCCTTCGGGGAGGGTTTTTCTTCTCCCTTCCGGGGTTTTTCTTCCTTTTTCACTTCCTTCAGTTTTTTTTCGGTTTCAGGGAATTCCACCTCGATGGTCTTTCCCTTGTTTTTCTCCTTCGCGTTCTTGCTCATTCGACCTCTCTCCTTTTTTACATCCTTCTCAGTATCTCGCTGACCAGTTCCGCCGTGTAATCCACCACAGGAATCACCTTGGAGTAGTTCATCCGCGTCGGCCCCAGAACGCCGAGGGTTCCAAGGACGGATGACCCGTTGGTATAGGTTGCCGTGATCAGGCTCAAATCCTGAAAATCCTCCAGCTGGCTCTCGCTGCCGATATATATCTGGACCCCCCGCGCCGTCAGGCTCTTGTCGAGGAGTTTCACCAACTTGCTCTTTTCCTCGAAGGCCTTGAAGATGGCCTTCATCTTTTCGATGTCCTCGAATTCCGGCTCATCGAATATGTTGGCCTTGCCTTCGATAATCACATCCCGGTCCACCACCCTGTCGAAGGTGCTCTCGATGACCGCCTTCCCCAGGGCCAAGGCGCGTTTCATCATCTCGTCGTAACGGGCCTTTTCCTCTTCCATCTGCGCCAGAATGTCTTCCCGGATCTCATGGAGAGTATGACCCTCGATAATCGCATTCAGGTAATTGGACATGCGCGTCAGATCATTGTTGTCCAGACTGAATTCATCCTCGATCAGCCAGTTCTGGACGATCCCCGTGTAGGAAATCAAGACCACAAGGATCTGGTCTTCCCGCAGCTTGACGAAATCGATATGTTTCAACCGGATCGTCTCCAGTTTCGGTGCCATGATGAGCCCCGCGTAGTGGGAAAGGGCGGATAGGGTCTTGGAGACCTCCTGGAGGAGCCGGGGGATCTCTTGCTTCCCCTCTTTGAGGTGCCGTTCGATCATTTGTCGCTCCTCGGGGGAGATATCGCGCACGTTGATGATGCTGTCCACGTAGTAGCGGAAGCCACGCTCCGTGGGGACGCGTCCGGCGGACACGTGAGGTTGGCGGAGATATCCCAGATCTTCAAGATCCCGCATGATGTTGCGGATCGTGGCAGGGCTGAGCCCGATCCCCGTCTTCTTGGACAGGGTTCGGGACCCAACGGCCTCGGCCGTTTGAATGTACTCGTTTACCACGAGCCGCAGGATTTCCTGTTCCCTTTTTGAAAGTTGCTCCACTTATCCCCTCACGCTGATTTTGCTCGCGTATAAGATAAGTATGATTCAACCGTTGTCAAGGAATAAAGTTCGGTGGAAACAGGAACATTCGGGGATGCTTAGGGCCGGGGTGACAGGGGCGCTTGAGACCCGTGGGGGATGGTAAAAACGGTTATTCTCGCCAGGCTGGCGGGGAAATCAATCCCTCAGGTGATCGAACCAGGAGAGGCGCTGAATCTCCACCTCGATGATCGCAACAATCTCCGTGTCCGCGAGGGTCACGGGACGGTAACCGCCCTCCGGCTGGTATTTCTCCATCATTCCCCGGAGAATCGCCTGTTTTCTTCCTTCCCCCGGAACGAGACGGGCGGTCCCCTCCACCACGACGCTGCGGCAGCTGTAAGTGGCGGAACAGGGCCTTCCCGAGGCGGGGATATATTTCAGGGCCTGCTCGATTTCCAGGCAGACCCTTGAATCCCGCAGGATCTGGGCGATCTTGCCGCTTTCCGGCCCCGTGTGGATATAGATTTTCCCGTCCTCGTAGAGGAAGTTGACGGGACGCAGGATGGGCGCGCCGTCCTCCTTCAAGGTCGCCAGGTGGATGATCTCTGCCGATTGCAGGAGCCCTTCCACCCACGCGGGTTTTGTCTTGTCCATCAATCTCCTCCTTGCTGAAAGGTCAATGTTCTCTTTCCTTCAAGCTCTCAAAATACCTGTCGATCTCCGAGAAGACCTCACCGCTTCGCGTCAGGCTGTTCATCCTCCGGCGGAAACCGGCGTTGCCTGCCAGCCCCTTCACGTACCAGCTCAGGTGCTTTCGCATCCGCAGGATACCCTGCCGTTCCCCGAAGACATCTAAGCTCATCTCGAGGTGTCTCCGCATGGTCTCAAAACGTTCCCCCAGGGAAACCGGCGTCCACTTCCCTGTTTCGACGAGCTGGCAAACCTGTCTGAATATCCACGGATTTCCAAGGTATCCCCGGGCGATCATAACCCCGTCGCAGCCCGTGCTCGATATCATGGCCACGGCGTCCTCCGGGGCGAAGATCCCGCCGTTTCCGATGAGCGGACGACCCAGACACGCGGCCCTTTCGATCCAAGCCCATTCGGGCGGATGCGTAAAGTTCCACGAAACACAGCGGGCGTGGAGAAACACCCCTCTGGCACCCAAATCAAAGAGCACTGGAATCACCTCCAGGCCGTCCAGGTCGCCGGGCGTCCGACAGGCACGCAGCTTGACGGTCACCGGCAGGGAGACGGCCCGGACGACCCGCTTAACGATTTCGAAAAAACGCTCCCGATCTCCCAAAAGGGCGGCGCCCGCCCCGCCGCGCATCACCTTCTTCACCGGGCAGCCGGCGTTGATATCGATCAAGTCACACAGCCCCTCCGCCTCGAGACGCCGGGCCGTCTCGGCCATGGCTACCGGGTTTCCCCCGAAGATCTGGACAGCGAAGGGGGTTTCTCCTTTCGCGCGCCGGAGGATTCCCCGTGTCTTCTGGTGCCCCCGGACGAAGGCCTCCGCACTGATCATCTCGCTGAAGGTCAGACCGGCGCCGAAGGACTTCAAGATGGACCGGAAGGGCAGGTCGCTGATTCCCGCCATGGGGGCGGCAAACAGCCGGTTGGGAATCCGGCACGTCTCGATGTTGATGGGAGCAAGAAGGTCGGAGGAATTCACGCCTCGAACCACGCGGAGAACCAGTGCCCCGTTCGGCGCTCCTTTACCAGGCGCCTTCGTTTCAGGAGTTTCTTCAGGAGGATATAGTAATCACTACGGAGAACCCCGGAGAGGATAACGGATTTTTTCCTGTAAAAGGCCGCTTCGTCGGTGATGGCGTTCAGCACGCTGAAATGGATGTTCATGAAAACCAAGTCCGCCTCTTCATCGATGACGTCCCGGGCATCTCCCTCTACCACTGTTACGTTTCCGGTTAGGTCGTTTAGCTCCACGTTTCTCCGGGCCGTGCTGACCGACAGGCGGTTGATATCCACCGCCAGGACCTCCCGCGCCCCGAGGCGTGCGGCGGCCACGGCGAGGATCCCCGTTCCGGTGCCCAGGTCGAGAACCTTCCGCGGGGTCTCTTTCGCGAAGAAATCGACCAGCAGGTGGAGGCAGTCGAGGGTCGTGGGATGCAGACCCGTTCCGAAGACCACGCCGGGATCGAAGGGAATCTCCAGGCAGCCTTCTGGCGGGGAAACGTCTCCCGCGAAGGGGCGAAACCAGAGCGGCCCCACGCGGAAGGGGGCAAGTTTCCCCCCTTGCCATTGCTCGTAATCCATGTCGTAGGCGTCCACCAGCTCAAGGGAATCGTCCCCAGAGACGACCCGCTCCACCAGATCCCGCTGTTCCGCGCGGAAGAAGAGGAAGGAACTCCCGTCCTCGTTCCAGCACCCGATGTAGTCGGGGGAGGTGATGGACATATCATCCACTTCCCCCGCGATCTCGTAGATGTAGAGGTGGTCATAGGGCTTCATGGAATCGTTCAGGCAGGTATCGGAAAAGCGCGGGGGTTAATCGTCGCTTCCGAAGATGCTGCCCACGAGGCTGCCAAGCCCGCCGCCGACATCGGCGTGATGCTCGCCCCCGCTTCGTCCGGACATGGTTCCCAGCTCGCGGCGGAGTTTCGACAGGGTCAGGGTCTGGAGGATCACCTTCCCCGGCCCCTTCAAGGTGGTGAGGAAAAGGCCCTCCCCGCCGAAGATGGCCGTCTTGATGCCCCCCACGAACTGGACGTCGTAGTCCACCGTCTCGTCAAACCCCACGATACAACCCGTATCCACCTGGATCCCCTGCCCTTTTTCCAACTCGAAGGTGACGAAATCTCCGCCTGCGTGGATGAAGACGAGGCCGTTACCGCCGAATTTCTCAAGGATGAATCCCTCGCCGCCGAACAGCCCCGCGCCGATCTTCTTCTGGAAGGCGATGGAAAAATCGACCCCGATCTCCGCGCAGATGAAGGCGTCCCGCTGGGCGAGAAATCTCCGGTCCTCCGAAACGCGGATGGCCTCGATCCTCCCGGGGAACTCACCCGCGAACCCCACCTCTCCAACCCCCTTCGAAGAGGTGAAATGGGTGGTGAAAAGGGATTCTCCCGCTACCTTCCGTTTCAGCGCGCCGAGGAGCTTGCCCCCCAGGCCCTCGCCGAGCATCTTGGTTTCCATGTTGATGTTGAAGGTCTTGTAGACCATCTTTCCGGCCTCGGCGTAGACCTCTTCTCCTTCCCCCAGGTTGATCCGGAGGATCTGGAGGTTGTCTCCCTCGATTCTGTATTCCATCGTTTCTCCCGTTAAAATTGCCGTTTCTCAGGTTTCGGCTTTTTTCCGCTCGCAGATCTCGCGAATCCAGTAGATGCTCTTGCCCTGGGTCTCGTGGTAGGTCCTCGCCATCAATTCACCCAGGAGCCCCATACTCACAAACTGAACACCGATGAAGATCAACAGCACGGCCAGCATAAGGAGCGGGCGCCCGCCGATACTCTCTCGGTAGAAATATTTCAGGATCGTGAGATAAAGCCCGATACAAAAGCCCATGCCCCCCGAAACCACACCCAGCAGCCCGAAGAACTGGATAGGGCGCGTGGAGAAGCTGAGGAGGAACTTCACGGTGATGAGGTCAAGGATGACCCGAACCGTCCGGGAAATGCCGTATTTGGACTTTCCCGCCGTTCGGGGGCGGTGGTTCACGGGAACCTCCGAGATGGACACCCCCAGCCAGCTCGCGATGGCCGGAATGAAGCGGTGCATCTCCCCATAGAGCTGGATGTTCGTCACGATCTCCCGGCGATACGCCTTGAGGGTGCAACCGTAATCGTGGAGGTGAACCCCCGTGATTATGGAGATCAGGCCGTTGGCGATCATGGAGGGAAGCCGGCGGTTTACAAACGGGTCCTTCCGATCCTTCCGCCACCCGCTGACCACGTCGTAGCCCTCGTTGATACCCTGGATGAGCCTGGGGATATCCGCCGGATCATTCTGCCGGTCCGCGTCCATCGTAATCACCACGTCTCCCGTGGCATGATCGAACCCCGCCGCCAGGGCGGCCGTCTGCCCATAATTCTTCCTAAACCGGATGACCCTGACCCGGGAATCCATCTCGTAGATCTCTTTCAGGATATCAAAGCTGGTATCCGAACTGCCGTCATCCACGTAGACGATTTCACTCTCCATCTCGTTTCTGAGACTGTCGAGAACCGAGGAGAGTTCTTCGTGAAGTCCTCGAAGGTTTTCTTCTTCGTTGAAAACGGGAATCACCACGGAAATCTTCCGGACCATCCCCCCGCATCTTCCCAGTGTTTTCATAGCAAATCACCTATCATAGGGGATAGGGAAGGTCAAGACGAGAGGACCCGCGCCCCAAGTCCAAAAGGGGAACGCCGTTCTATAAAACCTTGACAGGGCGGGCACCTCTCGTTATGATACGTTTCGGCAAATAGAAACAAAAACACGCGGGTAAAGGAGGTGATTGTCACAACAAACATTAAGACCCTTAACCTCAATATATACAAAGGAGGTAAGACAATGAAAAAAGGCTTGACATTCTTAATCGGGTTTTCAGTCATCATCCTGGCATTTACCCTCGTCATCGGCACCCCGGCCGCCACACGTGCCGCGACCATCAATCTCACTTACAGCAACTTCTTCCCGCCCAGTCACATCCAGAGCAAGCTGGCGGCTGCCTGGTGCAAGGAGGTGGAGAAACGCACCAACGGGAAGGTGAAGATTACCTACTACCCCGGCCAGACACTGACGAAAGGGAAAAACTGCTACGACGGCGTTGTCAACGGGTTGTCGGATATCGGCATGTCCGTTCTCGCTTACACGCGCGGGCGCTTTCCCATCATGGAGGGCGTGGACCTGCCTTTGGGATATACCAGCGGCAAGGTCGCCACGAAGATCTGTAACGCCGTCTATAACAAATTCAAAGATCCCGGATTCAACGACACGCAGGTCATGTATCTGATGGCCCACGGACCGGGCCTCCTGTTCACCAAGAAAAAGGCCGTCAGGAAACTGGAAGACATGAAAGGGCTGAAGATCCGAGCCCACGGAACGACCGCGGCGCTTGTCAAGGCCCTGGGCGGCACCCCCGTGGCCATGCCCATGCCAGAGCTCTACCAGGCCTTGCAGAAGGGTGTGGTGGAAGGCGCTTTTTATCCCATGGAGGTCAACAAGGGTTGGAAGATGGCGGAACAGGTGAAATACTGCACCCTGTCCCTCTCCTGTGCCTATACCACGAGCTTCTTCGTTGTGATGAACAAGAAAAAGTGGAACGCATTACCCGCCGACGTCAAAAAGACCATTGAAGCCATTAACAAGGAATGGATCGTCAAACACGGGGAGGCTTGGGACAGCAGCGACGCGGCCGGCAAGAAATACTTCCTCGAGAAAGGCGGCAAGATCATTACCCTGAGCAAGGCGGAGCTGGCGCGCTGGAAGAAGGCGTCGAAGCCTGTCATCGACGGCTACATCGCCAAGATGAAAAAGAAGGGGATCAACGGCAAGGAGATCGTCGACTTCATCGAGTCCATGCTGAAGAAGTAATTTTTTCACCTGGAGGGCATTCTTTCCCCAAGGGGACGGGATGCCCTCCTCGTGTATATTCCACATTGGGGGAAAGGGGCGTATCCTCGTCCCCTTCCGTAATTCGTAACCCACGCGACACAGGGTATGCCATGAACGGATTCGAAAAGGTAATCGACAAGCTGGTTAGCGTTTTCAAGGTATTCGGCGCCGCCTGCATCGCGGGCATGATGTTTTTGACCTGCGCCGATGTCATCGGACGGCTATTTGGGCACCCCATCCTCGGGGCTGAGGAGATCGTCGGATTCATGGCCGCCTTGGCCATGGCCGCCGCCATGCCCTACGCCCACGCCATGCACGCCCACGTCGGGGTGGACATGCTGGTCAAAGAGCTCTCCCCAAAGGCCCAGGCCGTCGTGGACAGCGTCACCAATTTCCTGGCGTTTGTTCTCTTTTCCCTGATGGGGTGGCAGACGTGGCTCTACGCCGCGGAACTCAAGCGAAGCGGCCAGGTCTCCATGACCCTGGAACTTCCCAGTTACTACGTTGTCTATTTCCTCGCCTTTTGCTTCTTCGTCTTCTGCGCCGTCATCCTTCTTGAAATCTTCCAACACGTGCACAAGGTGGTGAACGCATGAGTCCCACATGGATCGGCATTATCGGCATAGCCTTGATGATCGCGATTTTCTTCTCCAGGATGCCCGTGGCCTACGTCATGGCCATCGTCGGCTTCCTGGGGTTCAGTCATCTTACCAGCTTCAACGCGGGACTCAAACTCTTGTCCCGGGACATCTACGATGTCTATTCCTCCTACGGCCTGACGATTATTCCTCTTTTCATCCTCATGGGACAGATCGCCTTCAACGCGGGGATCAGCCGACGATTGTATGATGTGGCCTACAAGTTCCTCGGGAGGATCCGCGGGGGCCTGGCCATGGCCACTGTCTGCGCATGCACGGCCTTCGGGGCGGTCTGCGGGTCGAGTCCCGCCACCGCAGCCACCATGGCGACGGTTGGACTTCCCGAGATGAAACGGTATGGATACGGGGACGAGCTGGCCGCCGGCTCCGTGGCCTCGGGGGGCGGTCTGGGGATGCTCATGCCGCCCAGCATCGTTCTTATCGTTTACGGAATCCTGACGCAACAGTCCATCGGCAAGCTCTTCATCGCCGGGATCATCCCCGCCTTGTTCATCACGGCCTGGTTCATCCTGGCCGTCTATGTCTACTGCCGGATCAGGCCGGAGCAGGGGCCGCGGGGCGATAAGTTCACTGTTAAGGAGATGTTCCTCTCCCTGAAAAACCTCTGGGAAACCCTGGCGGTCTTTCTCCTCGTCATGGGGGGACTGTTCGCCGGTTTCTTTACCCCCACGGAGGCCGGGGCGGTCGGATCCTTCGGGGTTCTGCTTGTCGCCATGAGCCGGCGCCAGCTTTCCTGGAGGGGATTCGTCAAATCCCTCTACGAAACCCTGCGCACCTCCTGCATGGTCCTGCTTCTCATCGCCGGCGCCGTGATCTTCGGACATTTTCTCGCCGTCACCCGCATCCCTTTTGGCATCGCCAGCTGGGTGGGCGGCCTGGACCTGCCCCGGTGGGCCGTCATGGCCATGATCATCTTTGTCTATCTTGTGGGCGGATGTTTCATAGACGCCCTGGCCCTCATCATGCTGACCATTCCCATCTTCTATCCCGTCGTCATCCAACTGGGATACGACCCCATCTGGTTCGGCGTCATCATCGTTCTTGTTACCCAGATGGGCGTTATCACCCCCCCGGTCGGTATCAACGTTTACGTGGTCAACGGGATCGCCGTGGATATTCCCCTGGAAAAGATCTTCAAGGGGATCTTCCCGTTTCTCTTCGCCCTTATCGTGGGGACGGGATTCATGGTGGCCTTTCCAGAGATCATCATGTTCCTGCCGAATATCATGAAATAAGGGCGACGGCTTCGTAAAAAGTCCAATTTCTTCGTCGCGCTGCATCCCTCGTCATTGCAGCGTACTTCAAGTACGCCTCATTCCTCACGAATTGCGCTCCTTGAACTTGAAGCTTTTTACTTTGCCTTGAAAACATGGGTATTTGCGAGGTAATCAAGGATGTAAGGCAAAGGGGCGGCGGCAAGCTCAGGGTGTCGGGCGATTCTTCTTGAGACAGTAATCGATCCAGTTTTGCGCGATCTCCGGGTTGCTGCCGAAATGGAGGTGGATGTAACTGGCGAGGGTGTTATGGATCCGGTAGCCTTCCCCGCGCGCTTTAC
>Ga0256833_1002152_pt1 | contig 14084 bp, 11 predicted proteins | sample 356284metaG_FD_190535 | JGI IMG/M metagenome (GOLD analysis project Ga0256833, IMG submission 190535) | Hydrothermal vent microbial communities from Mid Atlantic Ridge, Atlantic Ocean - 356-284 | ecosystem: Environmental > Aquatic > Marine > Hydrothermal vents | place: Atlantic Ocean: Mid...
TAAAGAAGCACAAACCTGTTGTTTCTAAGATTAAAACTGTTGCAATACTGAATAATCCCGAAAGTAAATTGGATATAAAAAAGTTGAAATTACTTGAAAATAAATTGGGATTAGATAGCGAAAATTTCAAAATATTTACCATAAAAAATAAAAAAGATAATTTTAACGAACTTCGGGGTTTAGTGGCTGACTCATTGGATATTAATTTGTTTGGTGCAATAAAAAATCAACAGATTAAAGAATTTTTAAATGAAAAGTATGATTTATTGATAGATTTTACGGGACTAAAAAAAGATTTGGAAAAATATTTTTCTTTAAAAATAAATGCCGGATTTAGAGTGGGTTATACAAATGATGACAATATTTACGACTTGATGCTCGACGTAAAATATGGTGATATTGATACCTTTATCAAGGAAATGACTTTTTATTTGGAGTTGATGCAACTCATTTAATTAGTGCCTGTCTATAAAGTGCTTGATTTTATAAAAATAAAGATTTTTGATTTCAAATTTGACTTTCATTTTCAAAAAAAATAACAAAAGCGTAATTGAGAAATGAAAATTAAATGTTTGATTATTAGGATATTAATAACGTAAATCTTAATTGGCTTAATGATAAGAAATTAATGAAAGCGTAATTAAAAAACGAAAGGAAGTATTTAACCATTAAGAACATTAAGAACGAAAACACCTTAATGAACTTAATGATAAAAGAAACAACGAAAGTGTAATTGAAAAACGAAATAGTAATTTTAACCATTAAGGGTCATTAAGCTACAAAAATCTTGATATAAGTTATATGAAAAAGCGGTATTAATTAGAACTTAGCCTTAAATGATAAAAAATAAAAAAATTTATTATAAAGACATCGGTTTAACCGATTACAACAAAGCATTTGAATTTCAAACGCAGTTATTTGAGTCGTTAAAACAAATAAAAATAGATAATAAATACAGTCAAAATCCAAAAATAACCGACAATTATTTTATTTTTACCGAACATCCACACGTTTATACTTTGGGAAAAAGTGGCAAGGAAGAGCATTTGTTGATAAATAAAAAACAACGTAAGGAAAAGTCAGTTGCCTTCATAAAAACCAATAGAGGAGGTGATATTACTTATCACGGTCAGGGACAAATTGTAGGCTATCCAATCATTGATTTGGATAATTTTGATTTGGAAATTTTGTCTTATATGCGTGCTTTGGAAGAAGTTATTATCAAAGTCTTAAATGATTACGGCATCAAAGGACAACGAAGCAAAGGCGAAACCGGTGTTTGGATAGATGTTGGAACAACAAAAGCAAGAAAAATTTGTGCAATGGGTGTAAAAACCAGTCGTTGGATTACGATGCACGGATTTGCTTTGAATGTTGATACGGATTTGTCCTATTTTGACCATATTATCCCTTGTGGTATTCGGAATAAAGGGGTAACTTCAATGGAAAAAGAATTGTCACAAATTCCTGATAAAGATATAGTTAAAAATAAAATTTGCCAATATTTTTCTGAAATTTTTGGAGCGGAGTTTGTGTATAATGAATGAAAAAATAATTATCGTTTCATTTTAATCATAAAACCACAATTTTATGGATAATAACACAATGATAGTACTAATAATTCCTCTAATCACTTTTTCATTTACTTTTACTGACCACCTGCTGGTTAACCACGAACCCATTGCTGTTCCGATAGCAATGGCAAAACCTGCTTGCCAATTTACAAATCCTTTTGCGTAAAACATATAGAGTGTTGGAATGGTAATAATCAGTACGATTAAGGCTTTTACGCTGTTGGCTTGCGTCAGATTAAAATGATTGATCAACGTACCAGCCAATATAATCATAAATCCCATTCCTGCTTGAATAAAGCCACCGTAAATTCCAATGATAAAATAAACTAAAATGCTAATAAACAACCACTTATCTTTTGTTCTGATAATGTTTTTTTTGTTTTTTAATTTTGATTGAATCAATAATAAAACAGCAATCATTAACATTACTAAAGCCAATATTTTGGTCATATTCCTATTTGAAACTTGTAAACTTATCCATGCTCCTAAAACACCTCCAAAAGCCGCTGAAATTGCGGCATATATATTAAACGGAAACAGAAAAATACCTTTGCTTTTAAAACCTGCAACCGAAAAAATGCCTTGTGCTACAAAACCTACTCTACTTGTGCCGATTGCCAAATGTATCGGCATGCCCATAAATATTAATATCGGATATAAAACAGATGAGCCTCCGCCTGCAATAGTGTTGATAAATCCTACTAAAACACCAACAGCAATCAATAATATATCCTGCCAATAATTCATCGTTTGGGTTTATTTTTTTCTGAAATATATCTCGATAGGAACACCTGTAAAATCAAAGTTTTCTCTTAATCTGTTTTCAATAAATCGTTTATATGGGTCTTTGATGTACTGGGGTAAATTGGCAAAAAAGGCAAATTTAGGACTGTGTGTCGGTAATTGGGTTACAAATTTTATTTTAATATATTTTCCTTTATAAGCCGGTGGCGGATTATTTTGAATAATCGGAAGCATCACTTCGTTGAGTTTACTGGTTTTAATCTTTTTATTACGATTTTCATTGACTTTCATCGCTTCTTCAATCGCTTTAAAAATGCGTTGTTTATTCAAAGCCGAAACAAACAAAATGGGAACATTATCAAAAGGAGCAATTTCTTTTTTGATATATGCTGTAAAAGTTTTTGCCGTATTGGTTTGTTTATCTACCAAATCCCATTTATTAACTAGTATAACAATTCCTTTATTATTTTTTCGTGCCAAATCAAAAATTTTCTGATCCTGACTTTCAAAACCTCGCGTAGCATCAACCAACAGAAAAACGACATCGGAATTTTCAATAGCTCTGATGGCTCTCATCACCGAATAAAATTCTATATCCTCTTTAACCCGATTTTTTCTTCTGATTCCGGCTGTATCAATCAAATCAAATTCTTGATTAAATTTGTTATATCTCGTAGCAATAGTATCACGTGTAGTACCTGCAATATCGGTAACAATGTTTCTTTCTTTTCCCAAAAGAGCATTGATAAATGTTGATTTTCCGGCATTAGGACGACCGACAACCGTAAACCGTGGTATTTCGTGTTCTTCGTCAACCAACTTATCTTCTTCTGGCAATTCCTTGACCAAATCATCAAGTAATTCGCCCGTTCCACTTCCATTTATGGCTGAAATAGGATAAATATCTCCCAAACCTAAATTATAAAAAGCCAAAGCATCATTTTGTCTTTTGGAATTATCAACTTTATTAACCACTAAAAACACCGGTTTTTTTGTTTTTCTCAACAAATTTGCTACTTCTTCGTCCAATGGGTGGATACCAATTTCAACATCGGTAATAAAAAATATAGCGTCTGCTTCGTCAATAGCCAATTCGACTTGTTTACGAATTTCATCTTCAAAAATATCGTCAGAACCTTTGACATAACCTCCGGTGTCAATAAGCGTAAATTCTTTGCCATTCCATTCGGATTTTCCGTAATGTCTATCTCGTGTAACACCACTTTCATCATCGACTATTGCTTGACGTTGCCCTGTCAATCTGTTGAATAATTGCGACTTCCCTACATTTGGTCTTCCTACGATTGCTACTATATTTCCCATTGATTTATTTTTTGCAAAGATAAAGTATTTTGTATCAACCTCTACAATGACTTTTTGAGTACAATACCATTCGTTAACGTAAAATAGTTTAACCTTGAAGTTGCAAAAATATTTCTGCTACAAAGCCAAACTATAAAAGTTAACAAACTTATGAGTTTGCAGAGTATTGTTAGATGACGGATGATTAATAAAGCGTCGGTGTCGCTCCAAGCGACGCCGACGCTAAAAGTAATTAAAGACATTAACCCAAAGTATTCACAAATTTTCTATTACAAACCTGTAAATTCAGGTTTTCTACGTTCAACAAAAGCAGTTGTTCCTTCCTTAAAATCATTGGTGGTAAATGCTTCGCCGAAAATTCTTATTTCATTTTCAAAACCATTTTTAAAATAACCGGAATTGATAGCCTGAATAGCATATGAAATGGCTTTTGGCGAATTTCTTAAAATTTTTCCGGCTATTTTTTCTGCTGTACTCATTAATTCTTCTTGTGGAACTACTTCGGTAAACAAGCCGAATTTTTTGGCGGTTTGTGCATCTTTCATACCTGCGGTTAAAATCATTTCCATTGCCCTGCCCTTGCCAATTATTTGGGCTAAACGTTGTGTTCCTCCATAGCCGGGGATTACACCTAACGACACTTCCGGCAAACCGACTTTTGCGTTTTCAGAAGCTATGCGAATGTGCGAAGCCAAAGCCAATTCCAATCCTCCTCCAAGTGCAAAACCATTGACTGCGGCGATAACAGGTGTTTGTAAATTTTCGACAAAATCAAATAACAACTCTTGTCCTTTTTTTGCCAATTCCTGTCCTTGTTGTTGGTTAAAATTCATAAATTCTTTGATGTCGGCTCCTGCAACAAATGCTTTATCTCCTGCACCTGTAATAATGATAACTCGTACATTTTTATCACTGTTAAAAACATCAAAAGCATCGTGTAATTCCTCAATGGTTTCTTTGTTTAAGGCATTGAGTTGTTTGGGTCTGTTAATCGTGATATAACCTATATTTTCCTTGATTTCCGTTAAAATATTATTGTATTTCATATCCGTTATTTTTGGTTTTTTGTAAATTCAATTGTAAAAGTCGTTCCTTTGTTTGGGTTGGTTGTAAAGTGTATTTTTCCTTTATGATTTTCTATAATTCGTTTGACAATTGCCAATCCTAATCCCATTCCTGTGGTCTTGGTTGTAAACTTGGGTTCAAAAACAAAATCTTTTATATCATCGGGGATACCGGTTCCGTTATCTTTGATAAAAATAAAAATCTTATCAGTTGTATCTTGTAAAGTAACATTAACCATTGGTTTTCTATCTGCCGGCATTGCTTGTAGAGCATTTTCTATTAAATTTGTAATTACCCGCATCATTTGTTCTTTATCGAACAAAAAATTAAGTTCTTCAACATTTGAATGAAAGCTAACTTTTTCATCATCAAATAAATACAATGATTTTTTAATTACATCAACCAAATCGTATTCATACATTTGAGCTTTGGGCATTTGAGCAAAAGCCGAAAAACCGGAAGCAATATTACTCATCAAATCGATTTGCTCGATAAGTACTTGTGCCAATTCGTCAAATTTTGTTTTGATGTCAGGGTCATCGGGGTCAAACATCATTTGAAAACTCTGGATATTTAAACGCATCGGTGTCAATGGATTTTTTATTTCGTGTGCTACTTGTTTGGCAACATCACGCCAGGCTTGTTCACGTTCGGTTTGTGCCAGTTGTTTAGCACTTTCGTCCAATTTGTCAACCATATCGTTGTAGGACTTAACAAGTTGAACAATTTCTTGATTGGTATTATCAATATTCAGTTTGGTTTTTTCGCCCGTAAATGAAGTTTTACGAAGCATATTATTGATGGAATTTAAGGATTTAGTGATATATCTGGATAAAATATAAGAAAGTATGGTTGCTAGTATAAATAGTACCAAATATATTTTTGCTAAATTCCCTAAAAATTCACGTAACTCATTCTTATAGAAGGTTGTATCTGCCAAATAGGGTAAATTTAAAATAGCAATAGGTTTAAATTGCCTATCATAAATATAGCTATATGATGATTGTGATTCGCCGAGTTTACTATCATTCATTATAACAAACCTTTTATCAGGTGATTCATCGATTTTACTGACAATATCGAAGTTTATTTTTTGAATGGTATCTTTCTTTGTGTCGCCAAAAAATTTTCTTGAACTTATGATTAAATTTCCATTCAAATCATAGATGTTTATTGGCATTTTATGTATTTTGGACAATTCGCTGATATTATCTCTAAAAATATAAGCCAATTTATCGGTTTTTACTTCGTAAGTCGTATTATCCAAGATGTTTTCTATATGTGATTTAACTGCTTTTTCCTTTCGTAATAATCTTTTTTTATGATAATCTTCCGCTTCTTCTCTATATTGCATAACCGTTACAATCAATATCATAATTGAAGCGATTAAAGTCAACAATAACATTGATAAAAATATCTTTGAACGTAAAGAATTTTTAGAAAACCACATATATTTTTTTAACTTATCCAAAGGTATAATTTTTTTTACAGATAAGCAAAAACCCCGCCAAAAGACGAGGTTTTAATTGTGAGTTATTAACTAATAATTTGAATTATTTAGTGTCTGTCTATAAAGTGCTTAATTTTATAAAAATAAAGATTTTTGATGGATTTTTTATTTTCTTTTACGAAGTAAACGCCTGTGCGTTAGACAAGTAAAAAAAATGAAAAATACGCAAAAAGATTATTTTTTAATTTAATTGACTTTATAGATAAACACTATTTAGTTTGTGCTAATAAAAATTCCTTGTTCAAAATAGCAATATTTGTAAGCGAAATACCTTTTGGACATTCCACTTCACAAGCTCCTGTATTGGTACAGCTACCAAAACCTTCGGCGTCCATAACGGCTACCATATTTTGTACACGGTTAGCGGCTTCAACTCGTCCTTGTGGCAATTTGGCAAATTGTGCCACTTTTGCCGAAACAAACAACATAGCCGAAGCATTTTTACAAGTAGCCACACAAGCACCACAACCGATACAAGTTGCCGCATCAAAAGCATCGTCGGCATCTTTTTTGGGTATTGGAATTGTATTGGCATCAACTGTTCTTCCCGATGTATTTACCGAAATAAATCCACCTGCTTGTTGTATTCTGTCCAAAGCGCTTCTGTCAACCACCAAATCTTTTACAACAGGAAAAGCATTTGCTCTCCAAGGTTCGATATGGATTGTATCACCGTCTTTAAATTTACGCATATGTAATTGACAAGTTGTTGTTAAACGGTCAGGTCCGTGGGCTTCACCATTGATAAACAATGAACACATACCACAAATTCCTTCGCGACAATCGTGGTCAAAAGCAACGGGGTCTTCACCTTTTGCAATTAACTGTTCATTAAGCATATCCAACATTTCCAAGAAAGACATATCGCTTTCTACTCCTTCTATTTTATAATCGACCATACGTCCTTTTGCGTTAGGTCCGGTTTGTCTCCAGATTTTTAAATTTAATTTCATAGCTTTATTTATTTATAACTTCTGGTTGTAGGTGTAACAAATTCGAATTTCAAAGGTTCCTTGTGCAAAATAGATTCGCTTGGATTAACTCCTTTGGTATATCTTTCATAAGGTTTAGCAGGATATTCCCAAGCAGCAGCATAAGCGTAATTTTCATCATCACGAAGTGCTTCACCTTCTTCCGTTTGATATTCTTCACGGAAATGTCCTCCGCAAGATTCGTTTCTATTATAAGCATCGAGTGCTAACAATTCTCCCAATTCCAAGAAATCGGCAACATAACCGGCTTTTTCCAATTCTTGATTGAATTCGTCGGCTTTACCGGGTACTTTTACTTCTTTCCAAAATTCGGCTCTCAATTCTTGTATTTGTTTGATGGCTTCTTCCAAGCCTTTGGCATTACGTGCCATTCCTGCTTTATCCCACATTATTTTTCCTAATTTTTTGTGGAAATAATCAACCGAATGTTTACCGTTGTTATTCAAGAAAAATTCAATTTCTTTTCTTACTTTTTCTTCGGCTTCGTCAAATTCGGGTGTATTTGTGGGTATTTTTCCTTCACGGATATAATCTGCCAAATAATCACCGATTGTATAAGGCAATACGAAATAACCGTCAGCCAAACCTTGCATCAACGCCGAAGCTCCCAAACGGTTAGCACCGTGGTCGGAGAAGTTGGCTTCACCAATTACGAACAAGCCTTTAAGATTGGATTGTAAATCGTAATCTACCCAAAGTCCTCCCATTGCATAATGGTTAGCAGGATAGATCATCATTGGGGTTTCATACGGATTTTGGTCAACAATTTTTTCATACATTTGGAAAAGGTTACCGTATTTTGCTTCAATGACTTCTTTTCCTAATTTGGTTATAACTTCTTTTGAAGGATTGTGCAGACCTTTGATATGCGATTGTTCTTTTCCGTATCTTTCAATAGCAGTTGCAAAATCCAAGAATACGGCTTCACCTGTTTTGTTTACACCATAACCGGCATCACAACGTTCTTTGGCGGCACGTGAAGCAACATCACGAGGTACCAAATTTCCGAAGGCAGGATAACGTCTTTCCAAATAATAATCTCTGTCTTCTTCGGGTATTTGTGTCGGTTTTAATTTACCTTGTTGTAAGGCTTTTGCATCTTCTAATTTTTTAGGCACCCAAATACGTCCATCGTTACGTAATGATTCGGACATTAAAGTTAATTTAGACTGGTGTTCACTGCTACGAGGAATACAAGTAGGGTGAATTTGCACATAAGCGGGATTTGCAAAATAAGCTCCTTTACGATGTGCACGCCAAGCGGCGGTTGCATTTGAACCCATTGCATTGGTCGATAAGAAATACACATTGCTATATCCTCCTGTTCCGAGAACAACGGCGTGAGCTGAATGACGTTCAATTTCGCCGGTTACCAAATTACGGGTAATAATTCCGCGAGCGTGTCCGTCGATAACGATTAAATCCAACATTTCGTGTCGGTTGTACATTTGTACGGTGCCACGTGCTATTTGTCTGTTCAAAGCCGAGTAAGCGCCTAGCAATAATTGTTGTCCTGTTTGTCCTTTGGCATAAAAAGTTCTGGAAACCAAAACACCACCAAACGAACGGTTGTCGAGCAATCCACCATAATCACGTGCAAAAGGTACGCCTTGCATTACAGCTTGGTCAATAATAGCTCCTGAAACTTCGGCTAAACGATAGGTATTTGCTTCACGTCCGCGATAATCACCGCCTTTAATGGTATCATAGAACAATCGCCAGTCGCTATCACCATCGTTTTGATAGTTTTTTGAAGCGTTTATACCTCCTTGTGCCGCAATGGAGTGAGCACGACGAGGAGAGTCTTGAAAAGCAAAGGCTTTTACGTTGTAGCCCATTTCGGCTAACGAAGCGGCGGCAGAAGCTCCTGCCAGTCCGGTTCCTACTACTATAATGTCCAACTTACGTTTGTTTGCCGGACTTACCAATCTTATTTTATCTTTATAAATCGTCCATTTGTCAGCCAAATTTCCTTCGGGAATATGGGCTTGTAATGGTTTTCCTTCTTTTATATTTATTGTTGACATAATTATATTTTTTTTAATTAAAATAGAAATAAATTGCAATGGCAGAAAAACCAACTGCAACAATTACAGCAACTATATTTCCTATTACAACCAATGGTTTATTGCATTTTTCTCTTGGTGTTCCCAATGATTGAAAAGCGGATTGGAAACCGTGGCTTAAATGTATTCCCAACAACACAAAAGCCAATACATATATTAATGTATAAACAGGGCTTTTGAATAAACCGATTACCAATGCGTAATGATCGGTAATATCTTGCGTTTTAAAAGGAATAAAATAATTCCAAAAATGCAATAGTAAAAAGGCAAAGACCATTAGTCCTGTCCAAATCATATTTCGGGAAGCCCACGACGAGGCAACTCCCAAATTCGTTTTCACATATTTAACCGAACGTTTGCTTTGATTGGTTAGTTCCAAGTAAATGCCCATATAAATATGGAAAGCAAATACCAAGAATAAAACGGGTTGCATCACTTGAATAAACGGATTGGTCGCCATAAATTCAACTGAGGCATCAAAAGCTTCTTTGCCCGGATAAATCAAGGTCAAATTGATAGCTAAATGGACAAATATGAACAATACCAAGAATAATCCTGATAAAGCCATTGCCACTTTTTTAGCTACCGATGTTTTTAATATACTCATAGCAAGTTATTTTTAATTGTTTGCGACAAATATACAATTTTGAAAATTTAATTAATTGATATAACTCATAAATTTAAAAAATATTTTTTTGTATTGATTAATGTTTGTCTATAAAGTCGGATAAATTGAAAAAGTATATCCTGAAAGGTTTTGATAACCTTCAAGGTTTACAAGCAAATAAGTATTTAAAATAAATGAAATAGCTTATTACTTGAATAAAGTGTAGTGTAAAAATCATACTTTCAAGGTGCTTAAAGACCTTGAAGGAAAATCAGAAATCCATCAAAAATATTCATCTTTATAAAATTAAGCACTTTATAGATGGATACCAGTTACAACTTATTCATTTTCAACAGTTCTTCTATAAAATCTCTTTTATTAGACAGTCGTGGGACTTTGTTTTGCCCGCCTAATTTTCCTTTTTCTTTTAACCAATAATAGAATAAGCCTTTGTTTGCCTTGTGTATTACAGGAAATTTCAGCGTCATATTCAAATATCTTTTTGCTTCGTAATCGGAATTGAGAGATTGTAGTGTTTCATCTAGTATTTTTTTGAAAGTTTCAAAGTCATCCGGCTCTTTTTCAAATTCAATCATCCATTCATGAGCGCCTTTTTTATCAGTTTTCATAAATACGGGTGCTACTGTATATTCAAGCACACTACTATTGGTTTTTTGTGAAGCGATTTCTATGGCTTTATCGGTGTTTTCAATCACGACTTCTTCTCCGAAAACATTAATAAAGTGCTTGGTTCTTCCTGTAATTTTAATGCGATAAGGTTTCAAAGAAGTAAAACGAACGGTATCTCCGATGATATATCGCCATAGACCTGAATTGGTGCTGATTATCATGGCATAATTTTTATCCATTTCGACATCTGTTAATGGAATGATGCGTTTTGAATGTAATCCGTCAAAATGTTCCATTGGTATAAATTCGTAGAAAATACCATAATCCAACATCAATAATAAATCGTCGTGGTCTTTTCTGTCTTGTAGAGCAAAAAATCCTTCCGATGCGTTATAAATTTCCATATAATTAAATGTATCTGATGGAAATAATTTCTTATATTCTTGTTTATAAGGGGCAAAACTTACGCCACCGTGGAAAAAGACTTCTAAATTAGGCCAAACTTCCAAAATATTATTTTTACCTGTCTTTTTGAGTACTTCTTTCATCAACATCATCATCCACGAGGGCACACCTGCTAAACCGGTTAAGTTTGAAGCAAGGGCTTCTTCAATAATTTTATCAATCTTTATCTCCCAATCCGATAATAAAGCAGTTTTCTTTTCAGGGACAGTTACCATATTTGACCAAAAGGGCATATTATCAATCATAATAGCAGAAAGATCACCAACGTAGGCTTCATCCACTTTTAACATTTTTTTACTGCCGCCGAGTTTCAAAGTTTTGCCTTGAAAAAGTTTAGAGTTTGGATAGTTTGCCAAATAATAAGCCAATACATCTTTTGCGCCTTGATAATGATTTGCTTGCAAAGCTTCTTCGGTAACAGGAATAAATTTACTCTTTGATGAAGTCGTTCCACTGGATTTAGCAAACCATTTGACCTTTCCTTGCCAAAGAATATCGGATTCACCTTTCATCATTTTTTCGATATAAGGAAAAAGTGTATTGTAGTCATTCAGAGGGACTTGCTTTGCAAAATCCGAATAATTATGAATTTTATTGAATTTATATTCATTTCCGAATTGTGTATTTTCGGCTCTTTCTATCAATAGACTGAGCTGTGCTTCCTGAGTATGCACAGGATTTTTAATGAAAATTTTTAAGTCCGAAAGTCGTTTTTTAAACCACCAAGAAACCAAAGATTTAATGAGACCAATCTGCATAATTTGTTTTATCTTTATGGTTCGAAAATACAAAATTATTATGGAATACCAAAGCGTATTAAAAAGAATGTCGGTTGAACTTGAAAACCCCATAAAATATTACTTGGATATGGGGCAAGATTTCATCATTTTGAATAATCTGTTAGATAAAAAACTAAATATTTCTTTTGTCAAATACCAATGCTTGGATTGTGGAAGCGATGAGCCTATTTTTGCACAAGGTTTGTGTAAAAAATGTTATTTTGAAAATCCATCTGTTGGCGAATGGGTGATGAAACCCGAATTAAGTCAGGCACATCTGGGAATAGAACATCGTGATTTGTCTTATGAAGAGGAAGTTCAACTACAACCGCACATTGTTTATTTGGCAAAAACAAGCGACATAAAAGTCGGGGTTACGCGTAAGACACAAGTGCCGACACGTTGGATTGACCAAGGAGCTGACGAAGCCATTAAAGTATTGGAAACACCAAATCGTTTTTTGGCCGGACAAGCAGAAGTCTTTCTAAAACAATATTTTACGGATAAAACCGGTTGGCAAAAAATGCTAAAAGGGTTTTCTACGGATAAAAATCTATCGGAAGCCAAAGAACAAGTAAAAAATTTATTGCCGGAGGATTTGAAAGGTTATTTTATTGAAAATGTAGAACCATTAAAAATCAAATTTCCTGTTTTGCAATATCCTGAAAAAGTCAAAAGTATCAATTTGAATAAAATGCCGGAATTTGAAAAAACATTAAAAGGAATTAAAGGGCAATATATGATTTTTGATGATGGTAGTGTGTTTAATGTCAGAAATCACTCGGGATTTGTCATAAAACTAAAATTTTAATTTAGTCGTCGTTCTGTAAATTTCATTATTTGAAAAAGCATTTCGCTTTGTAATTACTTCAAACGTTAAATATAAATTATATCTCATTTCTTCAACCGGAATGTTTCTGTCATCAACAACAACCGTAAAATTAGTTACCTTTCTGTAAGCAATAATTTTATTCCCTGACTTTATCAACCTGTCAAATTTGTTCCAATTTGCATTTGGGTTATAACCAAAATATTGAAAAAATTCAGAGTTTACTTTCAACTCCTTATTCGGATTAAATTTGTTTTCAGAATAAACTTTTTGGGGTAAATATTGTAAATCGGGAATGTGTTTCGAAGGCGGCAACCTGTAATAATCCTTTGTTAATGAGGTGTTTAGAAATACACCTGAATAAAGGTTAGGCTCATTATAAACAATTATCAAAGTGAAGGGTAAACGTTTTACATTTATCGTTTGGTCATTAATATGAATACTGTCCTTGCCCTGCTTCAAATAAATATCGACAGGATTTGTGTGTTGAGCAAAACTTGAAAAACTCAATAGATAAAATATAAAAAAACTAAAAATATATCTTTGCATATACAGATTAAAACAATGATGTAAAATTACAAAAAAAACAATTCAGTCAACTATTTTTTTTATTTTGAAAAAAAAGCAAGAGTTAACTTATTTTATGTAATTTATATTACAAATGATATATACATTAATATATACATTTGCAAAAATAAAAAACAGGGATTAGTGTTTGCAATAAAGTCGATTAAATGAAAATATAAATAACTATATTTTCATTTTGGAGGTAAAATGAAAATATAAACTTAAAAGAAATAGAAAATTCATATTTAAAGAATATTTTGAATTTAGTGCCAGCTTGTAAAGTCAATTAAATAACAAGTATCTAAATAAATGAAATGGCTAATTACTTATCGTACTTTCAAGGTGCTTAAAGACCTTGAAGGATAACGAAAAATCTATCAAAAATAAAATTAAGCACTTTAAGACAAACACTATTTAAAAAGGAAAATAATGAGTCATATATATAATTAATGTATAAAAAATTAAAGTTATGAAAAAAACAATCATATTATTTGTTGCGATAATATTGGCAACCGGTTCAATATATTCACAAGGATTATCATCATCCGGTAATCTTATCAAGGGAGGAATTGAAGATGGACAAAAATTAATTCAGGCTTACATCAAACCATTGAATAAAGCTATTGTCTTTGGCTTGTCCGATGTAACATATTCTCAATTAAGAAATAATGATGACAGCAGAAGATTTGAAATCAACCTAAAATTAGCTTATGTTTCATTACCAAGTGAGGATTTTACTTATGATGTTTCAAAATTAAATCTGCAATATATCAAAGCAAAAGACCCTAGTAAGACCATTGCTCAAACTGTTGTAGGCGACTCAATTAAGTCGATAACCTTAGTATCAAAAGCTAAGGATTTATTTAATCGTCCGTTATTTGAATTTCAATCACCAACCGGCGGACAAAAGTCTGCTATACCTTTGCCTTATTT